>Ga0116176_10000028_pt1 | contig 110786 bp, 90 predicted proteins | sample AD_STIC08_MetaG_FD_89803 | JGI IMG/M metagenome (GOLD analysis project Ga0116176, IMG submission 89803) | Active sludge microbial communities of municipal wastewater-treating anaerobic digesters from USA - AD_STIC08_MetaG | ecosystem: Engineered > Bioreactor > Anaerobic > Digestate | place...
GGTATCCATAGGCCGGAATGCCGAGCCATATCCGGGAAGGTCTCATGCGCTCCAGGGCCCTCTTGATGTTCTGTTCTGCCCACCGTATATCGGTGACCGGCCCCGGTCCGGTATGGGTCCCGTGAAGATCGTAGCACATGAGGACAATTTCATCCACGCGGGATGAGATGATATCAAGGTCATGGAAGCGGTTCCATTTTTCGGGGAACCCCTCGGGGGGGAACACGGCCATGGTTATCTTTCCGGAATATTCCCTGCGCAGATAGTCAAGAAACTCCCCCAGTCTTGCGGCGTCTTCAGGGGGAAGATACTCGAAATCAAGATGGACCCCGGCAAACCCCTTTGACCGGATAAAATTTGATAGTTTAACCGCAGTTTTTTCCCGCATAATCCTGGAGGAAAGTATCCTGTGTCCCAGGGCCGCGGATGTGAATGAAACAAGAGGGTAGAGCGTCACGTGGTGCTTTCGGGCCAGGGAACTGATTTTATCCGTCACGGCGGCGGATTCGACAATAATATCGCCTGTTTTGCCGATTTTAAACCCAGTCATGCACAGGACGGTGTAGCTCCGCATAACAGGTTCCAGATAGTTATCGGTCAGGGCCGGATTCTGCACCAGGTAACCCCACCTGCCCGGTTTGGTGTCATTGGCATATGCCATAAACCGGAGAAGAAGGATTAGCGTAATAACCTGGATTGTCAGTTTCATGTTGCACCTGCCGGCACCTATTCTAAACAAGAGCGTCATTATATTCAAGCCAATAATTCTTAATCACGGTATCCGGGGGGCGGTAACACTTGGAAGAAACTCCCCTCTTTTTTTTGACAAATATCGATTAAAGTATTAATTTTATTAGTAAAGTTCGAGATAATATATGTAGCAGCATAAAACAGGTGCACTATATGAAATTGACTAGCATAATAGCCGGTGCGGTTCTCCTGATCATATTCCAATTGTTATCCTGCTCGAAAGTGACGGGAGATCTGGATGACCAGGCCCCGAAATTATGGGTATCCATTGAAATTGCCAATGATCCCACCAATATCATTCAGATCAGCAGCACAAACAAGGTCTATCTGGTATATTATTCCAACAATGACTGGACTAATCCCTGGCTCCAGCAGGGCGCCGACGGCAACATGCTGTTTAATCCCACAGTGGGTTCTTTCACGCTGTATCTCATGGCCTTCTGGGACGCCGACGGCAACGGCGTTGTTGATGCCGGCGAGCCCTGCACCGGTTATCTCGATAAAACCCATTCCGGTACGCCGGAGGAGCTGACCAAGCTGGAACTCCTCCCCCTGGAGTGGAAATCCCTGACCATAACCCTTGATCCGGCCCGGGTATACTGACCGAATGCGGCTCTAATAAGGAGGGATGACAGTTGATAAGAAACCTTCTCCAGAAACTGGTCGTAGCAGCGTTACTGGCCGCTGTTCCCATTGTGATCAGCTGCGATACTGAACCGGATAAAGACCCCTATATCGTCATCAATGTGAACTATTCAGGGACCGTGAACGCCACCAACAAGCTTTATATAATATTCTATGTTCTTCCCAACTGGACCCAGCCATGGATGATCCTGCCATATTCCTCCACGCAGATAGTAATCCCGCGTCTGAATATCGGTACGACGCCCCTCTATTTCGAGATCGTCCATGATATAAACGGCGACGGGGTGGGCTCCGGGGATCTTTACCAGGGATGGGACGGCGTCACCAGCATGGCCGCTGTGCTGACCCCCCTGATACTTCCGGAAACGGAAATGGTAATGCTGAATTTCAACCTGGACAACAACGCCGCAATCCCGTGATGACCTTTTGCGAAACGGCCCACGCTTGCTCCAACTTTTACCGGCGTATCTGAAAAAACAGTTGCCATAACCGGCCCTCCGATTCTTTTCTGTTACCTCATCATTCAAATAACCTGTTGGGGATGCATATGAAACCACTCAGCGGCAGCCAGAAGCGCTCGTTAAAATCCCAGGCCCATCACCTCAGGCCGGTGGTGATGGTGGGCCGGAACGGCATAACCGATTCCCTGATCGAAGCGGTAGGGAAGGCCCTCGATGACCATGAGCTGATTAAGATAAAATTCATAGAATTCAAGGACGAGAAAAAGGACCTGGTGGAGGAGATCGTGGGCAGAACGGCCTCCGGCCTGGTGGCACTGATCGGCAATATAGCCATAGTGTTCAAACAGAATAAAGACGTTAAAAAGCGGCGAATTGTTGTCTAGTCCCGCTATTTATTGTTGACAACCGGATATACCAATTACAATTACCCAAAATCATTGCGGGATATGATCTGCCGCCTGCGGGCACGGACTTCATACCCCCCGCCTTATCTGGAGGTTCAAAGTGAAGAAGTACAATGTCGTCATTCTCGGCGCAACCGGCGCAGTGGGTATTGAATTCAGGAAGATACTGCTCGAGCGGAAATTTCCCATCGATAAAATAAAGTTCCTCGGCCTGACTACCGTGGGTAAAGAATTTGATTTCGGCGGAAAAAAAATAAAGTCCGAAGCCGTAGTCGACGGCTGTTTCAAAGGATATGATATCGGCCTTTTTTCCGCGGGCGGCGATATCAGCAAAAAAGTAGCCAAACGGGCCGTCGAAGAGGGATGCATTGTCGTGGATAACAGCTCCGCATGGCGGATGGACCCGGAAGTTCCCCTTGTTGTACCGGAAGTTAATCCGAATGATGTTGACTGGAACAAGGGCATCATTGCCAACCCGAACTGCTCCACCATCCAGATGGTGGTGGCGCTCAAACCGATCCATGACGCTGCCCGTATCAAGAGGATCGTTGTCAGCACCTACCAGGCGGTGTCCGGGACCGGTCTGAAGGCGATCGAGGAGTGCCTCATCCAGACCAAGGACATCGTAAACGGGAAGGAGATATCCCAGCGCAAGGTGTATCCGCACCAGATCGCATTCAACGCCCTTCCGCAGATAGACGTATTTCTCGAGAACGGCTATACAAAAGAAGAGATGAAAATGGTCAATGAAACCAAGAAAATCATGGGCGACAACTCGATACAGGTAACCGCGACCACCGTAAGGGTCCCGGTCCTGTACGGCCATTCGGAATCGGTGAACATAGAAACCGAGAAAAAACTGACCCCCCATGAGGTACGCGAACTGCTCCGGAAGGCTCCGGGAGTTACGATTGTCGACAACCCGACCAAGAGTGAATATCCCCTGGCCATAAACGCCGCCGGCAAGGACGACGTCTTCGTAGGCCGGATCCGCGAAGACGAATCCATCGCCAACGGCATCAACATGTGGGTTGTTTCGGACAATATACGGAAAGGGGCGGCCCTTAATGCAGTGCAGATTGCCGAATTGCTCATACATAAGGGGAAGATATAACACTTATAAGTATATAACCTATGCTTACAAGCCCTCGCGGCCGCTGCCAGAGGGCTTTTTTATTGTTAAAATTGCTGATTTCAACGCCGCAGGATTGATATTTATCATTTAATCCTTATTTTATCCAAAATATTGAATCTAATCCTTAATATTTAGTAAATTTATTACGAAAATGTTAATAGCGGAACCGTTACGGTATTAATATACATGAAAAAACTGATATTCTATTTTGATCCCACGGCGAATAAGATGCTGACCGAAACCATTTCGGAGACCGGTGAGAAAAAGCTTGTCCTTTCTTCCACTAAGAATTTTGTTTTTACCGCCGAGATAGTCGCCAGGATCATTGACATAGACAGCGACGAACAGATCCCCACGCGCCTTGATCCGGGCTATAATTACTATGTCATTAAGGATTATTTCACCATTAAAGCCGACCGCGGGATCTATTACGATGAATCGATCGGCGCCTACAAGGCCTCGGAATACGGTTTTGTCGTCCTTGATGGCCAGAAAATCAAGCTGATATCGCCTCTTTCCGTCAGCAAGGACAAGCTCAAGGCGTATTACTACGTGTATCCTACCAAGTTCGGTAGAATTCCGGCCTATGCGGACATCGAAGAGATCATGCACCAGTACCGCATCCTGTCGCGACTTGATCAGAACCAGATAGTCGAACAGATGCAGGGAATCGATACCAACCAGCCGAAGTTCACCCGCATCCTGATTGCCCAGGGCAAGGAGCCGGTCAACGGCCACGAGGAGTATTATCTTCCCCTTATCAACCTGCAGAAAAAGGCGGGTGAGCTGAAGTCAGACGGAAGCATCGATTTCAAGGAAGTCGGCTTCATCGTGGAGGTGAAAAAAGGGCAGGATATCCTGAGGCGGATCCCGAAAGAAAAGCCGGTGGACGGCTACAATGTTTACGGCGACAAGGCACCGGCGGAAATCGTGAAAACGGATGGCTTCAATAAGGGCGCAAACATGGAGCCGAGCAAGGACAATGAAAATATATTCGTATCGACGATCGACGGGTGCGTCGACGTGGACGGCAAGACAATATCGGTGCTTCCCATTGTCTATATCCAGGGCGACATCAATTACGAAACCGGCAATATCGATTTTGACGGGTCGGTCCATATCATGGGTTCCGTGCTGCCGGGGTTTACCGTAAAGGCGCGCGGCGATATCATAATTGAGAAGAATGTTGATGACGCCCACATAGAGGCGCAGGGCGATATCACGGTTAAAATGGGCGTTGTGGGGAAGGAGAACGCGAAGCTCATCGCCAACGGCAAGGTGACGGCAAAGTATCTCCTCAACGCCAATGTCGAGGCCGTGGGCGACATCATTGTCGAGGATTCGATCATCAACTGTGACGTCTTTTCCAATTCAAAAATACGCGTCGTGGCGAAGCAGGGTAAAATAATAGGGGGCAAGACAACGGCCCTGTACGAAATCATGGTCAACGTGTCGGGGTCGCCCAACGAGACTGAAACCCAGTTGAGCGTCGGGAGGAACCTGTTCATCGAAAAAGAGCTGGCGGATGTCCATAAGGAAATCGCCAAATGGCGCCAGGCCGTTGATGAATCAATACGCAAGCTCAAGGGTAGCTTCGGCGATTCGGTTTTTGAGAACCCCAAGGAATATATATCAAAGCTTCCGCCGGTGAAGCAGAAAAGCTGTCTCATGTTGCTCAAGGAGCTGAGCAATAATAATATTGAGATGAAAAAACTGATCGAGCAAAGCAAGGAAATCCAGGACAAACTGAAGATGGAGCGGGAGCCGTGCATCATTATTAAAAACAAGGCGTACCCGAATACCATCATAAGCATCAGGAAGAGCACCAAGCGCATTGACAGTCCTATCGATAACGTCAAGTATTACGAAGATCCCGAGGATAAAATCATCCGTTTCAGCCCCGCCTTATAGCCACCCTGTAACATTTACCCGTACCGGCAGAATTTAATTTGACAAAAGTCTTCATTTAATTTTAATGACCTAAATTCGTATGGAGGTAATCCATGAATACGGGAGTACAACTGGCCATTATCCCCAATGTGGGCCCCTGGGAACTCGCTTTAATACTGCTGATCGTCCTGATTATTTTTGGCGCCAACAAGCTGCCCAAAATCGCAAAAGACCTCGGAAGCGGTATACGGGAATTCAAGAAGTCCATATCCGGCGAAGCATCAGAGGAGAAAAAAGAAGAGGCCAAGTGCGTTAAATGCGGCGCCAAGCTTCAGGCTGGTGCTAAATTCTGCCCATCCTGCGGCGCCGAGCAATAATGACGCATGCGTAATGTTACAGGGCATTCTTGAAGAGCTCTGACATCTTGCAGGAACAGTCTTCGTAAAGATTTTAAAAAATCTGGCAGCAGAATAGTTATAATTTGACAAAACAATTGGTTTCATTTTTAAATCAATTATCAAGAGTGGATGGCGGTACTATAGATTCCGCCATTTGTTTTTTATTACGGCAGGCAACCGGCAACGTATGATTCTGATACTCACTTCATTGAATAATCCGCTGTCGCCGGGACCATCCATCCACCTCGTTCTTCAGGAGTATTGTTCATCCTCTCTCGCCGTAATAGATGATACCGTTATGCCGTACCCTGATCAGGTTGGCCGGCTTTTTGACGAATTCCGGCCCAAGATCGTCCTCAACTGCCATGAATACCCGGACATTGACGCGGCAGAAAATGAGCGTGAAACAGCCTATGCCATAAACGGCCTGTTCCTTAAAAGCCTGTCGGCCCGGTGTCTGGAACGGGATATACAGCTGATACAGCTCAGCACCTCCTATGTTTTCAGCGGCTCGGGTGCCGCGCCATACACGGAGGAGGACGAGCCGGATCCGGTCTCCGTTTACGGCGATTCAAAGCTTCTGGGAGAGCGGCTGGTCCTGGAATCCGGGTGCCGTCATGTTATACTCCGCGTTCCCGATCTATTCGGCGAGGGTATGCCCCTGGTAAACAGCCGCCTGGCCATGAAACATGAGAACGGCATACTGCAGGTTATAAGAGGGCAGGTTGCCGCCCCCGTTTATTCCGGGGACCTGGCGCTGGCCGTTTCCGAGCTCGTCAGCAGGGACTGCCATGGCATATATCATTTCAGCCAGGATGGCGCGGCGCCGACCGGCGATGTCATCAGCAGGGTCCTGGAGCTCTGCGGCCGCTATGGTGTTACCGATGAAAAATATTCGGTTATGGAGACCGAAAAAGAGGATTTTCTTGCGCCCGGGGAAAGGCCGATGTATAATGTCCTTGATGCAGAGAAATTGAAAGGCGCCGCGGGAATCAGCGCCAGGGGCTGGGATAGGGCCCTTGAAGATTACATATCAAGAAAAGGAAGTTCAATCATTCTCACCTGAGAGGAGCTGGAACGATGAAACCATACAAGATAGATGAAGTCGGCGATCAGATACTCGAAATCCTGTACCATGACGCCAAAGCCGATCCCGCTGACATTGCGAAGCAGGTCAACCTTCCGGAAGAGAGCGTAAAAAAGTACATCAGGAAATTCGAAAGCGACAGGATAATCCTCGGCTACCACACCGACATCAACTGGCAGAGGATACGCCTCCATGAAGTGAAGGCCCTGATAGAAGTGAAGGTAATCCCGGAACGGAAGGTCGGATTCGATTCCGTTGCTGAGGCCATTTACCGGTATCCGGAGGTTACCTCCGTCTATCTTCTTTCGGGCGGCTATGATCTGCTGGTGCAGGTGGAAGGGGATAGCCTGCGGGAAGTGGCGCTGTTCGTCTCGGAAAAACTCGCGACCATCCATGGCGTCCAGTCCACCGTGTCGCACTTTTTATTGAAGAAATACAAGGAAGACGGCGTCATACTGGTTGACCAGTCGGACTCCAAGCGGCTCCCGGTGACCTGAGATCCGGCCCGCCGCGATAATACCCAGCGTGCCGGACGCAGAATGAACCGTATCAAATCCGCGTATAAGCGGCTCCTCACATTCCACGGCCCCCAGGGATGGTGGCCCATCGTCAATGCCGCGACGCTCCGGAGCGAATACCATCTCGGGGCTCCCCGCGATGAAAAGGATTTTTTCGAGATATCGATCGGAGCGATACTGACCCAGAATATTGCCTGGAAAAACGTCGATACGGCGCTGGCGGCGCTGAAGAAGCGCCGTATCCTTGATCCCCTTTCGCTGCAGCGCGTACGGCTTCAGACCCTGGGGTCTGTCATACGGCCAACGGGCTATTACAACCAGAAGGCAAAAAAGATAAAGAACTTTCTGGCGCTGTATCGGCGTTACGGTTATGATCTCCGGGCCTTCCGCAGTGTCGAGCCGGCTTTGCTCAGGAAGGAGCTCCTTTCCGTCAACGGGATCGGTCCCGAAACCGCTGATTCGATCCTCCTCTACGCCCTCAATGTCAAAATTTTCGTCGTGGACGCCTATACGAGGAGAATCTTCACCCGTCTCGGGGTGCTGTCCGGAAAGGAAGGGTATCACGATATACAGGAGCTGTTCCATCGGCATTTCAACGGCACCATCCAGGACTATAATGAATATCACGCCCTTATCGTGGCCCATGGAAAGGATTATTGCAGGAAAAATCCCCGGTGCGGAGATTGCTGCCTGGCCGGAATATGTGATAAGAGGATGTAGCCCCCCTTGTCCCCCCCCCGATGGGGCATGAAGAAATATCAAGATAGCTGTCATCGCTGATGCATGCCTCACGGGCATCAGTATGATTATTCTAGACCTCACCCCCAGGCCCCCTCTCACTCGGGGGAGGGGGAGTACCGGGAAATCTTTTTTACGCGAAGCCCTCTCCCCGTGGGAGAGGGCGCGCCAGAGGCGGGGTGAGATCAAACTCAGAGAGGCTTGGGTATTGTATTTAGTCCTTGACTTTCCCTGTAACTTCGTATAGTATCAGCTCCCTGATTATTGATATGAGGACGCCATGAAGAGAGAAAAAACGACTGAAATGAAGGAATGGAAGGCGCTGGAGGTCCATTTTAAGGAGATCAGGGACGTGACCCTGAAAAGCCTCTTTGATTCCGATGCCGACAGGGCCGAGAAATTCACCATTTCCGAGGAAAATATACTGTTTGATTATTCGAAAAACCGGGTCACTGAAAAAACGATCCGGCTTCTTATCGACCTGGCCGTTGCCTGCGATCTGAAGGGCGAAATTGAGCGCATGTTCAGGGGCGATAAGATCAACGCCACCGAAAACCGTGCGGTGCTCCATACGGCCCTCAGGAACCTTTCGGGCACCCCCGTCATGGTTGACGGGATTGATGTCATGCCCGGAATAAGGTCGGTACTGGCCAAAATGAGGGATTTTTCAGACCGTGTCCGCGACGGCAGGTGGAAGGGTTTTACCGGAAAGCCGATGAAACATATCGTTAATATCGGCATCGGGGGATCGGATCTGGGGCCCTGCATGGCAACGGAAGCCCTGAAATATTATTCCCGTCGTGACCTGAAGTCGCATTTTGTGTCGAATGTCGACGATACCCATATCATGGAAACCCTCAGGCTGTGCGACCCGGAAGAGACACTTTTCATCATTGCTTCAAAGACCTTCACGACCCAGGAGACCATGACCAACGCAGAAACGGCAAGGAAATGGCTGGTCGATAAGCTGTCATCTGACAAGGCCGTACCGCACCATTTCGTGGCGCTATCGACCAATGCGGCGGAGGTAAAGCGTTTCGGCATAGACACGGAACATATGTTCGAATTCTGGGATTGGGTGGGGGGCCGTTATTCCCTCACGTCGGCCATCGGACTCTCATTGATGATTTCAGTCGGGTATGACCATTTCATGTCCCTCCTGAAGGGCTTCCACTCCATGGATAATCATTTCAGGCATGCGCCTTTTGAGAAGAATATTCCGGTCATCATGGCGCTTCTCGGCATATGGTATGGGAATTTTTTCGGGGCGGAGACCCATGCAGTGCTGCCGTACGAGCAGTACCTGTACCGGTTTGCCGCCTACCTGCAGCAGGCGGACATGGAATCGAACGGCAAGTGTGTTGACCGCGGCGGTCAGCGGGTTTCCTTTGCCACCGGTCCCGTCATCTGGGGCGAACCGGGTACCAACGGCCAGCATGCCTTCTACCAGCTCATCCACCAGGGGACACGGCTTATTCCCGCCGATTTCATCGGCTTTGCCCGTTCCCTGCATGGCAAGGGCGATCATCACCAGAAGCTCATGGCGAACCTGTTCGCCCAGACCGAGGCACTTGCCTTCGGGAAACCGGCGGAAGAACTGAGGCGCGAAGGCGTTTCCGAAGCCCTGGTCCCGTACCGCACCTTCGAGGGAAACCGGCCGACCAGCACCATCATGGCCAGGGAGCTTACGCCGGAAACCCTGGGTAAGCTCATCGCAATGTATGAACACAAGATATTCGCGCAGGGAATCATCTGGAACATATATTCCTTTGACCAGTGGGGCGTCGAGCTCGGAAAGGCCCTTGCGAAGAAAATCATGCCCGAACTGGACGACGGTTTCAGGGGCGACCTGAAACATGACAGTTCCACTAACAGCCTGATACGCTATTACAGGAACAATAGGTCCCATGAGTAGTTATATCCCGGGCGGCGGCGAAGCGCCGAGACATCTGACAGAGGAAGAAATGGAGAAGCTCCGGCAGTTCAACATCCTCAATGCCGAGGCCAACACGATCCGTGAAAAAGACAAGGTCCTGATCAAGAGCCTTTTCAGGAATTTTTACAACAAGAAACTCAATGTCGGCATCGGCTTCCAGAGGGCGTACGGCTCCATCCTGTCGGGCGATTATTTCGACCTCATACAGCTGCCGGACGGCAACTATCTCTTCATCTTTGCGGATATGAGCGGCCACGGCCTCCCGGCCTATACCAACCTGGTGCGGCTCAGGTCCGCCATCACCATGTCGATCGGCGACGTGAAAAAGATTTATGAGCATTCAGGCGCCGTTGACAGCGATTTTCTCGTTAAAAATATAACCACCAAGTTCACCGACATCATGGAAGAGGCGAATTCGCAGGATTTTGCCTGCGTTCTCTTCACGTTTATCCATAACGACGGAGACAAGTTCCATCTCAGGTTCTACAACCGGAGCATGCTTTTCCCGATAATCGTGCGCAAGTTCCAGAAAAATATAGTGGGGCTATATAATCTGAACAACGAAGAAAAAGGGTGGCATCCCCTCAAGGGGAACCTTCTGAGCAGCGATGTGCGCATGATTCTCGAGGACCGGTACCTTGATTGCCCGTCGTGCGGCTTTACCCTCTATGAAGGCGATTCGATCCTTTATTACAGCGACGGCATCGTGGAGGCATGTCAGAAGGACCGGCAGACTGAAGAGTTCGGCGAGGAGAGGATCATGCAGATACTCCGGGAGAACGTCAACCTGATGCCCCAGCTGGTTGTCCATGAGCTTTTTGAATCGGTCTACCGCTTCATGGAACGGCCGGAGCAGCAGAAGGACGACATGACGGCAGTTTTGATTGATTTTCCGCCGGTACGGTATTAAATAAGTTGACACTGAAGGCTTCCGACATACCGTGTGTGGTGACCGCGGAGGTGCAATCATGCAAGATATCCTGAAAAAAATTGAAAAGCTTACCCTGCTGAATGATTACCTCACCCCCGAGATAATACGGGAGAAGGATGTCAAGCTCGGCCTGCGGAACCCTGACGGGACCGGAGTTGTCGCCGGCATAACAACCAAGGGAAGGGTCGACGGTTACCAGAAGATACTGAAGAACGCTGACACCAAGAGCTATGAAGTGAAACCGATCCCCGGGAAGCTGTATTACTGCGGCTATGATGTCGAGGACATCGTCAAGGTGGCCGAGAAAACCAGGCGGTTCTGTTTTGACGAGGTAGCATACCTGCTGCTGGCCGGGGAACTGCCGAAGGCGTCAGACCTTAAAAAATTCAGCAAGGAGCTGGCGAAGCGCCGGACACTATCCCGGATGGAGCGCCAGATCATCATGGGCGAGGTACAGAACGATAACCAGATGTACGCGCTCCACAGCGTGCTGTCCCACCTGAGCCGCTGCGATGAAAACGCCGATTCCACGGACATTGACAACGTATGCCGCCAGAGCATCAACCTGATTGCGAAATTTCCTACCATCGTCGCTACAAACTACAACGTGCTTCGCTACAGCAAGGGCTTTGACCTGAAAATATTCCGGCCCAAGCCTGAATACTCGACCGCTGAGAACTTCCTCTATCTGCTCCATGGCGAAAAGCCGGATGACGATGACGCCCATATCTTTGACGTGGCCCTGATCCTGCACGCGGACCATGGCGGAGGGAACAACTCGACCTTCACGGTGCGGTCAGTGTCATCCAGCGGGGCCAACACCTACATGGCCATAGCCGCCGGCATAGCATCCCTGTCGGGGCATCTCCACGGCGGGGCGAACGAATCGGTCAAGCTGATGATGAAGGACCTGAAAAACGAGGTGAAGGACTGGGGAAGCGAAAAGGAGATCAAGTCGTATCTCAACAAAATCCTTGATAAAAAGGCGGGCGACGGCTCCGGGAAGATATACGGGTTCGGCCATGCCGTGTATACCATTTCGGACCCGAGGGCCATTATCCTCAGGGAATACGCCCGGACTATGGCGAAAAAGTATGATTATTACGATGAGTTTCTCCTCTACGAGAATGTTGAAAGAATAGGCACTTCCATTCTGAACAACAGGGGCAAAAAGGTCATCTGCGCCAACGTGGATTTCTATTCCGGGTTCGTGTATGAGATGCTGGGCATCCCCCGCGAGCTCTATACGCCGATATTCGCCATGGCACGGGTCGTCGGATGGTGCGCCCACCGCATCGAGCAGATCATGCAGGGTAAGATCATCCGGCCCGCCTATATCCAGGTCTATTCCGATGTGAAGGAGTACGTGGACCTGAAGGCGAGATAGGCGTTCAGGCACCGATCATGGCGTCAGGCGGTTTTTTTTCCCGCCCAGTATCCGCTCGTAATACCCGTCTTTATAGGTCCTCGCCCGGAGGACAAAGCGCCGGTAGCGTTCTGTGATGCCAGGATGCACGGCCGCTATATTGTTTCTTTCTTCAGGGTCTTCCTTCAGGTTGTAAAGCTCTTCAGTGCGGTCCTCCGTCCGGAGGATGTATTTCCACTGTCGGTCGGCAATTCCCATGAAATCATCCTTCCATGACGTGTGGAGGAGGGCCATCTGCTCGTGATGCGGCGCGAACACCGATACGCCTTCCTGTTCGGGCGATCCGGGGATGCCCAGGATATCGAGTATGGTGGGCAGGATGTCGATGTGCCTGGTAATGCCGTCATAATATTCGGGCGAGGGGAAAAGCTTCTTGCTGTATATCAGGAAGGGGACGTGGACATTTTCCTCGTAGAGAAAGAACGGATGGTTGTAGTTCATCCTGTGCTGGTAGAAGGCCTCCCCGTGGTCGGCAAAGAGGAACAGCAGCGTGTCTTCCATGAGGCCGTTCCGCTCGAGTTCGTCGACCAGCATGCCCAGGGACGCGTCCGCGTAATGGAGGGAATTCAGGTAGTTGAACCAGTTTCTCTTCCGGTAATCCTCTTCGTCTTCTCCGGCGCCGGTTATCCTGAATTCCTTGCCCGGAATAGCATAGGGGTGGTGCGGGTTTACCGGCAGCAGGACCAGGAGGGAGGGCGTTTCAGGGTCGCGTTTCAAATAGTCGACCGCCGGCTTGATCATCGCGCGCTCATCGATGCCCCAGCCGACCTGCCTGTTATAGGGCGGATCTTTTATCAGGTCGTTGTATTCCAGGATTTTGTCAAATTTTCTGTTCTTTAAAAACCGTTTCTGCCCGGCGTATCCGAGACCCCCGGTATGTATAAGGCAGGTGCGGTACCTCCGGTCCTTGAGTATTTCCGGCAACGTGCGGAGCCCGATGTCTGGGTATTTCTGAATCACCATGTCTTTGGTGTTGAGGTCATAGGCGGATGTGAGCACGGTGAGCAGGGCGTTTGCCGACAGGGGGTAGTTCGCGTAGTGATTGCGGAAATTGAGGCTGTTCTGTTCAAGGCGGTGCCAGGCTTCAATGACGTAGCGGCCGTTTATCTTGATGTCATAATACCTGCGCGGGGTCGATTCAAAGAAGTAGAGTATGATATTGTACCGCTTGCGGCGCGGCATGAGGTCCTGCCGTGAATATCGTTCGCCGGTTTCGAGGGAATCGGTGTTGAGCCTGAAGGAGAAGGGCGCATGGCCCTTTGCCGCTGTCTCCTCCGCGCCGCCGGAGCTACCGGGGGACGCCGTCATCAGGTTGTAGACCGGGTTCATGGAGAATTCGCGGAGCCGGGACAGGTGCCGGGCGGTATCATTACGGTAGCGTTTCTTATGGGAGCTGACCGCCGCCGAAGCATCGGTGGCCAGGGTGATCGCAAGGCTGATGACGCATAGGGCAGGCATGAGGAGCCTCAGGGCCCTGAAGAGGAACAGGTCTGAATGGAATTCCACGACCTCCTGAATGTCGTTTTTTTTCTCCCAGCGGCACATCGCGATGTTCATGGCGACGGCAAGCAGGGATACCATGAAAAATAGGACGTAAAATTCAACAGAGAATTCAGCCAGGGCCGAATCGATAATATTGCCGAGGCCGGAAAAGTGCTCCCTGCCGGCATAGTTTTTCTGGAATGTGGTTTCATATACCCTGAAGAATTCCATGGAGAAGAGCAGGAAGAAGACGAGAATGACAGAATACGCGGACAGGATGAAGAAGCGCATTCTCCGGTGCCCGGCAGTCATTACAAGGACGATAAAGAGAAACGCCATCGTCGCGCAGAGGGTTGCGCTGTCGTAATGGGCTGAAAGAGAAAGGTAATCGGAGAATCCCTTAAGTTTGATATCAGGGTACAATGCATGTATGTACCAGTAGATCCTGAGCCGGTAGAATCCGAAGAGCAGCATCGCAAACATACCATGGGCAAGGAACAGGTGAAAAATCGCGTTGTACCGGTTTTGTATTCTTGTCCAGAGGGCATTCATTGTTTACTATCGCTCATTGTAGTTCTACAGGTTGCTTATGCCGCAGGACCATTGAGCGGCTGAAAGCATGGATGTACAAAGAGAGCAGAAGGGTTGCCGGGTCAAGCATTTTGCATAAGTGCGTAAACAATGTTCTGCTTAAAAATTAATTATTAATGGTCGGGAACCATCCCGGCGATTAAGCGGCATGGATGCCGTCGATTCCGCCGGGCAAAAACAGGTGAGCTGGGCAGTATATCCGGGTGCAGAGCCGCGAAAGGAGGCCGTATTTGGCTCTGCCTGACACGAGGCGGACGAGCGGGATGGCACCCGGCCTGCATGACAGGGTCACTTGAAGGCGTACATGACCATGGAACTGGTGGTTGCAAAATCGCCGGAATGGATCTTGCTGATGAAATGGTACGCTGAGATCCTGAGCCAGTGCCGGTAATCCCAGGGGGACCTGAACGTGTACCGCGACTTTTTCAGCTTCGGCAGCAGTCCGAATTCTACGGGATAAAAGACCCTGGTTCCGCCGAAGCCTGCCCTCGCGAGGGCGCCGGCAAGGTTTTTCCTGCTGAAATAGGAGAGATGGCCCGGCATGAAATAGGCATAGCCGCTTCCCTTCAGCCTCGCCTGCAGGCCGTCCATGTTTGCCGTCTGTATCATGAGCAGGCCCCCCTTCCGTAGCAGTCTGTGACATTCCTCCAGGGCGGACATCGGATCGGGGAGATGCTCGATCACCTCGATCATCGTTATCACGGCGAAAAAATCGTAATCAAAGGGATGGTCGGCGAGGGTCCCGATATGGATTTTCCCGCCTGCCACGGACCGCGAATACCCTCCGGCATAGGGGGACACTTCGATCCCATGGGGGGTGTAATACCGGGAAGCCGCCTTCAGAAAGCCGCCGAAGGAGGAGCCCACGTCGAGAAGGTTTCCCCCGGGGGCATATCGGCGAAGGACCTCGACCCGTTTGTTCCATACGTATGCCGAGAATTTCTCGGCTTCCCGTTCGTCATAGTAGGAGTATTCGGCTTTGCCGGTATAGTAATCCTCGCCGTACAGCCCTCTGATCGACTCTTCGTCAAGGGGGGGGTTCATGAACATGAACCGGCACGATAAACACCGGTCGATGGTGAAGGCCGGGGTGTATCGGTCGATACGGTAGCGGCGCTCTATACTGCCGCTTCCGCAGAGGGGACAGGCATACAGTTGAGTGTCAAACATTCCATGGATGGTCCGGGAGCGGTACGGCGACTGGACCTCTTCCTCCTTTACTTGCGGGCCTCTATGACCCAGTGCGATATCAATTTGGTGATATCACCCATGAGGGTGCGCTCCATGAGGCCGTAGGTGAATTCTCTGAAAATAGAGAATGACACCTTCAGCTCCTCCTCGCTGTAGAAGGAGGCCGTCGACCCGCTGATGTCGTTAAGGTCAGTGATCCAGGTGTCATTGCCGAGGTGCCTACCCCGTTTAAGGTATGTGTCGCGCCCTGACCTGAGGGTCGCGAAGAGATACCCGCCGGTTTTGAGGATCCTCAGGATCTCCTCCAGCATGGCGATAAGGTCGTACTTGTTGTTGTAATGGAGCGATCCCCAGGCAATAACGATGTCCGCCGAGCCGCTCTTCAGCGGAAGATGCAGATTGTCTCCCTGAAGCAGGGGACCGGGGCACTGCCGCCGGGAGATCACCAGGGCGTTGTAACTCGCGTCCAGCCCTATGATCCGCGATACACCCATGTCGGCGAGGAGCTTAAGGTGCCTCCCGCTTCCGCAGCCAAGGTCCACCGCGGTGAGGTCGCCGGGGCTGCCGAGGAGGCGGTTTTTTCTCAGGAGGCGCACCAGGTTCTCGTCGGGATAGAGCAGTTCTGATTTGCCGGCGGTATAATGTGTTTCCCAGGAACCCTCTTTCATCGGTCATTTTATCCGGATATTAAAGTTTGATGCCGCGGTTTCGGACAGGGCCAGGGCTTCCTCCCTGGTGGCGGCCGACACGACCACAACGCCGATGCGGTCATGGTTGGTGACCGGGTCGTTTATGGGGGATCCGATCTCCTTGAAAATGCGTGAAAAGATGGTGCCCTCCACATCCCGGGGGCCTTCCGGATTGCAGGATGCCAGGGTCCCCTTCTGGCCGTTGATATAGCGCACGACGACGGCATTTCTTTTTTTCTGGGGCTGCGGCGGTCTGAACCCGCCGTTTGTCATTGACCGGATGGCCTCTCCGAGGAAGTTGTAATTGACGCTGGCGGGAACCAGGACATCGGGGATGAATTCGCCGCCGAATTCGGGGACCGCCTCGATAAGAAACGGCTCTTCGTCGCCGTTGATGACCAGTTCCATGATCAGGGGAGACCGGGATATCCGGAACGCCTCGGCGACCTGCTGGCCGATGGCCTCGATTTTTTTCGACAGGTGCTGGTATTTGGACGGCGAGATGTGGACCAGGTCGATGAAGTAGGGCGGGTATGATGTTTTCTTGTCGGTGATTTCCACGAGGTGATATTTTCCGTCGTGGATGATGCCGGCCACGATTATCTCGTCCCCCTCGATGAACTTCTCCAGGATGTAGTCGTCCTCGCTCTGGTAATGCGCCGCGCAGATTTTTTTCAGTTCCGCGCTGTCGGCTGCCAGGCGCACGTTTGTTTTCGCATGGCCCACGTTAGGCTTTATGATCACCGGAAAGCCGCCGGCGTTTCTGGACCGGGAATTCTGGTGAATGATGTAGGGTGTCAGGATATTGTGCTCGATGAAACGGGACTTCATCTTTTTCTTGTCAATGAAGCATTCGCTGATGGAGAAAGGGAGGAAGGGGATCTTGAGTTTATCCGTCAAATAGCTGGTCGTGACGATCGCCGGGCCGTACGACTTGGTCATCACGCCGTGAATGTCCCCGTCGACCAGGAGTTCTATCAGTTTTTTGTATATGATATCGTAGTTTTCCACCGATTCCTGGATCTTCAGGTCGCACTGGTAAAAACCGGGAGCGGTCACATTGGCGTCAACGCCGATGACATGAAATCCCAGTTTCTTCGCCTCGGTAATAAGGGGGATCTGGTTCAAACCGGATCCGATTGATACGAAATATTTAAGTTGTTGTCTTTTTCTTTTGTGGAAAAGCATGGGAGTAATTTTTAATTTTTTAATGATACCGTCAACAAGATTATCATGCATCGACGGTATTATTGCGAGTAGTAACCCTGTATGAACCGCCCGGTCAGGTGGGAGATGCGCAGCATATGGTTAACCCGACTTCTTGCCCGCTGGAATCTTTGCGGTGACGCGAAAACCGTGATGTGTATCCCGCAGGTTTCCATTTAACATTTGTCAGATAAAATTTTGTATCATAATACTTTTGCGATGTCTCATCTTTATTGGTTGTTTAAATATTTTTTCTTAATTAAATATCCTAATAGTATTGTATTTTTTTGACAGATTCTAAAATATGGCAAAATTTACAGGATCTTTGATATTGTAAAAAAAATATACACTATTCTGAAATTGACAAATTATAGCTTGCATATAATTTTGAATATTGATATATTAGACTTGATTCGGGACCGGGGAATAAGGGGAAAATATTGCCGGGATGTTAAAAATTGCATTTTGAGTAACGGTAATACGCAATATTTATGTATATTATAATCAGGTAACAGATACGAGATATGTTCTGCGAACGATGTAAAAATGTTGAAGCGACGATTCACCTGACCGAGATCATCAAGGATGTCAAGTCGGAGCTTCACCTGTGCGAAAACTGCGCCAGGGAAATAGGCCTGAATTCAAAGCTTTCGAATTTTTCCCTGTCGATCCCGGAAATGCTCTCCTTCCTTGATGTCGATGAGGTGGACGAGTTTGCCGGAGGAAGCGTTTGCAAGACCTGCGGGCTTTCCTTCGCGGATTACAGCCGTGAAAGCAAGCTCGGTTGTCCTGACTGTTACCGGTATATGGGAGAGTCCTTGAAGTCCGTGATCGCCGGGTACCACGGCGCGTCACAACATACGGGAAAACATCCGAACAATCCGGCCGGCATAAGCAGCATTACCTACGAGAAGCCCGTGGCCCAGGTAAGCCCCGTGAAGTCCATGGAGGAACTGAAGACCATGCTGAGCCGGGCCGTGAACGACGAGCGCTACGAGGAAGCGGCTCTGCTGCGCGACAAGATACGGGAGCTGGAATCATTATGACCGTGAGGGGAAGATTCATTGTTTGAAGAAGTATTACAGAAGTCCGGATTCTGGACATCCACGGGGCCCTTCAGCCATATCGTGCTTTCAAGCAGGCTCAGGCTGGCCCGCAACATGCAGTCCGTCCCGTTCCCCGGCAGACTGACCGCCGACGAATCGTATCCGATTCGGGGCGCCATTGATCGGTTTGCCGCCGAATCAAGGTACCGCGGCCACATGAACGTCATTGACCTCAGGGATGTCGACGCCAACGAAAAGCGTTTTTTGCGCGAACGGAACATCATAACCTACGAGATGGAAGTCGCGGACAATACCCTGGCGGCCGTGAACAACAGCGACGATTTCAGCATCCTGGTGAACGAAGAGGACCATTTCCGGATCCAGGTGATACGGCCGGGGCTGCAGCTCATGGATGTCTATAAAACGGCCGATGCCGTGGATTCCGAGCTTAACCGCTTCGTTCCCTATGCCTTCTCCGAAGATCTGGGCTTCCTGACCGCCTGCACCTCGAACCTGGGCACCGGTCTCCGCGTTTCCGTATTGCTGCACCTTCCGGTGATAACCATGAAGAACGGCGTCCAGGAACTCATCCCGGAGGACCGGAAGAACAGGATCGAGATCAAGGGGACCATCGGCAAGTCGAGCAAGACCCTGGGCTGCCTGTACCAGCTGTCCAACAGGGTCTCCCTGGGGCTGTCGGAGGTCGATATCATCGAGTCCGTCGACGAGGTAATAGGGCGCATCCTCGAAAAAGAGGATAACCGGCGTGACGAGTATTATGCAGAGTCACGCACTGAGCTCGAGGACATCGTGTGGCGCTCCTACGGGACGCTCCGCTACTCGCGCCGCATCAGCTATATTGAGGCCATGGACCACCTGTCGAACGTGCGGCTCGGGATAGTCCTGGCGATCATCAAGAATACGGATGTCAAGACCGTGAACGACATCATGGTCAATATCCAGTGGGCCCATCTTCAGCGGCATTACGCCCTGCTTTTCAAAAGCACGGGCGAGTGCGACGAATACCGGGCCGATTACATGCGGAAATTATTACAATCGTTCGAGGTCAAATAATGTTTGAGTTTACCAAGCGTTCCAAGAAAGTGCTGGAAATAATGGCACAGAGCGAGGGGAAGCGTCTCAACTCCGACATGCTCGACCCGGACCACATTATGATATCGCTTCTCAAGGACGAGGAATCGGTAGCCGCCCGCATAATGAAAAACCTGGGCATCAACTTCGAAAAGTTCATACAGGACATCGAGCAGTCCGTCCGCAGGGACCGGACGACCATCATACTCGGCAAGGTCCCCCTCAGCACTAAATACAAGCGTATCATTGAGATGTCCAAGGAGGAGGCGCGCAAGCTGCGGAACTCCTACATCGGCACAGAGCACCTGCTCCTGGCCATATTCAGGGAAGGATCCTGTTCCGGCCTGGACAGCCTGATCAGGTCCGGCATAGATTACAACGTCATCCGGAACGAGATACTGCGCGTTCTCGGCGTTAAGGTGAACAACGACAAGCAGGCCAAGGTGAAAACGGTCAAGCCGCCGGCGCTGGAGGAGTTTGCCCGGGACCTGACCAAGATGGCCTCCGAGGGGATGCTCGACCCGGTCATCGGCAGGGACGACGAGATCAACCGCGTCATACGCATCCTGTCGCGAAAGCGCAAGAACAATCCGATCCTGATCGGCGAGGCCGGCGTCGGCAAGACCGCCATCGTCGAGGGTCTGGCCCAGCGCATTGTCCGCAAGGAGATACCGGAGCCTCTGTACGATAAGCGGGTCCTCTCCCTTGACATGGCGGCCATCGTGGCCGGCACCAAGTATCGGGGCGAATTCGAGGAGCGCCTCAAGCGCGTGGTGAAGGAGATCATCGATGACGGCAATATCATTATTTTCATAGACGAGGTCCACACCCTGATCGGCGCCGGGGCCGCCGAGGGGGCGATTGACGCGGCCAACATCCTGAAACCGGCCCTGGCCCGCGGCGAGCTGCAGTGCATCGGCGCCACGACCATCAACGAGTACAAGATGTACGTCGAAAAGGACACCGCCCTGGTGCGCCGCTTCCAGTCCATCCTGGTTGAGGAGCCGGACGTGGACGAGACCATCAAGATACTGAAGGGCCTGAAGGAACGCTTCGAGAGCCATCACAAGGTCAGGTTTAACCAGGAATCCCTCGTAAAGGCGGCGGTGCTGGCGGACCGGTACATCAATGACCGATGCCTGCCGGACAAGGCCATTGACGTCATCGACGAAGCGGGCGCGATGGCAAGGCTGGAGAATTTTGACATGCCGGAGGACATCATAGCCCTGGAAGCGGAGATCGACGGCCTGATAACCAAGAAAAACGAGCTGGTGCTGTCGCAGGAATACGAGCAGGCGGCTGCCATCCGCGACATGATACACGACAAGCGGGAAATCCTCACTAAAAAGATGGAGAACTGGCACGACAAGAAGAACGAGTACGAGATCATGGTCACCCCGGACCAGATAGCGCTGATCGTGTCCGAGAGCACCGGCATCCCGGTCAAGAGCATCGAGGAGTCCGAATCGGACAAGCTGATCCGCATGGAGGAGGAAATCCACAAGAGGATCATCGGCCAGGACGACGCCATCCGGGCCGTTAGCCGCGCCATACGGCGGTCGCGGACCGGCCTCGGCAGCGGCAGCCGGCCCATGGGCGCCTTCATATTCCTCGGCCCGACCGGCGTGGGAAAGACCGAGCTGGCCAAGGCCCTCGCGGAATTCCTCTTCGACGACGAGCGCAATCTTATCCGCGTGGACATGTCAGAGTACATGGAGAAGCATTCCGTTTCCCGCCTCATCGGGGCGCCCCCGGGCTACATAGGCTACGAGGAAGGCGGGCAGCTCACCGAGAAGATCAAGCGGAGGCCCTATTCGGTCGTACTCCTCGACGAGATCGAGAAGGCCCATCCGGATGTATTCAACATACTCCTTCAGGTCTTTGAGGAGGGCGAGCTGACCGACGGTTCAGGATCGACCATAAGCTTCCGAGACACGATCATCATCATGACCTCGAACATCGGCAACCGCGAGTACCAGAAGATAGGCAAGATGGGCTTCGGCGACGATGAAAGCCGCGAAAACGGGGCGCAGGACAAGGTGAGCGACGAGCTGAAGCGCCTTTTCAGCCCGGAATTCCTCAACCGGATCGACGAGGTCGTGTATTTCCACAAGCTTGACCGCAACCACATCCGGAAGATCGTCGACCTGATGCTTTCGCGGATCAATGAGAAGCTGTGGGACCGGAAGATAGAACTGGTCTTTTCCTCGGGAATAAAGAAATACCTGATTGAAAAAGGATTTGACGAAAATTTCGGAGCAAGAAATCTTCGCAGGGTAATTCAGAGCGATATCGAGGATTCCCTGGCAAACGAACTGCTGAAGGGCGCGGTGCAGGAATCGGCCCGGCTGAAGGTCGTCCTGAAGGGGAAAGCGGTAGCGTTTAAAAATATCGGCACGGTGGCCCCGGGCGACGACGACGAGGGGGACACCGAGGGCGAGTTTCTTGAAAACAGCCCTCTGGAGATTAAAGGTATTCAATAAATGGGATATACGATAGCGGAAAAAATATTCAATTCACATCGCATTGATAATCCAACCCCGACCATACATGTTCTGACCCTTGACGTGGTTTTCTGCCACGAGATAACCACGCCGATCGCGATCAACGACCTGATCGCGAAGGGCAAGGACAGGGTCTTCGATGCGAAGAAGATAAAGGCGGTGATAGACCACGTGACCCCCGCCAAGGACTCAAAAACGGCGGAGCAGGGGAAGATACTGCGCGAATGGGCTCGGCGCCACGGCATACAGGACTATTTTGACATCGGCCGCAACGGCGTCTGTCACGCCCTGTTCCCGGAAAAGGGCTTTGTGCGGCCCGGCTACACCGTCATCATGGGGGATTCCCACACCTGCACCCATGGCGCCTTCGGGGCCTTCGCGGCCGGCGTGGGATCAACGGACCTTGAAGTGGCCATCCTCAAGGGAGTATGCGCCTTCAATTCCCCCCGGACCATGAAGATCAATGTCACCGGGGAGCTCCCCGACGGAGTTTTCGCCAAGGACGTCATACTATCCATTATTGCGAAGATCGGCGTGAACGGCGCCACCAACATGGTCATCGAGTTCACCGGGCCGGTCATTGCCGCCTTTTCGATGGAATCGAGGATGACCCTCTGCAACATGGCCGTCGAGGCCGGCGCCACCAGCGGGATCTGCTATCCCGACAGGACCACGGTGGATTACCTCTGGGAATTCATCCGGGGGGACTACGCAACGCCGGACGAGGCGGTCAGGGACTACGCGAAGTGGATATCAGATCCAGACGCGCGGTACGAGAAAGTCATCGACCTTGACGTGTCGGCCTTCGAGCCGGTGGTCACCTTCGACTACAAGCCGGACCAGGTAAAGCCGGTCAGGCTCATGGAAGGTACCCCCGTGGACCAGATCTACATAGGATCGTGCACCAACGGCCGTATCGAGGACCTCAGGATCGCGGCGAAGGTGCTGAAGGGAAAGAGGATCAGCGACCGCGTCAGGGCCATCGTGTCCCCGGCGACGCCGAAGATATACCAGATGGCCCTCGACGAGGGGATCATAAAGATATTCATGGACGCGGGCTTTTGCGTCACCAATCCAACCTGCGGCGCCTGCCTGGGCATGAGCAACGGCGTGCTGGCCCCCGGGGAGGTGTGCGCCTCCACCACCAACAGGAACTTTCAGGGAAGGATGGGGGCCGGCGGCATGGTTCACCTCATGAGCCCGGCCACGGCGGCGGCATCGGCGATCGCCGGCGCCATCACCAATTCAGAACTCTACCGGGGACGGAAATAAGATGAAGAATTTCAACGGAAAGGTGCTCTTCCTCGACAGGGCTGATATCAACACCGACGAGATTATCCCCGCCCACTATCTTACCGAGATCACCAAGGAGGCGCTGAAGCCCCATGCCCTCGAAGGCCTGAAGCTGGAAGGCTTCGACTACCGCCGCGACATCCCGGGGAAGAGTGTCATCATCACGCGGTCCAATTTCGGATGCGGCTCATCGCGGGAGCACGCCCCGTGGGCCCTGGAGGTGAACGGCATCAACATGGTGATCGCCGAAAGCTTCGCGCGGATATTCCGGCAGAACATGTACAACGGCGGCATGATGGCGGTGGAGCTCCCCGGGGAGACCATTGACCATCTCTTCAGGGCCGCCGCGGGCAAGGACGCCGAGATCGAGACCGATTTCGCCATGGGCCAGTTCATCATACGGGTAAACGGCGAGGAGGAGAGGATAAGCTTCACCATCTCCGATTTCGACCGTGAGCTTGTCAAAGCCGGCGGCTGGCTGGAGTACGCGGATAAAAAGTATTAAGTAACTATTCCCACAGAGATATTCTTTTCAGTTTACCCTTTTCACGTTGCTTCCGTTCATCATGTCGCCTGTCATGGAGAAGGGCATGATGTACCATTCTCCCCGCAGGTATTTGTTGAGCCCGATGGTTATAAGGCCCGGGAGGTCCTGGATGAACGTCCTGGTGAATTCAAGGGTGATGTTCAGGGGGCTCGCCACGAGCTTGTCGTTGAATACGCCGGTGATCTTGAGACGGACATTGTTGGAATTGAAGATGAAGGAGTTGACCAGGTAGGTCGTCCCCTTTATGTCCATGTTGCCGTAGATCTTGTTGAACTCCAGGTCCCGCAGCTTGTACTTGAGTTCGGACAGGAGGAGGCCCAGGCCGTTCTGGATCCCGGTGTCTACCAGCTTGCCCCTGTCTATGGTGAACTCGACATTGCCCCGGGCCGTTTCGAGGATTTTGCCGCTCAGCTCGAAATCGATCTTCGATTTGCCGTTCGCCACCCCGAAAAGCCTGTTTCGTATCTTTTCATTGGTATCGATGGCTTTCTGCGTCATGATCGTGCTGAAGTTCAGCGACAGGGACGCCCGGGGCGCGCCCTGGCCCATGGTGACGGCGCCGCTGCCGGAAATGGTCCCCTCGGCGAAATTGAACTGGAAGCCCTGAATGCGGGCGGTGCTCCCCGCGAGCAGGTACTGGAGCTGTATGTTGCTGATCCGGTACTGGCCGTATGAAAGATGGCCCACGTTGACGATGCCGCTTATTTCCCTGGGTATGTGGATCGGCGCGTCGCCCCGGGAGAACCTGTTTTTCTCGGGATCGATCACGATGGTTTCCGCGCCCACGTTGATGAACAGCTTCGACAGGGACGAATCGGTCGAGGCTATGGAGAGCGCGCAGGGATTCCCGTAGAACTTGAAGGGGATCCCGGTCTGCTTGAACCTGTTATCGGTGATTGTCAGGGATGCATGAAGCTCGCTGACCAGGCCGGAATCCGGGTCGTAGCCGCAATTGCTCAGCCTGAGGTTTCCGTTGTACAGGCCGCCGCCGTAATTCAGGTCGCCCTCGACCCTGCCGAAAAGCTTGGCCGGCAGGAAGTTCAGGACGGCGGCTGCGTCCTGGACTGTCGAATTGATGTTCCTGAACCCGAACCGGATAAGATTGCCGTCGAACGTAAAGAGCAGGTTGTCGATATAAAACGTGGATTTATCAATCCCCCCCTGGGTCCGGCCGATGAAGACGGTCCTGCCGGGGATGTCGACCCTGCAGAAGCCGGCGGCGCTGATCAGTTTGTTCGCGGTCAGCAGGGTCGACGTGGCGATGACGTCTCCCTGGACATGGTTCTTTGTAATGACAAGGTTTTTAACCGTGCCGTTGACAACATTGTACGGCAGCCTGACGTCCTTACCCCACTGGTATACCCACAGAAGAGAGGCGTTTTCCAGTTTCACGGTGCCTGATATCGTAAAGCCGTCTTTCCCGGTCTCGATATCCAGCTCCGGCTGAAGGGTCCCCCGGCCCGGGGGCAGCCTTACCGAGCAGTCGCGGATTTCGATATTCTTCCGGATCCGTATGGTGGCGTCTGCGGTATAGGTCCCGGTCAGGGGGGCCAGGTATGCCGGGGGATTGGTCAGCGTCACGGTCGCGTCGATCAGCTTTATTTTTGATATTTTAGCCGAGACACCGGAGCCGCCTCCTTTCGTGAGGCCGGTTACGAGCTTTCCGATATTTGATTCATTGGTATCGTCAAATACTATATTGCAGCGGGCTTTTGTAAGGGTTATGGAGCTGAAGTCGATCTCCATGCGCAGCAGAGAAAGCAAGGAGATGCGGAGGTCCGCCTTTTCAACTCCGGCCAGGACGGGTGATTTCTCGTCCGATTCAAACACGGTGACATCATCGAGGACGATGCCGCCGATACCGTAGCCGATATTCTTGATCAGGACCTTTCTTCCCAGGGCGCTTTCAGCCTTGTCGTTCACCAGCGCCAGTATCCGCCCGGCCGGATAAAAGGTGACCAGGAGGGTGACGGCGGCGGACAGGACAAAAACGAGGGCGGCTAGGACAATGAAAAAGACTTTAAACGTTTTTGCTGGCTTCACGTTTTCTTTCCATGGCGGACTTTTTCTTGAAGAATTGCACGTTCTTTTCCAGCTCCAGGATGTCCGTGCAGACTATCTTTCCTTCCACCAGCTGGAAATGCTTGTCCTCGAGGAGCTGCACGACGTACATGTCGCCCTTTTCCGGGGGCAGGCCCACCATGTTGATGAGTTCCTTTGTGCCGAATTCGAAGTTGTGGGGCTGCTTGGCTTCGATCCTTATTTTCTGCTTCTCAAGCTGTATGAGCAGGGTATCGTAGATGCGGCCCAGGGGGTCATGGATCATCAGGTTCTCAAGCTGCCGGTAGGCGGTCCAGATGCGCTCGCTCAGGAGCTGGATGAGGCGCGTCGCCAGCTGGGGCTGCGCCTGGACCATGCTCTCGAAGTTGGACTTGTTGATGGCCAGGACTTCCACGTCTCCGAAGGTGATGGCCGAAGCGCTGCGCGGCTTGTTGTCGAGGATGGCCATTTCGCCGAAGATGTCACCCTGCTTGAGCACCGCAAGGAGCACTTCCTCGTTGACAATCTTGGTGATTTTTACCTTGCCCGACTGGATGATAAAGAGCTCTTCGCCCGGCTCGTATTCGCAGAATATCATGGTGTTGTCGCGGTATTTGCGGTTCATGCCCGCGCGCTGGCCGACGTCGGATGATTTGAGTGGCGCCTTAAGGGACTGGAGCCGCTGGATTGCCGTATCGCGGTTTTCCCCTGTCGGCCGGTACTGCAGGTATTTCTGGTACGCGTATATGGCATGGTTGAAAACTTTCTTCTTCACGTAGTATTCGCCGATGTTGAACAGGTGCGACGGATCCTCGGTGGCCACGTTCTTGAAGGTAAGGTTGGTTATGGCCTGGTCGAAATCGCGGAGCTGGCGGCTGAAAAACCTGATGATTTTCATGGCCACGGTCGGGTTTTTCTGGATCAGGAGGCCGAATTTTTCCCTTTCGACCGAGATAAGTGAGACATTTTCAAGGGCAACGGCTGACTCTATCCTCGCATGGGCGCTCATGCATGATACAACTCCGAAAAAATCGCCGGGACCAAGTATGGAATACGGTTCGGTCGACATCACCGGGTTTTCCTTGGCAACCTTTACCTTTCCCTTGAGGATAATGTAGAAATTATTGGCGTTCTTTTTCCCTTCAACAATGACAAAGGAATTGGCGAGGTAATTTTCGACTTTAAACTGTAGGTCAGACATTATTCCTCTTGGTTAAACAATGATATATTAGCACTATTAATAAAATCGGCAAAAAATCAAGTAATTTCTATTATTTTTGTCCGGCCTCTGATTTTTAACAAGGCAGTTGAACGGAATGTGACGCTATTTGCTCTATTCGATCAGTTTTTTAAGGCGGTGAAGCTCGTTCAGGGCTTCAATGGGGGTCAGGGAGTCGGTATCGATGTTTTTTATCGCCTGGATGACCAGGTGGTTGGAGGCGTTGAATATTTCGAGCTGTTCCGACTGCTCTTCCTCATCGGGGTTCAGGGGCCTGATGTTTTTCCTTCCTTTTTCGAGGCGCTGCAGTATCTGTTCGGCCTTTCCTATGATCGGCTTCGGTATCCCGGCCAGGTTGGCGACATGGATGCCGTAGGACTTGTCAGCGGCCCCGCGCACCACCTTGTGCAGAAAGTCGACGCCGTTCAGGTGCTCCTTGACGATGACGGTGTAATTGACTATGCCGCGGCGGCTGCCGAGCTGGGTGAGTTCGTGGTAGTGCGTGGCGAAGAGGGTCCGCGCCCTGAGGTAGCGCTGGATGTATTCCACCACCGCCCAGGCGATGGACAGGCCGTCGTAGGTGCTGGTCCCGCGGCCGATTTCGTCCATGATGATGAGGCTCCGTGACGTCGCGTTGTTGAGGATGCCGGCGGTCTCGTTCATCTCTACCAGGAAGGTGGACTCGCCGCGGGAGATGTTGTCGGAGGCCCCGATCCTGGTGAAAATGCGGTCGGCAATGGAGAGGCGGGCCTCCCGGGCCGGCACGTAGGACCCGATCTGGGCCATGAGCTGAATTACCGCGGCCATGCGTATGTACGTGGACTTGCCGGACATGTTGGGGCCGGTGATGATCTTAATGATGTTCTCGTCGGCGTCAAGGTTGATGTCATTGGGGATGAAGACCTCCCTGGCGTAGAATTTTTCCACGACCGGGTGCCGGCCTTCCCTGATATGGGTTATGCCGTCGTCGCTTAAGGTCGGCCTGACGTAGCGGTTTTCCACGGCCGACCGGGCAAGGGAGCAACAGCAGTCGAGGTCGCCGATGATTTCCGCCGCCGCCTGGAGATCGCCGCGGGCGGCCAGGACCGATTTCGTCAGACGGTCGATCTCGTCGTTTTCGATCTGCAGTATTTTTTCTGACGCGGAGAGGATTTCGGTCTCGAAGGCCTGCAGTTTTTCCGTCGTGAACCGCTCCGAGCCGACCAGGGTCTGCTTGCGGTAATACGATTCGGGGATGCCCGAGGCCTGGCCCTTGCTCACCTCGATGTAATAGCCCAGGATCTTGTTGTAGCGGATCTTCAGGGTGGACATGCCGAGGTTTTTCTTTTCCTCTTCCTGGTACTCGACGATCCAGTTCTTCGCGTTGGTCTTGAGTTCGTAGATGCGGTCCAGCTCGGCATTGAACCCTTTCCGTATCACCCTGCCGTGTTCCGGGGAGAGGGCGGGATCGTCGTCGATGGCGGCCCTGATCATGTCCGCCAGGCCGCTGAGGTCCGGCATGCGGCCGGCGATCTCCCTGACCAGGTCGTGCGGCTGCTCGGCAAGGAGCGTCCGGATTTTCGCGGCGGCCCGGGCCGAGTTCATGATGGCAATGAAGTTCCGGGGAAAGGTCCGTCCTACGGCGAAGCGGGAGAGGAGACGCTCGATATCATGAATCCCCGACAGGTGCTCAGCGACCTGGCGGGTGAGCTGGTGGAACTCGTGAAAATACTGTACTATGTCAAGTCTCCGCTCTATGGCGCTGACATCCAGGAGCGGCTGCAGGATGCTCCGTTCGAGGGCGCGCCTCCCCATGGCGGTGCAGGTGTAGTCAAGGACGGCGAAGAGGGTGCGGTTCTTCGTCCCGTCCTGGAGGTTTCTGACCAGCTCCAGATTTGAAACCGTCGCGTCGTCCAGGGTCATGATGTCCCCGGAAATTATCTTCCGGGGGAACTTGAGGTGGTCGAAGCTCTTCTTGTGGGTCTCCTTGAGGTACTGGAGAATAGACCCGGCGGTCATCACGTCAAGGTCGTCGGTTATGCCCAGGCCCTTGGTGCCTGCGATCCGGAAGGTTTCGCATATGATGCTGGTCATGTAGTCCGCGTCGTAAAGCCATTCATTGATGCGGTAGACCGGGATGTCCCTCGTCCTGATAAAATCCGCGTAAACAGCGTTATCCGGGGAATCGCCCTCGTACAGCACCGCCTCGCGCGGGTTGAACTTGATGATTTCGCTGCGGAACAGGTCCGGAGATTTATCGATGGATGACAGGAAGAAATCCCCGGTCGATATGTCCACGAAGGAAAGACCGATCGCTTTTTTGTCGATGATGACCGAGGCGAGGAAATTGTTCTCGTCCGACTGGAGGAGGTTGGCCTCCACGACGGTGCCCGGGGTGACGACCCTGACCACCTCCCGCTTCACGACAGTGCCGCTCGAAGGGACCGTTTCCATCTGCTCGCAGATCGCCACGCGCTTTCCCGCCTTTATGAGGCGGGCGATATAGCTTTCCGCGGCGTGATAGGGTATGCCGCACATGGGGATGTCGTTCTGACGCGAGGTGAGTGCGATGTCCAGGATCTTGGAGGCTATGCGCGCGTCCTCGAAGAACATCTCGTAGAAATCGCCCATGCGGAAAAAGAGCACTTCCTCGGGGTACTGCTTTTTCATGTCCAGGTACTGCTTCATCGCAGGAGTGATCTTCGAGTCCATCGCTATTCCCCGTATATATAGGAGCGCTCGCCGTCGCCGGAAATGCGCACGATGCGGCCGTTGATGCCGTATTCTTCGGCGAGGCGGACCTTCATCCTCAGGGCCGACTCTTCATCGGTCCCCTTGCCGACATAAAGGGCGAACCCGTCCCTGAGCTTCACCGTCCTGAGAAAATCGAACTCTTTCAGGAGGACCTTCAGTTCAGCTGCCTTCTTCGATGAAACGAGGGGGCCCACCGAAATGGAGTAGAACGCCGCAGAGGAGTCGTCCTCCGGCAGGTTCTTTTCAGGATGTATGTCTATCTTCTCTGTGCCATCAAGCAACTTTTTATCCGGCAGATAGGCCACCCGGCGCGGGTTGTGCTTCATGAGCCCCTTCATGCGGCGGGACGCTTCCGCCGCTTCGGGCGAACCGGGGTATTTCGAAACGAGGTCATGATAGGCGGAGTAGGATTCATCCCACATCTGCCGGTTTTCGTAAAATTCGCCGAGCAGGTAAAGGACAGCCTGAATGGCGTCGGAGTCGGCATAGCCGAGTGCTATGTCCCTGATGGTGGCGATGTACTCCCGGGAAAACCCCGAGGCTGACCGGAGGATATGGGACAGCAGGAGCAGTGACCGGGCCATGGTGCCGTATTCATGGTCGCTGTCGATGAGGCGCCGGCACTCACGCTCGGCGCCGGCGTAATCGCCGGTATGGATAAGGGCGATGACCAGTAAGCGGCCGAACTTCCCGTCATAGGCGCTGTTCCCCACGCGCTGCCCCTCGCGTGCCTCCCGCGACAGGAGTTCCCATTTTGACTGAAGAAACAGTATTTCGCAGATCCGGTACCGGGCATAGTGACGCCTGGCGTAGTTACGGTACTTGCTCGCGACGGTCCTGTATTTTGAAATAGCTTCATCCGGGGACGGTTCGATTTCGGCGAGGATGAGGCGCACGTCGGGGACAAGGGCGCTGTCTGGATGGTCGCGGAAAAAGCCGGCCGACTTTTTTTTGACATCGCCGTACTTTTTTTCCGCCGCCAGCTTCTGTATGGTCCTGAAGTCCTGTTTGTCGGAGTTGCCGGGCCCGCGGGCGGCGGAAAGGCGGCCCTGTTGATGGGCGGCAAAGACCAGCAGGCAGGCCGCGGCTATGACCGCAACGCTACGCAATTCTTGTCCCCTGCAGCGTGGAGCCGAGGACGCCGGAGATCTTTATTTTCATTCTCTTGCCGATGTCATCCCGGGTGCCGGAAGTTATCACCACGTGGTTCAGATAGGTCTTTCCCATGACCCGGTCCGGCGATTTCTTGCTGAGGCGCTCGATGATGGCTTCCTCGATGCTGTCTATCTGCTCTCTCAGTTTCTGCTTGGAGATGCCGCGCTGCAGGGCGATAAGTGTTTCGAGACGGGCATTCTTTTCCGCACGGGAGAGGGACTCGGTCAGGGACGCCGCCGGCGTCCCCCGGCGCGAAGAATAGGCGTAGGTGAAGGCGTCGTCGAAGCGTATTGTTTCCACGGCCCGAAGGGTGTCGTCGAATTCATCCCCGCTTTCACCGGGGAAGCCGACGATAAGGTCTGTCGATATCGAACTGCGGTCCAGTATTTTCCGTATCTTCCCGATGATGGCCATGTAATCAGAAAACGTGTACCCGCGGTTCATCAGCTCAAGGACCCGGTCTGAACCGCTCTGGAGGGGGAGGTGGATCGAACGGGATATGTTCGGCATGTCCCGTATGACATGGAGGATGTCATCGGAAAAGTCCTTCGGATGGGACGTTATAAAATTTATCCGCTCTATGCCGCCGATGGCAGCCGCCGCTTCGAGGAGGCGGTAAAAGGGGATATCGCCGCTGTCCGATCCGTACTGGTTCACGTTCTGGCCGAGGAGCGTGATCTCCCGAATCCCGCCGGCCGCCAGGGTCCGGATATAGTCGAGGACCTCCTCAGATGGGAAGGATATGAGCCTGCCGCGCACGAAGGGGACAATGCAATAGGAACAGTAGTTTTCGCATCCATGGGTGATGGTCACCCATTTATGCCACTCGGGAGTGTCGTTAACTTTATACAGGTCATGCTTGATCCTGCCGGAAAAGTCACTTATATCCTGGGAAAGAAAGGTTCTGGCCGCACGGTCGTCGAGGTGGCGGCGCAGCAGCCTGCCTATGTCGGGGGACTGGTAAGGGCCGATCACCATGTCTGCAATGCCGGTTTCAATAAGCTCCTGGCCGAGGCGCTGGGCCATGCACCCGGCCACGACGATAATACCGTCCCGGTCGCGTAGCCGCTTGCGGTGGGACCGTATCCGCGAGAGAACCCTGTTCTCAGCATGTTCCCGGACCGAACAGGTGTTGTAAATGGTGATGTCAGCCGTGGCACCCGCGGGGGCGCTCTGGAAGCCGTGATCGGACAGTGAAAGGGCCATCAGCTCCGAATCGTTCTTGTTCATCTGGCACCCGAAGGTTTCTATGTGATAGGTATGTTTCAAGGCGATATCCGAGTCGTTAGAAATGCCCCTGATGGCCGGGCGGAACCCATAGTCGCACGGCATAGCTGAGTAATCAAACAATTTTTATGCCATAATAAATCAACTCTATTTTGCTTTTCGGCGCTCAAATACGGGGGATTTGCCCCGTTTTCATGACTTTGAATGCGAAGGGAAAAATAATGTCCGGTAGAGTTTTTTTCTTGAATATTAGGGGGGCTCTCATTAAATTATTACTATTCAAGCGGATTTACACGTTGCAGAAACGGACAATGACCTGCGTGGGCGCGCAGGGAGGATGCAGCATATAAAGGGAGGTTTATATGGCCATACAGAAAGTAAACGAAAGTTCCATTTCCCGCGGGTTGATCGAGAGCATGAAACAGCAGGGTCAGGAGACGGCGAAACCTGAGGCTTTGAAGAAATCATCCAAAATGCAAAGTTTTAAAGAGGCCTTCAAGGGAAATAAAATAGACACCAAGGCCTGATTCAGTAAGCGTGAAAGATGGAAAAATGGATGCGGCGGGCATCCATTTTTTTTGATGGCATGACCGTTCACTATTACCCAGGAGGGCAATCCAGATGTCCCGGGACGAAAGCAAGAGGGATTTTGTCCGCATCAACAACCAGTTCAACGTGAGGATCGTTGCCAGGGATGAAACCGCGCGATACGGGACCCGCGAGATCAATACCTCCCGGTCGATTAACGTGAGCGCCAGCGGATTGCTGGTAAACGCCGCCGAGCACATCAGCAACGGATTGATCGTCAACATTACCTTCATGAAGCCCAATACCTTTGATTTTTTCAAGGGATCGGGAAAGGTAGTCCGCGTGGATGAAAATGCCGACGGCACCTACAAAATAGCCATACATTTCACCAACCTTTCCCAGGAAGACAAGCAAATGCTCGATTATTACATCCGCCTCGGCACGCACTAGGCCTGCTTCCGGCCGCGGATCCTTTGTATGGGCTTCATTAAAATTGCACGGTGAATTCAACCAGGGGAACCGGCAGGATTATCCTGTCGCCTTTTTTCTTCCTCATGGTGTACGTGGTGACAACCCCGTAGTCATAGTTAAGCCACAGGTTGATGCCGACCTTGAAGCGGTCCGCGAACTTGAAGAGAAAACCGATCCCGGCGCCGAAGGTGAAATCATGCAGGTTCCCTTCCCGGAGGGTGCGGCTGCCGCCCAGGCCCAGGCAACTTGTTTTTGATTCCCAGTGATGAAAAGAATAGACAAAGCCCAGCATGAGAACCATGTCCAGTATTTTCAGCTCCGGGCCCAGGTGAAGAACGGGAGTGGCTATGGCGGACAGGATGTATTCGTCCCTGTTCATGGAGTTGAAACCCGCCCCGAAAATGGCCAGTCCAACGGCCCTGATCCCCACGTGGGGAACAACGGTGTATTCTCCCTGTACGCCGGTCATGGTAATCCCCCCCATGATGCTGGCGGAGCATTGATACGATTTCCGCTCGGGAGGTTTTGCCGTTTCCTTTTTTGCCGGAGTGATCTCCGCGGCCTGGGCGAATGCGCCGGATAGGACCGCCATGGCGGCAATGATCAGTACTATATCTTTCATGGTGTGTTGACCTGGGGGGCTGATGATGGTGGCGTCATTACGGCTGTGGGGTATGACTCCGGGTAGCCGCGGGACCGGCTATTTTTTATCAGCCCCGATATTAACGCGTTCGTTGATGCGGCCCATGATGTCCTTGATCGCCTCTTCCACGTCGCTGACGGCAATGGTTATTATTTTTTCCGGGCATGCCGCTGCGCAGTGGCCGCAACCCTTGCAGAGGCCTTCGTCCCAGTAAACGCCGTCGTCGCCGAGGGAGAGGGCCCGGGTGAAGCATTCGTTGACGCAGATGCCGCACCGGGTGCAGGCGCTCTGATCGATGGTGACCTGCAGGCCCTTGAGGCGGACCAGGGATCCCTTGACTTCATCGGGGAAATAGCGGGTCGATTTGAAGATGGTGCAGCAGCAGGGGCAGCAGAAGCAGACGGTGAGGGACCTCCCGGTGTTGGGAGTGCCGTAAAAAATATCATCCATCCGGACCCTGCCGATCATCGGGATGAGGCCCATGCCGATCATCTTCCGCATGTGGGCGATGGCGCCTTCGACCGACCGCGGCGTTGCGATATGGGGGTCGAGATAACTGGTCCCTTCGCCGAGGTGCAGGCACGCGTCCTCGATGGGGTAATGCTGGCACTTCTCCGAATCGCGGCAGTGGCAGCGATTGATGGTTATCCGGTGCGCCGATTGCCGTATAAGTTCTTCCAGCACACGCTCCGGAATGTGGGTGCTTCCTCCGCCCTTCACATTCAGGTTGATCGGGATGTGGGTGACATGGAAGTTTTTACCGACGAAGAGGGGCCGCACCAGCAGGGTGAGAAGGCGTCCAATCACCGGCCACTGGGTCATCCTGGCGCTCACGGTCGTCAGGGGCCAGACTATTCTCAGGAACTCAAACCACCAGGATGGACGCTTTTTCATTGGCCTCACCTCTATTGCTCGAAACTGGTAAGCGCTGGAATAACCTTCATTGCAGGGATGATCCCTGCAATTCTTGCTCTGTAAATACTTGCAAAATGCAAGAATTTGTCAATCTGAATATTGCCTGCGGGAAATTTTCAGATCTGCTCAAAATATCGTGACCGTTCCCAGTCGGTAACGGCCTGGTCGTAGCACCGCAGTTCGGTTTTGTAAAAGTGAAGATAGTGCTCTATGACTTCCCGGCCGAAGGCCTCCCGCGCGAAAGAGCTTTTCTCGAGGGCGGCAATGGCATCGCGCAGCGTTGCCGGAACGCGGGGGAGGGAAGAAGCGGAATACATGTCGCCCTCGAAAAGGGCAGGCGGTTCAATACTGTTCCTGATGCCGTCAAGGCCCGAGGCCAGGGCAGCGGCAAAGCCGAGGTAGGGATTGATGTCCGCGCCGGGAATGCGCGACTCGATGCGCAGCGATTCCCCGCTGCCGACGATCCGGAAGCCCGCGGTCCTGTTGTCGTAGCTCCAGGCCAGGGCGGTGGGCGCCCATGAACCGGCCTGGTACCGCTTGTAGGAGTTTACCGTCGGGGCGTAGAAGGGCATCATCTCCGCTGCGTGGGCTATCCAGCCTCCCAGGAACCAGCGGAAGGCGTCTGAACCCGTCACGGGACCGATTTTTTTATCGCCGGCGAACATGCTCTTTTTGCCTGCCGTGTCCCACAGGCTCAGGTGCATGTGGCAGCTTGACCCTGCGAGGTGCTCGTCAAACTTGGCCATGAAGGTGACCGAAAACCCCAGGAGGTCAGCCACCTCCTTGAAACATTGCTTGTACACGAGCTGGTTGTCCGCCATGGTGAGGACATCGGTATACCGCGTGTTCAATTCGTGCTGCCCGGGTCCCCATTCGCCCTTGCTGAATTCAACGGGCACGCCGCTGTCGGCGAGATGCCTGCGCACCGCGGCGTTCAGCGGCTCCTCCCGGGTGCCCTGGAGGATGTGGTAGTCCTCGACATAGGAGCCGAAGGGTTTAAGGTCATGGTACCGTTTCTCCCGGGCGGCTTCATAGCTGTCCCTGAAGATGTAATATTCCAGCTCCGCGGCTCCCATGGGAAGGAACCCCAGGTCAGCCGCGGCACCGATCTGTCTCTTCAGCATGGTCCGGGGCGATATCGGGGTGAGTGAATCGCCATGCTCATTGTAAACGTCGCAGATGACCAGGGCGGTTTTATCGAGCCATGCGGCGTGCCGCAGGGTTCCCATGTCCGGGACGCAGTGGAAGTCGCCGTAGCCCGTGTTCCAGTTGGCGTAGCGATAGCCCGGGACCGGGTTCATTTCCATGTCCACCGTAAAGAGGTAGTTGCAGGCGTGCATGCCGGACTTTGCCACCTGTTCGAGAAAAAAATCGGGGGCTATGCGTTTGCCGAAGAGGCGCCCGTACAGGTCGGGAAAGGCCGCAATGACGGTTTCAATTTCCCCGGTGCGTATTTTTTCCTCCAGCTGCTGGAGGGTGAGCATCCCTTTGAGTTCCTTCTGTTTCATGGTGACCGCCTCTGTCGTGGAATGGCCTTCCTTCAACCGAGCTCCTGGATGCGGAGCAGGTCGGGTTTGCGTCCGAGGAAGAGGATCTCGGAATTATCGGGAATGATGTCGTTTGCCGTGGGGGCTATCCTCATGTTTTCCCAATCCTGGGAACCCGGTTTCCATTTCTCGTTTCCTTCGAGGTACCGAATGCAGAGGATCTGACACTGGAAGCGGGCCCCGATCTGCAGGTCCCGGATGCTGCTGTCGATGAAGCTTTTCGGGGGCCGGATGGTCATGATCATGTAGTCGCCGCCGTACTCTTTCAGCGATTCAGCCATTTGCGATCCGAAGCTGCCAAGACTGATGATGTCGTTTTTCGTCATGATGGTCCCTCCGGGGAATTTTTCTTATGGTGATACAATAACGAATACAGGGCGGGCTGTTCCAGGAACATATAGGATTCTGTTTTGCAGAGACATTCCTATCATGCAAATTAGATTATTCATTAAAAATGAAGCTGTCAAGCGGAAAAAGAGCCAAAATTGACCCAGGTCAATGCGTGGAATCCTGGTTGGTGATACAAATAATCCAGTGAAGCTGTTACCGGAAAATCCTTAAGTTTGATGTTCCGGTCGATTATCGGAATGTTGATTTTAACAGCGTCATCTATCTATTAAATTAAAAGGAAGGAGTTATGGTAGATTCAAGCTTGGTTCTTTTCGGTCAGACCCTTGCCTATACACTCTATGCCGTGGCGATTATGGCGGTAATGGGGTGGTTCGGCTACAGGGTAACTAAACAGGGAAAGGGCAGGGAGATCAAGCCCGCGCTCTTTTACACGTTTGTCGGGTTCCTGGTCCTGGCAGGGGTGTCGCTGCATATCATCACCCATGAAACAATTCCATGGAAGCCGATGGATCTTAACCGGTCGGCCATCAAGGCCGATAAGACTTTCTCAATCAACATCGCAAACCAGAAATTCATCCTGCCGGCGGAAAAAATGGTTATCAGGAAGGGTGAAACGGTCCGGTTTAACGTCACGTCTGAGGACCTGACCTACGGCTTTGGCCTGTTCCGCGCTGATAATTCGATGGTTTTCCAGATGCAGGTGTTGCCCGGGCATATGAATGATATCCTCTGGCGCTTCGACAGGGTTGGCGTGTACACGATACGCTCCACCGAGTATTCCGGGCCGAAGGGCATAGGGATGATTGAGAAGAATGCGGTAGAAGTTGTCGAGTAAACCGGCCGCCGCATAACTATTATATGTAATAAGGAACGTAACAATGAACTTTATACAAACACTCCTGAAAGGCGAGGAGGGATTGTTCAAGCCTGATACCCTTACGCCGATGCAGAAAATGACGTTGCGGTTTGTCGTGGTGGGTCTCCTCTATTATGGCCTCGTGGTGCTCGAGGGCATGATCATGAGAGGGTACCTGGTGAAACCTGTAGTCGGTCTTATTCCGCCGGCCCAGTATTACGCTATTTTAACGGCGCACCCCCTGGTGGGAATTTTCGGATCGACCTATTCGATAGTGTTCGGCGCCTTCCTCTTCCTGGTGCCGTATCTGATGAAGAAGCCCCTCTGGAGCATCAAGATCGGCAACTGGATCTGCGGACTGGTCGGAGGCGGGACTTTCGTGTTCTGGCTTTCCGGCTTTATCACGCACTACGCGCCGCTGTACACCCTCTACTGGCCCCTTCCCGCTGATTTCACCCAGTTCAGCCTCTGGGGAGGGATATTCTTCATCACCGGCATAGCCCTGGTCATGGTGGGGACTGTTCTGTTCGTCATAAACATTTTCAAGACCATTACCTACACGCCGGAAGGCATGAAGAAACAGCCCGCGGGGGCGCTCCTCGGCTCCGCCCTGGGCCTGAGCGGCTTCAGGAATCTTTTTACCAGAAACAAGAAGGAACACCTGGTGTCGCTGCCGGTGGCGGCCATTGCCCGCGGCACCATCGACGCGGCCCTCAATTCGGGGATCATACTTTTTACCGGCGTGCTGATCCTGGTGTACATGATAGCCGCCGTGTTCGGCGTCAACCTGAAGCATTCCGCCGTGGACGCCCTGCTGTACAAGAACTGGTTCTGGTGGGGCCTTGACCTGATCGCGGACGGCCTGGTACTGATCTTTGTCGCCGGCACCTGGTATCTCCTCGCGACGCTTATAACCGGGAAAAAGCTCTTCATGGAGAACATTGCCCGCGCCGCGCTCTTCGTCGAGCTGGTCGTGTCGTGGACCGTATGGTCCCACCACCTGATGTCCGACCAGGCCCAGCCGGGTATCCTGAAGATCGTGTCGGGCGAAATGGTCACGGCCTTCGAGCTCATAACCCAGGGGCTTGCCTTCTTCATAACCCTGGTGACGCTCTGGAGCGCGCGGCCGCTCAAGATGACCAATCCCCTGAAATTCCTGCTGGGCGGTCTCCTTGGCTTCGCCCTTGCGGTGCCGGCCGGCATCATCCAGGCCGACCTGGGGCTGAACAGGATACTCCATAATACCCAGTGGATCGTGGGACCCCACGTGCACGTCGCGGTCCTTGTGGGACTGACCATGACGCTCTATTCGGCGGTCTATTATCTCTTCCCGGTCCTCACGAACGGCGCCAGGCTCTACAGCGAGAAGCTGGCGAACATCCATTTCTGGTGCCATCTTCTCGGCGGCATCGGCATGGGGGCCTTCATGGGCATGGCCGGCCTGCAGGGGATGCTGCGGCGGACCATATATTTTGAAGGGGAATTCCTTCCTTTCATGATACTCGCGGCGCTGGCGGGCTCGCTGATTCTCATAGGCTTTGCCGCCTTCTTCTTAAACATCGTCATGAGCGTGGGCCTGAATGGCGTTATCGGAATTTTTCTGCCGTCAAAATTGAAGACGAAAGACCTGCTGCCCGGGAAGTAATATCTGTAACCGGCGCAAAGGTTCCAAACCCGTTCCCTGCATAACAGGGAACGGGCTTTTTATCGCGACAGGGAAGGGCGCGGCACCAGTAAAAAATTTATACGACATAAAATTTTAACTTGTATTTTTCTATTGTCCATATTTTGATATTCAACACGGTCGTACTGTAATCCCTAAAACCGAGCTATGCTATTTCAGGGTGCAAAGATGAGTTCCTATATCGTTCTCACCGCCGTCGGAACGGACCGGCCCGGACTGGTTGATGAAATAAGCTCCTTCCTGGCAGCGCGGAAAATCAACATCGAAGACAGCCGCATGGCTGTTCTGGGCGGTGAGTTCGCCGTGGTCCTTCTCGCGTCCGGCGCCGCTAACATAGTTGACAGGCTGGGCGGCGAGCTGGTCTCGCTGGAAAAAAACACCGGCCTCACCATACAGGTCAAGAATACCCTGGCGCCGCACCAGAGGAAGGTCGCGCCGTCAATACCGCACCGCCTTGCCGCCACCAGTATGGACCAGCCGGGTATTGTCCATGAGATAACGCGATTCCTGCATAAAAGGAACATAAATATAGAATCGATGGAGACCCGCGTCTCCAACGCCCCGCTGAGCGGCGCCCCGATCTTCCACATGAAATGCGTTATCAATATTCCCGTCGGGGAAAAGGCTTCCTCGATCCGGAAAGAACTGGAAAAACTGGGCGATAAGATGGATATCGATATTGAGATAGAGGCGATTGAATCTTTTCAATAATGGAAACGGTCGAAGAGAATTATTATGGATAAAAACACGCCGTTGTATCAGGAGCATGTCAATCTGAAGGCCCTCATGGCCCCCTTTGCCGGGTGGAACATGCCGATCCATTACGGGAGCATCCTGGACGAAGCGAAGCACACCAGGACAGCGGTGTCGCTTTTTGACATATCGCACATGGGCGAGTTCATCATACGGGAAAACCCGTCGAAGTCGTCAATGGACACCATCGTCACCATCCCCGTTGTCAAGATGAAGACCCAGCGGTGCAGGTACGGGTTTCTCCTCAACGAGGATGGCAGGATACTGGATGACCTGATCGCGTACCGGATCGCGGCCGATGAATGGATGCTGGTCGTAAACGCCGCCAATGAGCATAAGGACATGGACGCGATCCGCCGTCAGCTTTCCCCGGACGCGTCATTCGAAAACATCTCCCCGAGGATCGTCAAGCTGGACCTGCAGGGCCCGGGTTCCCTGGCCGTTCTCAAGGACATCGTCGGCGATGAAGTAAAGCGGCTCACCTATTACGGGTTCCAGTTTTTCAGCCTTCTCGGCGGCAACTTTATTATCAGCCGCACCGGCTATACCGGCGAGCTCGGTTTCGAGATCTATGTCGATTCCAGCAGGGGCGTGGAGCTCTGGCAGACCCTGATGAAGAACCCGGCGGTAAAGCCGGCGGGACTGGGGGCCCGCGACATTCTCAGGCTGGAAATGGGTCTCCCCCTCTACGGCAATGAATTTAACGAAGACCTGACACCCCTTGACGCCGGCATGGAGCGCTTCATTGACATGGAAAAGGAATTTACCGGCAGGAAGGCGCTGCTGGAGCAGCAACGGCGCGGCGTTCCGCGCAGGCTGGTCGGGTTTGCCGTGGACGGCAGGAGGACGCCGCGTCATGAAAACAGGATTCTCTCCGGGGACAGGGATGCCGGCTTCGTCACCAGCGGCGTTTTTTCTCCCCATTTGAATAAAGGCATAGGGATGGGCTACGTGGATTCCGCGCTGGGCGGCGAAGGCGCCGCCATTGACATCGATACCGGCAAGGGCGTCATCAAGGCATCGGTCGAGAAGCTCCCCTTCCTGAAAAACACTTCAATCAAATATTCGGAGGTTTAACCGTCATGGATATTAATGTCCTCGAGGGATACTATTATTCAAAAGAGCATGAATGGGTCAAAATCGAGGGTTCGAAAGCAAAGATCGGCATCAGCGATTACGCGCAGCAGAAGCTGGGCGACATCACGTATATTGATCCGACCGAACCGGGCAAGAAGGTGAAGCAGTTCGAGTTCCTTACCGGGATCGAATCGGTGAAGGCGGCCAGCGACGTCTACGCGCCCCTGTCGGGGACCATCACCGCCTTCAATGTTGCGCTGGACGACGCGCCGGAGCTGGTGAACAAGTCATGCTACGGGGACGGCTGGATCGCCGAGATCGAAGTCGCCGATCCGGGCGAAACAAAAAACCTCATGGATGCCGCGGCGTATAAAAAATATACCGCGGGCCTGGAGTAGCCATGGCGCGGTTTACTCCCCACACCGACCAGGACGTCCGTGAGATGCTCGAAGACATCGGCGTCGATTCCGTGGAAAAGCTTTTTGCGGATATCCCGAAAAACCTCCGGCCGAGATCCTTCGATCTTCCCGCCGGCAGGAGCGAGAACGAAACAGTCAGCGAATTCCATAAAATGGCGCGCCGCAACAGGACCGACCTGGTTTCATTCCTGGGGGGCGGTTACTACGACCACTTTATCCCCGCTGCGGTGGATACCGTTTCGTCGCGGTCGGAATTCTTCACCGCCTATACCCCCTATCAGCCCGAGGCGTCCCAGGGGACCCTTCGGGCCATTTTCGAATACCAGACGATGATCGCGGGTATCGCCGGGCTCGACTATGCCAATGCGTCCCTCTATGACGGCGGCACTGCCCTGTACGAGGCGATCGCCATGGCGGTGAGGACCAACAACCGGAAGAAGGTCATCATCGATGCCGGCGTCAATCCCCTGTTCAAAAGGATCGTCAGGACCTACGTGATAAATATCGATGTTGATATCGTCGAGGTTGACCTGAAGGACATCCACACGGATGCCGAAAAGATGGAATCACACCTTGACGAGAACACCGCCGCCCTGGTGGTCCAGAACCCGAATTTTTTCGGCATCGTGGCTGATTATGAAAAACTCTTCGAGGAGGCTCGCGCCATAGGCATAGTGAGCATCCTCGTGTTTTATCCCCTGTCCCTGGGAGTAGTGAAAACGCCGGGGGAAATGAAGGCTGATATCGCCGTCGGCGAAGGGCAGTCCCTGGGTTTGCCCCTTTCCTTTGGCGGGCCCTACCTGGGGCTCATGGCGGTGGAAAAAAAGTTTGTCCGCAAGATGCCGGGGCGCATCGTCGGGGAAACCGTGGACCGGGCGGGAAGGAAGTCCTTCGTGCTCACGCTCCAGGCCCGGGAACAGCATATCCGCAGGGAAAAGGCCACGTCCAACATCTGCTCCAACCAGGCCCTCTGCGCCCTCCGCGCCGTGGTCTACCTTTCCCTCATGGGCAAAGAAGGGTTCCGCAACACCGCGCTCCTGTGCATGGAGCGCGCGCAGCGCCTCAAGGATGAGCTGAAGAAAATTCCGGGCGTCAGGGTGCCGGAAGGGCAGACCTTCAATGAATTCACCGCCGTGCTGCCGGTGAAGGCCGCGGATTTCGTGGAGCGCATGTTTGCCGCCGGGTTCGCCGCGGGCCTGCCGACGTCGGTCTTTTACAGGGACAGGGAGAACCACCTGATCATAGCCGTCACGGAGAAGAGATCGATTCAAGAAATAGATGATTTCGCGGCAGCGGCGCGGAAGGTGTTGTCATGAAGCATATATTCGAAAAAAGCGTACCCGGCAGGACCGGCGTTGATGCCGGCGCGGTAGGCGCCGGAGCCGCAGGTCTGATGGATCCGCGTTTCATGAGAAAATCGGACAGCAGGCTTCCGGAGGTCTCCGAGCTCGACGTGATGCGCCATTACATACGGCTGTCCCAGCTCAATTTCTCCGTTGATACGCATTTCTACCCTCTGGGGTCGTGCACCATGAAATACAACCCGAAGGTGAACGAGGCCGTGTCGGCGATGCCCGGGTTTGCCGGGGTCCATCCCCTTATGGCCTACATCGGCGAGGAGCACGTCCAGGGCTGCCTGGAGCTGATATATAATCTTTCTTCAATCCTTGCTGAAATTACCGGCATGAAGGGCGTGACCACGCAGCCCTATGCCGGGGCCCACGGCGAACTTACGGGTATTCTTCTCATGGCTGCCTATCATAAAAGCAAGGGCAATGACAAGAAATACGTCATTGTCCCCGACGAGGCGCACGGCACCAATCCGGCGAGCGCTGCCATGGGCGGCTACACGGTCATATCCATACCGGTGGACAGGGACGGCGGTATGGACGTGGACCTTTTCAGGGAAAAGATGAATGACGAGGTGGCCGGCGTCATGCTGACCCTCCCCAATACCCTGGGCGTCTTTCACCGGGGAATCTGCGATATCGTGGAAATAGCGCGGAAGCACGACGCCATTCTTTACAATGACGGCGCGAACCTGAACGCGATCCTGGGAAAGGCCAGGCCGGGCGATATCGGCTTTGACATCGTCCACATGAACCTGCACAAGACCTTTTCGACGCCCCACGGCGGGGGCGGTCCCGGAGCCGGCGTCGTGGCGGTGTCCGACAGGCTGGTAGATTTTCTTCCGGTGCCGACCGTTGCCAGGACGCAGCAGGGCCTCTATAGGCTGGATTTCGGCCATGAAAAAAGCATCGGCCCCATGTCGTCATTCTTCGGCAACTTCGGGGTCCTGGTGCGGGCCGCGGTCTATATCATGATGCTCGGCAGGGAAGGATTGATCGATGTCTCCGAAAAGGCGGTGCTGAACGCCAATTATATCAGGGTAAAGCTCAAGGAGTATTTCGATCTGGCCGTTGACCGCACCTGCATGCATGAATGCGTGTTTTCCGCCAAGCGGCAGGTGCAGAAAAGCGGCGTTCACGCCATCGACATAGCCAAGGCGCTGATCGAGCGGGGCTTCCACCCGCCCACGATATATTTCCCCCTGGTGGTGGACGAGGCCCTGATGATCGAGCCCACGGAAACGGAATCGAAAGAGACGATCGACGGCTTCATCGAGGCGATGATAGAGATCGCGAAGCTTTCGGAAACCGACCCGGCCCGCGTCAAGAACGCCCCGAACAATACCCCGGTTTCGCGGCCCGATGAGACGCGGGCCGCCAGAGAGCTGAAACTGACATGCAATTCGTAAAAGCGCGTCTCATACCTCACGCGCCCCGCAGCGGACCGGAAAACATGGCTCTGGATGAATACCTGGTATCATGGCACCGGCGCACCGGGCGCCCCGTGTTCCGGTTATACGCCTGGAATCCTCCGGCTATATCGCTGGGAAGATACCAGAAGATTGAATGCGTCGACCGGGACGCATGCAGGGCCGACGGCGTTGACATAGTCCGGCGCATCACCGGCGGCAGCGCGATCTTCCATGACCGGGAGCTGACCTATTCCCTGGTATGCACCGCCGATGACCTGAACCAGAGGCCGACCACCATCCCCGAATATTATGAAATCATAAACCGCTTCCTCATCGTCTTTTACCGGTGGCTGGGCTTTCGCGCCATATACGCGAAGGACAGCGCCGATGCGCGGGCCGGCGCCGGGCAGCACGCCGCATTCTGTTTTTCAAGCAATGAGAAGTATGACATCATGATAAACGGCAAGAAGATCGGGGGAAACGCCCAGCGCAGGATAGGGAAGGTGGTGCTCCAGCATGGTTCAATCCCCCTTTTCATCGACCGGGAGCGGATAGCCCGCTATTTCAGGGGAGCGATGGACGGAGCCAGGTTCACCTCCCTGGCGGAGATTACCGGCAGGGACCCGGATATCGCCATGAAGACCAGGCTCCTCGCGGAGAGCTTCTCCGAAACCACGGGAATGCGGTTGTACCAGGAGGATATCACCCTGGACGAAATGGTCGCGATAAACTCACTCATGAATAAAAAGTACCTGGACTCCCGGTGGACCCTGGGGGGCAGGGCGGAGGATAATGAGATCCCAGCGGCCGGCATGGCTAGATAAAAAGATCGATTTCCGCGCCATGCACGGCACCGAGAACGGTCTGAGGGACCTGGGGCTCCACACCGTGTGCCACCAGGCGCGGTGTCCCAATATATCTGAATGTTTTTCACGCGGGACCGCCACCTTCCTCATCCTGGGGGATGTCTGCACCAGGAACTGCTCCTTCTGCGGCGTAAGGCATGGGACGCCGCTGCAGCCCGAAATCGATGAGCCCGCGAGGGTGGCGGAGGCGGTGCGGCGCATGAAGATACGCCACGCGGTCATTACCTCGGTCACGAGGGACGACCTGCCTGACGGCGGCGCCGGCGTTTTCGCGGCGGTCATAGGCGAACTCAGACGGCCGGGCGGACCGGCATCCATCGAGGTCCTGGTCCCTGACTTCCGGGGAGACGAGGCTTCCATCCGGACCGTTGTCGACGCCGGTCCGGACATATTCGGTCATAACGTGGAGACCGTTCCGGTCCTCTACGGCGCCCGGGGTCGCTGCGATTACCGCCGGAGCCTTAACGTCCTGGAATGCGCCGGGAGACATTCAACAGCTGTAAAGACCAAGTCGTCCATCATGGTTGGCCTCGGCGAAACCGAGGCAGAGGTCGTCGCGGTCATGGGCGATCTGCGAAGCGTCAATTGCGATTACCTCAGCATCGGCCAGTACCTCCGGCCGGGAAGGGACAACCTGCCGGTCAGGGAGTATATAACGCCGGAACAGTTCAGCCGCTATAAGGATATTGCCCTGGGAATGGGGTTCCTCCACGTGGAAAGCGGCCCCTACGTGAGAAGCTCCTACATGGCTGACAGATATTGTATCCCCCTGTCCCCCAGGAGGGGCATGCGGTACAATATTTGATATTTTTGTCATTGCGAGGAGCGCGGCGACGAAGCAATATTGAAAATGATAAAATAGCAGGATTGTGAGATCATATTATTTATTATTACAATGAAAAGATTGCTTCGCTATGCACACAATGAAATGCTATAAATGAAAGCCGATTTCCCACACGCCCCCTCCGGGGGACGGGGGGAGAGGTTTTTCTTGTTAAGGATCAGGGAGTAAAATATGCCTCATTACGATATCGTGATCATCGGCTCCGGTCCCGCCGGATATACCGCAGCTTTCGAGGCGGTAAAGCACAAAATGAAAACCGCCATTATCGAGCGCGACCTTGCGCGCCTCGGGGGCGTTTGCCTGGGCGAAGGCTGCATCCCCCTGAAAGGGCTGCTGAAATTCTCTGAGAGCGTCAAGGATTACGCCTCCATCCGTGATACCGTGATGGGGCGGGTTGAGCAGATACGGTCGGGCCTCGCCTCGCGGCTCAGGAGTCAGGGCATTGATGTCATAAAGGGTTCGGCGCAATTTGTTTCCCGCAGCGAGATAATGGTCGATGGCGAGCCGGTCAGTGCGGAGAATTTCATCATTGCCGCGGGTTCATCGCCGAAAAAATTATTCGATCAACCCGGCGTGCGCACATCGGAAATTATTTTTTCACTGGAAAAGGCCCCCGGGTCGGTCCTTATCATAGGCGGCGGCGTGGTCGGATGCGAGTACGCGTCGTTTCTGAACAATATCGGCGTGAAGGTCGATATCGTTGAAGTCATGGATTCGCTTCTCTTCGGCGAGGATGAGGAATCCGTCCGTGTCCTCGCCAGGGAATTCAGGAAAAGGGGCATCCAGGTATTCGCGAAGACTAAGATTGCGGCTATCGGCGGTGACGGTGAAGCCGTCATGGAAGGCGATAAGGAGATGCGGCAGCGCTACGACCTTATCATCGAAGCCACCGGCCGCAGGCCGAACACCGCCGGCCTTGGCCTTGAATCAGCCGGGGTCGCACTCACGGAAAGGGGGTTCATCAGGGTCAATGAATCGATGCAGACCACGGCCGGGAACATCTACGCCGCCGGAGACTGCATTGACACGCCGATGCTCGCCTACACGGCATACCGGGAAGCCGAGACCGCTGTCCGCCATTGCGCCACGGGAGAAAAAGGCAGGATCGACTATGGAGCGATGCCGCGTCTTGTGTTCTCCATGCCCCAGGTGGGGAGCGTCGGGATTAATGAAAAACAGGCGTCGGATAAGAAGATGAATTACCGGGTGTATAAGTATTTTTTCAAAGCCCTGGGCAAGGCGGTCATGGAAGGAAAGGACACCGGTTTCGTGAAGCTGATTTCAGACGAAGACCGGGGCACGATCGCGGGCGCTGCCGCGGTAGGAGACGACATTGCCGATATTATGAACCAGCTGGCCCTGATCGTTTCCGGTGGTATTGCCATGTCCGCGATCAGGGAGTGCATGTTCGTCCATCCCTCATATTCCGAAATAATCCTTGAAGCGCTTCACTACGGGAAGCAGTGACTCGTTTAGGTGGGCGCATCATGTCATCTCTGTTTCTTTCCGGATGTCACCGCCTATTGCGGCTGGCGAACCGGGCCTGATGATGGCATTCTTTCATCCCTTCTTTGCGGTATCCGGGTGAATTGAAGTGCATTTGTCCAATTTATCTGGAACTAATGATTATATGAGCCTGCTGAAATCAAAGTTGCCGTCGGGCGGTCAACATCCCGCTGCCGGAAAAGGTCATCACTGATTCATGGCCCAATAAGCGCAGGGTCGGGTAGATGCGCTCGAATTAAGGAAACACGGACTGAAAAATAACTTGAAATATTTCAAGGCAATGGAAAAATATATGGTGGAATCCAATCTCGAAAAGATGTTCAAGACCATAAAAGAATACACGTAGCATGAAAAAATGATTGCCATCAGCAATCTGGAAAAGATACTCAAAACGCAACAGCCGCTAATCAACGACCGGGGGTGCCCTTATGAGTCTTCAGGAATCGATCAAAAACATTTTTCCCGAGGAAAAGGACATCCCGGCGGAGTTCATGCCGCCGTTCCCCATCATACAGAAAGAATACCTCATAAACGGCGAAATACGCACCTGGAGCGGCGAGATGCAGGACGTGCTCTCGCCGGTCTGCATCAAAACGGCACGGGGAATCGAACAGAAGCTCATCGGCCGCTATCCCACCCTGACCGAAAAAGAATCAATGGAGGCGCTGGAAGCGGCATCGGCCGCCTATAACAGCGGAAGGGGGGAATGGCCCTCGATGCCGGTGGAGGAAAGGATCAGGCGCGTCGAGAAGCTCGCCTTTCTCATGAAGGAGAAACGGTCTGAAATCGTCAACCTCCTGATGTGGGAGATAGGGAAGTCGTACAATGACAGCGCCAAGGAATTCGACCGCACCGTTGAATACATGGCGGATACCATCAATGCCCTGAAAGACCTTGACCGGGCCGGTTCACGCTTCGAGATCAAGGAAGGGATCATCGGCCAGATACGCCGGGCGCCCCTGGGAGTGGTCCTCTGCATGGGGCCCTTCAACTACCCGCTGAACGAAACATTTGCGACCCTCATCCCGGCCCTGATCATGGGCAATACCGTTATATTCAAACCTCCCAAGATCGGCGTGCTCCTGCACCGCCCCTTGCTTCAGGCCTTCCGGGAGGCGTTCCCGAAGGGTGTGGTGAACACGGTCTACGGCGACGGGGCGAAAATCATCACCCCGATGATGGCTTCGGGCAGGGTCGATGTCCTGGCCTTCATCGGTTCAAGCAGGGTCGCGGACCTCATCAAGAAGCAGCACCCCAAGCCGCACCGTCTCCGGTCGGTCCTGGGCCTCGACGCCAAGAATGCCGGCATCATCCTGAAGGACGCGGACATTGCCCAGACGGTCAAGGAGTGCGTCCTCGGATCGCTGTCCTATAACGGCCAGCGCTGCACCGCCCTTAAAATCATCTATGTTCACAAAGACATCGCCGAAGAATTCCTGAAGCAGTTCTGCGCGGCCATCGCGGCGCTGAAGCCGGGCATGCCCTGGGACAAGGATGTAGCCCTGACGCCCCTGCCGGAAACCAACAAGACGCAGTACATGACGGATTATATCGAGGACGCGACGAAGAACGGCGCGAAGGTGGTGAACGAAGGCGGCGGCGCCGTGAACGGCACCTTCATGTTCCCGGCGGTGCTGTACCCCGTGAACGACAGGATGAAGGTCTATCACGAGGAGCAGTTCGGACCGGTCATTCCGGTGGTGCCCTTCGCCGAGGTCAGCGAGCCGATGAACTACGTGATCAATTCGAATTTCGGCCAGCAGGTTGCCATCTTCGGCAGGGACCCGGGCACCATTGCCACGCTGATCGATACCCTGGTGAACCAGGTCTGCCGGGTCAACATCAACAGCCAGTGCCAGCGGGGCCCTGATTCATTTCCCTTCACCGGGAGAAAGGACAGCGCCGAGGGGACCCTGTCCGTTTCAGACGCCCTGAGGGTGTTTACCATCCGCACCCTGGTGGCGGTAAAGGGAACCGACACGAACAAGCAGATCATCACGGAAATCCTGAAGGACAAGAAATCGAATTTCCTGTCGACGGATTTTATTTTCTGATAACCAACAATCGAAGAGGTCAATTATGAGTCACGGCTTTTGTGATGCTATTGTTCGTATTGATTTAAGCACCGCCATGATTGAAACTATACATCCAGGGGCAGATTTTTACAGAATGTACCTGGGAGGAGGTGCTATCGGGTCGTATTTTCTGCTGAAAGAAACCGGTCCGGATACGGATCCTCTATCAAAGGATAATATTTTAACCATAGCAACCGGCATCGCGACCGGCGCGGCTGTATCCGGTGTAAGCCGCTGCAGCGTGACCGCACTCTCACCCCTTACGAACATGGTGGCGGACAGCCAGGCGGGCGGGAATATAGGTCCCATGATCAAACGGGCAGGATTCGACGCGATTGTCATAAAAGGGAAGGCCGCCAACCTTTCATACATCCTTATTGAAGGCGATAACGTGTCGATCATTGATGCAACAGCTATTTCAGGAAAAAACGTGGCCGAAGCGCGGGAGATTCTGCTGGAAAAGCATGGCAGCAAAAATATCAGCATTATCCAGTGCGGCACCGCAGGGGAAAAGTTGGTCCGCTTCGCCAATATCATGGCTGACGGCAATGACGCCTTCGGAAGGACGGGCCTTGGCGCGGTCATGGGCAGCAAAAATCTCAGGGCAGTTGTGGTCAAGGGGGACGGCGATGTATCATTCGCCGATCCTGATAGTCTTAAGGAACTGGGTAAATCAGGGGCCAAGCGTCTTCCCGGTTCAGGATTTCCGGAAACCCTTCGAAAATACGGAACTCCCGGGGTAGTGAAGTTCCAGGCTGAAGGGGGCAATTTCGCCACGCACAACTATTCACGCGGGTCCCATCCTGAATATATGAAACTGGACGGATCCACCTATGAGCCCCAGATCGGTGCCGGCACCACGACCTGCTACGGCTGCGTGGTTTCGTGCCGCAAGCGGGTCAAGGCTTCGGCGCCCTATGAGCTGACCGATACCCTGGGCGGACCTGAGTTCGAAACTCTTGGACTGCTCGGCTCCAATCTCGATATAACTGATGCGGCCGCAGTGGCCAAGGCGAACGAGATGTGCAACAAGTACGGCATGGATACCATCACCATGGGGTGCATAGCCGGTTATCTTTTCGAGTGCCTTGAAAAAGGCCTGATAAGCCAGGCCGATACGGACGGCAAGAAAATCGGTTTCGGCGATCCTGACGGACTGATATGGCTGATTGAAGCCGTGGCGCAGAGAAGGGGCATAGGGGACCTGTGCGCCGAAGGTTTTGAGGCGTTGATCGGGAAATTCGGTGAAAAAACGAGGCCATGTGCCGTCCATGTGAAGGGCTCCGGCCTGGCGGTCCACATGCCCCAGGTGAAGCCGAGTCTGGCTATTATGTACGCGGTGTGTCCCATCGGGCCGGACCACATGTCGTCGGAACATGACTGGCTGCTGGCCAGCAAATCAGAAGCCGCCATGGGCCTGGGCATCATGGGACAGGAGGACGCGCCGTCAACGAGCCTCAACAAGGTGCGCATGACGGCCTATTCGCAGATATACTACAGCATACTCGATTCGCTGACATTATGCATGTTCCCCTGGGGGCCGGGCAGCCTCTTCACCTACAGGGACCTCGAGGACCTGGTCCGCTTTTCAACGGGGTGGCAGATGACCCTGTGGGAGCTGATGAAAGTCGGCGAGCGCAGGATCAATATGATGCGCCGCATCAACGCAAGGAGAGGTTTCACGAAAGAGCACGATGTCCTGCCGGAACGGCTTTTCGAACCTCTGCTGGACGGACCGAGCAAGGGGCGCCACGTCGATCGTGAAGCCTTCAGCCGCATGAAGGAAGAGTACTACGGCTTCATGGGATGGGACGAAAAGGACGGCAATCCCTCGAGGGGGAAATTGATCGAGCTGGGCCTCGATTGGACATTATAATACATGGCCTCTGCCGACATTAAGCAGAACGACTCCCGTTATCGCCCCTGGCAGATAAAGATCCTGCTGGCGACCTGGCTTGCCTACGCGGGATATTATTTCTGCCGCAAGCCCTTCTACGTTACAAAGGTGAGCATCTCCGGAGCCCTCGGCATCGATTCCTTCGGCCTTGCCCAGCTGGGGACCGCGTACCTTGTCGCCTACATGGCGGGTCAATTCTCCAGCGCCTTTTTCGGCCGGAAGCTGGGACCGAAGCTCCTGCTTCTGGCCGGCATCATGATATCGATCGTAAGCACCTTCTTCTTCGGCATATCCAACAGCTTCTGGACCGTCATGCTCTTCATGTCCCTGAACGGCCTCGCCCAGGGCACCGGCTGGCCCGGGTGCATCGGCAGCCTGGCCTTCTGGTTCAGGCGCAAGCAGCGGGGCAGCGTTCTGGGCCTCTGGTCCACCTGCTACCAGATCGGTCCAGTGCTGGCCACGCTCCTGGCGTCATTTCTCCTCGGCCGGGCCGGGTGGCGGTGGTCCTTTTTCGGCGGGTCGATGGTGCTCCTGGCGGTCTGGTTCGTGGTGCTTGTTGTCCATCCCAACCGTCCCGAGGACGCGGGCCTTCCGCCCCTCCATGATGAGGATGAGGTCACCGATAAACCTGAGGGCGTGGGCAGGGAAAAGTTGGGCTGGGACAGGGATGTCATGTTAACCATCATGATTATGGGCCTCATATATTTCTGCATCAAGTTCCTCCGTTACGCCCTCTGGAGCTGGCTCCCCTGGCTCCTGAACAGGAATTTTATGATGTCTGAAGCGGATGCGGGATATCTTTCAGTGATCTTCGATATCTGCGGCTTTGCCGGGGTCATTGCCGCCGGTTTTCTCTCGGACCGGATTTTCAAGGGGAAGCGGGCCATGCTCTCCTTCGTGATGCTGGGCCTGATGACCGTGTCCTTTTTTATACTCTACTTCCTGGGTTCAGCCAACCTGGCAGTTTTCACCATTGCTATCGCCTTTGCCGGGTTCATGCTCTTCGGCCCGGACTCGCTCCTGTCGGGTGTAGGCGCCATAGACGTGGGGTCAAAGGAGGGGGCCCTGTCAGCCGCGGGTATCATCAACGGCATGGGTTCTATCGGGCCCATCTTCCAGGAACAGCTGGTGGGATGGATGTACCGGCGTTATAATCAGGACCTCCTGCCGATCCTGATAATGCTGGTCATTATTGCCGCGGTCAGTGCGGTGCTGACGCTGCTGTTGTGGCTCAGGTCGAGGAAAGGATTGGCTAATGTTTGACGCGTTTTCTGTTAGGGTGGGGTTTAAACCCCACCCTAACAGAAAACGAATGATAAAAAAATTATTGAATAATTATATATACGAGAATAATATAAGATAAATTTCATATAGAGGACAAGCCATGGTACAATACAACTATCCCACCACAATACTTCTCGGGCAGGGGTCCCTGGCCGAATTCGGGAAACGCCTTAAAACAAAAAAGCATGCAAAAATACTGGTCGTCACCGACAAGACCCTGGAACAGATGGGAATCGTCAGTAAGCTGACGGACATTCTCGCATCCCAGGGAATCGCCTATGACATATACACCGACATACATCCCAATCCGATCGAAGAGGACGTTGAGAAGGGTGTCGTCGCCTATAGGTCCGGTAATTGCGACAGCATCATCGGCCTCGGCGGCGGGAGCCCCATTGACGTGGCAAAGGTCATCAAGGTCATGGTAACCAACCCGCCGCCCATGGCACAGTACGATGACGCCAAGGGAGGCGACGCCCTCATCAAGGGACCGATGCCGGCGCTGTACGCGATACCCACCACGTCCGGCACCGGGAGCGAGGTGGGCCGCTCAGGCGTCATCATCCTGCGCGATACGGGGCGGAAGACCATCATATTCCACCCGGATCTGCTGCCCTCCATGGCGGTGCTGGAGCCGGAGCTTACCGCCGGGATGCCCCCGTTCCTGACGGCCGCCACCGGCATGGACGCCTTTGTCCACTGCCTCGAGGCTTATTTCGTGAACATGTTCCACCCCATGGCCGACGGCATCGCCCTGCAGGGAATGGAACTGGTTCTGAAGTGGCTTCCGGAAGCCTGCAGGAACGGCAAGAACCTCGATGCCCGTGAAAAGATGCAGATAGCCTCTTCCATGGGGGCTGTCGCCTTCCAGAAGGGTCTCGGCATGGTTCATTCCATGGCGCATCCGCTGTCGAGCCTCTACGGCCTTCACCACGGCCTGGCAAACGCCCTGGTGCTGCCGGATTCCATCCTTCACCTGGAGCAGTCTCATCTGAGCGCCGAGCAGATGGCGAAGATACAGAAGGTGCGCGCCATCTTCGCGGAATGCGGCCTTGCCAGGGCCAGCCTGTCAGAGAGCTGCAGGGCCTTCTGCGAGATGGTGGGCATCCCGATGGGCCTTGCGAAGAACAAGGTTCCCGCTGACGGCCTGGCCAGGCTGAGCGCCGAGGCCTTCAAAGATGGCTGTCATGCCAGCAACATGGTGCCCGTCAAAGAGGATGATTTTCTGAAGGTGCTCAAGGCCGCGATGTAATGCGAATTATTAGAAACGGGAGGTGTCAATATGGCAGCACCGTTATCGCATAACACGAAAAGAAAACTATCCCCCGGCAAATTCTACCCCCTGGGCGCGACACTCCGGGACGACGGCGTCAACTTTGCCCTCTTTTCCCAGGACGCAAGGGAAGTGTTCCTTCTTCTCTTCGACGGCCCGGACGGCGATCCCACGGATATCATAAAGCTCGAAAACAGGGACCGGTTCATTTGGCACGTACATGTCCACGGCGTTACGGAAGGTCAGCTCTACGGCTACAAAGTGAGAGGGGAATTCAACCCCGGATGGGGTTTCCGTTTCAACGAGAACAAGCTCCTCCTCGATCCCTACGCGAAGGCCCTCAGCGGGAAGTGCCGCAATGACGACAACCTTCTCCTGGCCTATGACCCCCATTCGCCCGGGAAAGACCTGACCATGGACACCCGGGACAGCAGCAGGGTCATGGCGAAAAGCATCGTCGTGAGCGATGATTTCGACTGGCAGGGAGACCTGCCGCCGGACATCCCCCTGGACAATCTTATCATATACGAGGTGCACACGAAGGGATTTACCGCCCATGCAAGCTCCCGGGTGAAGAACCCCGGTACATACCTCGGCTTCATCGAAAAAATACCGTATCTCAAGGAACTGGGCATTAACGCGGTGGAGCTTCTTCCGGTCCACGAGTATTACGTGGAGGATTTTCTCCTCCACAGGGGCCTCACCAATTACTGGGGCTACAACACCGTCGGTTTCTTCGCGCCGGAATCGTCCTACGGCACCGGCGCCTCCCCGGGGTGCCAGGTGCGCGAGTTCAAGACCCTGGTGCGGGAGCTGCACCGGGCCGGTATTGAGGTCATCCTTGACGTGGTGTACAACCATACGGCCGAGGGGAACGAGATGGGGCCCACCATAAGCTTCAAGGGCATTGATAACCGGAATTATTATATCCTCACCGGTGTCCACGGGGCGCCCGGGAGGTACTACATGAATTACACCGGGTGCGGCAACAGCATGAACCTGGCCAGCATGCCGGTGATACGCTTCGTCCTCGATTCCCTGCGGTACTGGGTGGAGGTGATGCATGTAGACGGCTTCCGCTTCGACCTGGCTTCAGTGCTGGGCCGGGAAGAGGGCTACTTCAGGGCGGGCGCCTCCTTTTTCGACGCCGTTTCCCAGGACCCGGTGCTGAACAGGGTCAAGCTCATCGCGGAGCCGTGGGACATCGGCACCTACCAGGTGGGAAACTTTCCCGTGGACTGGTCCGAATGGAACGGCCGGTACCGCGACACGGTGCGGAAATTCGTGAAGGGCGACGCGGGACAGCTGCGGGAGCTGGGGTGGCGCATCACCGGCTCCGCCGACATGTATGCTGACGACGGCAGGACCGCCTACAACTCGGTCAACTTCATCACCTGCCATGACGGGTTCACCCTGAATGATCTGGTTTCCTACGACGGAAAGCATAACGAGGCGAACCTGGAGAACAACAGCGACGGCTCAAACGATAACAATTCGTGGAACTGCGGCTGGGAAGGCGACACCGATAATCATGATATCGTCTCCCTGCGACGGCGGCAGGTCAAAAACTTTTTCTGCCACCTTCTTTTTTCCCAGGGCACGCCGATGCTGCTGGGGGGAGACGAGTTCATGAGGACGCAGAAGGGGAACAATAACGCCTACTGCCAGGACAACGAGATCAGCTGGTTCAACTGGGACCTTGAGAAACGCAACGGGGATATCCTGGCCTTCGTGAAAAAGGCCGTCGCGTTCCGGCACCGGTACCCGATCCTCAGGAGCCGCAAGTACCTTTCCGGCACCGACTCCGATTCGGACGGCATGCCGGACATTTCCTGGTTCAGCATCAACCTTGACCGTCCCGGGTGGGACGACCCCGGGGCCCGCATCATCTGCTACATGCTGGATGGGGGCGAGATTCAGTCCGATCTGGGGGATTATCTCCTCTTCTTCATCATGAATGCCGACTACAATTCACACAGCGTCATGATCCCCCGTGCTCCGGGCAGGAATTGGAAAAGGGTGGTGGACACCAGCCTGAAGGCGGGCGATGATTTTCTCGATCCCGGCTCGGAAGTGATAATTGATCCCCAGGACCGCTATATCGTGAACGCGCGCAGCACGGTGGTGCTGCTGGCGGGGTGAGGTCTATTCTTCTATCTTCCCGCAGTTTCCCAGGCATTCCTCGGTGCAGGTATTGTCACACGGCTCAACGTGGATGACCACCTTCGCGTCGGGATAATGCTCCTTGACCCTGGCGACGATGCGGTCACCGATCTCATGTGACTCCTGCACGCTCATCTCGGGGGCTACCACGAGATGAAATTCGTAAAACCGCTGGGATCCGGATTTCCTGGTCCTGAGTTTGTGGTAGCTCAGGACCCTGGGGTGCTGTTCCGTGACATAGCGGTCGATCAGGTCTTCATCCTCACGGGTGAGACGCGCGTCAAGGAGGTCCCTCACGGATTCACGGGTAAGGTCATAGGCCGCTTTGATTATCAGGAGCGCCACGATGATGGCGGCGACCGGGTCGATCCAGGAAAGATTGATGTGCGGGAACAGTAACCTTCCGGACCAGTAGATCGCGAGGCCTGCCATGACGCCGAAGGAGGTCCATACATCGGTGCGCAGGTGCCACGCGTCGGCCTTGAGGGCGATGGATTCTGTTTCCGTGCCGACCTTGAAGAGCATATGGGAAACGAAAAAGTTAGCCGCCACCGAAGCTGACATGACGATGATTCCCCAGCCTGCCTGCTCCAGGTGCTGGGGATTTTTAAGTTTTTCAACGGCCTCGTATATGATCCAGCCAGCCGCGAAGAAAATGAGAACAGCCTCAATGGTGCCGGATATATTCTCTATCTTGCCGTGACCGAAGGCATGACGGCGGTCTTCGGGCTTGGCCGACGTGCGGACGGCGAAGAAGGCTATCAGGGCGGCGACAAGGTCAACGGCGGAATGGATGGCCTCTGAAATCACCGATACGGAATTGATCAGTATTCCGATGGCCAGCTTCATTGCGACAAGGGAACTGTTAGAAGCAACGGAGAGAAGCGCGACGCGCGATTTCTTCTTGTTGTTATCCATATAATCCTTCATCTGAAACCATGGAATCTGCCGGACCATGTCCAGACAGAAAAGTTTATTAAAAACTCACCTGTCCGCATTTTGGATTATTTCCGGTAAGTGAAAGTGAATATTTTTAATTAGGAGCGCAGGGTTGATATTTTTCAATCGTTTTTTTATTGAAAAATAACCGGGGTCTTGCATGAATTGTTTTTTTACATATATAAAAAAATGCACGATGGACCTGCTCCGGTTCCAGTAACGACCAAAACAGCTTAATGCCAGCAATGAATGAAACATATGATGTCATCATCATAGGCGCCGGTCCCGGCGGCTGCAGCGCCGCGGCCTTCCTGTCGGAGGCAGGGCGCGACGTCCTCCTTCTTGACAGGGCGCGTTTCCCCCGGGATAAAACCTGCGGTGACGGCCTCTCGGTTACGGCGCTTCCGGTCCTTGAACGGATGGGTGTCCTCGGTAAGATTGAGGCGCTCAACCCCTGGAGATGCGACGGTGTCATGCTGACGTCTCCGAACGATGTCGTGATGAGGGGGCGGGCGCCGAAGGTATCCGGTTGTTATAATTACGGCTATGTAATGCCGCGGAAAATCTTCGACAATATTCTCTTTGAGCATGTCAGGGACCTTCCCCATGTGACCGTCAGGGAGGAGTGCGCCTTCAGGGATTTTGCCTATGAGGGCAATGCCATACGGGGCATCCGGGCGCGCTGCGGAAACGATGAGTTCGAGGTCCGCGGCCGGTTTATCATCGGCGCTGACGGCGTCCATTCGGCCGTTGCCAGGAAGCTGGGAAATCACCAGAATGACTATATTAAAAGAGCGTTTGCCGTGCGCGCCTATTTCGACAATGTCGACGGCCTCGAGCACCTGATATCGCTCCACTATGAAAAATCAATACTCCCCGGTTACGCGTGGATATTTCCCACCGGGGAGAGGAGCGCCAACGTCGGCGTCGGCATGATCTGCCAGGGGAAGCCTCCCCGCAACATGAAGGAACTGTTTGAAATATTCATAACCAGGAACCGGTTCGCGCGGGAAAAACTGGCGCGCGCAACAATGGTCGAGGGATCCTTCAAAGGGGCCCATCTTTCGACAGGCACCATGGGTCTGAAGCGTTCCTTCGGCAACGTCCTCCTCGTGGGAGACGCCGGCGGCTTTGTCGATGCCCTGACGGGGGAAGGCATCTTCTATGCCCTCCGGAGCGGCGAGCAGGCGGCCACGGCGATAGCCGCGGGCCTTAACAGCAGGGAAATGCTGGACAATGTCGGCGCCGTCTATGATGATATCTGGCGCAGGGATTTCAGGAAGGACATCATCTTCGGGAACCTGTTCCAGAAGATGCTGACCCAAAAGAGCCTGATTAACCTGATCATATGGCGCACCAGCAGGAACCAGGCCAAGGCTGATACCCTGAGCGGCGTGATCCAGCACGCCCTGCCCAAGACCAGGCTTTTCCGCGTCCTGTAAATACCCCTGAAACAATAAAAAAATTGGAATGACAGGTAAACCGCCCGGCATTACCATTGTCCCTGTTATGGAACGCTTCTTTCATCCCCGTTCAATCGTGCTCTTCGGAGCAAGCTCCAATCCGAGAAAGGGCGGCAACCAGATGCTGCAGAACTTCAAGCAGTACATGGAGCGGCAGAATTACCCGGACCTCTTCATCGTCCACCCCAGGGCCGAAGCCATCGAAGGCGTGCCCTGCTTCAGGAGCCTTAAAGACGTGCCCGGTAACGCCAACGGGACTGACCGGATCGACCTGGCGGTCATCGTCCTTCCCGTGCAGGAAGTGATGCCCGTGGTCAGGGCATGCATCGCCCGCAACGTCCGCGGGATCCTGATCGAATCGGGCAATCTCTCCAACGACGACGGGGAAGCGGCCGCCTTCGCGAAGGAGATCCTGTCGATGATACGGGGAAGGGATATCCGCGTCGTGGGGCCCAATTCGATCGGCTTCAACGTGCCTGACCTGCGCTACTGCACTCCCATCAAGCACTACAGCGAGTTCCTTGAGACCCGGGAGCGCAACGTGTCCATCGTGGGACAGTCGGGGCTATTCGTGACCGGTTTCGTGGAATGGTTTTTCGATACCACCGGCCATGGACAGCCCTTCGGGGTTTCGAACATCGCCGCCATCGGGAACAAGCTGGACGTGAACGAGTGCGATCTCCTGGAGTATTACCTCCATGACGAAAGGACCCATGCCATCGGCATGTACCTTGAGGACATCCGGGACGGCAACCGTTTCATGTCCCTCCTCAAGGAGAACCGTGAGCGCCTGCGCAAGCCGGTTGTCGTCCTCAAGGCCGGGAAGAGCGAGAAGGGGAAGCGGGCCGTCTCATCCCACACCGGATCGATGGCGGGCAGCTATACTGCCGTCGAGGCCGTTGCGAAGCAGTTCGGCATGATACTGGTGGAAACCTATGACGAGCTGTTTGAGATGCTCTCCATCGTATGCCAGTATCCGGTCATACTATCCAACCGGGTCGGCGTGATATCGGTCTCGGGATCGGGATGCGTCCTTTCATCCGATTTCGCGGAAAAATTCGGCATGGAGCTCCCGGAACTGGACGATGCGACCCTCGCGAGGCTCAGGCCCCTGTTCCCGGACTGGGCGCCCATCCACAATCCCATCGACACCTGGGCATCCGTGGAGAAGATCGGACCCCGGGAAAGCTTCAACCGGATCCTTGAGATCTATCTCGAATCGGGCCTTTTCGACTCCATCGTTCTCATGACGATCAGCTCCCCCTTTGCCGCCTTTGACTGGAAATACCTGGGCGAGATGCAGAGGAAATATCACGATACGCCGCTGGTTGTCCATTTCTTCGGGGGCCAGTCCATCCTCGAGCATACGGCCCTGGCCAAGGAGTACCGGATCCCGGTAATCGGAAGCTTTGACCGAATATTCAAGCTCCTGGAACTGGCCTGGGATTTTTCCAGAAGGATGTCCCATGTCCATTCGGGATCCTGATCGAAGTTTTCATCCGCCGGATCCGCGTCATCCCCGCTTTATCTCTTGACATGCCGGTTATGATGCCGGATGATTTATTCGACGAAGACAGGGCGCAAGCATGAAACGACAGGACGCACGACACCTCGACAGGCTCAGGGAGCAATATCCGGAGAAATTCGCGCCGCTGGACGATATCTTCGGTCTGATCCATCGCGGCACCAGCATATTCATCGGCTCTTCCTGCGGAGAGCCGCAGTTTCTTATCCAATCCCTCGTCGACCATGTCGAATCCAAAACTCATCGTATTTACGGGTCACGGGTGATCCACGTCTGGACCCTGGGGGTGGCCCCCTACGCCCAGAAGAAGTTCGAGGAAAATTTCAGGCACAATTCCTTTTTCATAAGCGACAGCTCCCGCGATGTCATCAACCGGGGCCTCGGCGACTACACGCCGGCGCACCTGTCGGACATTCCCCGGCTGTTCCGCCAGGGGAAGCTGCAGGTGGACGTGGCCCTCGTCCAGGTCTCCCTTCCCGATGAAAACGGCGACATGAGCCTCGGCGTCAGCGTGGACATCGTCAGGGCCGCCGTCGCCCATGCGAAGATCACCGTGGCCCAGGTCAATTCCTTAATGCCCTACGTGTTCGGCGAATCCCTGGTAAGCGCGGCGGATATCGATTACCTGGTCCCCCATGACGAACAGCTCCTCGAATACCGCCTGGACCCGCCGGACGAGACTGCGCGCGAGATCGGCCGGTACGTGGCCCGCATTGTCAGGGACGGGGACACCCTCCAGGTCGGTTACGGGGCGATCCCCAACGCGATCCTTTCCAGCCTCGGCAGCAAAAGGGACCTGGGCATCCATACCGAGCTCCTCACGGACGGCGTCGTGGACCTGATCCGCAGCGGGGCCGTGACCAACGCGAAAAAAAGCCTCGACCGGGGCAAAACAGTCGCCTCCTTCTGCATGGGCACGGAGGACACCTACGCCTTCCTGGACAACAATCCCGCGGTCGAGTTCAGGCCGATTGATTACACCAACAGCCCCTTCGTGATCAGCCGGCAGGATTCCATGACGGCCATCAACACTTCCCTGCAGATCGACCTCTGCGGTCAGTCCACGGCGGAATCCCTGGGGACGACCCTCTACAGCGGCGTCGGGGGCCAGGCGGATTTCATGCGCGGCGCCGCCCTGTCGGCGGGAGGGAAGACCATCCTTACCATGCGCTCCACCTCCAATGACGGCAAACGGTCGCGCATCGTGCCGGTGCTCGACAGCGGGGCGAGCACCACCCTGACGCGGGCGGACGTGCAGTATGTCGTTACGGAGCACGGCATCGCCTACCTTCACGGGAAAAACATCCGCGACCGCGCCCTGTCGCTTATCACCATCGCCCATCCGAAGTTCAGGGAATGGCTCCTGGTGGAGGCGAAAAAGATCGGCCTTGTGCCGAAGGAGCTGGAGTCGATCGACGGCGCACTGAGCGAGTACCCGGCCCATCTCGAGACATACCGCAAGACGGGAGACGGCCTGCTGTTTCTTCTGCGGCCGGTCAAGGTGAGCGACGTGGAAAACCTGAGGCTCTTCTTCCATTCACTGTCCGACCAGAGCCTGTACACGAGGTTCTTTTCCAACGTGGAGTTCGTGCCGCAGAAAACCATACGGAGGTTCACCATTATCGATTACTCCAGGGAGATGACGATCCTGGCCGTGGTGGAGGAGGAAGGCCTGGAAACGGTCATCGGCATCGGGCAATATGTCGTGGAGAAGGGGAAGCTCGCCGCCAAGATTTCATTGCTGGTGCGGGACGATTACCAGAACCGGGGCATCGGCAGTATTTTGATGGATTACATATTCGCCGCCGCCCAGCGGGAAGGGATACTGGAAATGTCGGCGACAGTGCTGAAGGAAAACGCGAAAATGCTGCACCTTTTTTACAAGACGGGTCTCCAGGTTGCAGCCGCCGAAGCCACGGACACGGTGAGGCTCACCATGCCCCTGGCTTAATTAATAATTGACGGGCATGTCCCCTCGTTTTTCATGACAATGATAAGCGCGGTGGGTTTATCAGCGAGTAGGCGACAGGGATGTCGCCGTTCCCGCCGAGTCCACACGGACGTTATACGAGGCGGGCGAGCGATAAACCTCCGCGCATTCACGGCGAATTATTTATGAACTTCATTAAAAACATATTCAGGCGAAAAACGATCGGCGACATGCTCGCCGGCGTTTCCCAGGACGGGCAGGGCCTCCGGCGCGTACTGACTGCCCGGGACCTGGTGCTCCTGGGGATCGGCGGGATCATAGGCGCAGGGATCTTCGCCACCGTGGGCACGGCGACGGTGGGAGATACGGTGCGCCCCGGTGCGGGGCCCGCCATCATCATATCCTTTATAATAACCGGTGTCGCCTGCGGATTCACGGCTCTCTGTTACGCGGAGCTCTCGTCGATGGTGCCGGTTTCGGGCTCCGCCTACACCTATGTCTACCTGACCATGGGGGAATTCATAGCGTGGATCATCGGCTGGGACCTGATGCTGGAATATGCCATAGGGAATGTCGCCATCGCCATTTCCTGGGCCGGCTATTTCAAGGAGCTCCTGCGCGGCTTCGGCATCACCATCCCCGCATGGCTGGTCACCGACTTCCGGAGCGCGCTCCATGGCGACACGATATACAACGCGGCGCAGCTGCTGATGAGCGGAGCTTCCATCGACCATATCGCGACATTTAACAACGCCGGCGCCTATATCGCGGAGCAGGTCGCAGGCGGATCCACCCTTGAGAAGATAGCACTCGGTTTCAAGAACGCCCATGATGCCATCGCATTGTCCCCGAAGCTTTTCGGCATGCCGATCGTATTCAACCTTCCCGCTGTCTGCATAGTCGCCCTGGTGACGACCGTGCTCTACCGCGGGATACGGGAATCGGCCCGGTTCAACACCATCATGGTTATTCTGAAGCTCATGGTCCTGGCGTTTTTTGTCCTGGTCGGGTGCTTTTACGTAAAGCCGGACAACTGGACCCCCTTCATGCCCAACGGCTGGAGCGGCATCCAGGCAGGCGCCGCCATCGTCTTTTTCGCCTACCTGGGGTTTGACGCGGTATCGACCGTGGCGGAGGAGACCGTCAATCCGCGCCGTGATCTTCCCATCGGCATTATCGGATCACTGGTCATTTGCACGGTCATATACGTAGTGGTTGCGGCGGTCCTGACCGGCATGATTCCCCTGACGGCCTTCAACCAGTCAAACAAGGCGGAGCCCCTGACCGTTGCCATGAGCTTTCACCGCCTGGACTGGGCGGCCGGCTTCATAGCCCTCGGCTCCGTGGTGGCCCATACGGCCGTGCTCATAGTGCAGCAGACGGGCCAGACGCGTATCTTCTATTCCATGGGCCGCGACGGCCTACTGCCGCGGTCCTTCGCCAAGGTCCACCCCCGCTTCAGGACGCCCCATGTCAACATTTTGGTCACGGGCGTTTTCGTGGGATTTTTCGCCGCTTTCACGAGCATCGACGAGATGGTTGACCTGACCAACGTGGGGACCCTCTTTGCCTTCATGCTGGTCTGCATCGGCGTCATCATACTGCGGAAGATAGAACCGGACCGGGAACGGGGCTTCAGGGTGCCCTTCGTCCTCGGGGTGGCCCTTGCCGGAATCGTCATGTGCGTGTACCTGATGGCGGGTCTGCCGGCGGTGACGTTTATCCGGTTCTTCATCTGGCTCGCCGTCGGCTCGGTCTTTTATTTCTCCTATGGATACTGGAACAGCAGGAGAAGGCAGGGGAAGGTTGTTATGCCGCCTGACGAACTGTCTGATCATTAGCAGCTCGCAGTCATTTCGGCAAATCCCGGGTTTGATTGAAATCTTGACAGGATGTCGATAATCCAGGATATCCCGGACTGACATGGGCGGTACTAAATGAAATCCATGGACGAGCATCATCTCTTGTAGCCGAGGTTAGGATAAACAATGCGGTACGAAGGAAATATTTTCAGGCCCTTCAGCGAGGCCAACAGCTACCTGCTCCAGTGCACGGTCGGGTGCTCCCACAACAAGTGCACCTTCTGCGGGATGTACAAGGACAAGAAGTTCCGCATACGCGCCCTTGATGAGATCAGGGAGGACATACGCATGGCCTCCGAGGCCTACGGAGACGTTGAAAAGGTTTTCCTCTGCGACGGTGATGCCATAGAAATCGAAACCGGGATCCTTCTTGAAATAATTGCCGATCTTAAAAAAGCGTTTCCATCCCTGCGCCATATCGGCACCTACGTCGGACCTGCCAGCACACTGCGCAAAAGCATGGACGAGCTCCGGTCCCTCAGGGCGGCTGGCCTGACCAAGGCGTTCCTCGGCGTCGAGACCGGCGATGAAAGGCTTTTAAGGGAGGTTCACAAGGGTGTGACCTATGACGAGATGCTCCGGGCCGGGAGGAACCTCATCGAGGCGGGCATTAACCTTTCATCGATGATACTCCTGGGCCTGGCGGGGAGGGGGGCCCGGTCGGAAGAGCACGCCCTGGCCACGGCTAAAATCACCAATGAGATGGCGCCGCAGTATCTCGCAGCCCTGACGGTGACGCCGGTACCCGGGACCGGGCTCTATTCGAAGATGCAGCGGGGCGAGTTCCAGCTCCTTGACCCCTTTGAAACCCTGGAGGAGATGAAGCTCCTCTTCGAGAACCTCACGGTGGATAATATGAAGTTCGTCGGTATCCACGCCTCCAACTACCTGCCCATCAACGGCACCCTCCAGAAGGACAAGGCCCGCATGGTGGAGACGATCAATTCGGTGCTGGCGTCCCGGGACCGGTCGGCGATACGGCCGGATTCGATGCGGGGATTGTAAGCCCCCCGACCCCCGCAAGGGGCGTGAACATATTGTAATTTTACTTGTTATTTTGAACCAAGTGAGTAATAATTAGTTGAATATTCGGTATAAAGATTCCTCCTCGTTTCAACCAGTTGTCATATAAACTATATTACTTCCAATGTGCCCCCTCCGGGGGACAGGGGGGACGTGACTCATGCCGGTTGACTCATCTTGCTATAGGTAATCGATGGAAATCGTGCAGAGTTTGCAGTCGATTTGGACTCGAGATCGCGTGTTTAAAAAAAATAATGAAACTATTGACATCATGGCGCATCATAAGGATTTATGTTAGTGATGAAACTGTATAATGAAAAATGCTCCTCTTTGGGAGGGATTGGATGAAGGTGCTCGGCTCCCGGGAACTGCTGGCTGATGTGCTCGCGAAGGAGCTCTGCATCGGCTGCGGCGCCTGTGTTTCCCTCTGCCCCTATTTCAGGTCATATAACGGCAAAACCGCCATGCTGTTTCCCTGCACCCAGGAGCAGGGCCGATGTTTCGCCTATTGCCCTAAGGTCGAAGTGGACCTCGACGAGGTATCGGGAAAGATCTTCGGCGCACCCTATTCCATGGAGCCCCTGGGCCGATCCCTATCGGTCATGATGTCCCGGGCAGGGAAAAAGGCCGCGGGTGACAATTGCCAGTCCGGCGGAACCGTGACGGCCCTCATGACCTATGCCCTGTCGAATAAGCTGTGCGACGCGGCAGTACTTACCGGCCGCGAGGGCCTCAATGCCGTTCCCGCCATCGTGACGGACCCCGGCGAAGTGAAAAACTACGCTTCCTCAAAGTACACATCCGCCCCGACCCTGGAGGCATTCAACAGGGCGGTCGAAAGGGGATTTACCCGCATCGGCGTTGTGGCCACGCCGTGCCAGGTCCTGGCCCTGGCCCAGATGCGGTCGAACCCGCTGGCAAAAAAGGATTTTACCGATCCAACATCACTGGTTGTGGGGCTCTTCTGCACCTGGTCCCTCGATTACCGGGCATTCCGGCGCCTGTTAGAAGGGCGTGTTGACATCAAGGATATAAAGAAGTTCGATATACCGCCGCCTCCCGCCGAGGTCATGGAGATTTATACTGACAGGGGGACCGTCGAGATACCCCTGGCCGAAGTCCGTTCCACGGTTCCCAATTCCTGCGACTACTGCTTTGACATGACATCTGAATTCGCCGATGTTTCCGTCGGCGTCGTCGAGGGCCGGAGCGGCATGAACACCATCGTCGTGAGGACGGAGCGGGGCCGGGCGGCCGTCGACGCGGCAGTGAAGGCGGGTTTTCTCGAACTTGAGGATATGCCCGCGGACAACCTGGCGCGTCTCAGGACGGCGGCCGGGAACAAGAAGAAGCGCGCCCTGAAAAAGGCGGCGGGCGAGGGAATCATCAATACGGCGGACGGCCGCCGGTCCCTCATACGGCTCGAGCCGAAGAATCTCGCGGGCATATAAAGGGAGGATGAATACCTGACATGTCATACCTGTTCGACACCAATGAAGGCGCCCGCTATTTAATGATGGGCAATGATGCCATCGTGCGCGGCGCCCTGGAGGCCAATGTCAATGTCGCCAGCGCCTATCCCGGCACCCCGTCGTCTGAAATAATCGAAAACCTGTCAAAGGCTTCGCAGAAGCGGAACATATACGTCGAGTGGTCGGTCAATGAGAAGGTGGCCCTCGAGGTGGCCTTTGCGGCCTCCATCGCCGGTCTCAGGTCGATATGCGCCATGAAGCAGAACGGCGTCAATGTGGCGTCGGATTTTCTCCTCCACGTGGCCCTTTCCGGAACCCGGGGAGGAATTGTGCTCCTCCACTGCGATGACCCCGGGGCGCTCTCCAGCATCAACGAGGGGGAATCGCGCCATTTTGCCCGCATGATCGAGCTGCCCCTCCTCGAGCCGGGCGATTTCCAGGAGGCCAGGGAAATGACCAGGTGGGCCTTCGAGCTCTCCGAGGAGCTGCGCTCCATCGTCATCATGCGAAGCGTAACGCGCCTTTCCCACGCCAGCGGCAATGTCACCCTTGGCAGGCTCGGCACGCCGGATGGGAAGGCCCGGTTCAAGTATGAGGCGGTGCCCGGCGACCCTGACTCGGGCCCGGTCATAACCATGCCGGTGCCGCCGCACCACGCTCTGCTCCAGGAAAAGCTGAAAAAAGCCATTGCCATCTTCGAGAAGTCTCCCTTCAACACCTATACCGGACCGGAGAAGCCGGAGCTTCTCATCATCACCTGCAGCGCCTGCAATCTCTACAGCAGGGAAGCGGTGCACCTGCTCAACGCACAGGACAGGGTGGGAATACTGAAAATCGGCACCACCTGGCCCCTGCCGCCGAAGCTGGTGGCCCGCCACCTCGCCATGACGGACAGGGTCCTGTTTGTAGAAGAGGTACTGCCGTTCCTGGAAGAGAACGTGAAGGTGATAGCCGCGGAAACAGCGTCCGAGGTGGGTATCAAGAAATTTTACGGCAAGAATGACGGCACCATGCCCACGATCAACGAAATGAACCCCGACATCGTGGTCGACGCGGTCAAAAAGATCCTCGGCGTCGAATATACCGCCATGGATGAAGGATACGCGAAGCACGCGAAGGAGCACCTCGCCGCCCTTGCGCCGGTGCGGGACCTGACCTTCTGCCCCGGCTGTCCGCACCGGGCCTCCTTCTGGAACCTGCACAACGCCCTCGCCATGGACAACCGCCGGGGCTTCGTGTGCGGCGACATCGGGTGCTACACCCTGGGGTTCCTTCCCTGCGGGTTCAGCACCATGAAGACGTCCCACTCCATGGGCTCCGGCATCGGCATCGCCAGCGGCTTCGGCAAGCTCACGCAGTTCGGCATGGACCAGCCGATCCTGGCCGTGTGCGGGGATTCCACGTTTTTCCATGCCGCCATACCGGCCCTGGTCAACGCCATACATAATAAATCGGACGTGATATTCGTGCTCCTGGACAACAGCGGAACCGCCATGACGGGGTTTCAGCCCCACCCGGGAACCCCCCTTGACGCAAAGGGAGGGCCGCTTCCGACCATAGACCCCGCTGATATTTGCCGCTCCCTGGGGGCGACGGTGGAATACGCCGATCCCTTCGACACCGATGAGACGCAGAAAAAGCTCCTGGCCCTGATGCAGGAAAAGGGAGCGCGGGTGCTCATCATGAAACAGATGTGCGCACTGTCCCCGGAAAAGAAAGGAAAGAAGATGTTCGAGGTGCGCGTCGACCAGGAGCTCTGCAGGGGGGATACCTGCGGGTGCAGCCGCCTCTGCACCAGGATATTCCGCTGTCCGGGCCTGGTCTGGGACAGCAATCGCCAGGCAGCGGTCATCGACGAGGTCATCTGCGCCGGCTGCGGCGTGTGCGTAAGCATCTGCCCGTCAGGAGCGATTAAGAAGACGGAGGCGGGCCGATGAATGCGGGGAACCTGATCCATGATCCCTATAACGCGATAATCACCGGCGTCGGCGGCCAGGGGAACGTGATGGCTTCCCGCATCCTGGGGAATATCCTTTCACGGAAGGGTTACTTTGTGACCATCGGGGAGACTTTCGGCGTGTCCCAGCGCGGAGGCTCCGTCATGAGCCACCTGCGCATATCGAAAAAATCGGTTTGGAGCCCCCAGATACCCCGGGGCCAGGCACATATCGTGGTGGCCCTCGAGCCGACCGAGGCGATTAGGGTGATCGCAGCCTACGGGAACCCGGCAGTCAGGGTGCTCAGCAACACCAGGCCGATCCATCCGGTAGGCGTCATAGCCGGCGAGTTGAAATATCCCTCCCTTGATGAGATCCGCGCTTCCCTTGGCGAGCTCGCCGCTGAGGTGGCATTGATCGACGCAACCGGCGAGGCCATGAAACTCGGTCAGGCCATTCTGGGGAACGTGATCATGATGGGCGCCGTTGCCGGCGCCGGCGTACTCCCCTTTAATGCTGAAGATTTCCGGGAAGTCATCTCCGAGACCATGTCCGCGGACAAGGTCGATGTTAACATGAAAGCGTTCAGCAAGGGCGAGGAGATGATCAAGGGCTGCGCAGTAATTTGACCTCACCCCCTTGGTCCCCCTCTCCCCCGGGGAGAGGGGGAAGATAAAGAGAATTATTCTACTCGGAGCCCTCTCCTGAAGGAGAGGGCGCGCCGGAGGCGAGGTGAGGTCTGTTAACCTCATTTTATTCAAAAAAAAGCTTGCCTTTAAACCCCCTGCCGATAAAAAGCCCTAACCGCTTAACCGGCGCACGATCATGCACCCGCGGCTGCATGATCATCCGGAATCGAGCGTATTACTTCAGCAGATGGATCTCAGATGGAAAACATACGTAATATCGCAATCATAGCCCATGTCGACCACGGGAAGACTACCCTGGTGGACGAAATGCTCAAGCAGTCAGGGACCTTCCGTTCCAATGAACGGGTTGAGGAAAGGGTCATGGACTCCAACGACCTTGAGAAAGAGCGGGGCATCACCATATTCTCCAAGAACGCTTCTTTTTTCTACAAGGACTACAAGATAAATATTGTCGACACACCGGGCCATGCCGATTTCGGCGGCGAGGTCCAGCGGGTCCTCGACATGGTAGACTCCGTTCTGCTGGTCGTGGACGCCTTCGAGGGGACCATGCCCCAGACAAAGTACGTGCTGAAAAAATCCCTTGAAGTCGGCCATCGGCCCATCGTGGTCGTGAACAAGATCGACAGGCCCAACTGCAGGCCGGAACAGGTGGTTGACATGATCTTCGACCTGTTCATCGAGCTCAACGCCACGGACGAGCAGCTTGATTTCCCGGTCATCTTCGCTTCGGCAAAGAACGGCGATTCGCACTACAAGCTCTACGACGAGCATGACAACATGGTGCCTCTGTTTGAAACCATCATAAAACACGTGAAGGCGCCGGGCGGGGACCCGGCCCTGGATTCTCAGTTCCTCATTTCCGCCGTTGAATACGACAACTACATCGGGAAGATCGGGACCGGCAAGATCCACAACGGTGTCATCAGGGCAGGAGATGAGATGACCCTCCTGAAACAGAAGGGCGGCGAGCCCATAAAAGGGAGAATCACGAAGCTCTTTGAGTTCAGGGGCCTGAAAAAGTCAGAAATCCAGGAAGCCAGCGCCGGGGACGTCGTGGCCATCGCCGGGTTCGATAAGATCGACCTGGGCGACACCATTGCCGGCGGTGAGGAGCCGAAGGCCCTTCCTTCAATAAAAATCGATGACCCCACCATCGCTATAACCTTCCAGATCAATGATTCCCCCTTTCTGGGGAAAGAGGGTAAATATGTAACCTCGCGCCACATCTGGGAGCGCCTGGAAAAAGAGCTCGAGACAAACGTCAGCCTTGTCATAGAGCGGTCGGAGAACAAGGATTCCTTCACCGTGAAGGGGAGAGGCGAGCTCCAGCTGTCGATACTCATAGAAAACATGCGGCGGGAAGGGTACGAGTTCCAGGTTTCCCGGCCCCAGGTCATTTACAAGGAAATCAACGGCGAAACTTACGAGCCGATGGAGCTGGCAATCATCGACGTGGGGGACGAATTCTCCGGTGTGGTGATCGAGAAGCTGGGCAAGCGGCGCGGCGAGCTTGTCAGCATGAACCAGGGGGTCGACGGCTACACCCGCCTGGAGCTCAAAGTGCCCTCGCGGGGTCTCATCGGCTTCAGGGGCGAGTTCCTGACCGATACCCGCGGCACCGGCATCCTCAACCATGTCTTCGACGGTTACGCGCCCTACAAGGGGTCGATACCGTCACGGAACCGCGGCGTGCTGATCGCCATGGAGGACGGCATATCCAACGCCTATGCCCTTGACAACCTCCAGGATCGGGGCACCCTCTTTATAGGCTCCGGCGTTCCCGTTTATGAGGGAATGATAATCGGCGAGAACAGCAGGGAAAACGACATGGAAGTCAATCCCTGCAAGACGAAAAAGCTCACCAACATGCGCGCATCAGGATCGGACGAGGCCATCCGCATCACTCCGCCGCGGCTTTTTTCCCTGGAACAGTCGATAGAATACATCGATGACGACGAGCTTCTTGAAATAACGCCCAAGAGCGTGAGGATGCGGAAGCGCATTCTCAAGGCCCTTGACCGGAAGCGGTCAGATAAATACAAGATCTACGATGACCGCAAGAGGGCTTGAGCAACGGCCCTCTTTCTTTAAAACGGCACTATACGCTGAAAAATTATTGACACCCGCCTGAATAAGATCAGACTATTTCCCGTTTCAAGGTATATGGTTCATTCGCGATTCGTTTAGCGAGGGATCATCTTCTCCATTATATGTATTTTGGATTTGAAGCGATTATGGAGCGGAGCTTTGTGGGGTCCGCCGTTTCTATAATTACGTGCAGGAAATTTTTAGATCGGCGCCATGGTAAAATCCAAAAAATATTTCATAAAATAGCAAATTCCTCAGTATATTATATAGTGGAATCGGAAGAGACATGAGCCATAACAGACCAATATCGTACATCGCGGCGGTTTTTGCCTTATCCTGTTCGTTCGTCCTGCTCGCGCAGCCGGGGCAATACACCTGGCAGAAGATCTTCGGGCTGGAGGAACATGCCGGGGGTAAGACAGAGGATATTCCATCCCAGATATGCAACACCAGGGACGGCGGTTTCGTCATTGCCGGCATGAGCAAGGGTGAAAACGAGGAGGTCGCCAGCGGGATGTATGTCGCGAAGCTCGATAAGGCGGGGAAAGTCCTCTGGATTAAATATCCTGCAAGCGATAGCAATTATTTTGCAAACCCCAATGTTTTCACCGCAACTGCTGATGGCGGCTTTCTTTTCGGAGGCAGGAAGTATTTTTCCATCGGTCTGACGAAGATAAACGAGCACGGCGAGGTCGTATGGGACAGGAAATATGAACTCGAAAATGTAAAAAGCATCCTGTTCCTCGCCGAAATGAAGGACGGCGCCATCAGCGCCATTCTGTACGGCCGTGGCGGCGCCAAGGCCGTATTGCTGAAAGTGGATAAAAACGGGAGAGTCCTATCCTTCAAAAAACTTTCCAGTGACGTTGACGGCTTCCAGAACGGCAGCATGTCATACACGAAGGACGGATTTTTCATCATGGCCGGCACGAAATTCATCAACGGCTACAATTCGGTCAATACCTACATCCAGGACCTGCGGCTCATGAAGCTCGACGGCGAGGGCACGGTCATGTGGGATAAAAGCTTCGGCGGCGTAAAGCAGGATTTCGGCCGCCATGCCTCCGGAACGGCTGACGGCGGCTTTATCGCCGCGGGCTGTTCATCTTCCTTTAATAACAGGAACGAATGGGATTTTTACATTGTCCGCGTCGACGCGAACGGGAACCGGCAGTGGGAAAAAAACTACGGCGGCATCGACACAAACTATATCCGCGCCTGCAACGAGACGGCTGACGGCGGCTACATCTGCGGCGGGACGCGCATCGGGAAAGGCGGAAGCCAGTATCTTATCATGAAGCTCGACAGCAGGGGCAATAAACAATGGGAAAGGCTCTACGGCGAAGGGAAGCTGAACCTCATGATGAACGGATTCACCGTAGCCGCAGACGGCGGCTATGCCTTTGTCGGCCAGCTGGAAACCCCGCCGGCATCCTGGATCGACATGTACGCGGTCAAGACTGACGATAAGGGTAACACAGGGCCATTCCTTAAAAATTAAAAAGCGGGGTCACGTGACCCCGCCAGCTAAATAAAATTACGCACGCTCTTTCGTTGCCCCGCCTTCTCGATTAATACCCCCGTTTTTCCCCGCAGGAATGTATTGACAAAATAAACTTGCCGGGTTGTTATTGTTCAATTTTTTCCTGAACTGAGAGGGGGGGAACCATGAAGATTTCTGACGTTTCGGCGATCGTTACGGGCGGAGCGTCGGGCCTGGGCGAAGCCGTGGTCCGCGGCATTATATCGAAAGGCGGCAAGGCTGCCATCCTGGACCTGGCCGAGGATAAGGGAAACAAGCTGGCGGCCGAGCTGGGCGGGGCCGCTCTCTATTGCAAGACCGATGTTTCCAGCGAAAGTGATGTTACTGCCGCAATTGACCAGGCGGTCAAGAAATTCGGATCGATCAACGTGGCCGTTAACTCGGCAGGCATCGCGACAGCCGGCAGGACCGTCAGCAAAAAGGGACCGGCTGACCTCAAGCTCTTTGAGCTCGCCGTCAAAGTAAATCTCATAGGAACTTTTAACGTCATACGCCTCGCCGCGATGAAAATGTCCGAGAACGCTCCCAACGGCGAAGCCGAGCGCGGCGTCATCGTCAACACGGCCTCCGTCGCCGCATTTGACGGGCAGATAGGGCAGGCCGGTTATGCCGCGTCCAAGAGCGGCGTCGTGGGAATGACCCTCCCCATCGCACGGGACCTCTCTTCCTACGGCATACGGGTCGTCACCATCGCCCCGGGTATTTTCGATACCCCCATGATGGCGTCCTTCACGGACGAGGTGAGAGCATCCCTTGCGCAGAGCGTGCCCTTTCCGCAAAGGCTTGGACGGCCTGAAGAATTCGCGGCCATGGTGATGCACGTGATCGAAAATTCCATGCTGAACGGCGAAACCATTCGGCTTGACGGCGCATTGCGCATGGCGCCGAAATAAATACTTTGATGTTCCCCTCCCTTGATGGGAGGGCACGGGGAGGGTGATACTGTTATTGGCCTATCACCCCATCCTCGATCCTCCCCCATCAAGGGGGAGGAGGTGTTTGTATTAGCGGCATTATGAATCTACAGGGGGAAAGAATTGAAAGAAGTTGTCATAGTAAGCGGATGCCGGACGGCCCAGGGAAGCTTCAACGGCTCCCTGGCCGGTGTTGGGGCTGTCAAGCTTGGCGCCATTGTTATTGAAGAAGCCATCAAGCGGGCGGGAATATCCAAGGAAGTCATCGATGAGGCTATCATGGGGATGGTTCTTCCCTGCGGTTACGGGCAGAATCCCTGCAAGCAGGCGGTGATACAGGCCGGCCTTCCCTGGCATGTCGGCGGCATTACAGTCAACAAGGTCTGCGGCTCCGGGCTGAAGGCCGTCATGCTGGGCGCCCAGGCAATAGCCGTCGGCGACGCTGATATAGTCGTTGCCGGAGGAATGGAGAACATGTCCATGGCCCCGTACTATCTTGACAAGGCACGCTTCGGATACCGCATGAACGCCGGCAGGATCGAGGACCACATGGTCCACGACGGCCTTTGGGACGTCGTCAACGATTTTCACATGGGCATATCCAACGAGCTCTGCTCGGAAAAATACAATATATCCCGGGAAGACCAGGACATGCATGCCGCGGAATCATACCGCCGTGCGCTGGACGCTATCAAGGCGGGCAGGTTTAAGGACGAGATCGTGCCGGTTGCCGTACCGAAGCGTAAGGGAGAAACGGCAATCTTCGACACCGACGAATGCCCCCGGGAGACCTCCTATGAGGAGCTCTCCAAGATGAAGGCGGCATTCAAGGCCGGGGGCCTGACAACGGCGGGCAATGCATCGGTCATCAGCGACGGGGCCGCGGCGGTAGTATTGATGTCCCGGGAGAAGGCCAAGGAGCTGGGCTGCCGGGTCAGGGCCACCATCGGCGCCCAGGCGTCCATGGGGATCGACATGAAATATGTTCTTGTCGCCCCGATCTGGGCGATACCCAAGTGCCTGAAAAAGGAAGGGATTTCAATAGAGGATGTTGACCTCTTTGAAATCAACGAGGCCTTCAGCGGCGCCTACGTGGCGGTGTTGCGGGAGCTCAAGATTGATAGGGCGAAGGCAAATGTCAACGGCGGCGGCATTGCCTTGGGTCACCCCATCGGCGCCAGCGGGTGCCGCGTACTCGTATCGCTGATCCATGAGATGGAACGCCGCGACAATCATATCGGGTGCGCATCTCTCTGCCTGGGCGGCGGCGAGGCGGTCGCAATGGTTATTCGGAGGTAGGGTTACATGCCCTGTTCGGTTTCACGGGCGATGACCATCCGCTGGACCTCGGAGGTCCCCTCGTAGATGGTCGTTACCCGCGCGTCGCGGTAGAGCCGTTCTATCTTGTTGTCCCTGATGTATCCGTATCCGCCGAAGACCTGCAGGGCCTTGTAGGCGCACCGGTTGAGGGTCTCCGTCGCGTAAAGCTTGGCAATGGAAGCTTCCCTGGTAAAAGGAAGCTTTTTGTCTTTAAGTGAAGCGGCGCTCCAGGTGAGCAGGGCCGAGGCCTCGCGGCCGACATCTATGTCCGCGATCATGTTCTGTATCGACTGGTGCTTGATGATGGCCTTGCCGAACTGCCTGCGCTCGGCGGCATAGGACAATGCCTCATGAAGGCAGGCGGCGATCATGCCGGAGGCCTGGGAAGCGATGCCAATCCTCCCGCTGTCCAGGGCGTTCAGGGCGATCTCCAGTCCCATCCCCGGTTTTCCCAGGAGGTTCTTTTCCGGCACCTCGCAATCCTCCATGAACACGCTCACGGTATTGGATGCGCTGAGTCCCATTTTTTTCTCGTCCTTGCCGATAACGAGGCCCTTTGTTCCCGCCGGCACCAGGAAGGCCGTAAGCCCGTTCTTACCCGGTGATGTACGGGCCATGAGAATGAAAATGCCGGCGTACCTGCCGTTGGTTATGAACTGCTTTGTCCCGTTTATTATGTACGACTTTCCTTTTTTCACGGCAGAGGTGGCGAGGGAAGAGGGGTCTGATCCAGCCTCCGGCTCGGTGAGGGCGAAGGCGCCGACGTGCTCCCCCGACGCCAGCGGCACGAGGAATTTTCTCTTCTGTTCGTCGGTGCCGAACCTGAGGATCGGTTCGGTGGAAAGGTTGGTGACGCTCAGGGTCACCGCGACGGATGCGCAGGAAAAGGCGATCTCCTGAAGGGCGAGACTGTAGCTGACGGCGCCGGCCGCGGAACCGCCATAGCTCTCCGGGACCATCATGCCGAAGAGACCCAGTCCGCCGAGCCGGCGGATTATCTTTTCCGGGTATTCGCCGCGGCTGTTGTACTCCTGCGCGTATGGCTCGATCTCGCTTCGTGCGAAATCTCGCATCATGTCGCGGATCATCATCTGTTCGTCGGTCAGCTGAAGGTTCATCGCGGTTTCCTAGGGCGTATAGATGGTGACGATCAGAACGGTCACGCTGCTGCCCGGATTTTTAAGCGTGTGCCGTATGCCTGAATTGAAATGAAGAGACTGGTCTTTTTTCAGGCGGTGCTTTTTCTGCCCCACCTGTATGATAACCTCGCCCTTCAGCGCATACACGAATTCCTCGCCCTCATGCTGGTACCTGACGCCCGGGTGCTCGGATTGGGGCGGAATAACAACCCTGAAGGCGCGGAGATGGTCTTTCTTGGCCTGGGGCGTGAGGACCTCGTACTGGTAGGCTTCCTCTCTTTTCTTGAAGTCCTGTATCCTCTGTTTTTCCAGTTCTTTTTCCCTCGATTTTCCCTGCTTCAGAAGCTCACCAGGGTCAATGGTCAGGGCCCGGGCGATCTTCAGGAGGTCGCCCACGGGGGCGAAGCCGCTTCCTTTTTCAATTTCGGCAAGGTGGGAAACCGAGAGCCCCGTCATGTCCGACAGTTCCTCGATGGTTACCCTCCGCCTGGTGCGCATTGATTGTATTTTTGCCCCGGTGGGATTGGCGCTGTTGAGTGATTCTTTTTTCCCCATGAAGGCCTCGCCTGTTTGATGGTGTTCTACATGGCTCCGAATATGAATCCGGCGTTGCCGTATCCCTCGTAATTGAACCCGGCGTTCCTGAGATAGTATAAGCCGCAGCGGAAGCCGCCTTCAACCGTCAGGGCCGCGTTTTCCCCAAGGCGGATGTTGATCCCCATGGCCAGGCCGATAGGGATGAAGATGCCGAATTTTCTCTTCCAGACGTGGTCGACATAGAGATAATAGAGCCCGCCGAGCTGGGTGACCGGCGAAGAAGCCATCGACAGGAGGACAAGGTGATATGTGAACTTGTCCTCCGGCCATTCATTGTTGCGGCTGGTTGCGGCCTGGCCGGTCAGGAGCTGGATCCCTATGAGGGGCCCCATCCAGAAGCGGACGGCCTCCGATTCGGCCAGACGGAAGGCGAAGACATTGTCGATCTTGGCCCGCATGAACCGGGTGAACTGATACCTTCCCCCGGAGAGTGTGGAGCCTTCCAGGCCGAAGTGCAGGCGGTTATGGTAGGAGCCGGAATCGCTTCCCGATTCCAGCAGCAGCCCTCCGCCGTACAGGGAGTTATTGGTCGAGTAAATGACGCGGTAGTCGCTTCCGTTGTCGATGATCTTCATCATGTCGACCCTGCCGTATCCGCCGGTTCCGTAAAAGCCGAAGCCGACGGGAAAAGCGGGAATGGACATAACCAGCATGAAAATTGTAATCCCCAGTGTCTTTTTCATGGAATACCTCGCCTCTATCACTGTGGTGCGCAAAAAAATCGATTATGTCAAGTATTGTTTTATAAAAATAATTTGTTTATTCCTCATGATGAGATATACTATTAGTTATCGATTAATATGAGAAGTGATCTTTAAATTTGAAGTTTTGTTTTCATCATGTCAACGCGAGCGAACCGAGGCGATCGAGTTTATGATTAGCACCTTTGACATGAGCAATTGAATTATTTTATGAATATTTAAAGTGCTAGAAAAAGATTTCTTCGTCTCTGCTCCTTCGCAATGACAAGTTGGGACAATGCTCATTTTGAGATGATTTCTGCCCAATCTATCATTATCGGATCCGTGGCGTTTCCGTTCCATGCGGTCCGGGAGGTGTGTCATGTCAGCACAAGAGACGTGGGAAGGGATGGTCCGGGTTGATGCAAACGTATCTGACAGGGAACTGGTTCCATATCATCTTGAAGATCCCGAAGAGATGATCGAGTTTCTCGATGATGAATCGGAGACCATGGCGATGGGAAGAGATTCTGTGAGACGCGAGAATGAATCAGAGTTAATGGGTACGTATCTGCACTAGGAAGACATGTCGGCGTGAAGTCCGGTCCGGGTTCGGGGATTTCCCCTAGGTGCGCTTTTCCTTCCTGAGACGCTCAATGAGCCGCGCAAGAAAGATATTCGCGTCTTCGGAGATCACATAATCGGATATTTCGACAATGGGAGCGGTTTCGCTGGTGTTGACTGAAACGATGATTTCTGAATCAACGATGGAAGCCGTGTGCTGAATCTGACCCGATATGCCGAAACCGAGATAGAGGCGCGGCCGGATGGTTTTCCCGGTCTGGCCGATCATGCGCTCCTCCCCGCACCAGTTGTTGAACACCGGCACCCGCGTGGCGCCCACCTCGCCGCCGAGGATTTCTGCGACCTCGAAGAGCCTGTCGAAGTTGCGCTTTGAACCGAGGCCGCGGCCGCCGGCAACGACCACCGTGGCCTGCTCGAGGGGCACCCGTGGCTTATCCCATCTTACCGGGGCCTCCAGGCTCGTGATGCGCAGCGTGGATAAGTCATACGTGAAGGGAAGCCGTATCCTTTCTGTTTTAACGCCCACTGTTTCTTTTTTATCGAAGACGCCCTGCTGGACGGTGGCCATCTGGGGAAGGGTGTGGGGACATATCACCGTGGCGATGGCGTTGCCGCTGTAGGCGGGCCGCTGCATGACCAGGAGCGGACGCTTGTAATCGTCGGATGTTAAAATTGACAGGCCGGTGCAGTGAGATGTGAGCCCGGTTGAGAAGCGCTGGGCCAGGCGCGGGGCCAGGTCCGCGCCGGCTTCCGTTGACGGAAAGAGCACGATGGAAGGACGGTATTGCTCGATGAGCCCGGTATACAGGTCGGGGAATATCTGGCTGTCATAATGCTTGAGTCCGCGGTCGCTGCAATAGAGAATCACGTCCGGACCGTACTTCTCGATGACGGGCAGGTACTGCTCGGCGTCGAGGGCGAAGACCACGGCATAGAGTTTGGTGCCCAGGGTGTCGGCGATCTCACGGCCTTTGGACAGGAGTTCCAGGGCGCCTTCAAGGACGCGTTCATGGTCCTGGATTTCGGTGAAGACCCAGACGTCCCCGGACCCTTCGGAAATATGTTTGGCGTTGCCTGTCATGTCAATACCGCAAAATATTCTGCTTTTTAAGCTTGTGGATGAGATTGTCCACCTTTTCGTCGATTGTCCCGGTGAATAGTTCACGTTCCCGCTTGTGTGAAAAGAGCTCCGTTTCAATGACCACCGTGGGTGACCCGGCCGCGCCGTATTCACAAGCATCGCCGCCGATGTCTTCCATGGTCAGGACCGTGATTTCTCTATCGGTGCAGGTCCTGATATCGGCAAGTCGCGGTGTCCTGACCCGGTTTGCCGTTTTCCCGACAGTTATAAGGACCGGGAGATCAACGCGGATTTTCTGATACTCGTGACCGTAGAGCCGCTCGATGATGACCTGCCCCGATGATACGTGGAACTTATGGATCTGCGTCAGCAGGGGCATGTGCAGAAATTCCGACAGCTGGAAGCCGACGTGGCCGGTGTTCCCGTCGATGGCCTCGCAACCGGTCATGACGATGTCAAAGGGCCCGAGCTTCTCTATGGCGCGGGAGAGTATCTTGCTGGTCACCAGGGAATCTGAACCGGCGAAGCGCGGATCTGATATAAGGGCCCCGCGGTCGACGCCCAAGGCGTAGGCCTCGCCGAGCACATCGGCCGCCTGGGAAGGACCCATGGTCAGGGCGGTTATCACCGCTCCGTACCCGTCTTTTACCGCCAGTGCCATCTCGATGGCGTGAAGATCGTCCGGGTTCATGATGTTGTCGGCCGAGTTCCGGTCGATGACGCCGGTCTTCGGATCGAAGAGGGCCTTCTGCGTGTCCGGCACCTGCTTTATGCAAACCAGTATCGAGAGCATGGGCCTAGAACCTGCTGAATTCCTTGATGATATCGTTGCCGATGATTATCTTCATTACTTCAGATGTACCCTCGTAGATTTCGGTTATCTTCGCGTCGCGGAAGAAGCGCTCCACCGGAAGGTCCTTCACGTAGCCGTAGCCGCCGAAGATCTGGAGTGCCTGCATGCATACCTGCATGGCCGTCGATGAGGCATAGACCTTGCACATGGCGGATTCGGTCGAAAACGGGAGCCCCCGGTCCTTCAGGTCAGCCGCGCGGTAGATGAGAAGGCGGGCGGCGTCAAGGTTCGTTTTCATGTCCGCCAGCATGAATGATATGGCCTGGAATGTGCCTATGGGGCGGTCGAACTGCTTCCGCTCCATGGCATAGGTGGCGGCCGCGGCATAGGCGGCGGTGCCGATGCCAAGGGCCTGGGCGGCAATGCCTATGCGGCCGATATCAAGGGTCTGCATCGATATCCTGAAGCCGTCCTCGACGCGTCCGAGGACGTTCTCCTTCGGGACGCGCACGTTATTAAAAAAGAGCTCTGAGACCATGTTGCCGCGCATACCCATCATGTCCTCGATCTTACCGACCTCAAAGCCTTCCATCGATTTTTCAACGAGGAACAGGGCTATTCCACGGGTCTTTTTTTTGCGGTCCACTGACGCGGCAACGATAAAGAGGTCACCGACGCCGCCGTTGGTAACAAAGGCCTTCTGGCCGTTGAGGATGTAATGATCGCCGTCGGCCACAGCCGTGGTCTGTATGGACGCCGCGTCAGAGCCGGCCTGGGGCTCCGTCACGGTAAAGCCGCCGATTTTCCTGCCGCTGGCGAGGTCGGGGGCGTAACGCGCTATCTGGTCGCGGGTGCCGAACTTGAGGAGGGGCGCCAGGCACACCGAATTGTGCACGGTGACGCCGAGGCCGACGGCGGCACTCACGCGGGATATTTCCTCTATCACCAGGCAGTAGCTCACCGTATCAAGGTCCGCCCCGCCGAATTCGGCCGGCGCCTGTATACCCCATATATTAAGCCTTCCCATTTCACGGACGATTTCCGGAGGAAGCGGCTTTGATTCACGGTCAAGATAATTCGCCCATTCCTCAAGGGTCTCTGAGGCGAATTTCCTGATGCTCTTCTGGATCATCAGCTGGGATTTTGAAAGGGAAAAATTCATTATTATAGAATGAGAAGGAATAACGCGCACATATGTCAAGCAAACTTTGCATGAATTTAGAGCGTAACCAGCCGGCTTTCCCGGTAATTTTACAAATTTTGATAGTATGCAATAGTTGTCATTTTGCCCTGCTGCTGTCTTCGAACTATCATGGCATCGACTGTCTGAACAGGTTAAGGGAGAAATCTTAATTGACATTACATGTTTATGCAGGAATCTATGCAGGATTATCAGTGTGATTATAAATAAACTGCTTCGCCGGTTGAGGAGGGGAAATGAAGAAAGTATTAATCATCTTAGGATCAGCGGCCCTTGCTGTTGTCGTTGCCGCCGGTTTATGGTTCTGGAACGGGTTTTCGAAATTCATGGCCATGGAGGTGGTGAAAGTCGATCCCCAGCTGACCTATTACAGCGGAACCGGGAATTCGATCGTGCTGACTTCGGAAGACGGGAAAAGCGCCCTGGTGGTGGACACGAAAATGAGGGATGCAGCATCGAAGCTTTATGATGCGGTAAAGGCCGGCGATGTCACCATCGTCAATACCCATTCCCATGCCGATCACACGGCGGGGAATGATCTTTATCCGAAAGCAAAGATAATCGCCGGCGCGTATTCGAAGGAGCAATGGGAAAAAGATTCAAGCAGCAGCAGGTACCCGGATATAACGCTGAAACCGGGTGAAGAGAAAGAAATAAAGATAGGCAACGAGACGGCCGTAGTACGCAACATGGGCAGGGCCCATACCATGAATGACGTTGTGGTATATCTGAAAAACAGAAAGCTCCTCGTTACCGGTGATCTCGTGTTCATCAACATGCATCCCGCCGTAAAGAATGACAGCGGCGCCAGCGTTGCAAACTGGATAAAGGCCCTTGATGACCTTAAGTCGCGCTATGCCATACAAAAATTGGTGCCGGGACACGGCCCCGTTTCAGACGCCGGGGCCCTTGATCTCCAGAAGGAATACTTTGTTTCCATAGGTGAAGCCATGGGCAGGGAGGAAAAACTGGCGGAATTAAAAAAGAAATATGACGGATATTATGCGCTGCCCGCCATGACCAGTTTTGACAGGACGGCAAAGTTCCTTGAAAACGAGAAAAAGGAAGCCGGTAAGTAATCATCCGGATTGGTATGCCCAAAAACAATATTTTCTCGCAGAGCCGCAGGGGCGCAGAGAAAAAGAGGATCGATACGCTTTTATAAATTTTCCTGATATCTAGTATAATATTATGAATGCATTATAAAACTCTGCGTCTCCGCGCCTCCGCGAGAGAAACTGTTTATGATGGTTCTGATGATAGAAACATAATTTGAAAATGTATGGAGTTACCGAATGGCTAACAGCGCATACTCGAAAAAGGTATCGACCCTCATATGTATCCTTGCATACGGCAGCGCCTTCGCCGCAGCCGCAGTGACCGCACTACTCATGAAGGATTTTAACGGAATCGCCGCGGCATTCTGCGCGGATGTTGCAGCCACGATCGTAGTGTTCCTTTTCAGCGTCGGTTTCAATAATTCAAGCATGTATGACCCGTACTGGAGCGTTGCGCCGCTGCCGATCGCGGCGTTCTGGGCCTTTGCTGCTGAAGGCGGATTAATAAGCGTCCGCGGCCTGGCAGTAATGATCCTCGTTGCGGCATGGGGGGCGAGGCTCACCTATAACTGGTACCGGCAGTGGAAAGGGCTTGTCCATGAAGACTGGCGCTATGCGGATTTCAGGGAAAAGACCGGCCGCTTCTACTGGCCGGTAAGCTTCCTTGGCATTCATTTTTTCCCTACGGTAATGGTGTTTCTCGGCTGTCTGAGCATGTATCCCGTCATGACCGCCGGTTCCGCCAATCCCTGGTTTCTTGATGGTGTTGCTCTTTTCGTAACCGTCAGCGCCATCATCATTGAGACGGCGGCGGATAAACAGCTCAGCATGTTCGTGAAAGGCAACCCTCCGAAAGAATCCATTCTCTCCTCCGGCCTCTGGGCATATTCACGCCATCCGAACTATTTCGGAGAAATAACCTTCTGGTGGGGGCTTTTTCTTTTTTCGCTGGCCGCCGACGATTTCCACTGGTGGACCCTGATCGGTCCCTGCGCCATCACTATCATGTTCATCACGGTCAGCATCCCCATGATGGAGAAACGCATGCTGAGCCGCAGGCCCCATTACGCTGAACGGCAGAAGAAGGTATCGATGCTGGTTCCGTGGTTCCGCAAGAAGTAGAACTACCGATAACTATTATATATTATCCGCTACCTTCTGCTGCGGGCAAAATATATACATCCGCAATTTTTTTGTAAATTTACTTGACACCTAAACAATGTTTGTAACAGTAAACATTGTTTACTATTTTTGATGGCGGTGTGTGTTTATGATCAGCGTAATGGAAAAAGAATCATTGAACAGCGAATCAACCAGCAATCTTCAAAAGTTTTTTTATCCTCAGAGTCTCGTCGTTATCGGGGTATCGATCAAGCGATTGAACCTCGGCCAGATAATCCTTACAAATAATCACCGCATCGGCTGCAAGGCCCGTATATACGGGGTCGGCAAGGATGCCGGGGACCTCAACGGTGTGCCGGTCTTTGCCGATGTCAGGGACCTTCCGGAAACGCCAGATGTCGCCATCATCATCACACCGGCTAAAACAATACCCGGCGTCATGAGGGCCTGCGCCGAGAAAGGCATCAAGCACGTGGTCATTGAATCCGGCGGATTCAGCGAATATTCCAGCAGCAGCCGCTCCCTTGAAGAGGAAGTGCTCGCCATAGCCAGGCAGAACGGCATCCGTATCATAGGTCCCAACTGCATAGGCACGATCTGCCTGGAGCACCGCCTGATGATGCCCTTCGTCTTTTCCCAGGGCAATGTGCAGCCGGGCACCGTGTCAATAGTCACCCAGAGCGGCGGCGTCGGCGACACGCTCCTGAAAATCGTAAACGAGAACCAGGTCTTTTTCAACAAGTTCATCGCCACGGGGAACAAGTTGGACCTTGACGAGGTGGATTTCCTTGAATACCTGATTCAGGACGAGAGCACGAAGGCCATCATCATGTACCTCGAGGGTTTTTCCCGGGGAAGGGCTTTTTTCGAGGCAGCCATGAAATCGGCAAAGCCGATCATCGTGTACAAGTCAAACCGCTACCCGATGAGCGCTAAAATAGCCCAGTCCCACACCGCGGCGCTATCTGCCAGCGACGAGGTGGTCAGCGCGGCCCTCAACCAGGCCGCGGCGATACGCGTCAACAGCGAAGACGAGCTCATGGTCGCCGCAAAGTCGCTCAAACTGCCGGCGATCGGGGGGAACCGCCTCGCCGTTCTCTCGCGGTCGGGGGGGCACGCGGTAGTAACCGTGGACGCCTGCGCCCGGTACGGCTTTGAGCTGGTGGAATTCCCCGAGGACTTCCTGAAGAAGATCGGGACGCTCTACAATACCAACGTTATCGCCCACCAGAATCCCCTTGACCTGGGGGAAATATTCGACTATACCATTTTCACCAGGATACTGGAAGAGACCATGGCGGCCGAGGGCATAGACGGGATCATTTTCAACCACAACTACCAGTCAAGCTATGAAGCGCAGATGTCGCGGACGTTCCTCGACGGTGTGAAGAAACTGGTCGAAGAAAACGGGCGGCCGGTGGCCGTGACGCTTATTTCGGACGCGAAGGAAGTCCTGGATATCACCATGAACCATCCCTATCCGACCTTCACCATGCCCCATCAGTCGGTTCAGGCGCTCTGGACCGTCAGGGACTATACTCTCCGCAGGGAAAGGCGCGACAGCCGCGGTGTCCCGGAGGATTATCCGGTCCGGTGGGAAGAGATTGAGAAGATACGTGAAAAATGCCTAAAGGATGAACGGATACCCCTGACCGATGAGGCCCTTGACATATGCGCCGCCGCAAGCCTGGAGCCGGTCAGGCATGCAGTCATCAGGAGCGCCCCGGAACTCAGGGACATCGATCTCCGGTACCCGGTGGCAGTCAAACTCCTGTCGCGGGACGCCTCGCACAAGACCGACGTCGGCGGCGTGAGGCTGGGTATAGCTTCCGAAACCGAAGCTCGCGAAACCATTGAGGCTATGACAGCCGACGTCCGGGGAAAAGATAAAAACATCTCGATAGACGGATTCCTTGTACAGGAGATGGCATCAAAAGGAGAAGAGTTCTTTGTCGGCGCCCGCCGCGACGCCTCCTTCGGTCCCATTGTCATGGTAGGCCTCGGCGGCGTTTTCATCGAGCTTTTCAAGGACCGTTCGATACGGATGGCGCCGGTCACGAAGAATGAAGCTGAAGATATGCTTCGGCAGCTTAAAGCGTTTCCGCTTCTCAGGGGTTACCGGGGAAGGCCGGTCATGGACATACAGGCGCTGATGGAATGCATCTGCCGTGTTTCCAACCTGATTTCAAAGGCTCCCTATATCGATGAGATCGACCTCAATCCTGTCATTATCCATCCGGAAGGTCAGGGCGTTTCTCTGGTCGATTCCCGTGTTTTTTTCAGATAAAAGGGTAGTGGCGTTCGCCGGTGGGTTCGTCTAGCTGACATAATACTGCCAGGGCGGCCCGTCAGGCGGCGCCGGACTCAGCTCTGCGTCGAAAATTCATTTTCTGCTCGATAAAAAAATATTGACGTACTTCTTCTTACGTGCAACATTCTTTGTGCAGCATCGGGTGCATTGATCATGAATTGAGAGGTGCCGTAATGAAGAGTAAACCGTTCGCGAGAATCCTCTTTGCATCAGTAGTCGTTCTTATAGCAGCGCTTCACTTTTTACTAATCACCACAGACGGTTTTTCCAGGGCCGGCAGGGGGGGGAGTTACCGTTCCAGCTCAAGCTCGCGGTCTTACAGCTCATCAAAGTCATACAGTTCATCCAGGTCGTATTCAAGCGGCTCAAGCCGTAGTTCATGGGGCGGGTCCTCCAGCAGTTCAAGAACCTATATTCCGTACGGATCCACCCATTCGAGCACCAGTACTACCACTACAACGGATTCCACAACTACATCGAGCGGAAATGACTGGATTTACGGCCTCATAGGCCTGGTCGTCATATTCGGCGGCATCGGCCTTGTCATATATTTCATCGTGAAAGTGATCAAGAAAGCCCTGGGGATGGCGGGAGGCGCGGCACGGGCCGGCTTTGACGATTCGGCGCCCACCCAATATGAATTCAATCCTGAAATCGCGGAAAGGATAAGGGCGGGTGACCCGGATTTCTCCCCGGAAAAATTCATGGAAAAAGCCCAAGCCATAGCGGAAAGGCTCCAGCAGGCATGGTCGGACGGCGACATGATCCCGGTGAGGAACTATGTGTCCCAGGGGATATTCAACCGCTTCCGGCTGCAGCTGGAGCTGATGGTGGAAGATGAAGGAGTCCGGAACCTGATGGCTGATTACAAGGTGATGAAAGTTTCCGTGCTGGCCCTGAGCGCGTCGAAAAGCTACCAGACGCTCCATGTGAGCCTCTTTGCCTCGGCGCGGGACGTGACCGTTCCGGCCGGCGCCTCGGATGACGATAGGCACAAGGCCCTCTCCTCAACGCCCAAGGAAGCCTTCACCGAGGTATATTCCTTCACCAGGAAGCTGGGCGTAAAGACCAACACCAGCAGGGATTGGCTGAAGGGGGAATGCCCGAACTGCGGATACGTCCCGGAAAATTTCAGCGAAAACAACAAGTGCCGCAGCTGCGGCTCGATATACAACTCCGGTGAATTTGACTGGGTCCTTTCGGAAATAACCCAGCTCGAGGAATGGAAGGAGGACTCTTCGCGCGATATCGAGGGCCTTGCCGAGCTTGAAGGCAAAAACCTATCCATAAACAGGGAAGTTATCGAGGACCGCGCTTCGTATCTCTTCTGGCGATGGACCTATGCGCGCATCAAGGGCACGCCGGCGCCGCTAGCGAGGGACGCAACCCCCGGTTTTATAAGCGGCTTTCAGCCGAAACCGCACCCGATGTATGATATTGCTGTGGGTGCCGTTGACCTGATGTCGGTCAGACTTGAAGGGGAGGAAGCCGTCGCAATGGTCAAGGTGCTGTGGAGCAGGGCGGCTCAGAAAGGCGAGGAGCCCTATCACCAGGAACATATGTTCACCCTGAAGATGCCGGTGGCCCTGAAGAACCCCTACGGTCTGGCGGACCACAGCTGCGATAACTGCGGGGCCCCCCTGCCTGAAACTGACGCTTTAAAATGCACCTACTGCGGCAGCAATCTCCCGGCGGCGGTCAGCGACTGGCTGCTGGCGAAAATTGACACCATTGACTGGGAACGCGGACAGGGCTGACAGGAGTCATCATGGATACTGCAACACAAGCCATCATCTACGTTGTGTCTCTCCTTGTTACCGCCGGGTTCCTGGCGCTGGTCATGGTGCTGGTCCCGGCAATCCGGGAGCTGAAGGCGCTCTTTATCGATCTCCAGAAAACGTCGGCGGAAGTCAGGGATCTCGCCGTGGAAATGAAGAAAATCAGCGCCAACGTGGAAGGAAAGCTGGACGGCATAGACACCATGCTCAACAATTCCCAGAAAATAGTGGCCAACGCAGGCAGGGCTTACTCCCTGCTGAACAACTCGGTACTGAAAAACGCCGAATGGCTGGCCCTGATCCCGGCCATCCTGATGGGATGGAAGGCTGTAAGCAAGATAAAAAGGAGGAAGGATGAGCGACAACAATGACGGTCTTAAAACCCTGATGACATTTGTCATAGGAGCGGCGGTTGGAGCCGTATTCGGGGCTCTTTTTGCGCCGAAACCGGGGAAGGATCTGCGCCAGGATCTCCGGGATTTTTCGGAAAAGCTGGCTGAGGACGCCAAGTCTGAATACATCAAGATGACTGAAAAAGCGAAGGACGTCGGCGAAAAGGCGAAGAATTTTGCGGAAGAAACGAGAAACCGGTTCCGCAAGGGGGGGGAGGATCCGGACCCGGCCACCTAGTCACGGGTCATATCAGGTAGTAATCTTTCAGCTCCCTGAAGAGGGTTGATACGATCTCCTTGACCACGACAATGGTCGGTATGGCAAGGATGAGGCCCGCAAAGCCGAACAGCATGGACCCCCCCATTATGCCGATGAAGACTACCAGGGGATGGAGAGACACGGCTCCGCCCACCACTACCGGCTGAAACACGCCGTTATCCAGCACCATGACGATGAGCACTACTACGGCCACGGCGATTATCAGGTTGTTCGGCGTGATGAAGGGTATTATGGAGTTCGCGCTTTCCGCGATAAGCGCGTAGGATGACCCCAGGACGAAGGCGATGCCGAAACCCAGTATGGGAATCGCCGTCGCCATGCCGGCGGCAAGGCCGATCATGACGGCCATCTTGATCTCAAACCCGATTAACGCCAGTAATACAATATAAGAAATCCCTACCAGGGAACATTCTATAAGTATACCCCGCAGATAGTTCCCGATGGCCTTGTCCACCTTGTCAAACACTGCCAGTGAGACTTCGAAGTAACGGTTGGGGACGAGGCTTACGAAAAAGCGTTTGATTTCGCCGTTGTCCAGCAGGAGAAAGAGGAATACAAAGGGCATGATGATCCAGAGCTTGAAGGCGCCCATTACCACCGTGAAATGAGATTCATCTTTGCCGGTTTCCTTTTCGGCGGTCTTGCCTGCCAGGTCCCCGGCGGCTTTTTCCTCGGTATCCTCATGGTTGGTATCCAGGTTCTTGTGGTAATACTCGTAGTACTTGAGCGGTATGGGCGGCTTATTGTCATACCCGTCAAGGTATTTCATGAATTTGCCGCGCTCCTCGTTGTCGAGGCGGATAAAGGAATTTACGCTGTTGAGGAAGTTGTCAAAATCAGCGCTGAAATATTTGTACAGGATGTTGCCGCCCTCACCGGTATCATTAAGGCCCATGATGCTTTTATAGCGTTCATTGAGCTTGTACTGGAAACGGGTCTTGAGTATCAGCTTTTCCCGCTCGTCGGGGATCAGGGACCCCACCTGATTGGCAATGATTATAATGACGAAGAAAAACGAACCAAAGAGGAGCAGGATGCCGGCGCCGCGGGGAATTCCCGTCCTGTTAAAAAGCTTTAAAAGAGGAAAGCAGATATAGGCTGCGAGGGTCCCGATGATTATCGGAAGTATGATGGGCCTCAGGGACCAGATGAGACAACCCCCGGTCATCACCACTAGTATGGTGGTCACGACGAAGACAATTCTTCGAGTCTGCCTGCGGGTTGCGGAATGGATAATCGTAGTTGTTTCTGGATTCTTCAGCCCGTTGCCGTTTGACATGTTATTCGTACCCGCCATAAAGCTGTTCATTGCAGGCCTTAAGCCTCTTCCCGATAACAATGGCCAGGTCCTTCATTATTTTACTGCCGATAGCCGGATTGGTTTCCAGTAATTCATTCAGGTCTTCCCTGAAGAAGGCCAGGGCCTCGGTTTTTTCAAGGGCTTTTGCCGATGCCGAGCGCGGGGTGTCATCAAGAAGCGCCAGCTCGCCGAGAAAATCTTCGGGATGTATGGTCGCCAGGTCGGTTTCCTCGTTATTTCGTCCAGGAACGACTATGGTAACGAGTCCGCTTTTTATAATAAACATGGCGGTTCCCGGCTGTTCTTTTTCGAACAGGTATTCACCGGCCTGGTATTTGCGTTCATAAATTAATGTAGAAATTTTTTTCAATTCGCGGTTGTTCAAATGCTGGAATATGGGACAGAGCTTGAGAAATTCAACATTGGGAATATTCCCGTCGCCTTTGAAGCGGGAAAAGATATTTCCCCAGAATGCGTTTATGGTTTTGGTTTTATCTGCGGTATCATGTTTCATGGTGTTTATATATAGTGTAGAAAATTTAATAATTTTTTATGCGATGAATCGATTTGTGTCAATATATTTTTAAGGTTTGATCTGACCGGTGAGTTCTGATCATTGATTAACAATCAATGATGGATAGGAAGACTCTTGAAACACACTTCAATGGTATCTATAATAACATTATTTATAGAATAACCTTCTCGATTTTCCTGGAAAATACAAAAACTTTTCAGATTAAGAAAATCATTCTGAAAATTATCAAACCAATGACTGAAAAGTAACTATGTGATAAATTTGATGACCGGTATGGCATGGAATACTTATTGCTACAAATAAATATATACATAATAGATAATTGTTTAATATTGAATAATTCTTGCTGATAGATCGGGGATTTGTAATTAAAACAAATAACCATATAAAATTTTGTAAAAATTGCTAACTTTTTTGTTGACTATTGGTATATTGTATACAGTATGCCAATAAATGATTAGTGAAATTTATTTAACAATACTATTTTTTAATAGTGATGTATTATTGATTGAAGATCTGCTTAGGGGAATAAGGAATAATAAAACTGTGGTTATATGAACTAATAACACGTGTTATAATAATCTTTAGTCAGATCAACCAATAATTTTAATTATATACCAGGGATATCAGCCATTTGCCCAGTGAAATAATTATACGATTGTCCCATATTATTATTTGACGATCAGACATAATTCCTGTATACATCATTCAGGGGTTATGCGGAGAATAGTACCGTTGCAGCATATAAAAAAAATAGAGCCAGAATTGAAAGCGGCCAGATCACAGAATCAGAAAGAAAAAGTTATGAAAAAAATAGGCGGCCTTCGGCATCTGCTTGAGGCAGAGGAAACGAAGGTGCAAAAGCTGAAAAATACCATTGACAAACATCGCAATAACGAAAAAAAATCAGCCGCCGAATTGAAAAAGCTGCTTTCAGAGAACCGGCAGTATAAAAAAAGAATAGCTTCGCTGCAGGATCAGATAGAAATCCTGAACGAGATGCTTGAAGGAATCCAGAAAAATTACCAGATATCCGCCGAGGCGTCGGTAAACCTCCTTTCCGATCTTGAGTATAATAAATACAAATCCCGTTTTGTTGACATTGATATAGAAAGCTACCCGGGGCAGGAAAAGCTGAAGGAATACGGCAAGAATATAAAGGATTTTTTTCTTAATGATATGCACTGCTCATATATTTACATACATTGCAGAGGCATAACGGAAGACCTTAAAAACCTGTTGACCATCAATATCGGCAAGAAGCAGAAGGATTCCGCAAGTTTCGATTTTAGCAGGACCAGGGTTTATTATTTCAATCTAGAAGACATGGATCTTCCCGAACGGAAACTGGGACGGATTATCATAGGCCGATATCCGTACAAATCAAAGGAGAAGGATGGCGATTTTGACAAGAGGATTGAAGCCGAAATACTGATAACAAAACGGCTCCTTGAAAAATGCATATTGGAGATACAGAACAAGGAGCTTGCCATAAAAGACGCCCTTACGGGCCTGCACACGAGAAAATTTCTCATCGAACGACTCACCGAGGAATTCAACAGCGTGGACCTCTTCTCCAAGCTGAACGCCAACGAGAGCAGTGTCCTGAAAATGATCATGAAATCCGAGGGGGTGGCTTCATCAATCATCAGGAACCAGTTTTTATCAAAGCATAAGACCAGGAGTGATGAAATACTGAACAGGTCCCTTCATAAACTGAAATCAAACCATATGATAGATATCGGGAGCGTGAAGTATGCGGGTGAGCTGCAGGAGTGTTATTATTTTGAGAATTCGAAAATAAGCTATGAGCTCTATCTGGCCATCCTCGACCTGGACCACTTCAAGGACGTCAATGACAACTGGGGAGGGCACTCCGTGGGGGACAGGATCCTGAGGGAGTTCGCGGAAATTATAAAGAAAAATATCAGGACAACCGACATCCCGGTGCGCTACGGCGGGGAGGAATTCATTATCCTCTTCCCCAGGTCCGTCAACTATTCGCGGATATTCAGCGTACTGAACACGATCCGCCTGCTCTGTGAAAAGAAACTGGTCGTGTCGTGGAACGGTAAAAAGAGAAACGTGACCGTTTCGGTCGGCGTGACGCAAATCAATAAATTTGACATGAATATAAATTATATAATAAACCGGGCAGATGCCGCCTTGTACAAGGCCAAGAAAAAGAGAAACCGGATCATAATGTCCTCCCAGAATGACGAGGGAGATTTGATATATCATTAAAAAACCCCCTGATCCCGGGGGTTTTTTAATGGGTGGATGACGGGATTCGAACCCGCAACGAATGGATCCACAGTCCATGGCTCTACCGTTGAACTACATCCACCGTATAGAGAGGCCATTATTGTAACCGATTATTCATTGTCAAGACCAAATTCTGCGGGAAAGAGGTTAGAAACATTGAATAGGTGCCGCTGGGACCTATGGCGGCCGGAACATTAAAAAAAAATTGACAATAATCATAGACATGGTATAAATGACACATTAAATAGTCTCAAAATACTTCAATTGTCTTACCCTCGAATGAGTCCTGGTTTAAGTAATTGTAGGTTTATGAGTCTTATTATACGGGTTGATCCCGCATTATTTTAACAGGAGTTTTTTATGGCTAAAGGAACAGTCAAATGGTTCAACGAAAAGAAAGGTTTTGGATTTCTTTCTCATGATGACGGAACGGATCTTTTTGTCCACTATTCCGGTATCGTCGGAAACGGCTTTAAGACGCTGAACGAAGGCGACAGGGTTGAATTCGAGGTTGAGCAAGGGGACAAAGGCCCCCGCGCCGTACAAGTACGGGCTATCAGCTAGAGTTAACACATGAAAAACCAAAAACCTGGCCGGAACCGGCCAGGTTTTTTTATGCAATGAAAACAGGGCTTCGTAAGCCCGTCTTCGATTATTCGTTCATCTTGTACGTATCCGCCAGGGCGTACACATAGTTCTTCAATACCCTTTCATACCGTTCTTTGTTTACCACCGGTCTTCTCAGCATCTTGAGGCAGAGTTCCTGCTGCTTCTCAGAGGTGATGGCCTTCCCGTAGATGGTGAGGGCGAACTTGGACATGTCCCTCACCATGAAATCGAAGATCTGGTCGATTATCTCGTCATCGACGTCGTAGATTTTTTTATTTTCCAGTATGAGCTGGCCGTATGCCACCAGGGTAAACAGTTCGCCTACGTTGAGGAGGAAATCGATGTCGCTGGACTGCTCCTTCATGGTGGACATGGAAGCCACCATGAAATCTTTGAACACGGCTATCTGTTCCTTGAACACGTTGACGTTCGGCAGATCAACGCTGTTGTAGGCGATGTTGTAGTCATGGAACTGCAGCTTGCCCAGTCCTTTTGTCGGCCCCTGGTTGAAGAGGAAGTCGTCGTTCGCTGCGTCGCGGCGCTGCGGCACTTCCGGGAAATTCCCCGGGTTGAAGAAATAGTTGGGCATGAACTTGATGATGAGGGCCATGTTAACATGCACCGTGCCCTCAAGCTTGGGCAGGGCCCTGATGTCGGTCGCGGCGTTTTCAAAGTACATATCCTTCTCAAAGCCCTTGGCCGCGATGACGTCCCAGAGGAGGTTTATGACTTCTTCGCCCTGTGTGGAAACCTTCATCTTGACCATGGGGTTGTACAGGAGGTACCGCTTGTCGTTTTCATTCGCCGCGCGCATGTAGTCAGTGGCGCGGAGGGCGAAGAGTTTCATGGCGACCAGGCGGCAGTAGGCGTCCATGAAGAGCTGTTTGATATGGGTGAAATCGGTCACGTAGCTACCGAAGAGCTGGCGGTGCGAGGCGTGGTTGATGGATTCATAGAAGGCATGTTCGCAGATGCCGATCGACGCCCAGCCCAGGTTGAACTTGCAGATGTTGATGGTGTTCAGCATGTCGTCCCATGCTTTCTGTCCGCGTTCGAGGATGTCGGCGTCGGTGATGGGGTAGTCATGGAGGGCGTATTCAGCAACATAGTCCTGGTTGTTGATGATGTTCTTGACGCATTCATACTTCGGGTGTTTTGAATTCACGGCAAAGAACACATATTCGCCGCTGTCGGCGATTTTACCGAAGGTGGATACCATGGCCGCTTCGTTGCCGTTGCCGATGTAATATTTGTCGCCGTTGGCGCGGTACTTTCCGTCGCCCTCGGGATAGAGCATCATGTCGCTGGAGTAGATGTCGGCGCCATGTTCCTTTTCGGAAAGGCCGAAGGCGAAGATTGCTCCTTCTTTCAGGTATTTCGCCGCCTTGTGCTTGGCCTCGGTGTTCGACCCGAGGAATATGGGGCCCAGGCCCAGGGCGCTTACCTGGAAGGTGTACCAGTAGGTGAGCCCGTAAAAACCGAGGATCTCCGCGAAATCGACGATGCGCGAGGTGTCCCAGCGGGCATTGTCGCCGAAGCCCTTGGGCGTCAGGAGCTTCGCCATGATCTGGTTTTCCTTCATGAAATCAAGGAACTCGGTATACCACCTGCACGCGTGGAAGTCTTCCTTCATCTTCTTGAGGCCGCGGCCTTCAAAGAAGTCGATGGTTTTCATCATGATCTGCCTGGTTTCTTCGTCTGCATATTTTGCGATGACATTTTTTGGGTTTAAGAGGATTTTTTCCATATTGTTCTCCTGTGTCTCGGCCCCGGCTCCCGCTCTTTCGGTGAGGGTGCCGGGGAAGAGTAGTAATGCTTAAGAAGCACTCACTGACGCGATTGATGCGCAGCGCCGGTGAAGTTAGAAGCTCTGATCTCTCATCTTGTACGCGCCCTTGAGGGAATACACGTGCTCCTTGAAGATTTTTTCGAACCGCGACGGATTGGGGAGCGGGGTGCGGATGATCTTCAGTGACAGCTCCTTCTGCTTGTCTGTATTGGACGGCTTCATGTGAATATTGAGGGCGTACTTGGAGAAGTCACGGATCATGAAATCGAAGATTTCTTCCAGGAGATCGTCCTCAACCTCGATGAATTTCCTGCTTTCGATGATGAGCTGACCGTATGCCACCAGGGTCAGCACCTCGCCCAGGGCAAGAAGGTAATCGATATCGGCCGACTGGTTCTTGTCCGGGCCGGCCTTCATGAGAAAGTCCTTGAACAGGTTGATCTGTTCCTTGAATGTGTTCACGTTGGGGAGGTCCACGCTGTTATAGGCTATGTTGTAATCGTGGAACTGGATTTTCCCCAGTCCCCTCGTGGGCCCCTGCTGGAACAGGAAGGCGTCGTTTGAAATATCGTCGCGGCGCGGTACCTCGGCGTACGCCTTGGGATTGAAGAAATAGTTGGCCATGAACTTCACGATGAGGGCCATGTTGACATGGACGGTTCCTTCAAGCTTCGGGAGCATCGGGAGCTCATGCTTGGCTATTTCGAAGAAGGGCTCATTTTCAAAGCCCTTGGCGGCGATGATGTCGTGGAGGATGTTCATGACCTCTTCACCTTCCCGGGTCACTTTCATCTTGACCATGGGATTGTAGAGGAGGTAGCGGCGATCCTCGTTGTTTGCCGAGCGCATGTAGTCCTGGGCCCGCTCGGAGAAGAGTTTCATGGCCACGAGCTTGCAGTAGGCGTCAACGAAGAGGCGCTTCACGTGGGGGAAATCGGTTACGAATTTGCCGTAGACGTTCCGGTTGGCGGCATGGTCAATGGACTCGTACAGAGCATGGGTGCAGAGGCCGATGGCGCCCCAGCCGAGGTTGAACTTGCACACGTTGATGGTGTTCAGCATATCGTCCCAGGCCTTCGGGCCCCGCTCGGTGATATCGGCGTCGGTGATTGGATAATCGTGCAGGGCATACTCGGCAACATAGTTCTGTTCATTGACGACATTCCGCACGCATTCGTACTTGTCATGCTTTGAGTTGACCACGAAGAAGACATAGTCGCCGGTATCGGCCATCTTGCCGAAAGTCGAGACCAGGGCGGCCTCATTCCCGTTGCCGATATAATATTTGTCGCCGTTGGCGCGGTACTTTCCGTCGCCCTCGGGATAGAGCATCATGTCGCTGGAGTAGATATCGGCGCCGTGCTCCTTTTCGGAAAGGCCGAAGGCGAAAACGCCGCCTTCCTGCAACAGCTTGGCCGTCCTGTGCTTGACCTCTTCATTGCTGCCGTTCCAGATAGGGCAGAGGCCGAGCATTGATACCTGCCAGGTATACCAGTAGGTGATGCCGTAGAAGCCGGTAATTTCGGAAAATTCGCAATTGCGGTAGGTATCCCATCGGGAATCAGGAGCTCCGTAACCGGAAGGTGTCATAAGGGTAGCAAAGATCTGGTTTTCCTTCAGGAATTCAACAAAGTCATAATTCCATTTTTTCTCGTGCCAGTCTTTCTTTATCTGCTTCAGTCCTTTTTTCTCAAAGAATTCTATGGTTTTAAGCATTATTTGCCTTGATTTTTCATCTTTATACGGCCGTATGTGCTTGTTGGGGTTAAATAAAATCATACAAAACCTCGCGGATGTTTATTTTTTATTGAACTTAAAATATTTTCTCGAACAGTGTTCGGGATGTCAAACGATTTTCGGAAAATATCCTTGAAATTATTTTTATTAATTCCTGTAATGACTGCAATAAATGGATGGTTTAATACATGGATAAAAAAGTTAAAAACACTCTGACGAAAATGAAGAACAAAGAGCGCGAGGACAGAAAACATCTCATCATTGACGCCGCGGAGCAGGTTTTTTCCAACAAGCCCTTCAACAGGGTAAGCATGAGGGAAATCGCCAATGAAGCCGGCATTGCCCCGTCGTCCATTTATACCTATTTCCCCAACCAGGAATCTTTATTCGTTGAGGCCACGGTCCGGGACAGCAACGGTCTTATTGATGAAATCGAGAGAATGGTGAACAGCGCCGGCGAAGGTGAGCAGATCCTTGACCGGGGCATAGAGGCCTTCGTCGATTTTCTGGCTGCGCATGATTCCTACTTCCGCATGATGGTGGTCTTCATGACTGTCGGCAGCCTGGGCAAGGAATCGCAGCAGAAACTGTTTGAAGTTGTGCGGCGCGGATTCGATCTCTTTGAAACCATTTTCAAGAAAATGGGATACGCCGGCGACACACGGATTCTGGCGCATTATTTCTTCGCCATGATGAACGGTATCCTGGTGACCTTCAGGAAACTGGAGGGGAGGAGCGAGGATAAGATCATATCCCACATGAAGCGCGTGGGCAAGGTATTCCGTGAACTATTAGAGAAGAGTATATAAGATGGTGACCGCCCCCCTGTCCCCCGAAGGGGGTATGTAACATGGCAATGATATTATTTACAAATTATAGGTGCTGACACAATAATAATATATGATAATTAACCCGAAAATTATTTCCCTCGTGCCCCCTCGGGGGGGACGGGGGGCAGTGACAATCAGAAGAGCGCCATGAAAAAAAAACCCGTCCCCGTAACCGCATCAGAGCTTGAAGAAATACTTGATCACTACCTTGATGCGGGTTCTGACCTCAATTATGCCCTCAAGATCGTGGGACATCCCGGAATCGGCAAGTCGGCCATCGTGAAGCAGGTCGCGGAAAGAAAAAACCTCTATTTCATAGACACCCGTCTTGCCTTCAAGGAAAACGTGGATCTGGGCGGATACCCGGTACCGGACCACCAGGCGCGGCGCATGGTCTACTACCGCCCGCGGTTCATTCCGCCGGAAACGGTGCCGGATAACTATCGGGGCATCGTCTGGTTCCTCGATGAGTCGAACCGGGCGCATCCCACGGTGATCCAAACACTGTTCCAGATAATAACCGAGCGGACCTGCGGCGAGCACGCCCTGCCTGAAAAAACCTCCATCATCCTCGCGGGGAACCTGGGCGAGGGGGACGACACCACCATCACGGAATTCGATGATTCGGCCCTTGACGGAAGGCTTGCCGTGTTCCAGCTCAAGCCGACCGCCCAGGACTGGCTCGCCTGGGCGGAGCGGGAAGGAATACACCCGTCCGTGCTTCGCTATATCGCTCTGTTCCCGGAGCGTCTCTGGGACGAGGAGAACATCAACCCCAACCCGCGGGGATGGCACCAGGTTTCCCGCGCCCTCGCCGGATCCTACGGCATTAACACCGAGGAGGAACTGTTGGACCACCTTGCGGTGAATCCGGGCGGCTCACTGGAAAGCATCATCCATTCCCTGATCGGCCACGTCGCCGGGGCGGATTTCATCGCCCAGCTCACGGCGCCCCGGGCCCTCAGCACGGCCGAAGTGCTGTCGGGCAGCGAGGAAAAGCTGGCCCGCATGATCGAAGGATCCATCCCTTCAGAGGACGTACTGTGGGCCCTGTCCGGGGCGGTACAGGCCATGCGGGACCTGAAGCTGCAGAGCAGGGGCGATCTGGAGGGCCGTGACCTTGACGTGCTGGCCAATGTCCTGCTCTTCATAGGGTCGGCGCGGTCCGATCTGCGTCTTTCGTTCTTCTACCTGCTCCTGAGGGACTGCGGCATCTTTACCCAGGTGCCGGCCGCCATCGGCCTCATCCCGGACGGGGAGAGGCGGAAAAGCCTCATGGAGAAATTCACATCAATTATCGAGAGCGATGATGAATGATCGCCTCGCATCCGTCCTTGAGACACTCTGGCGGCGGAGCCGGTTTGTATCCTACTTTTACCAGACCGTTCAGTTCATAGAAGACGAGAATATCCGGACCCTGGCCCTGACGGTGCAGGAATCCCGCCTCACCCTTTACTATTCTGGTCAATTTTTAACAACCGTTTCACCCGATGAGTTTGCCGGCCTGCTTGTCCATGAAATGCTCCATGTCGTCCTGAACCATGACCACCGGGCCTATCCGGAAGAGGACCTCTATCTCCAGAACATATCCCAGGACATGGTGATCAACAGCTACCTTGCGGGGGCGCGGAAGAATTTTTTTTCCCGGAAGGACAGCGCCGGTCCCTGCGCGGAGCTCATCCTGCCACAGGGGCTTCCCCTTGTTCCCCGCGATTTTATCGCAGCGACCGGCATAAACGATCCCTCGTGGGAGGACCTGTACCGCTGGCTGAAGAAACAGCCCCGGCGGTCAATATCAGAGTTTCTCTCGAGGGAACAGTCCACTCCCGGGATACTGGGCCCGGGAGCTGAATCCCTGTCGGACAGCCTTAACCGGGCCTTTAATTTCGACCCGCTCCTTGACAGCAGGCCCGGCGACATGAGCATGATCACGTTCAGCGACATGAGGGGCATGGTCTTCACCGATGACCTTGATTCCGTTGTGCCGACCGGGGTACACCTCTTCCATGACCGAATTTCGCTCATGAATATCGATGCCCGGAAGACAAATATCATCAGCCTTGCGGACAAGGACCGGGAATGCGCCGAGGAGCGGGCGTACCAGGACATCATCGGGATCATTGAACGCATCCGTGATAGCGATACGACATCCTGGGAAAGGCAGCTTAAGAGCATCGTAGACTTTTCCGCGCAGTCTAATGAATGGACCTATACCTACGGAAGGTTCAACCGGCGCTATTTTGCCCAGGGAATCTATTCCCCCGGAAGGGTTTTCAAGGAGCAGGAGCTCATCACCGTCGCGGTGGACGTATCCGGCTCCATGGTCATGATGCCTTCGGACATTGAGATGGCCTTCGGGGTGATCGAACAGCTCATGGGAAAATACCGCATACACCTGGTCTGTCTTGACGAGGACCTTTTCGTGCCGGAACGGCGCGGGGACCTGCTCGAGGCGTCAAGCGTCTCCGGCAAACCCTTCATATACCGCCATGGAGACTGGCGTTATATCAAGACCGGCAGCGGGGGGACAACGTTTTTCGCGCCCCTGTTCAACCGGTACATGAAGGGGCACCGTGAGATGCTCATCGTGATCACCGACGGATTCATTTACGACATCGGCAGGCTCAGGCGGTACGTGCCAACCATATGGCTCATTTCGGAAAGTCGCCAGGAACCCTTTACGCCGCCCTTCGGGCAGGCGGTGAAGATGAAAGCGGTGGAGAGTTTGCTATGGAAACAGATGAGATAATCCGGGAGTGTATGCAGTCGCGGGACGCCGCGCGTCTCTATGGCGCAGTTCTTGAACGGAACGACATGGACCCCGCATCCGCAAGCTCCGCCATGATAGACATCGGTGATCCGGAATATATTTTCCTGGCCGGCAGGAACTGGCAGCGGTTTGATTTCCGGCGTGGTCTCGAGGCGCTTATCCGGCTCAGGAGCGCGGAGTTCATCCACAAAGCGGGGATCTTCTGGAAAGAATTCGATTTTAACGGCGCCCTGAAGGCCCTGATTGACATTTCAGACCCGGAATACATATACCGTGCCGGAAGGTTCTGGAAAGTCTTTGACCACGACAAGGGCCTCGACGCCCTTGTAGGGATCGGCATTGCGCGGTATGTCTACTATGCTGGCCAGGAATGGAAGGTCTTTAATTACCGGCGGGGTTTTGAGGCCCTGATGGAAACGGGAAGCGCCGAATTTATCTTTTATGCCGGCTCGCACTGGAAGGATTTTGACTTTAATCGAGGCTTTGAGAGGCTTCTCGCCAGCGGAAATGCCGAGTTCCTGTACAAGGCCGGCACCCTCTGGGAGGAATTCAACTATCAGAAGGCGTGGGCGGTTATGGAATCGAGCACCGTTGAGGGCGCGCGGTGGCGGGGAAAGGCCTTTACCAACCGGAAGTGGAGGGCGGCGCTTAAAAAAATCTGGAAAGATTCAATAATTGTGCAACAAAAGTAAGTAAAAAAAAATATACAAAATAAATGAATTAAATATTGACATTAATTCGAAAAGCACGATAATAGTATTAAGGTGAATAACTTCGAACAATTCTTCAATTTTCTTACCGCATGTTTCTAAACAGCATAATAAAATTGCAGTCAGGGAAGTTTATTCAGAGGGGTTAACCCGCATTACTTATTATTTACAGGAGTTTTTCTTATGCCTAAAGGCACAGTCAAATGGTTCAACGAGAAAAAGGGTTTTGGGTTCCTTTCCCAGGATGATGGAGCAGATCTCTTCGTTCATCACACTGGTATCGTCGGTTCCGGCTTTAAAACGCTGAATGAAGGCGACAGGGTTGAATTCGAAATTGAGAAAAGCGAAAAGGGTCCGAGGGCCGTTTCGGTCAAAACCATCAGCTAACTTATCGTGAATTAATCTATACCTCAAGACAATTCATGAAAACCCGGCACAGGATGCCGGGTTTTTTTTATTTTAAAAGCAGTTAGAAATTATGAGGCTTTTTCACATTTTCCCGGGTCATACGGCTGATATCAGGTGTCACTCGATATATTTAGTTGACGATTTAAATAATTGTTATTATAATAGTTGTGTAAACAACTAATATTGGGCGCCAGATGAAAAGAACGAAATCAACGCCGGTTCATCCGGGAGAGTTCAACGGATCAGTGGATGACCAGCTGAAGTTCCTGGAAAACTTGAAAAGATCAAAACCGCCGATTGGCATCGAAAAATCCCTTGGCTTCATGATCGCCTCAACCATGACGCAGCTCAGGATACTGATGCTGAGGAAAATCAAGGAGTACGGGTACGATATAACGCCGGAGCAGGGGCATGTCCTCAATACCATAGGGGAGTCGGAAGGAATATCCCAGAGTGAAATTGCCGGAAGGACCATGAAAGACAAGCCCACCATAACGCGTATCCTTGATATTTTAGAGAAAAAAAAACTTATTGAACGGAGGTCTGATACGGGCGACCGGCGGGCATACAGAATATATCTCACCGCTAACGGCAAAGAGAAGATAGCAATGTTCATGAAAATAATCAAAGAGGTTGATGAGGAAGCCTTCAGGGGTCTGAATGACAAGGAGGTCAGGAAACTTGAAGAAATTCTCGGTACTGTCCGGACAAATGTGGAACAGCTGCACGGGTAACATGGTGACAATATTGAGTACATATAGTAAAGCGGTGCTAACATGAAATGGACCTGTTATATGACATTTTTGATTATGGCCATGGCTGCCTTGTCTGTTGCGGCATACGGCCAGGAGACCATTACCTGGCAGGAATGCGTCAACTATGCGCACCTGAACAACCCGGAACTGAAATCCTCATTGGAGGCGATCAACAAGAGCAAAGCTGCCACTGGCGTGGCCCGCAGCGCCTATCTCCCGCAGGTAAACGCCAATGCCGGCGTGAGTACAACCAAGACGATTGACAGGTCGCCGGTGGACCAGAAGGAAAAGCTCACCATGTCCCAGACACAACTCCTGGCTTCCATGAACAAGTCCGATTCGGCCATAACCAATACCTTCAGCTACGGGTTGAGCGGCAAACAGCTGATTTTCGACAGCATGAAGACCATTTACGATATCAAGGCCGCCGAAAGCGCGGCTGATGACTCCCTGTACCAGTACCATATAAAGTCCGCCGAAGTCCGCTTCGCGCTGAGGACCGCCTTCGTCAAATTGCTCAAGGCCCAGGATTCGGTGGACATCTCGAAGCAGATCATTGAAATACGGAAGAAAAACTACAATCTTGTCAAAATGCGCTACCAGGCGGGCAGGGAGCACAAGGGGTCCCTCATGAGCGCGGAAGCGAACCTTGAGCAGGCGAGGTTCAACCTCCGCCAGGCTGAGCGGAACATCCTGTCTGCCCAGAGGGCCCTCCTGAACGTCATGGGCATTTACTCCTATATAAACATTAAGGCGCAGGGAACATTGACCGATAAGACCGCGGCTGAAGGCAAACCGGACTTCGATTCCATAGTGAAAAAACACCCGGTGGTCCTGAGTGTCCGGAAGCAGCGCGAGGCGGCGGATTACAGCGAAAAGTCCAGGACAGCAGCCTTCCTGCCGGTCATAAGCGCCACCGGCGGCATCGATCAGTCCTTCTCGGAAACCACCGGCAACAAAACGAATAACGTGAACCTGAAGGCGGGCCTGTCCGCGACCATGCCGCTCTTTGCGGGCGGCGGCAATTTCTACAACCTTCAGCAGGCAAAGGCGCAATCGCGCAAGCTGGCAGCGGACGAGGCGACAGCCCGCGACCAGGTCGTGACGAACCTCGAACAGTACTGGATTGCCTGGCAGAATGCCATCGATTCGGTGGAGGTCCAGCGGAAGCACCTGGCCGCGGCGGAGGAGAGGGCGAAGATTGCCGAGGCCGAATATTCACTGGGACTGGTCGTGTTCGACATCTGGATAACGATCGAGGACCAGCTGGTGCAGATGAAGCAAAGCTACCTGGAGGCGCAGGCCAACAAGCTGCTGGCCGAGGCGCAATGGATACAGGCGAAAGGGGAGACTCTGGCATATGACAAATAAAAAAAAAATAGTGCTGATTTGCGCCGCGGCTGCCGCTGTGATTCTGGTGGCGGTTTTCTACACGGTTAAAAAGAACGGGAAAAAGGAAACGATCAGCAGGATCGTGAAGCCTCATATCGGCGAGATACATACCTCGGTTTCCGCAACAGGGACCGTGCTGCCGTATAACAGGCTGGAGATAAAGCCGCAGGTCAACGGGAGGATGGAAAGCGTCCTCGTCAGCGAAGGGCAGAGGGTGCATAAAGGTCAGATCCTGGGATGGATGAGCTCCACCGAACGGGCTGCCCTCATCGACGCGGCTCGGGCCCAGGGGGCGTCATCACTCAAGTACTGGGAGGATGCCTACAGGCCCATTGCCATCATCGCCCCCATAACCGGGACCGTCATCGTGAGGGAAATCGAGCCGGGCCAGGCGGTGCTGACCAACGCGGCCATTCTGGTCCTCTCCGACCGTCTCATCGTCAAGGCCGACGTGGACGAGACCGATATCGGCAGGGTGAAGGAAGGGCAGCGCGTCGTCATCAGCCTTGACGCGTATCCAGAAGTCAATGTCGAAGGCAGGGTTGACCTCATTGAATATGAATCCACCACCGTAAACAATGTTACCATGTACAAGGTCAATATCATCCCGGACAGGGTGCCCGATGTATACCGCTCGGGTATGACGGCCAATGTCAATATCATTGAAGAGGCGAGGAAAAACATCCTCCTGATACCGACGGAGGCGATAGCCGCCGATAACGGAAAATCCTACGTGTGGATCGTTTCCGGGAAGAAAAATCCGGAAAAGAGGACCATAACGGTCGGCATTTCCGATGACCAGAATACCGAGATAATTTCTGGCCTTACCGTCAATGACAGGGTGGCGATACTGGCCCAGGCCGGGATCAGCCTTGATGCGAAAAAAAGCACCAATCCCTTTATGCCTCAGAGGAAGAAGGCGCGCTGACGAGGAACCATGATCGAGCTCAAAAACGTTTCCAAGATATATGATACCGGCAAGGTCAAGGTCCATGCCCTGAACAACGTGTCCCTCGCAATCGAAGAGGGGGAGTTCGTGGCGATCATGGGCCATTCCGGATCCGGGAAATCGACCATGCTCAACATCCTCGGGTTGCTGGACAAGGCGGACGCCGGGACCTATACCCTCATGGGCTATGACATAACGAAGCTCAATGACGATGAGCTTTCCCTGATCAGGAACAACATCGCCGGGTTCGTGTTTCAGCAGTTCAATCTCCTTCCCCGGATGAATTCCACAGAAAACGTGGGGCTCCCCATGATTTACGCCGGCAAGAGGGACTTCAAAAACGAAGCGAAGGACCGGCTGCGTCAAGTCATGCTCTCCCACCGGGAGGGCCATTATCCGAACGAGCTTTCCGGCGGCGAGCAGCAGCGGGTGGCCATAGCCCGGGCCCTGGTGAACAGGCCGATGATCATCTTTGCCGACGAGCCGACGGGCAACCTTGACACGAAAAGCGAGGAGGAAATCATCACCCTGCTGGAAGAGCTAAACCGGGAAGGAATAACCATCGTCATGGTGACCCACGAGCAGGAGATAGCAGGGCACGCGAAACGCATCATCCGCATGAGGGACGGAGAGATAATTGCCGATGAGAAGGTCAGGGGAAACAAGGCCGGGGCCGGGCGCGGGAGCGGGCTGTCGATAAAGGATATCCTCGGAAAAAAACAGAGCACCTTCGGAACGGCGGAATTCACGGATTACCTGCGCCAGGCCTTTTCGGCAATTGTGATGCACAAGCTCCGTTCGCTTCTCTCCATCCTGGGCATACTCATCGGCGTAGCCGCCGTCATATCCATGCTGGCGCTGGGGGAGGGCGCCAAGGAGTCGATCAAGCAGAGCATGAGCTCCCTCGGGTCGAACATCCTCACCGTCCGCACCGGGTCCCACCGCCAGGGCCCGGTGGCCCTGCAGGCCGGGCTGGTGACGAAGCTTACCATAGATGACGCCAGGGCCCTGGCACGCTTGCCAGAGGTGAAGCGGGTGTCGCCGGCTGTCACGGGCCGCGGCCAGGTGGTCCATGCCACGAAAAACTGGAACACGCAGATATGGGGCACGGGGATAGACTATGCAACCATGAAAGCCGCCGTGCCTATCAGCGGGCGCTTCTTCACCGAGGACGAGATCAGGTCACGGCAGAAGGTCGCGGTCGTCGGGGCGACGGTCATCAAGCAGCTCTTCGGAAACGTCAACCCCGTGGGCCAGACCATGAAGATAAACAGGATCAATTTCCGGATCATCGGCATTCTCCCGGTGAAGGGCACGTCTTTCATGTTCGACCAGGACGACGTGATCGTCATCCCGGTGACCACGGCCATGTACCGCGTCCTGGGAAAGGAATACGTAGATTCCATCGATGTCGAGGTGAAGGACCAGGCCATGATCGACGAAACGCAGGACACCATCAGGAACCTGATCATCAAACGCCACCGCCTCGAGGCGGATGACCAGGACTCCTTTGAGATCAGGGACATGTCGGAGATTCGGGACATGTTGTCCCAGACCACCAGGACCATGAGCCTTCTCCTGAGCATTGTGGCAGCCATTTCCCTTCTGGTCGGGGGCATCGGCATCATGAACATCATGCTGGTGTCGGTGAAGGAGCGGATCAAGGAGATCGGACTCCGCAAGGCCATCGGGGCCCGGCGAAAGGACATCCTGGTTCAGTTCCTGATAGAATCGTCCCTCCTGACCCTTTCCGGCGGGCTATTCGGGATCATACTGGGTACCAGCATATCCGTGCTCATATCGTTTTTTGCGCAGTGGTCTGTGAAGGTTTCAATATCCGCCATCATGCTTTCAACGGTCGTCTCTGTGCTTATCGGGATCGGCTTTGGGCTGTGGCCGGCGGTGCAGGCGTCGCGCCTTAATCCCATCGAGGCGCTGCGGTGGGAATAATTAAGGAGCGAAATCGCCTTCTGTTAGGGTGGGGATTAATCCCCACACTGGCAGAAGGCGGACGGTTTTATGCGTTATTTGTTTTCGCAAATTCATCACGCGCCATTTTAATCGTTCCCTTTAATTCTTCATCTTTTACCGCCATTTCCGGGTATATGAGACCTGTATCTGCCCGTTTCCTCACCTGGCTGTCCCTCTCTTTCGAAGCCCTGAGGAGCGCTTTGAATGCCGCTTCGTCGCCGATCTGGCCCAGGGCACGGGCGGCCCACATTCTCACCTGCGACCAGGGCATGCCCAGATAATTGTCGGTAATGGATGTGTCTTCACAGTCAACGGATCCCCGCGGTCATCGCGCAATAACAATTCCTTGAAAGCTGCAGCCGCCGGTTCGACAATGCGGCCATCCTTGGGCTTCGCCAGCTCAAGGCTGGCATCTTCCCGCTCCCAGAGGTTGCCGCTGAGGACGCAATAATTTTAAAAAAATTTGTCTTTTTATTCCGCAATCAGCTACTTCCTCATAGAAGGTTAAGGTTGCAAAAACCGGTTCTTGTAAGGTAAAAAATATACTTTAGAAATCCGGTAATCTTCACATAAAACACAACATCTGTTTAGCGGTACAATGAGCCGCCGGGGATCTCGTGCGCCTTTTTCGAAAGTATCTGTCAGCGCTGATCAATTGCAGGCTGAAGTTTTACTAGACTGAGAAGTAATCAAAGGGAGGATTATGATGACAACGACAATTAAAAGAAATCTAACATGCCTTTGCATAATTGCTGCTCTTGCGGCAATACAGGGATGCGGAAAATATAATTTTCTGGGTAAGAAAGCCACACCTCTCAGGATAGAGGAAGTTGAACCGCCGATAGACCCGGAGACACCCGGATCCCCGGGAACGCCGGAAAAGCCGGGAGGAGGTAAAATTATCCTTAAGCCGGTCGATGGCCTGCATCCGATCTTCAGCGCGCCCCTGGGGACTCCAATACCTGCCTATGCCATGGGGGTTGTTGACGCTGACCCGAACGGTTTCACGGCCACGGAAGATTGGGACGGGGACGGCGTGCTGAATGATTTAGAGGTCATGTCAAGCCCCATGGTGGCTGACTATCCCCGAGTGGTTACCCGCGTAACAACACCCATCACCATGGAACTGAGAAAAAGCGAGATTATTACAAAAGAAAACTACACGGAGATGATAGACAGTTCTGACACGAAGCAGACCATTTCCAACAGCATGGAAAACAAGCATTACACGCAGATGAACAAGAAAACGACACCCTATGTCACCAAGGAAAGTCAATCAACTGATAATGCCAACGCGTATTCCTATGGAGCTTCAAGTTCCATGGAAGTTGATTACAGCGTTACTATGGCCGTTCCTATAATAGGAGCATTAGATGTTGAGTCCGGAAGCGTCGGGACCAGCATGTCGACAAAGACAAGCAGCAGCCAGAATAAGAGTTTTTCAGCAAAATTTGCCCAGTCCACCATGTCGGAAAAGACGGTATTCCAGGATGTTGACTACGTTGACAACCTGGACCGGAACGGCATTGAGCTGAAGGACGAAACGATCCAGAACATGGCAACCAATTATCGCAAGAGCGAAAAAACAAAGGATTCCTACGATGTGGGGCCCAATGCCGGGTATGTCCGCGCGGGTCTATATATAAAAAATGACACGGTTAACATGCCGGTGCGCATCAGCAATGTTATCTGCACCCTTTCCTTCAGGACCGCCGGTGGCGCCATCCTTCCGGTTAAAACCTTTCGTCTCAGGAACGATGATTACAGCGCCTTTGAACAGGAAATATACGGCGGCGAAGAGCTCGGTCCCTATACGATTGAAATTCCCGGTTTAAATACCTTCGAAGTAAAACAGGCCCTTGCCAACGGGTACATGCCGCAGATCACGGTGGTAAGCTACGACATGGACCGTGTCGAAGACTCCAATTACAACCCCGGGGTAGATAATCTCAAGATAGTGGAGAATACAGCAAAAGCCAGGACCGCCCTGATCAAGATAATAGGAACAAACACCAGGGAGATCTATCGCGTCGCGGCTTTTGATGTCGAAGAAGACGGTACTATATCGCCGGGGATTTCGCTGAAAAAGGCCTTGTTCAATATCTATGCGGATAAAATCGGGAAGGGGGAAACATGGGAATCGGACAAAAACAGCAGGGTTCTCACGGTCCCGGATACAGGCCTCAAATGGAAGGAAGGATTCGTTTCCGACCCGGCGTCTTCAGGTGATTATGCATATTCGACGAATAAACGGGGAAATTCCTGGCGTTTGTTCGAAACCTATGTGAAATCCTATGTTGATGAGAATAATACGGTAAGAAAGATTGAAACGATCAAACGGATCGGTCCCATGACGGCGTACAATCCCTTTGACATACTGGACAACACGAGCTATAATCCCAATGAATTCCTCGAGCGGGAGGAGCTATTAAAAATGAAATACTGGATAATCCTTCATAACGGTCGTTATTTTGAAGGGGACATCAATGATCCGATCTGGGCCGGGGAACGTTACGAGATCGTCTGCATGGATATCCGAGATTTCAACGAGTATTTCAAGGCTTTCTCGTTTACGCCCGTGCAATCACGGGAGTATTTCAGCATCAACACGAGATGGAACAGCCTGTCAAACGAAGGCGAATTTGCCAGGGCCAAGTACCTCGGCAGGCTCGTGAAGAGCGATGTGGTTCATCTTGAAATCAACCTGTCTGAGTCGAGGTTTCTTTTCGAGGGAATAGAAACCAGCAGGGAACCGGTGGGAATTTTTTCAGCAGTAAACCTCGAGTCCGGCGGCAAGGCGAACCAATGGTATGGATTCAATTATACCCTCCAGAAGGGCGATCCGGAGCCGGAAGGCATTCCCGGTCAGTTTTCCCATTACGCCGAGGGCGGTTTCAATAACATAAAAGTAACCATCAATGAATCAAGAAATGCCAGAGAATATGAGATCAAGATAAAAGTGAAAGGCGCAGAGGACAGGACCGCAAAAACTGTGAGAGTCACTGCCGATGAATTACGGGCAAACAATAACGAGGTTTTTATTAACAGGGAAACAACCGGCGTGAATGGCGAAAAAATCGGATTTATTGAAGGGAAGCTCCTTTCAAGCGGCGGCCTTGAATACGTGGTCAATGTAACCGCCATGGGTAAGCTTCATGGGGTGGATGTCAGTACTCCCAGCATGCTTAACAGCAGCGGCGCGATAGTGAATGATGAAACAGTTGCCCTGGTATACAATGTGGCATCGGGCACCGAGCCAGGCGGCGCCGGCGGATTCACCTTCAGCGCCGCAGGGATGGCCGACAACACTGTCTACGTCAGAATCGGTGACGCAAATTATACTGAATATTTCAATATCACCGTTGTGGGACCCTATAATTATGACTATAACGGCCTCAAGTCTCCGCTGAATGATGAAACCGCCCCGTCGCGGAATTTTACAGCCCATCGGGGGCTGAACAGGATTAAGCTTGATAACCCTGCGGGAGAAGTAAGGGATGATGGTGTCTATAAGGTTTTTGTGAAGGGCTATAACAATAACAACTTCACGGAAAATCCACTAATGCCACGGGCGGCCAGTAATGAATTCGCCTACGTTACCCTGTCCTATGACCGTTACGCGGCACAGAGGGTATGCAAGCCGCGTCTCAGCACCGGCCTTTTCAAGATAAATGCCATTGACCTTGAGGTGAATTTTAATGACGGCAACGGATGGTATCGGCTGAAGCTTGATCCGGGTGATGCCGGCGACAGGGAACAGGTGGAAGACAAACGCGTCATAGACTGCCGCTTCAACAGTTATGTTGATTATGATACCCAGAGATTCCATATATTTTTCAAGCCCCCGACCGGGGTCTATGATGAATATTCGAGGCTTTTCGCCGGGAATCATGACGTTTTTGCCGGCGGCCGGGAAGCGGTAGACGTATACATAAGGACACCGGCAGAGACGAAATACCGCGACACATTCTGGTTAAAGAACCAGGGAGCGGAACTTTTTTCCGAGGAGCTGAACTACATAGTGATGCCGACTACCGTCAACCCAATCGTCGGCGCTGTCACCCCCAACGTCTTTTTGGCAGATTACTGGACGAAGTCGGACATGACAGACGCTTCAAATGTTGAACACACCCTCTCTTCAAAGAAGGTACCCTCCGGTTCATTATTCTATGATGACCTCGAGATAGGGTTTAAAGACTCAGGCCTTCAGAATTACTTTTTCTCCCCGGTGGAATACCGGAATTATGAGATTCGGGCATCTCTGGTGGAAAATCTTCCTCAGCAACAGAACTACGTGGTTGATCCGCCCAGGTTCTTTGCCAGTGGCGGTGCCGGCCAGATAGATGTCGTCAATATTGAATCACAATTTGCAACATACTACGAAGTCTATTACAAGCTGGTTAACCCCAGCCATGACCAGTCCGAGCCCCTGATCGCAAGGGATGAGAATCCTTTGAACTGGGAATCAGTCAGGATCGATGAAGGGGAGCACATTAACTGGCTTGGATTACGGGATATAACCATACCGATAAACAGCACGAACCAGTATTATATAATCGCCGTGATCGGTTATAACATGTACGGCAGAAGCGAGGCTGCCTACTTCGACGGTTATGATGGGATTACGATGGCCGGAGATACCGATAACAGGGGAAAGGTCGCGTCGGTGTTCGTATATAGCAACCAGACGCCTCCGGTGCCCGTATTCACCGCCGATGTCAATGTTGCAAATGACAGGCAGATCGTCGTGAACAACGTGCATGCATCCGGGGCCCTCAGGTATATCATACAGTGGAAGGAGAGCCAGGAGGGTTGGAGTGACGCTTCGTCGTA
>Ga0116176_10000029_pt1 | contig 109332 bp, 97 predicted proteins | sample AD_STIC08_MetaG_FD_89803 | JGI IMG/M metagenome (GOLD analysis project Ga0116176, IMG submission 89803) | Active sludge microbial communities of municipal wastewater-treating anaerobic digesters from USA - AD_STIC08_MetaG | ecosystem: Engineered > Bioreactor > Anaerobic > Digestate | place...
TCACTGTCGGTGGCCTTTCGGGCGTGGGAGAAGGGTTTGGTTGGCGCCTCCTTTCAACCACAAACGAAAGGCCTTTTCAATTCCTATGTGCTCCGCTCGCGCGGAATTTCTGTCACATCAGGGCTAACCACACCGGCCGCGGGGCCGTTTGGCGGACACCTGGAGGGCCTGCTAAAATGGGACGTTACGCCGGTGTAGCTCAGCTGGTTAGAGCACGCGGCTCATATCCGCGGAGTCCGGGGTTCAAGTCCCTGCACCGGCACCAGCTTCCAGAGGAGGGGTCGCGCCGCACCGCCACGTCGGGCCCCTCCCCGCCTTTCCAGCAGGCTTCCCGTGCCCACGATGCCACTCCAGGATCGCGTCAGGCTCGCCGTCGAGCGCGCCGGCCTGATTCCGGCCGGCTCTCGAGTCCTGGCGGCTGTCTCGGGAGGACCGGACTCGGTCGCCCTGCTGCGCCTGCTGCTCGCGCTGGCCGACGCGTGCGGCTTCACGGTGGCCGGCGTGGCGCACCTGAACCACCGCCTGCGCGGCGCGGAGAGCGACGGCGACGAGGCGTTCTGCCGGGCCCTGGCCCGGGCCCACGGCCTGGCCTTCAGCTGCGGCCGCCGCGACGTGGCGGCGCTGGCGCGGGCCACGCACGCGTCGCTCGAGACTGCCGCCCGCCGCGCGCGCTACGCGTTTCTCGAGCAGGCCGCGGCGCGGCTGAAGGCCGGCGTCATTGCCACGGGGCACACGCGGGACGACCAGGCCGAGACGTTCCTCCTCCGGCTCCTCCGAGGCGCCGGCGCCTCCGGCCTGGCCGGCATTCCGCCGAAGCGCGGACCGATCGTCAGGCCCCTCCTCGACGTGCGCCGCGCCGAGATCCTCGCGTACCTCGCCCGACTGCGGCAGCCGTTCCGCACCGACTCGTCGAACCAGGATCGGGCCATCCCGCGCAACTGGGTCCGCCACGAACTCATCCCCATGCTGGCCCGGCACGTCAAGGGCGACATCGTGGACGTCCTTGCGAGGGAGGCGGCGCTCCTGCGCGACGAAACCGAACTGCTCGACCGCCTGGCCCTCGACGCGGGCGCGATCGTCGAACGCCGGGGGGCCGGGCCGACGGTGGCGCTCGACGCGGCCGCGCTTGCCGGACTGCCGCCCGCGCTGGCGCGGAGGGTCGTCCGCCGGGCGCTCGGCAAGACGGGGAGCGGCCGGTTTCACGGGTTCGACCACGTCGAGCAGGTCATCGATCTCGCCAGGAGCGCCACGAAGGGCTCCCGCGCGGCCGACCTGCCGGGCGTGCGCGTGGAACGAAACGGTGCAGAAGTTGTCTTATCTGAGAGAGGGCCGCGCGCGCCGCGACGCCGGGAGGCTTTCTGGTACCGGCTGGCGGTCCCAGGGCGCATTGCCGTTCCCGAGTGCGGCTGCGTGATCGAGGCTCGGGCCCGGCGCTGGTCTGCCGCCGAACTGCCTCTTGCCAAGGCGGTTAGCGCCGGAGGCCGGCGCGCCGTGGTGGCGGCAAAGGCCGCGGCGGGGGGATTGGCGGTCCGCTCGAGGCGTCCTGGCGACGCCTTCCGGCCTTTCGGAATGAGGGGCCGCAAGAAGCTGCAGGACGTGCTCACCGACAGGAAGGTGCCGCGGGCGGAGCGGGACCGGGTGCCGCTTGTCGTCGATGCCGCCGATAAGATCCTCTGGGTTGGCGGGCACATCCTGGCCGAGGAGGCCCGCGCGACGGCGCGAACGCGGCGCGTGGTAGTCTTGAGCATGAGGCAGTCGGGAAGGAAGGGACGCGAGGCGTGAATTCCACCCTCAGGAGCCTGCTGTTCTGGTTGGTGCTGGCCGTCGTGGTGGTCGTGGTGTGGAACTTCCAGACCACGTTCTCGCCGCGGGAGCGGTCGGTGCCGTTCACGGAGTTCATGGCCTGGGTCGAGTCGGGCCAGGTGGCCGAGGTGGTTGTCGCGGGGAACGAGGTCACGGGCACCACGAAGTCGAACGAGACCTTCCGCACCTACGCCCCGATCCAGTACGAGGGCCTGGCGAACAAGCTCGTCGAGCGCGGCGTCGTCATCACCGCCAAGCCCGAGTCGGCGAGCCCCTGGGCGTCGATCCTCTACACGTGGGCCCCCGCCCTGCTCATGATCGGGTTCTGGATCTTCTTCATGCGCCAGATGCAGAGCGGCGGCAACAAGGCGCTGTCGTTCGGCAAGAGCAAGGCGAAGCTGTCCTCAGGGACCCAGAAGAAAGTCACGTTCAAGGACGTGGCGGGCGTGGACGAGGCCAAGGAGGAGCTGCAGGAGATCATCGAGTTCCTCAAGGAGCCGCAGCGCTTCCAGAAGCTCGGCGGCCACATCCCGAAGGGCGTGCTCCTGATGGGCTCGCCCGGCACGGGCAAGACGCTGCTGGCGCGCGCGGTGGCCGGCGAGGCCAACGTGCCATTCTTCTCGATCAGCGGATCGGACTTCGTCGAGATGTTCGTGGGCGTCGGCGCGTCGCGCGTGCGGGACCTCTTCGAGCAGGGCAAGAAGAACGCCCCCTGCATCATCTTCATCGACGAGATCGACGCGGTGGGGCGGCACCGCGGCGCCGGCCTCGGCGGCGGCCACGACGAGCGCGAGCAGACGCTCAACCAGCTGCTCGTCGAGATGGACGGGTTCGAGTCGAACGAAGGCGTCATCCTGATGGCGGCCACCAACCGGCCGGACGTCCTCGATCCCGCGCTGCTCAGGCCCGGCCGCTTCGACCGGCGCGTGGTCGTGAACCGGCCGGACGTGCGGGGCCGCGAGGGGATCCTCGTGGTGCACACGCGGAAGATCCCGCTGGCCGACGACGTGGACCCGAGCGTGCTGGCGAGGGGCACCGCCGGGTTCTCGGGCGCCGACCTGGCGAACCTGGTCAACGAGGCGGCCCTGAACGCGGCCAGGTACAACCAGAAGGCGGTGCGGATGGCCGACTTCGAGTTCGCGAAGGACAAGGTCCTCATGGGCTCGGAGCGGCGCTCGATGGTGATCAGCGAGGCCGAGAAGCGCGTGACGGCGGTGCACGAGGCCGGCCACGCGCTGCTGACGGTGGTGCTGCCGGGGGCCGATCCGGTCCACAAGGTGACGATCATCCCGCGCGGGATGGCGCTGGGCCTCACGCAGCAGCTGCCGGTGGACGAGAAGCACAACTACTCGCGCGAGTACCTCGCCGACCAGATCGCGATCCTGCTCGGCGGGCGGATCGCCGAGGAGGTGTGCCTGGGCGGCATCACGACGGGGGCCGGCAACGACCTCGAGCGCGCGACGGAGCTGGCCAGGCGGATGGTGTGCGAGTGGGGCATGAGCGAGGAGATGGGCCCGCTGACCTTCGGCAAGAAGGAGGAGCAGATCTTCCTCGGCCGCGAGATCGCGCAGCACCAGGACTACAGCGAGGACACGGCAGTCAAGATCGACCAGGAGGTCCGGCGCATCGTCCAGGAGAACTACGCCCGCGCGCAGGGCCTGTTGACGTCGCACAAGGACGCGCTGCAGAAGATCGCCGACGAGCTGCTGACGCGCGAGGTGCTCGACGGCGCCCAGGTCAAGGCCATCGTGGACGGGGAGCCCCTTGACGAGCCCGCGCCATCGCGCGCGGCGCCAGCCGCGCCGGCCGAGCCCCCGGCCGCGGATGCGGAGCGAGCCGCCGCGGCGGCGGTTCCTCCCCCGCTGGCGGAGGCGCTGCCCCAGCAGCGATAGGCCCAGGCCGCGCGCCGCCCCCGCGAGGGCCCGCGCCAGCCGGGTTCTCGCCGCGTGCGGCGCCGTCCGCAGCGGCGCGGCGGCGCCGCCGGCCGCCCCGCGAATCACCCGCCTGAGTCCGCGCCGCTTCTGTCAGAATTGAGGGCGTCATGCCCGCGCTCGTGGCCCCGCGCGCCCGATTCGCTCTCGGCCTGGCCCACGGACGGAGCCTCGAGCTCGGCCCGCGGACGCTGCTCATGGGCATCCTCAACGTCACGCCGGACTCGTTCGCCGGCGGTGTGGCCGACCCGGACGAGGCCGCCGCCGCGGCCCTGAGGATGGAGGCGGAGGGCGCCGACATCGTCGACATCGGCGGCGAGTCCACGCGGCCGGGCGCCGGCCCGGTGGACGCGCGCGAAGAGATCGCGCGCGTGGTGCCGGTCATCGAACGGCTGGCGGGCCGGCTGAGGGTGCCGATCTCGGTGGACACGTCCAAGGCGCCGGTGGCCGAGGCGGCGATCCGCGCGGGGGCCTGCCTCGTGAACGACATCAGCGGTCTGGGGTATGATGCGAACCTCGGCGCGGTGGCGGCCTCCGCCGGGGCCGGCCTCGTCCTGATGCACACGCGCGGCAGGCCGCGCGACATGTATCGCGAGGCGGTCTACGGCGACGTGGTCGCCGAGGTGTCGGCGGAGCTGGCGCAGGCGCTGGCTCGGGCCGAGGCCGCCGGGGTGGACCGCGCGCGCACCGTTCTCGATCCCGGGCTCGGCTTCGCCAAGCGCGCCGAGCACAGCTGGTCGATCCTCGCGGGCCTCTCGGGGCTGGCGGCGCTGGGCCGGCCGGTGCTCGTCGGGCCCTCGCGCAAGTCGTTTCTGGCGGGCGCCGCGGGAGGCGCCCCGCCGGGCGCGCGGGACTGGGCCACGGCGGCCGCGGTGACGGCGGCCGTGCTGGCGGGGGCCCACGTCGTGCGCGTGCACAACGTCGCCGCGCTGGTCCAGGTCGCGAGGGCGGCCGACGCGGTTCGCGGCGCGGTCGCAGGGGCGGACCCGCCCGCCTTGCGGAGCTGACCCGCGCCCGCGGGCGCGCCGGCGAGCGGGCGGACGGGCCGGCATCACCGGACTTCCAGAGGTCGGGATCACAGCGTGGACACACTGACGTCGATGCTCCAGCGGTCGCCGGTCGGACTGACCGACGTGCTGGACATCCTCATCGCCGCCGCCGCGATCTACGAGCTGCTGAAGCTCATGCGAGGCACGCGCGCGATGCAGATGGGCGTCGGCATCGCGCTGATCGTCGGCATCTTCTACCTCTCGCAGTGGTGGCGCCTCGACACGGTCAACTGGCTGATCCGCAACGTCGCCGGCTACGTCGTCTTCGCCGCCATCGTCCTGTTCCAGTCGGAGATCCGGCGCGCGCTGGCGCACCTCGGGCGGGCCCGCTTCTTCCGCTTCCTGTCGCGGACCGAGTCCAACGACGAGATCGTGGAAGAGCTCGTCGCGGCGGCGACGATGCTGGCGAGCACGAAGACCGGCGCGATCATCGCCGTCGAGCGTGACACGGGGCTGCGCAACTACATCGAGGGCGGGATCCCGCTCGACGCCACGCTCACGTCGGACCTGCTCGTGTGCGTGTTCCAGCCGCGGTCGCCGCTGCACGACGGCGCGGTCATCATCCAGGGCGACCGGGTGGCAGCGGCCGCCTGCTTCCTGCCGCTGTCGGTCAACCCCGCGATCAGCCGCGACTTCGGGACGCGCCACCGCGCGGCGATCGGCCTCACCGAGGACGTGGACGCCGTGGCGATCGTCGTCTCCGAGGAGACCGGCCGCATCGCCCTGGCGATCGACGGCCAGGTCGAGCGGGGCCTCGACGCCGACCGGCTCCGGACGAGGCTGAAGGCGCTGGTGCCCCTGCGGAAACCCGCGTCCGAACGCGGCGCGACAGGGACGTTCGACTGATGGCCTACAACCCCTTCCGCCACTTCTGGCCCAAGGCCGTCTCGGTGGGCATCGCCACGCTGCTGTGGATCATGATCGGCGGCGAGAAGCAGGTGGAGCGCAGCCTGCGGGCGCCGCTCGAGCTGCAGAACGTGCCACCCGGCCTGGAGCTCGTCGGCGACGCGCCGTCGGCCGTGGACGTCCGGCTCCGCGGATCCTCGTCGGGGCTGGGGCGGCTCGTGCCGGGCGACGTGACGGCCGTGGTGGACGTGTCGGGCGCGAGAGTCGGGCGCAACCTCGTCAACCTGACGCCCGGGGCCGTGCGGGTGCCGTTCGGCATCGAGGTGACCTACACGGGCCCGGCGACGATCTTCCTCGTCTTCGAGCCGCAGGGCACCAAGCGCGTCCCGGTCGTACCCGCGCTGGAAGGGCAGCCGGCGCCGGGGTATGCGGTGACCGGCGTGCGCGTCGACCCGTCCGAGGTCGAGATCGTCGGCCCGACGAGCGCGCTCGACGAAGTCCGGCAGGCCACGACGGAAACGATCGAGATCGACGGCCTGAAGGGGCAGGTGCGCCACTCGGTCGCAATCGGGGTGGCCAACGGCTCGGCCCGCCTGCGCGAGCCCCGGAACGCGGCCGTCACGGTCGAGATCCAGCCGGTCCTCGTCGAGCGCGTCCTGGCCATTCCGGTGCGGCTGGAGGACGCCGGCGCGGGCCTGGCGGCGCGCGCCGCGCCAGCCCTGGTGAACGTGACGGTCCGGGGCCGAGAAGGCCTCGTGGCGGCGCTCGACGCCGGCGCCGTCGAGGCGGTCGCCAGCCTGGCGGGCCTTGCGGCGGGGCGCCACACCGTCGCGGTCCGCGTCAGCGCGCCGCCGGGGATCGAGGTGGTGGCCGTCGCGCCGCACGAGGTCCGGGTGGCCATCCGATGAACACGCGGCTGTTCGGCACGGACGGCGTCCGCGGCCGGGCCGGGGCGTTTCCCCTCGACGCGCGCACCGTCAGGCGGCTGGGCGCGGCGCTCGTGAAGGCGCTGCCGGACCGAGGCGGCGGCCCCGCGCTGCTCATCGGGCGCGATACGCGGGAGTCGGGCGCCCGCATCGAGCGCGACCTGGCGTTCGGCGCATCCTATGCGGGGGCCACGGTCGTCAGCGCGGGCGTCATGCCGACGCCAGCCGTCGCCCACCTGACGCGCAGCGAAGGGTACGCCGCCGGCCTGGTCGTCTCGGCGTCGCACAATCCCTACTACGACAACGGCATCAAGGTCTTCCTGGGCGGCGGCGAGAAGGTCACCGAGGCGCTCGAGGCCCGGATCGAGGCGATCGTGGCCGACGCCTCGTGGGACGCGCCCGGCGGCGACGCGCCAGCGGTGCCGCTCGTCGACGAGGCAGGCGCCTACCTCACGCACGCGAAGCAGGCGCTCGGCGGACAGGTGCCGGCGCACGGCAGGCGCATTGCCGTGGACTGCGCCAACGGGGCGACGCACGAGGTGGCGCCGGCGCTCCTGCACGGCCTCGGGTTCGAGGTCACGCTGGCCGGCTGCAGCCCCGACGGCCGCAACATCAACCTCGGCTGCGGGTCCACGCACCCGGACGCCCTGGCGCGGCTCGTCGTCGAGGAGGGCTGCGATCTCGGCGTGGCGTTCGACGGCGACGGCGACCGCGCGATCTTCGTGGATCACGCCGGCCGCATCGTCGACGGCGACGCGGTGATGTTCCTGTGCGCGAAGCAGATGCTCGCGACCGGGCGGCTCCGCGGCCCGGCGGTCGTGGCCACGGTGATGAGCAACATCGGCCTGGAGCTGGCGCTCGGCGATCTCGGCATCGGGCTCGTGCGCTGCCCGGTAGGCGACAGGCACGTGATGGAGGAGCTCCTGCGCGCCGGGCTGTCGCTCGGCGGCGAGCAGTCGGGGCACGTGGTCTTCCCGGACCTGCTCTTCACCGGCGACGGCCTGATCACCGCGCTGAGCGTCCTGCGCGTGATGGCCGAGACCGGCCGGACCCTGGCCGAGCTGGCCGGCGAGCTGACGCGGTTCCCGCAGGTGCTCCTGAACGTGCGCGTGCGCGAGCAGCCGGACTGGTCGGCGATCCCGGCCGTCGCGGCGGCCGTCGCCGACGTCGAGCGGCGGCTGGGCGCGCGGGGCCGCCTGCTGGTCCGCTACTCGGGGACCGAGCCGCTCCTGCGCATCATGATCGAGGGCGAGCGCCAGGACGACATCGGGGCGTGGGCCGAGCGGATCGCCGCGGCGGCCCGGGACGCCATCGGGGTGTGAGGCCGCGGCCGCGCCGGTGCGGCCGCGGGAGCAGCGCGAGTGGCGGACGGGCGGCGGGCCCGGCCGCGGCGCGCGGTCGAGACGGAGAGTGGCCATGGCTGACATCGACGGGGCGAGCGAGACCAAGCAGTTCCATCCGGACGTTCCGGCGGCCCACGAAGGCTTCCCGCTCAAGGGCGCCCACCAGCTCGACTGGGGCATGCGCAACCGCTTGTCCCGCGTCTTCCGCCCCTCGACGGGCCGCACGGTCATGCTGGCGATCGATCACGGCTACTTCCTCGGGCCGACCACGGGGCTCGAGCGCGTGGACCTGTCGATTGTGCCGATCCTGCCGCACGCCGACGCGCTCATGTGCACGCGCGGCATCCTGCGCTCGAGCATCCCCTCGACGTGCGGCGCCGGCGTGGTCGTGCGCGCGAGCGGCGGCCCGAGCACGCTCAAGGAGCTGTCGAACGAGCGCCTCGCCCTCGACATCGACGACGCGCTGCGGATGAACGCGTCCGCGATGGCCGTGCAGGTCTACATCGGCGGCGAGCACGAGACGCAGTCGGTGAAGAACATGACGACGCTCGTGGACCTCGGGCTGCGCTACGGCGTGCCGACCATGGGCGTGACGGCGGTGGGGAAGCAGCTGACGCGCGACGCGCGCTACCTCGGGCTCGCGACGCGCATCTGCGCCGAGCTGGGCGCGCAGGTCGTGAAGACCTACTACTGCGACCGCGGGTTCGAGCAGGTGACGGCCGGCTGCCCGGTGCCGATCGTGATGGCGGGCGGCAAGAAGCTGCCCGAGCTCGAAGCCCTGACCATGGCGCACCACGCGGTCAGCCAGGGCGCGGCCGGCGTGGACATGGGCCGCAACATCTTCCAGTCTGCCGCCCCCGCCGCGATGATCCAGGCGGTTGGCAAGGTGGTGCACGAGCTGATGCCGCCCAAGCAGGCGTACGAGCTGTATCGGACGCTGGCGCACGAGCACGCCGCGGCGGCGCGGTAGGCCATGGCGCCCGCGCACCCGATTGTCGCGATGTTCGAGGCGCGCGGCGGCGCCGGGCGGGCGGCCGGGCCGTCGCTGAGCGTCGGCCTGCTGGCGGCCGACCTGATGGCGCTCGGCGGCGGCGTGGCGCGACTCGAGCGGGCCGGCGTGCGCCTCGCGCATTTCGACGTCATGGACGGGTGCTACGTGCCGACGCTGACCGTCGGCCCGCCCTTCGTCAAGGCGGTGCGGACGTCGATGCTCAAGGACGTGCACCTGATGATCCGCGAGCCGCTGCCCTCGCTCCGCGAGTACGTCGCGGCGGGGGCCGACCTGGTCACGATCCACCCGGACGCCTGCGCGCACCCCCACCGCGCCCTGCAGTGGCTGGGCGAGGCCCGAACGGCCCGGGACCCCGAGCGCGCGGTCGCCCGCGGCGTGGCGCTGAATCCCGGCGTCCCGCTCGGCGTGCTCGATCCGCTCATCGACGAGGTCGAGCTCGTGACGCTCGTGGCCATCAACCCGGGATGGGGAGGACAGGCGTGTGTCTCGTCGATCTTCAGGCGGATTGACGCCGTGCGCGAGCGGATCGCGGCCAGCGGCCGCGCGATCCTCCTGGCCGTGGACGGCGGCATCACCCGGGACAACGTGGGCGCGCTCGCCGGCCGCGGCGTCGACATCGTGGTGACCGGGAGCGCGGTGTTCGACGGCGACGTGGAGGCGAACCTCGCGGCGATGACGGCCGCCCTGCGCGGGTGATCCGCCTAGAAGCGGGAGAGGGCCGCCGCCGCGCGTGCGTTCCCGGGGCCCGGCGGCCCCGGGTCCCATGCGGGCGCGGAAGCCGGGCGTCGGACCCGGCGCGCGCAATCCGGAGGCGGGCGCGTTCGAAGGGGCGCGGGCGATGATCAACCGCTGGAACGATCGGGACGCCGCCAGGTGCGTCGATCAGTACGCCGAGGCGTGGGGCGAGCCCCTGGCGCTGCGCACCTACACGAGCCGGCTGCTGGGCGCGGACCCGGCGCTGGTCCTGCACGGGGGCGGCAACACGTCGGTGAAGGCCCCGTGGCGCACGGTGCTCGGCGAGGACGCCGCGGCCGTCTTCGTGAAGGCCTCGGGCCTCGCCCTCGCCGGGATCGAGCCTGCTGGGCACCCGGCCCTGGATCTCGGCGCCCTCCAGCGCCTGCGGGCCCTCGAGGCGCTGGCGGAAGGCGCGATGATCAACGAGCTCCGCCGCGCCCGCTTCGACGCGGGCGCTCCGGTGCCGTCGGTCGAGACGCTCCTGCACGCCTTCCTGCCGGGGGCGTTCATCGACCACACCCACGCGGATGCCGTGCTGGCGTTGACCAACCAGCGCGACGGCGCGGCCCTCGCGCAGGAGGCGTTCGGCAGCGCCGCCGCGCTCGTGCCGTACGCCGCGCCGGGCTTCGATCTCGCCAGATCGGCTGCGGAGGCCGCCGAGCGCGGCGCGCCGGCGCTGGTGCTGATGAAGCACGGCCTGGTGACGTGGGCGCCGACGGCGCGCGAGGCGTACGAGCGGCACATCGATCTGGTGGCGCGCGCCGAGGCCTTCGCGGCGGCGCGCGGGCGGCGCGGAACCGTCGTGACGGTGCCCGCCGGCGCCTTCGGCGAGGCCGTCCGGCGCTTCGAGGCCGCGGCCCCCGTGCTCCGGGGCCGGCTGGCGCACGCCACCGGCGACGCCGACCGCCCCTGGGACCGCGTGCTGCTGCAGCCCCTCATCACGGAGCCCGTCCTGGCGCTCCTGGCGACTCCCGGCGCGCGCGATCTGCTCGTCACCCCGCCGCTGACGCCGGACTACCTGATCAGGACGAAGGCGCTCCCCCTCTGGATCGGGGACCCCGCGTGGGACGACCTCGCGCGCTTCTCCGCTCAGTGCGGGGAGGCCATCCGGGCCTACAGCGCGGACTACGAGGCCTACGTCGGCCGCCACCGCGCGGACTTGGAGGACGGCCTCGCGGCGTTCGACCCGCGTCCGCGCGTCGTGCTCGTCCCGGGCCTCGGCGCAGTCTGCGCCGGCCCGACGGCGCGCGACGCCGCCATGGCGCGCGACATCACCGCGATGACGCTGCAGGTCAAGGCGGACGTGGCGCGAATGGGGGCCTACGAAGGGCTTGGCGAGCGCGAGCTGTTCCTGCAGGAATACCGCGGCGTCCAGCGCGCGAAACTGCGCGCGCCCGACGGCCCCTTGGCCGACCGGGTGGCCGTCGTGACGGGCGCCGCAGGCGCCATCGGAGCGGGGATCGCCGAGGGGCTGCTGCGGGCCGGCTGCCACGTCGTGCTGACGGATCTCCCCGGGGCGCCCCTCGACTCGCTCGCCGCGGAGCTCGACGCCAGGTTTCCCGGCCGGGCGGTGGGCGCGCCGATGGACGTCACCGAGCAGGCGTCGGTGGCCGAGGGCTTCCGGTTCGCCGCGCGCACCTGGGGCGGCGTGGACCTGGTCATCGTCAACGCGGGGGTCGCGCACGTGTCGGCCCTTTCGGCGATGGACCTCGAGGCGTTCCGCCGGGTCGAGCGCGTGAACGTCGAGGGCGCGCTGCTCGTCGTCTCGGAGAGCGGACGGCACTTCGCCCTCCAGGGCACGGGCGGCGATATCGTCCTGGTGTCCACCAAGAACGTCTTCGCGCCAGGCGCGAAGTTCGGCGCCTACAGCGCGACGAAGGCGGCCGCGCACCAGCTGGCGCGCATCGCCAGCCTTGAGCTGGCGGACATCGACGTCAGGGTGAACATGGTGGCGCCAGACGCCGTGTTCTCGCACGGCCCGCGGCGGTCGGGACTCTGGGCGGCGGTCGGGCCGGACCGCATGAAGGCGCGCGGCCTGGACGAAGCCGGCCTGGAGGAGTACTACCGCTCGCGCAACCTGCTCAAGGCGAAGGTCACCGCGCGCCACGTGGCGAACGCCGTGCTGTACTTCGCGACGCGCCAGTCGCCCACGACCGGGGCGACCATCCCGGTCGACGGCGGGCTGCCGGACGCGACGCCGCGGTGAAGCGGGGATGGGAGAGGGAATCCGGAATCCGGAATTCAGATCCAGAATGCAGAATGCAGAATGGGGAAGGCAAGAATACTGCGGCGAGCGGACGGCGTCCGGTCGCGCGTGGGCGTCGGCATGAAGCCAGGGGGTCTCGATGCCTCATTCCGGATTCCGGCTTCTGGATGCTGACTTCTGGTTATCGATGAGGTAGCTGCCATGCGTTTGAGCCTCAACATCGACCACATCGCCACCATCCGCGAGGCGCGCAGGGCCCGGGAGCCGGAGCCCGTCACGGCCGCGGTCATCGCCGAGCTGGCCGGAGCGGAAGGCATCACCGTGCACCTGCGGGGCGACCGCCGGCACATCCAGGATCGCGACGTCGAGCTGCTGCGCCGGATCGTCGCCACGAAGCTGAACATCGAAATGGCCGCGACGCCGGAGATGATCGAGATCGCGCGCCGCATCAAGCCGGACCAGGTGACGCTGGTCCCCGAGCGCCCCGACGAGGTGACCACGACGGGAGGGCTGGACGTGCTGCAGCACGGCGACGCCGTCAGGCACGCGGTGGCGGCGTGCGGGGCCGCGGGAATCCGGGTCAGCGTGTTCGTAGACGCTATCGGCGCGCAGGTGGACGCGTCGAAGGCCGCCGGCGCCGACGCCATCGAGATCAACACCGGTCCGTATGCCGACGCGCCGGGCCAGCAGCGGGCGGCGGAGCTCGCCCGCATCGCGCTGGCCGCCGACCGGGCCGCCGAGCGGGGCCTCGAGGTCCTAGCGGGCCACGGCCTGAACTACGTCAACGTCGCGCCGATTGTGAAGCTGAGCCCCATCGTCGAGGCGAACATCGGGCACAGCATCATCGCGCGCGCCGCGCTCGTGGGGCTCGACCGCGCCGTGCGCGAGATGGTGGCGCTGCTCAAGTCATGACAGCCGACATCCGGGATGCGGCATCCGGGACTCGGGACTCGGGACTCGGGACTCGGGACTCGGCGCCAGGCCTGCCGCGCCGAAGCCGGCCGGCACGCCGTCTGGTGGACGCGCAGGCCTGGAGCTGGGGGCCGCGGGCCGGGCTGGCGCTCATGCCCGCGGCTGTCATCGTCACCGCGTGTGTCGCACTGCTCGGCCCCGCTGCGCCCGTCCGGGCGCAGGGCCCTCAGCCGGTGACGTTCGCGGCGCGGGACGGCGTGCGGGTGTCCGGCGTGCTGTACGTGCCGGCGCAGCAGCCGGCGCCCGGAGTCGTGCTGCTGCCGATGCTCGGCCGGACGCACCGCGACTGGGAGGCGGCGGCCGCGACGTTTGCCGACTCGGGCCTCGCCGCGCTCGCCATCGACTTCCGGCACGCGGCTGGCGGGGCGGCGGAGGCGCCGGACCCCGGCTTCTCGGCGCTGGTGCTCGACGCGGACGCCGCGCGCGCGTACCTGGCCGCGCGGCCGGAAGTCGACCCCGCGAGGATCGGCATGGCGGGAGGGTCGCTCGGGGCGAACGTGGCCGCGCTCTCGGCCGGCAACGACCCGTCCGTGCGATCCCTCGCGCTGCTGTCGGTCAGCGGCGACTACCGCGGCCTGAAGATGGAGCAGGCGCTCCGGAGCTTCGGGGCGCGCCCCGCGCTCCTCGTCGCGAGCAGCGAGGACTGGTACGCGCTGCGATCCGCGCGCCAGGCGGTCAGCATGGGCGGCGGCACCCGGGAGCTGCGGGTGCTGGCGGGCATGGGACACGGCCTCGTGATGCTCGCCAGGGATCCGGACCTCGGGCTCGTGCTGGTGGACTGGTTCAAGCGCACGTTGCTATGATCGGCCCATGAGGGCGGAATCCATCGTCGCCGGCGTCGCGGGCGCCGTGTTCGGCCTGCTGGTCGGCTGGATCATCGGCACGCAGCAGGGGAGCGCCCGGCCGGCGGGCGCGGCGCCGGCCCCCTTCGCCCAGGCGGCCCCTGCGGGGAGCATGCCGCCGGCCGTCGCCGCCGTGGACGAGTCGCGGGCGGCGGCGCTGAAGGGCATCGCGGCGGGCGACGCCGCCAACGTCCAGTCGCGCGTCCAGCTCGGCAACCTCTACTTCGACGCCGAGCGCTACCAGGAGGCCATCCGCTGGTACGACGAGGCGCTCCGGCTGAACCCGAAGGACGTGAACGTCAGCACGGATCTGGCGGTCTGCTTCTACTACACGAATCAGCCCGACCGCGCGATCAGCCAGCTCGAGGAGTCGCTGCGCATCGATCCGGCCCACACGAAGTCGCTGCTGAACCTCGGGATCGTCAAGTCCTTCGGCAAACAGGACCTCGCCGGGGCCATGGCGGCGTGGGAAGAGGTCATCAAGGTCGCGCCCGGCAGCGAAGAGGGGCAGTCCGCCAGGCGCCTGCTCGACAACCTGAGGTCGGCCCACCCCGGCGGCACCGCCATGCCTCCGCCCGGCACGCCCGCGGCGACCGAGACCCCCAAGCCGGCCGGCTCCGGCCGCTAGAGGAGCCCGCAGATGCTGGCTCGCATCCTGGTCTGGGCGTTCTTCCTGCTCGTCATCTGGCGCGCGATCCGCAGCCTGATCTCGGGCATCGTGCAGGGCGCCTCCGCTCCGCCGCCTCCCGGCGGGCGCATCCCTCCGGACGCGGGCGAGCGGATGGTGCGCGACCCGGTGTGCGGCACGTTCGTGCTTCCCTCGCGCTCGCTCTTCCTGCGCGACAGGACCGGCGTCCACCACTTCTGCTCGGCTGTCTGCCGCGAGAAGTACCGCGCGCGCTGACGTCATGGCCAGGCCCGGCGTTCTCGTCACGTGCCGCATCCCGACGTCGGTCGTCGAGCGGCTCGAGGCCGCGTGCGACGTGGAGGTGTTCGCCGGGCCGGACGCGATGCCGCCCGGCGAGCTCAAGGCGAGGCTGGAGGGCAAGCAGGCGCTGCTCTGCCTCCTGACCGACCGGATCACCGCCGACGTGCTCGACGCAGGCCGCGACCTGCGCATCGTCGCGAACATCGCGGTTGGATTCGACAACATCGATCTCGACGCCGCCCGGGCGCGGGGCGTCGTCGTGTCGAACACGCCGGACGTGCTCACGCAGGCCACGGCGGACCTGACGTGGGGCCTGATCCTGGCGGCCACGCGGCGCATCCCGGAGGGCGAGCGGCTGCTGAGGCGCGGCGGCTGGTCCGGCTGGGCGCTGGACTTCCTGCTCGGGTCCGACCTCCGCGACAAGCAGCTCGGCATCGTCGGGCTCGGGCGGATCGGCGCGGCCGTCGCGTCCCGGGCGGCGGCGTTCGGCATGCGCGTCGCCTACGCGACGCTCGACGAGGCGGCGGCCGGCCCGTCGGCGGCCGATCCGGCATGGGCGCGCCTCGGATTGGACGAGCTCCTGTCTTCCTCCGACGTGGTCTCGCTTCATGTGCCGCTGACGCCGTCGACCCGCCACCTGATAGACCGCCGCGCGATCCTCCGCATGAAACGGCGCGCGTACCTGATCAACACATCGCGCGGCCCGGTCGTGGACGAAGAGGCGCTGGCCTGGGCGCTTCGCGAGCGGCTGCTGGCTGGAGCGGCACTGGACGTGTTCGAGGAGGAGCCGCGCGTGCACCCGGGCCTGCTGGAGCTTGAGAACGTCGTGCTGGCGCCGCACCTCGGCAGCGCGACGGTCGAAACCCGGACGGCGATGGCCGATCTCGCCGCGCGCAACGTGCTGGCGGTCCTGTCGGGCGGCCCGCCGCTCACGCCGGTGCGCGCGTGACGAGGCCCGATCCGCGCGACGTCGCCTGGGTCCTGCGCCGCCTCGGCAAGGCCATCGCGGAGCTGGAGCTCCCGGTGGTCGAGCGGATTGCCGGACGGCAGGACCACGATCCGTTCCAGGTCCTCATCGCGACGCTCCTGTCCGCCCGCACCCAGGACCAGACGACCGGGGCCGCGTCCGCCCGGCTCTTCCGCCGCGCGCCCACCGTCCGGCGCATGGCCTCGCTGGCGGAACGGGACATCGCGGCGCTCATCCGCCCCGTCGGCTTCTACCGGACGAAGGCCCGGCACGTGAAGGCCACGTGCCGGGCGCTGCTCGACCGGCACGGCGGGCGCGTGCCCTCGACGATGGAGGAGCTGCTCGCGCTGCCGGGAGTCGGGCGCAAGACCGCCAACCTCGTCCTCATCCTCGCGTTCAGGAGCCGGCGGAGCATCTGCGTGGACACCCACGTGCACCGGATCTCGAACCGCCTCGGGTGGGTGCGGACGAAGACGCCCGAGGCCACCGAGCAGGCTTTGTACGGCAGCGTCCCGGCACGGTGGTGGCCGCACGTGAACCGGTATCTCGTGACGTGGGGGCAGCGGGTCTGCCGCCCGATCCGCCCGCGCTGCGGCGAGTGCCTCGTGGCGGCGCGCTGTCCCCGCCACGGCGTGACCGCCGTCGGGAAGCCGCGTGCGCCGCGCGCCTGATCGGGTTCTGGTGTATCATCCGGCCAGCTCCGATCCGTCCGCCGGCTGCCCCGGGCAGCGGCGCCGGCCGAGGGCCAAGAGGAGACCCAAGATGCGCAGACCGCCGTTTGCAGCCGTCCTCGTGGCGGCGCTGGCCGTGTGGCTCGGCACGCAGGGAGCCGGCTTCGCACAGGCGCCCGCGGCCGGGCCGATAGTCGTGATCGAAACGTCGAAGGGGACCATCACGATCGAAACCTATCCGTCGGAGGCGCCCAAGACCGTCGAGCACTTCCTCGCGCTCGTGAAGTCGAACTTTTACAACCGGCAGCACTTCCACCGGGCCGAGTCGTTCGTGATCCAGGTGGGCGACCCGGACTCGAAGGATCTCGCCAAGAAGGACTCGTGGGGCCGGCGGGGCCACGGGAAGCCAATCGGCGTCGCCGAGATCAGCAAGAAGCTGACGCACAAGAAGGGCGCCGTCGGGATGGCCCACGCCGGGGATCCCACCAAGGCGGAGAGCCAGTTCTACATCACGCGCCTTCCCAGGAAGATCCCGGAAGGCCGGTACGCGATCTTCGGACAGGTCACCTCGGGCCTCGACGTCGTGGACAAGATCGAGGTGGGCGACCTGATTAAGCGGATGTACGTGAAGTAGAAGTCGATCGAGTTCGCAGGGCGCGCAGAGCCAGCGGAAGGCGAAGAAGGAGCGGTTTCACGCCGTGCGCCGCTCCGGCCGACCATCAGCGAGCCATCAGCCTTCCTGCGGTTCTGCGTCCCCTGCGGCCGTCCGCCGCGGCCTCGGCGGCCGGCTCCTGCCCGTCTCGCCGCCAGATCCGCTCTTCGCAGCCCTGTCGAGCAGCGGTTTCGCTCCCGCGCGCGTCGCGTAGGGCCCCAGGAACGGGTACCGCTCGAGCATCTCGTCCGAGTACTCCCCTGGAACCGGCTGGCCCAAGGCGTGGCGCAAGGCCGCCGCGTTAGCGACGGCTTTTCCTGCGAAGTGGTTGTTCATGTACACGTAGATCCGGCGCACCGCGCCTCTGACGCGCGCGATAGCGTCGGCGAAGCCCGAGATCTCGGCGGGCGAATAGAGGTAGTCGTAGCGCTCGTCCGGGTGATCGTGCGTCCACCACTTCGCGGCGTTGCGCCCGTGCAGCCGCAGGTAGTACAGGCCGGGCACGTTCGGCGCGAACGTCTGCCGGATTGAGAAGCGGAACTTCGGTTCGTCAATCTGCACCCACGCCGCGCCGTGCCCGCCGAGGAGCGCGATCACCTCGGCGGCGCGGTCGCTCCAGCTCCGGTGGCGCAGCTCCACGGCGAGGGCGTAGCCGGAGAACGCCTCGAGCAGCCAGGCGAGGTACTCCCGGCTGTCTTCCCCTTCCCGGAACGCGGGCGGGAACTGCGCGAGCAGGGCGCCCAGCTTGCCTGCGTCCGCCAGCGGATCGAGGGCGGCCTTGAAGAGATCCACGTCCCGCCGCGTCACCGACGGAATGGGGCTGTCGTCCCCGCCGGCGTGACGGCCGGCGGCCTTCAGATACATGGCGGGATGCGTGAACTGCTGGAACAGCTTCACGGAGAAGTCGAAGTCCGCCGGCGTCTGCCCGGCCCACTTCGCGGTGACCGCCGGGTCGGGGACCCTGTAGAAGCTCGAGTTCACCTCGACGGTGGCGAAGTGCTCCGCGTAGAAGGCGAGATCCCCGCCGCGCGCGCTCCGGCCGCGGGTCCGCCTGGCAGGGTAGAAGACCCCGTTCCAGGCGCCAGGGCCCTCGGGGTAGCTCCAGCCCGATGTGCCGATGCGCAGGTCGCTCATGCCCGCCTCCGCCTCATCTTACGCTCGACGGCCGCCCGCCGGGATCCTGGACTCGGCCTTCCGCGCCGAAGCCAGCCGGTCGGCCGTATGGCGGAGGCGCGGACTCGGGGCCCGGGATCCGGGAGCGAGACGCCGTGCCCGCTCCGGGATTCTGGATTCTGAATTCCGGCTTCTCGATGCTGCCTCCTCTCTCCCGCCTTCCGCCTCCGGTACAATGAACCCACGCCATGGTGACGGTGAGCGAGATCTTCCGCTCGATTCAGGGTGAGTCCACCTACGCCGGCATGCCGTGCGTGTTCGTGCGGCTGGCGGGATGCGACCTGCGCTGCGCCTGGTGCGACACGCCGTACGCGTTCACGGGCGGCCGGCGCATGACGGTTGACGAAGCCGTGGCGGCCGTCGAGGGGTTCGGGTGCCGCCTCGTGGGGGTAACCGGGGGCGAACCCCTGCTCCAGGCCGGCGTCTACGCGCTCATGCGCCGCCTTCGGGAGCGCGGCCTGATGGTGCTCCTCGAAACGGGCGGTCATGTCAGCGTCGAGCGGGTTCCAGACGGCGTCGTGAAGATCCTCGACGTCAAGTGCCCGGGGAGCGGGGAGTCGGGCCGGATGCACTGGCCGAATCTCGACCGGCTCCAGCCGGCGGACGAAGTGAAGTTCGTGATCCTGGATCGCGCTGACTACGAGTACGCGAGGGGCGTGGTCGAACGGCACGGCCTGGTGTCTCGTTGCGCCGCGGTCCTGTTCTCGCCGGTGTTCGGCGCCCTCCCGCCGGCGGATCTCGCGGCGTGGATCCTCGAGGACGGCCTGGCCGTCCGGATGCAGCTCCAGCTGCACAAGCTCATCTGGGGGGCGCATGCCCGCGGCGTCTGAGCCCGAACGGCGGGCCGTCGTGCTGCTCAGCGGCGGCCTCGACTCGTACACGGCTGGCGCGATCGCGCGGGCGGAGGGCTTCGGTCTGTACGCGCTGACCGTGGCGTACGGCCAGCGACACCGCGTCGAGCTCGAGGCCGCCCGGCGCGTGGCCCGCGCCCTCGGGGTCGTGCGTCACGTCGAGCTGCCACTCGACCTCGCGGCCTTCGGCGGGTCGGTCCTCACGGGGGCCGGGGACGTGCCCCGGGACCGGGCGATCGGCGAGGGCGGCATCCCGACGACGTACGTGCCGGCGCGCAACACGGTCTTCCTCTCGCTGGCGCTGGCATGGGCGGAGACCCTGGGCGCGAGCGACATCGTCATCGGCGTCAACGCCGTGGACTACTCGGGCTATCCCGACTGCCGCCCCGAGTTCATCCGGGCCTTCGAATCGCTGGCCGCGCTGGCGACGAAGGCCGGGGCGGGGGGCGCCCGCTTCCGCGTGCTCGCGCCGCTGGCGTCGCTGTCGAAGGCCGACATCATCCGCCGCGGGCTCGCCCTCGGCCTGGATTACGGCCTCACGCACAGCTGCTACGACCCGCGCCCCGGCGGGCGGCCGTGCGGGCGGTGCGACAGCTGCGTGCTGCGGGCGAAGGGATTCGCCGAGGCGGGCGCGCGCGACCCGCTCGTTGACGGCGCCTGACGCGCGCCGGAGGGCAGAACGACCCGTGACCGAGCGCATCTACTACGGCGATCCGGCGTGCCTCGAATTCGACGCCGCCGTCCTGGACTGCACGGCCGACGGCGGCCGCACAATCGTCGTCCTCGACCGTACGGCCTTCTATCCCACCTCCGGCGGCCAGCCCCACGACATCGGATGGCTCGGCGGCGTCCCGGTCTCGAATGTCATCGAGCTGGATGACGATCGGATCGGCCACGTCGTCGACTCGCCAATCCCGGCCGGGTCGGCGGTCCGCGGCCGGATCGACCGCGCCCGGCGGTTCGATCACATGCAGCAGCACACGGGGCAGCACATCCTGTCGGCTGCCTTCGACCGGTTGCACGGGGCGCGCACGGTCGGCTTCCACCTCGGGGCGCTCGTGTCGACCATCGATCTCGACAAGGTGCTCGGCGCCGAGCCGCTGGCCGACGCCGAGGCCGAAGCCAACCGCGTGGTGTGGGAGGACCGGCCGCTTCGGATCCTGACGGCGTCGGGCGAAGAGGGCGCCCTGCTGGGCCTGCGCAAGGAGGCGGTCCGGAGCGGCCCGCTGCGCGTGATCGAGGTCGAGCGCTTCGACCGCTCCGCGTGCGGCGGGACGCACGTGGCCCGCACGGGCGAGGTGGGAGTCATCGTGCTTCGCTCGTGGGAGAAGTTCCGCGGGGGCATGCGCGTCGAGTTCGTGTGCGGCGCCCGCGCCCTTCGGGAGTTCCGGGCGCTGCGCGACGCAGTCGCCGGAAGCCTCCGGTTCCTGTCGGTGCCCCCGCAGGAGCTGCCCTCGGCCATCGAGGGCGCCCAGGCCGAGAACAAGGAGCTGCGGCGGGCCATACGCGGGCTCACCGAGCGGCTCGCCGCTCACGAGGCCGCCGCGCTCGTGGGACGCGCGCGGCCTGCCGGACCGATCCGTCTCGTCGTCGAATCACTGGACGACTGGGATCAGACGGGGCTCACGGCCCTCGCCTCGGCCGCCGCGGCTCAGCCTGGCGTCGTGGCCGCGCTGCTCTCGGCCGGTCCGGACCCCGCGGTGGCGGCGATCGCATGCGCGCCGGACACAGGGGTGAACGCTGCAGTCGTGCTCAGGAGGCTGGCCGAGCGGTTCGGGGGAAAGGGCGGCGGCAAGCCCGGCCTGGCCCAGGGCGGCGGGCTGACCGGCGAGCGGGCGGCGATGCTCGCAGCGCTCGAGGAGATCATCGCCGCGTCGCTTCCGCCCGCACCTTGATGGCCCTCAGCCACATCAAGTGCATCAGCTGGCTGCCGGGCGTGATGACCTTCCAGTAGGTGGAGAACGTGTCGCGCGAAGCCGGGTCCGTCGCATGCACCCGGATTTCCGAGCGCAGCCTGCACCAGCCGGAGTCCTGCGCCTCGATGACGAAGCCCATGACCGCCTTGGCGAAACCCGGCTGCCTGAGCGCCTGGAACGCGGCTGGCGTCGGAGCCGCGGCCAGCCTGACGCCCGGTGGAGCCATGACGACGGCGCCGAGTACGAGTTCCCGCCCCGGCACGGCCGCCAACTGCAGGAACGACGTCCTCGTGGCCACGTCCACCAGGGGGACGTCGTCGCTGGGGTTCAGCACGCTCTCGGGCCCGCTCGCCCCACCCCGGCGGATCCAGGCCAGCTCGCGGTACAGGGGCACTTCGGCAGCCGTCACGGCGAAGAGCGACTCGTAGACGCGCCCCGCCGGCGCGCGGACCGGGATCGACTGGATCTCGGAGAACTGGTAGATCGGCGCGAACTCATCCAGCTTCGTTTCGGGCGTCGTGACATAGGTTGCGAGCGCGGGCCGGCCGAGGACGTACTGCGCGCCCGCGGCGCCCGCGAGGAGGACGAGCCACCCCGCCTTGCGGCTGCGGATGCCCAGCCGGCGGATCGGGCGGACGATCGACAGCGCGCCCGCCGCGGCCGCCGCCACGAAGAAGTAGAGCGCCGCGGACGCCGCCATGCGCGCTGACTCCGATCTAGCGCCGGAACTCCGCCAGCCGCACGACCGCCCGATCGATCGCGTCGAGGGCGTCCGACGGCGCGGCGTTGAAGTTGTTGACGATCATCGAGAAGACGAGCGGTTCGCCTGAGGCCGAGGCGACGAACCCGGACAGCGAACGCGTGTTGGCGATCGATCCGGTCTTGGCCCGGGCGTTGCCTTCGGCCCTCGTGCCCTTCATGCGGTTGGCCAGCGTGCCGTCCACGCCGGCGACGGGCAGGGCGGCCATGAACGCGTCGCGGTGGCGCTCGTCGTAGTACATGCGCGTCAGCACCGCGACCAGCACGTCGGCGCTCAGGTAGTTGTACCTCGACAAACCGGAGCCGTCCGCCTGGATGTACTGATCGGGGCCGATTCCCCACGCCTGGAGCACGTCCCGCACCGCCAGCTTCCCGGCGGCTGTGGAGGCCGGCCCGCCCGAGGCCGTGCGACCCAGGGCCTTCAGCAGCGTGTCCGCGTACAGGTTCTGGCTCGCTTTCAGGAGCACCTTGACGATGTCGGCAAGCGGCGGCGACACGTGCGTGACGAGAGTCGAGGCCGACGCGATGTCGACGGGCGCCGCGAGCGCGTCACCGTCAATCGCCTCGCCGGACACCGTCACGCCCCGGCCGGCGAGCGCCAGTTTCAGCGCGCGCGCGAGGAACTCGGTCGGGTTGTCCACCGACACCGCCTGCGTGACGTCGGTCTTGCCGGCCGGCACCGATCCGCGGACGCCGAGCCGGGCGCTGCCGGGGAGCCTGCGAATGCGGAGGTCGACTTCGCCGTCGGGATCCGCCGTCGTCACCGTGGAGTCGACCTGCAAGCCGCTGCCGTCGGGCCTGACTTCGACGGTCACGGGATCGCCCCGGGCCGCTCCCGGCGCGAACGTCAGCCGTGCCGTGTTCTCGTTGAAGTTGAGGCCGCCGACCGGCGCCGCGTAGCCGTACGCGAGGTCGTCCCAGGCCCATCCGGAGCCGAGGCCCTCGTCTTCGAACGCGTTGTCGTCGCCGACGATGCGCCCCTCGACGGCCGACACGCCGGCAGCCCGGATCGCCTCGGCCCAGCGATCGACGAGGGCGAAGCCCTCGGGCGTGGGCCGGCCTCCGAGCGCGGGGTCGCCGCTGCCGACGATGACGAGGTCGCCCTTCAGGACGCCGCCCTCGATCGGCCCGGCCGCCACGACCTTCGTGGTGAACGTGTAGTCCCAGCCGAGGCGTTCGGCGGCCGCGGCGGCGGTCACCACCTTCATGTTCGAGGCGGGCATGAGGAAGGTGCCTGGGTTGATCGCGGCGAGGGTTTCGCCGGTCTTCAGCGACCGGACCAGTACGCCGCTGACGGCGCCACGCAGCGCCGGCGTGCGGAAGCAGGAGGCCAGATCCGCCCTGAGGGCGCTGACGCCTGGCTTCGGCGGCCGCGGCGGCCGTGGGGAGACCGCAGGGGCGGGGTGCGCGGCGCACCCCGCCGTGAGTGCGGCGGCGAGGAACGCGGCGGCAAGCGCCCGCTTCACTTGACGGCGTCCAGGGCCTTGAGGGCCTCGTCGAACCTGGCGGCGTCCACCTTGGCGCCGCCCGGCTCGCCTTCGCGCACGGCGAAGACCTCGTCGCCCACCTTGCCGAAGGCGACGCGCTCCGTCTTCTTGCCTTCGTCGAACGCCGCCGTCACCACCGCGACAGGCGCGTCGGCGCCGGTCCTGGTCTTGGCGTCCACGTATCGCTCGACCGACAGGCCCGAGAGCGCGCCAAGCGCGGCGAGCACGGACGACGACTCGACCTCCTTGGCGGGCTGGACCTGCCGCCACGTCGCGGCGCCGTCCTTGTCCGTCGTCCGTTCGAACGCGACTGTGGACGCGCCGCGCGCCACCTCGAGGCGGGTGGCGGTGAAGGAGCGGAAGTCGAAAACGTCCCTCGGGCGGTAGTCGTCCGCCTTCTTCTTCAGGTCGTCGAGGATGGCCGGTTCCACCGTGACCACCAGGCGCTTCGACGCGTCGCGCGCGTAGCGGCTGCCGGCGCCGTCGTCGGCGCCGACGGCGAGCACGGCCCTGGCGCTGCCGGCGCCGATTGTCACGGTGGCGGCGGGCTTGTCGAGTCCGTAGGCGGTCAGGTCGCGATCCGCGGCCTCCTGAGCGGCAATCGACTTCATGGCCAGGTTCTGGAGACGTCCAATCGCGCCCTCGACCTGGAGTTGATCGAGCCGCACGGCCTCCGCGCCCTCGAGGACCCAGCGCTCGGGCCGCTTCGAGAAGGCGAGCCTCCCGTCGGCCGTGACGATTTCGAGCTGGTCCACCTTGTCCCGCGGGAACGACAGGATGGTCTTGTCCCTGAGCGCGAATGTGCCCTTGTCGAACGTGCTCTCGAGGTACGACGACACGAGGAAGACGCGCGGCGATGACGCTGTCTTCGCATAGATCTCGCCGCCTGTCGCGTTGCGGTCGCCGATGAGCAGCCGCCCGTCGGCGGGCGAGCCCGCCTTCCCGAAGGCGACCTCGACGCGCGGCGTCGCGAGGCCGAACTGCGCAAGGTCGCCGGGCTGCTCGTCTACGACGCGCTGGATCTCGAGCGACGCGAGGTTCGTGACGAGGCTGGTCGCCTCCCCCTCGTCGGCCTTGGCCGCAATCGGGTCCGCGATGGTCCAGGCGCCGTCGGCCTTCTTGAGGACCGTGCGGTCGCCCGACGCCGCCTTCACCTCGAGGTGCTCGATGGCGTCCGCCTGGACCGAGAAGACCTTCTCTTTCTGCTCGGCTTCGCCTGCCGGCGGCTTCTTCAGCTCGATGAAGTAGATGTAGCCGAGAAGGCCGGCGAGCACGAGCAGCAGGGCGAGCGTCGTTCGGAGCCCTCGCATCAGCGCCTCCGCCACCAGACGTGCACCCCGAGCGCGAAGATCGCCGCGGGCAGCAGGAGCAGCCCGAACCAGCCGATCCGCCGGGCCTGGTCGTTCGTCAGCGTCAGGCGGCTCTCGCCCGGCTCCTTCGGCCGGATGGCGATCAGGTTCTCCTGCTGGGTGAGCCAGCCTACCACGTTCATGAAGAAGTCGCGGTTGCCCGACACGTTGACGGCCATGTTGGCGGCGAAGTCGGAGTCGCCCATGACGACGACACGGGTTTCGGGGGCCTTGGCGCCTTCGGCCGCGTTCTCCGGGGCGTGTCCGGTTCGCGAGACGGCCGCGCCGACAGCGATCGGGCCGCGTCGGTCGCCTTTGGCCTCGTCGAGCTTCGGCCCGGCCTTGTCGGCCACGCTGTCGAGGTCCGTCTCGGCCCAGCTGCGCTGGCCGGTTTCCACGATGGGCTGCGCCGTGGCGCCGTCGTCTCCCGGCGAGTCGGTGGACACCGAGCGCGCGAGCGGGAAGGCCGTGAGCGTGTCGAAGCGCTCGGTGATCGGGTGGCCGGGATACGATACGGCGACGGGGGTGTCCCAGCTGGACCCGATGAGCTGGCCCAGGCCGCTTGCGTCCACGATGATGTCGCGGCCGAGCCGCATGCCCCACGCCTTGGCCAGGCCCTCGACGCCGGGCATGGGCGCGGCCTTGGACGACTCGGGCGGATCCACGAGCAGCAGGAGCTTGCCGCCCTTGCCAAGGTAGGCCTTGATCGCGGCCACCTCGGGCTCCAGCAGGTCGGAGGTCGGGCCGGCCACGACGAGCGCCGTCGCGTCGTCGGGGACCGCGCCGGTCTGCGCCAGCGCGACGCGGCTCACGCCGTAGTTCTCGCGCTCGAGCGCGTTCTTGATCGTGTTGTAGCCGCTCCGCTCCGAGCTCTGCGGGTCTCGTTCGCCGTGGCCCTGCGTGAAGTAGATCGTCTTCTTCTCGCCGCTGACCACCTTGATGATGCCGTTGGTCAGATCCTGCTCGGAGTCGCCGACGACGCGCTCGGTCCGTCCCTTGTACTCGAGCACCACCGTGCCGTAGGACTGCACCTGGTACTGCCGCGCGAGGGTCGGCTTGAGGTCGGGGTCGACGTACTCGACGCTGACGCGGTTCGACGCCCCGGCGTACTCGGCGAGGCGGTCCTTGAACCGCTGCATCTCCTGGCTCTTCTCGAACACGCGAATCTGCAGCGGCGCGTCGAGCTTGCGGAGGACGTTGGTCGTCTGGTCGGCCAGCGTGAACTGCCCGGCCTTGGTCAGGTCCCAGCGCTTGCTCTGCCGCGTGCCGAGCCAGTTGATCGCGACGAGGATTCCCAGGACGATGGCGATGCTGGCCGCCGTGAGCGTGCCGAGGCGCGCCTGGCGCCGCCTGAAGGCGTTCACGATGTCGCGCCACTGCGTCAGCGTGTAGGCCAGGACGCAGACCAGGCCCGCCCACGCGCTCCAGTACGCCACGCGATCCCATTCGGGCCTGAGGAAGCGGATCGCCACGGCCGCCAGCACGAGGGCCGTCCCGACCCAGCCGATGATGCCGCCGATTCTCTTGACCATCATCCCCGCCACCGCTCGCTGTCGACCGACTTGGCGGTCAGGAACAGGCCGAACGTGATGAAGCTCAGGTAGTAGACCAGGTGCGTCGTGTCGATGACGCCTTTCGCGAAATCGTCGAAGTGGCGCACGACCGAGAGGTAGTTGACGATCTTTTCGCCAGCGGGCCCCAGGAACGTGCCAATCCAGTCGATCACCCAGAGCAGGAGGAACACGCCGAAGGTGAGCATGCCGGCGACGATCTGGTTGCGCGTGAAGCTCGAGATGAGCAGGCCGACCGCGATGAAGCTCGCGCCGAGGAGGAGCAGGCCCAGGTAACCGGCGGCGATGGGCTTCCACTCGGGCGTGCCGACGGCGAAGAGCACGCCGATGTAGACGAGCGTGACGGCGAGCATGGCGGCGTAGAGCAGCAGCGCGCCGAAGAACTTGCCGAGGATGATCTGGAGATCCGTGATCGGCGACGTCAGCAGGAGCTCCATCGTCCCGGCGCGCTTCTCCTCGGCGTACGTGCGCATCGTGATCATCGGCAGGACGAAGAGCAGCACCACCGTCAGGTTGAGCAGCAGCGGCCGCACGAAGTGCTGGTTGACGTTGAGCGCCGAGGCCGTCATGCCCATCCCGCCCAGCATGCCCTGCCGGACGAACCAGTCGAGGATGGCGACGTAGAAGTAGCCGAAGAGGAGCGTGAAGAACCCGATCACGACGTACGCGATCGGCGACGAGAAGTACGCCCGGAGCTCCTTCCGGGCGATGGCGATGACGTTGCTCATGCCGTGGCCTCCCCCGCCGGGGCGGCCTCGCCGCCCGGCTCCTCGGTGGTGACCTGGAGGAAGACCTCCTCGAGGCTCATGCGCAGCGGCCGCAGCTCGAGCAGGCCCAGGCCGCGGGCGACGACCGCGCGGGCGAGATCGCGCCGCACGTCCTCGCCGCGCGTGCTCTCCACCTCGTACCCGATCGCGGAGCCGTGGCGGTCGGCCACCGCCACCCGCGTCACGCCGGGCACGCCCTGCAGATCGGCCGCGGCGTCGCCGCCCTCCACCTGCACGTAGATCGGCGTCGCGCCGTGGAGCCGGGCCGTCAGCGCCTCCGGCGAATCCACCGCGACGAGCTTGCCCTTGTTGATGATGACGACGCGCTGGCAGGTCTGTGCGACTTCCGGCAGGATGTGCGTGCTCAGGACGATGGTGTGCGTGCCGGCCAGCTCGTGGACGAGCTGCCGGGTCTCGATGATCTGCTTCGGATCGAGGCCCGCCGTGGGCTCGTCGAGCACCAGGACGTCCGGATCGTGCAGCAGCGCCTGGGCGAGGCCGACGCGCTGGCGGTAGCCCTTCGACAGCTTGCGGCAGTGGACGTTCTTCACGTCGGCGATCCACGTGCGGACCATCGCGCGCTCGACGCGCGAGGCCCGCGCGCGGGACGGCACGCCCTTGATCTGCGCCACGAACAACAGGTACTCGCGCACCGTCATCTCGGGGTAGAGCGGCGGCGACTCGGGCAGATAGCCGGTGCGCCGTTTCGCCTCGATGGGCTGCTCGAGAGTGTCGAAGCCCGCGATGCGGACGCGGCCCTCCGACGGCGGCATGTACCCGGTGATGACGCGCATCGTCGTCGTCTTGCCGGCGCCGTTCGGTCCGAGGAAGCCGAGGATTTCGCCTCGCTCGACGCGGAACGACACGTCGTCGACGGCCGTGACGCGCCCGTAGCGCTTCGTGAGGTTCTGGACCTCGATCACTGCGTGCTCCAGGAAGTGTGGTGACTACGAGCGGGCCGGCCGGAGACGCGGGGGCTGCTCGGCTCGTCCCGCAAGGCGCCAGCCACTCATCGTACCGACGCCACGGAGACAGTGTCAATATGGGGTCAGATCCAGTATTACTGGATCTGACCCCAGATCTGACCCCACGTGAGCGCTCAGGGGGCGGGCGTCCCGGCTCCTCGGGCTCAGTTTGCGTGCTGGAGGTATTGCGCGTCCACGAACTCCTCGACGGCCGACTGGTCGGCGGCGTCGATCCGCTCGAACTGCATGCCCATGCCCACGCGCCGGTCGCTCCAGGCGACGGACGTATCCGCGTCCACGTCACGCTTGGCGTTCGGCAGCCGGAAGCGGACGCGCGCGCGCGTCGAGGTCTCGAGCGGGCTCATCGTGCGGATGGCGAGGCCGCCGCGCCCGAGGTTCAGCGTGACGGCGGCGGCAATGGTGTTGCCGAAGCGGTAGGCCACGGGGATGCCGAGCGACACGCGCGGGCCGCTCCGGCGGTTGAAGCTGTCGGGAAAGAGATGGGGCGCGAGGGCAGGCAGGATCTGCGGGGACGGGCTGTACTCGTTCACGTATCCCGCAATGCCCAGGTTCGCCAGGTCGCGAATCTCAGAAGCGCCGGCGATGGTGCCGCTGAAGACCATGATCGGCAGGCGCCCGCCGTCGAGCTTTCGGATCGCCCGCACCAGATCGACGCCGCCGGCGTGGGGCAGCCGGAGATCCACCACCACCAGGTCGAGGTTCGGCAGGTCGGCCCGGACACGTGCCAGCAGCTCGGCGGCGCTCCGCACGACGAGCGCCCGGTGCCCGGCGTGCTCGATGGCGGCCTTGAACCGATCCCGAACGAACGGGGTATCATCGGCGATAACGACGGTCTTGTGGACGGCTCCCGTCATGGTCATTCCGTGCAGGTGTATCGGCCGGGCGGAGCCGGGACGATAGGGCCCGCGCAAGCCTCGCGGTTCGTTGCAGCGCGGGGGCCTTGCCGCTATAATCCTGGCTCCTGTTGCCACAAACGTCGGTGTGTCAGCAGTTACGAAGGCGCGGCGGACCCGCGGCCTGGGGGCCGACGCGCGACCTCGCCCGATCCGTTGAGGAGGCGGTATGGCGATCTGCCCTGAGTGCGAGTTCGAGATCGACGTGGACGAGTACGACGTCGATCGGGGCGACATCGTGGAATGCGGCAACTGCGGAACCAACCTGGAGGTTGTCGGCCTCAATCCCATCGAGTTCGACGTCGCCTCCGACGACGAGGACGACGAGGAACTGGACGAGGACGATCTCGACGAGGGCGGGGACGAGCCGGACGAGGACGACGAGTGACGGATTCGACCTCCCAGGCCGCGCCCGCGCCCGACGAGCGCCTGCTGGTCCAGAAAGAAGCCTCGTTGCGCGCGGCCATCGCCGGCTACGAGTCGGTGGTGGTGGCATTCAGCGGGGGCGCCGACAGCGCCTACCTCGGATGGGTGGCGAGGGACGTTCTCGGCGACCGGGCGCTCTGCGTGACGGCCGACAGTCCGAGCCTGCCGTCCCGCCACCGCCGGCGCGCCCTTGAACTCGCCCGGGCGTTCGCTCTTCCGCACGAGTTCATCATCACGAACGAGATGGATCTGCCGGAGTACACCGCCAACGAGCCGGACCGGTGCTACCACTGCAAGCGGGAGCTGTTCTCCCGCCTGGCGGAGCTGGCGCGGGCCCGCGGGATCGCGATCGTGGCCGACGGCGCCAACGCCGACGACCGGGGCGACTACCGGCCCGGCCGCCGGGCTGCTCGCGAGCTGGGCGTGCGCAGCCCGCTCGACGAGGCCGGCCTGGCCAAGGCGGACATCCGCGAGCTGTCGAGACGCGCGGGGCTCCCGACCTGGGACGAGCCGGCGTCGGCGTGCCTGTCCTCGCGCATTCCCTACCAGTCGGCGGTGACCCCCGAGAAGCTCGCCGCCATCGAGCGGGCGGAGGACGTGCTCGCCGGCCTCGGCTTCCGGCAGTACCGCGTCCGGCACCACGGTGACGTGGCGCGCATCGAGGCCGGGCCCGACGACTTCCCGCGCATGCTGGAACCGGCCGTGCGCGAAGCCCTCGTGCGCGAGCTGAAGCTCGTCGGATTCCGGTACGTCGCGCTCGATCTCCAGGGATACAGGACTGGGAGTCTGAACGAAGGCGTCCGGCTCAAGCCGGTCTGAGGCGACGCGTGACGGATCGTCTGGCGTCAGTCCGACGCAACACCCGCGCGTGGCGGGTGGCGGCTGTCCTGGCCCTGTTCTTCGCCGCCGGGCACCTGCCGTTCCTGGCGTCCACCCTCGAGGACGTCGATTCGGCGAACTTCGCCCTCGGCGTGCGTGACTTCGCCCCGGGCCTCCACCGCCCGCACCCGCCGGGCTACCCGATTTACATCGCGCTCGGGAAGGCCGCCGAGAGCGTGCTCAGCGAGCCGCACGCCCTCTCGATCTGGGGCGTGCTGTTCGGGGCGCTGTCGGCGTTCGCGCTGGTGCGGCTCTTCGGGGCGCTGGACGGGCTGGACGGGGAGCCGGCACCGGTTCTCAGCCGCGTCACGCCGCGGCGGTTCGGGGAGTGGCTGGGCCGGCCCGCCGTGGCGACCGCCCTGACGCTATTCGCGCCGTTGTACTGGCTGACCGCGTCGCGCCCGATGAGCGACTCGGCCGGTGTTGCATTGTCCCTCGCCGCTCAGGCGGTGCTGGTCACGGCCATGGTTCGCCAGCGCGAGGTGTTCGCGGATCGCTCCGGGAGCGTCGATGCCGCGGCGGCAGCGTCGGCGGGCCGGCTGGTCCTCGCGGGCGCCTTCGTCTCGGCGCTTGCATTCGGGTTCCGCTCGCAGGGGGCCTGGCTGACGCTGCCGCTGCTGGCCCTCGTGGTGTTCGATCGCGCGGGCCGCGGCGCCGCGGCTGCGCTCATTGGCGCCACGGTCTGGTTCGTCACCGGCACGCTCCTGTGGCTCGTGCCGCTCATCGTGGCGAGCGGCGGGCCCGCCGAGTACCTGGCGGCCCTGGGCAGCCAGGCAGGCGAGGATTGGACGGGCGTCGACCTGCTCGTCACGAACTTCACCGCCAGGGGCCTGGCGCATTCCCTCTACGACACGATCATCCGCCATTGGGCCGGCATCGGGTGGCTCATGACGGCCTTGGCCGCCCTCGGCGCGGCGGTTCTGCTCGTGCGGGGCCGGAGGGCCCTGGCGGTGATTGTCGCCGCCTACGCGCCGTACGCGATCTTCCACCTGGCGTTCCAGGAGACGTGCACGACCCGGTACGCGCTGCCGCTTGTGGCACCGATGGCCTACCTGGCGGCGCGCGGCCTGTTCGCGCTGCGCCCCATCGGCGGGTCGACCATCGCTGCGTGCCTGGCCGCCGCGCTCACGTTCAACGCGCTGCCCGCCACAGCCGCCTACTCGCGGGCGGGCAGCCCGGTCGTGCGCGCGCTGGCGGACGCGAGAGCAGCGGCGGAGCGCTCGCCGGGGATCGCGGTCGGCATGCATCACCCCTTCGCCCGGCTCGTCGAGGCCGTGGGGCTCGGGCGGGCAGCGGCGCTGCCGGCGCCGCCGGGGCACGAGTGGCTCGAACTGGTGAAGCGCTGGCGGGCGGGCGCAGCCGGACCGGTATGGTATTTCGCCGATCCCCGGCGCACGGACCTCGCGCTGGTGGACCGGCAGGCCCAGCGCGTGCGCGGCGAGTATTCGTGGCCCATCCCGACGCCCGTGTACCTCGGCGGCATCCGCCCGGACGCGCTTCGGTGGGTGGAAATCGATTCCCCCGGCTGGTTCGCCGGCGAAGGCTGGGAGCTGACGCCGGAAACGGCCGGCGTGGCCCGGCGCGAGCATCGCGGCCTGGAGCAGGGCCCCATCACCGCGTGGGTGCGGCCTCGCGCCGGCGCGGCGACGGCCATGATCGGCGGCCGCCATCTCGGGGCCGGAACGGGCCCCGACGCGCTCGTGAGCCTGCGCGTGGACGGCCGGGAGATCGAGCGGTGGACCGCGACGGCGGCGAGCCCGTCGTTCCTCCGGTTCGTGCCGCTCCCCCCCGGCTCGCTCGCCGGCAGCGCGCCCTGGTCGGTGCTCGAGATCCACGCGGCGACCGGCGACGGGCGTCCTACGGGCATCGTGGCCATCGATCAGTTCGACCTGCAGGATGATCCGGCGTCGCCGATGCTGGGATTCGGCGAGGGCTGGCAGGAGTCCGAGCACGCGCCGCGGCAGGGGCTCTCGTGGAGGTGGGCGAGCGGCCGGGCGGTGCTCCGCGTGTGGCCGGCGGACAGGCCCGTCGATCTGGAGATCGCGGGCGAATCGCCTCGACGGTACTTCGGGCGCGCCTCGCGTGTTCAGGCTCGGGCCGGCGCCGTCACGGTGTGGCGCCTCGAGACGGGCGACGACTTCACCGCCGTCATCACCGTCCCGGCCGAGGCATTGCGGGCGGCGGGCGGGGCGGTGGCGATTGAGACTGACCAGACTTTTCGCCCTGCCGACCGGGGCCAGGGCGCGGATCGGCGGGAGCTCGGCCTCCGGATCTTTCGCGTGACGATCGTCACGCCGGCTTCCTCGCAAGGCAGAGCAGCGAACTGCCGAACGGCATCGGGACGGCCCGGCTGACGGCCGCCTCGACGGCGAGGAGGCCCGACAGCGCCGCGTTGATCGGCGCCGCCGGCACGATCAGGTCGGCCAGCGCCTCGTCGGGGCGCACCGGCCCCGCCGCGCGCTGCACGCTGCGCACCGCGAGGAGCAGCGGGAACACGGCGGCGTGGGTGTACCGCATCCGCTCGAGGCGGAAGCCGGCGCGCTCGAGCAGGGCGCGAAGGGCCGCGGGGGTGTAGCGGCGGATCTCGGCCGCCAGCACGGAGTGATGCCCCCGCAGGACGGGCATTGCTGCCACGTTGACGACGGCCGCCCCTCCCGGCTTGAGGACGCGCCACATCTCGGCCACCGCCGCGCGCTCGGCCTCGTCCGGCAGGGCATACAGCACGTCGAAGGACGTGGCGATGTCGAAGGACGCCGGTGCGAAGGGCAGGGCCGTCACGCTGGCGCGGGCGAGTCGGGCCACGCCGGCCCGCCGTGCGTGCTCGAGTCCGGTTGGGGCCAAGTCCACGCCCCACGCCGCGCCGCAGGGTTCGAGCAGACTGCGGATGTTATAGCCGGTGCCGCATCCGCAGTCGAGGATGCGCAGGCCGCGCCGGCCGGAGGCGGCCTGCTTCAGCAGGGGGGCGGCGAAGCGGCGGAACCCGCGGAACCAGAAGTGATGCTGCTCCGCAAGGGCGGTCGCTTCCAGCAGGAGGTCCACGCGCGTATTGTATGCTGTCGCCGGTTCGCGGCCGGCGGCCGCGCGACCGGGGCAGGCCGGTTCCGATTGTGTCTTACCCCGCTCTTCGGCTAGAGTCCGTAAGAGAGCGCCCCCCGGGAGGATATTGGGTGATGAAGAGACTGCTGCCGGCATTCATCCTCGTAGCTGCGGCTGCGCTGCTTGTCATGTCCGCCGCGTGCGCGAAGAAGGCTCCTGTTGCGGCTCCACCGCCGCCTCCACCGGCGCCGACTGCCCCGCCGCCGCCTCCGCCTCCGCCGCCTCCGCCGCCTCCGCCGCCGCCGGCGCCGAAGCCGCTGACGGAAGAGGAGATCTTCGCGAAGAAGACGCTCGCGGAACTGAACGCGGAACAGCCGCTCCAGGACGTCTTCTTCGATTACGACAAGGCGGACCTTCGTCCGGACGCGCTCACGTCACTGCAGCGGAACGCGGAGTGGCTGAGGCGCTGGACCTCCACGAAGATCGTGATCGAGGGGCACTGCGACTCGCGCGGCACCAACGAGTACAACCTCGCGCTCGGCGACAAGCGCGCCTCGGCGGTTCGCGCCTACCTGACGGGGCTTGGCATTCCGGCGGATCGCCTCTCGTCGGTCAGCAAGGGCGAGGAGTCGCCGTTCTGCACCGAGGAGACGGAGAGCTGCTGGTCGCAGAACCGCAGGGGGCACTTCATCATCACGGCGAAGTAGGCCGGCCTTCACGGCTGCGGGCCGCCGGCGCCCGTCCGCTCAGCGGCGGGGGCCGGCGGCCATCGCTTCGGCGGCGATGGCCTCGGCTGCGGCCCGCGGGTCTTGTGCGGCGATGATGGGCCGCCCGACGACGATGTAGGTCGCGCCGGCGGCGAGGGCCTGCGCGGCGGTCATCGTTCGCGCCTGGTCGTCTTTCGGGCGCTGCGCTCCCGGGGCGCGGGCCGGCCGGATGCCGGGCGTCACCAGCACGAACCCGTCCCCGCGCGCCGACCGCAGGCGCGCCACCTCGTGCGCCGACGCCACGACGCCGTCGGCGCCCGCTTCCTGCGCGAGCCAGGCGAGCGCGTCCACCTGGTCGATGACCGTGCCGCGCACGCCCACCGACGCGAGGGTGTTCTCGTCGAAGCTGGTCAGCACCGTGATGGCCACCACCAGGGGCGGCGCGACGCCCGCCCGGGCGGCGCCGGCGTGCGCCGCCTCCCGCGCGGCCTTGATCATCGACAGGCCGCCGCTTGCGTGCACGTCGATCATCCACGCGCCGAGCGTGGCCGCCTCGGCGGCCGCGCCCGCCACGGTGTTCGGGATGTCGTGGTACTTGAGATCCAGGAACACGCGGTGGCCGCCCTCGGCGAGGCGCCGGACGATGTCGGGCCCGGCCGCGGTGAAGAGCTGGCTGCCGACTTTGACGGCGCCGACAACGCCTCGCAGCTCGCCGGCGAGGGCCAGCGCCCTCGACGGGCTTTCGACGTCCAGCGCGACGATGACGGGGTTCTCCGGGTGCATCGCCTCATCCTCCGGGCCGGCGCGGCCGTCAGCGGCCGCGTTCCAGCGTGCCGACGAGATCGGCGAGCCGCGCGATCCCGTGGCGGATCATGTAGTCCTCGATGCCGGCGGCAAGCGCCGTCCAGATGAGCGGATCGACGAAGTTCGCGGTGCCCACCTGCACCGCGGACGCCCCGGCGATGAGGAACTCGAGGGCGTCGCGGGCGCTGGCGATCCCGCCCATGCCGATGACCGGAATGCGGACCTGCTGCGCGCACTCGTAGACCATGCGGACCGCGATCGGGCGGATGGCGGGGCCGCTGAGCCCGCCCATGCCGTTGGAGAGGACGGGCCGCCGGCGCTCGACGTCGACGACCATCGCCAGGAACGTGTTCACCAGCGACACGGCGTCGGCGCCGTTCTCCTCGGCCGCGCGCGCAAAGGCCGCCACGCTCGTGACGTTCGGCGTCAGCTTCGGAAAAATCGGCAGGGGCGTCACCTTCCGGACGGCCGCCACGACCGCGCCGGCGCTGGCCAGGTCGGACCCGAACTGGATGCCGCCTTCCCTGACGTTCGGGCACGAGATGTTCAGCTCGAGGGCCGCCACGCCCTCGGCATCCGACAGGATCCGCGAGACCTCCGCGTACTCGTCGATGGTGGTCCCGCAGACGTTGACGACGACGACGGCGTTCAGGCGGCGCAGCTCCGGGAGCTTCTCGCGCACGAAGCGGCGCGCGCCGATGCCCTGCAGGCCGATGGCGTTCAGCAGGCCCGACGGCGTCTCCACCACCCGGGGCGGGGGGTGCCCTTCCCGCTCCTCGAGGAACAGCCCCTTGACGACCACGGCGCCGAGCGAGGAGAGATCGACGATGCCGGCGTACTCGAGGCCGTAACCGAAGCACCCGCTCGCGCTCATGAGCGGGTTCTTCAGGACGAGCGATCCGATGCGGACGGTGAGATCCGCCATCAGTCCCACGCCACGGCGGCGCCGTCGAAGACGGGCCCGTCGAGACACGACCGTACGAAACGGGCGCGTCCTGAACTGTCGCGCACGCTCACCACGCAGCTGTAGCAGCCACCCATCCCGCACGCCATGACGCGTTCGGTCGAGACCTGCGACGCGCAGCCGTGCGCGCCGGCCAGGGCCGCGACGGCCTTCAGCATCGGCTCGGGCCCGCAGGCGTAGAGGGTCACCGCGGCGCCGGCCGGGCGTCCGCGCAGGGCGATCTCCAGCGGCGCGGTCACCAGCCCGCGCGTGCCCCGCGAGCCGTCTTCCGTGGCCAGGTCGAGCGCCACGCCGCGGGCGGCGAAATCGTCGAGATAGAACAAGTCGGCGGCCGTCCGGGCGCCGTAGAACAGGCGGCACGCCACCCCCGAGGCGCGCAGGGCGCCGGCGAGCGCTGCGAACGGGGCGAGCCCGACGCCGCCCGCCACCATCCATGCCTCGGCCGGCGGGGCGACGAGGTCGAATGGCTTCCCGAGCGGCCCCAGCACCGACAGGCAGCCGCCCGCCTCCAGCCGGTAGAGGCGCTCCGTGCCCGGCCCGACCCGCTTGCAGAGCACCGAGAACGCCGAGGGCGCGCGGCCGCCGTCGCCGACGATCTCGAAGACCGAGAAGGGTCGCCGCAGCAGCGGGTCTGTGCCAGGCCCGGTCCGGATCATCACGAACTGCCCGGGGCGCGCCGCGGCGGCGATGGCCGGGGCGTCGAGCAGGAGCACGTTGTAGTCCGCGGAGAGGCGCCTGTTGCCGAGCACCTCGGCCTGGACGTCCGCCGGGGCCATGGGGAGAGTATACACGGCGGGCTGCGCGCAGGCAGCAGGCGCGGGCGGCCGGCGACGGGACGCCGGGCGCGGCTGGCCGCGCACGCGGGCCTGGGCCGGCGCGCCGGTGCCCCGCCCTTGCGGTAGCATGAGGCGCGGGGGAACGGAGGCCGCGCCGTGCGCTACCTGCGGATGCTGACGAACTGCCTGATCGGGGGCATGGCCTTCGCGTCCTACCTGACCGTTCTGGTCCTGCAGATCAATCCGCGGTACCCGCTCCTGCGCGTGCCCGGCCTGGCCGTCACGCTTGCGCTCACGTACGGCGTGCACGCGACGGCGGCTTTCTACGCCCTGACCGTGCTCCGCCAGATCGTGGCGACGGAGGTGATTTCCCCCGGCTGGATCAGTTTCAGGGTCCTCGTGTGGCTCGGGTCCGGATCCGCCGTGATGGCGTCGGCGCTGACGTGGGCCAACCTGCGGGACCTCGGCCCCGTGCTCGATCCCGACGCGCAGTCGCGAATGGCGGCGGGCGCGCTCGTGCTCACGACGTGCGCGGGCGCGATGGTGGCGCTCGTCGTGTGGCACCGGCTCAGCCCGAGGCGTGCGACCAGGCCCCCGGCGCTCGTGCTCGGGGCGGCGCTGATGGCGTCGATGGCCGTGCCGCTCATGCTTCGCGGGCCGGGCTCGGAGCCCTTGAAGGCGGCCCGGTGGTCCGCCCCGCGGTCGGGGCTCGCGGCGCCCGCCGGGGGTGCCCGCGTCGTGGCGGTCCTGCTGGAGGGCGCGTCGCTCGACATTATCGCGCCCGCCGCGGCCGAGGGCCGCCTGCCCAACTTCGAGCGGCTGCTCCAGCGGGGCGCCTCCCTGCACCTCGCCACCGTCCGCCCGACGCAGCCGGGCCCGGTGTGGGCGGCGATGGCGACCGGCAAAGCGCCGTTCAAGAACGGCATCCGATCAGCGGCGAGCTACGCGCCCCTTGGCGCGTCCGACTGGCTGGAAGTCCTGCCGGACTACTGCTACTCCCACGCCCTCGTCGAATACGGCTTCCTCCGCGAACGCGTCCACAGCAGCCGTGATTTCGCGGCCCGGCCGCTGTGGAACCTCCTCGGCGCGCAGGGGGTCGCCGTCGGCATCGTCAATATGGCGGTCAGCCAGCCGGCGCGCGAGGTGCTGGGCTACCTCGTATCGGACCAGTTCGTGCGCATGCTGGCGTCGGCGGTGGACGTCGAGGCGACCGGCGGCGTCTGGCCGGCCGAGGCGGCCACCGTGGCCGCTTCGGCGGCCGCGCAGGCGGCTCGCGACCGCCAGGGCGCGGGTGCGGGCACGCCGGACGCGATGAGCGAGCTGGTCGCCCAGCCCTGCAGCGCCGACCTGTCGCACGAGCGGATCGGCGCGGAGCTCGAGTCGCGCTTCGCCACCCGGTTCCAGGCCGTGCGCTACGAGTGCCTTGATGCCGTCGGGCACTACTTCCTGCGGTACGCGAGGCCGGCCGCGTTCGGCGACGTCACCGAGGAGGAACTCCAGCGTTACGGCACGGCGCTCCTGTCGCACTACGCGGTGGCCGACGAACTGGTCGGCCGGGCGATGGCGGCGCTGCGGTCGGGCGACTTGCTGCTGGTCATGTCGGGCTTCGGCATGGAACCGATGAGCGTCGGCAAGCGGCTGCTCGAGCGTGCGGTGGGCAATGCGCGGCTGAGCGGCACGCACGAACCGGCGCCCGACGGCTTCCTGTTCGCGTTCGGCACGGACGTCCGTCCCGGCCGCTACGCCCGCGGATCGGTCGCGGACCTGACCCCCACGGTGCTCTACTTCTTCGGGCTGCCGGTGGGGCGGGACATGGACGGCTTCGCCCGGACGGACATTTTCGCGCCGGAGTTCACGGGGAGAAGGCCGATCACCTACATTCCGTCCTACGAATGAGCGAGGCGAGGCGGCGGGGGCCGGGGCCCCGGGCGCCGGCCAGACGGGGGCCCCGCGGACCGGGGTGCGGGGGCTGCGGGCCGGGCGCCCGTCAGCGGAGGGGGCCGGGGGCTCCAGGACCCGCATTCCGGCTCCGGCTGGCCGCTTCCGGGCTTCCTGCTCTTCTGCTACACTGACTCGGCTCTTTAATCGCGGTCCGAGAGACCGCAAAGAGAGGCTCCATGCGGTCCCTGCCTCCGTGCGCCCGTTGCATGCCGCAGCGGGATTCCTGTTCTTCCTGTTCACGTGTCGCGGCGGCGAAGCGCGGGCGGCTCACGCCTGGCGCCCAGCCCGTGGCCCCCGCCTGGAGGTCTGCGTGCCCATCCTGATGGACGGCGAGCGCGTCGGGCGGACGCTCACGCGAATCGCCCACGAAATCGTCGAGCGCAACCGCGGCGTCGGCGACCTGGCGCTTATCGGCGTCCGGACCCGCGGCGTGCCTATCGCCAGGCGGCTGGCGGCGATCCTGCGCGAGATCACGGGCGTCGACGTGCCGACCGGCGCCCTCGACATCACGCTGTACCGCGACGACTTGATGAAGTCCGCCGTCGGGCCGCAGCCGATCGTCCGCCGGACGGAGATTCCCTTCTCGATCGACGGCCGGCACATCGTGCTGGTGGACGACGTGCTTTACACCGGGCGGACGATCCGGGCGGCCCTCGATGCGCTGATCGACTTCGGCCGGCCGAGCACGATCCAGCTCGTGGTGCTCGTCGATCGCGGGCACCGCGAGCTGCCGATCAAGGCCGACTACGTCGGCAAGAACGTGCCCACCTCGCGGCGCGAGGTCGTGAGCGTGCGCCTGGCGGAGGTCGACGGGGCCGATGAGATCGTTCTGGGCCAGGTCGAAGGAGCGGGGGCATGAGCGACACGGCCACGCGGCTTCGCGGCAAGGACCTGCTCGGCATTGCCGGCCTGACGGCGGAGGAGATCACCCTCATCCTCGACACGGCGGAGGCGATGAAGGAGGTGTCCGCGCGCCCGATCAAGAAGGTGCCCGCGCTGCGCGGGAAGACCGTCATCAACCTGTTCTACGAGCCGTCCACGCGGACGCGCACGTCGTTCGAGGTGGCCGAGAAGCGCCTGAGCGCGGACACGCTCAGCATCGCGATCGCGTCGTCGAGCGTGGTGAAGGGCGAGACCCTGATCGACACGGCGCTGAACCTGGAGGCGATGAACCCGGACATCGTCGTCATGCGGCACGCCTCGTCCGGGGCGTGCCACCTGCTGGCGCGCACGTGCCAGGCGGGCATCGTCAATGCCGGCGACGGCATGCACGAGCATCCCACGCAGGCCCTGCTCGACGCGTTCACGATCCGCGAGCGCAAGGGACGGCTGAAGGGGCTCAAGGTCGCCATCACCGGCGACCTGCTGCACAGCCGCGTGTTCCGCTCGAACGCGTACCTGCTGACGACGATGGGCGCGGAGGTGTGGGCGTGCGGGCCCCCGACGCTCATGCCGGCGGGCATCGCCCGGCTGGGCGTGCGGCCCACGACGCGGGTGGAGGAGGCGGTGGAGGGCGCCGACGCGGTGATGATGCTGCGCATCCAGCTCGAGCGAATGCAGGGCGGGTTCTTCCCGTCGCTGCGGGAGTACTTCCAGGTCTTCGGCATGACGCCCGCGCGCGTGCGCCTGGCGAAGCCGGACGCCATCATCATGCACCCGGGCCCGATGAACCGGGGCGTCGAGATCGAGTCCGAAGTGGCCGACGGCCCGGCGTCCGTCATTCTCGACCAGGTGGCCAACGGCGTGGCCGTGCGCATGGCGGTGCTGTATCTGCTCGCGGGAGGGAGCGACGATGAGACTGCTGCTTAGGGGCGCGCGGGTCGTCGATCCCGCGTCGGGCGTCGACGGGGCGCGCGACATCCTCGTCGAGGGCGGCCGCATCGCGGACGTTGGCGTGAGCATCGCGCCGGGCGAGGCCGCGGCCACCGCGGTGGTCGAACTCGGGCCGTCGCTCGTGGTGTGCCCGGGGCTCGTCGACATGCACGTGCACCTGCGGGAGCCCGGCCACGAGCACAAGGAGACCGTGATCACCGGGGCGGCGGCGGCCGTCGCCGGCGGGTTCACGGCCGTCGCCTGCATGCCCAACACGAGCCCGGTGAACGACAGCGCCAGCGTGACCCGCTTCATCCTCAAGCAGGCTGCCGAGGCGAACCTCGCCCGCGTCTATCCCATCGGCGCCGTGTCGAAGGGATCGGAGGGCAAGGAGCTGGCCGAGATGGCCGACATGCGCCTCGCCGGCTGCGTCGCGTTCTCGGACGACGGGAGGCCGGTGGCGACCGCGCTGCTGATGCGGCGCGCGCTCGAATACGCCGGCATGCTCGGGGTGCCCGTGATCGATCACTGCGAGGACCGCACCCTGGTCGGCGAGGGCGTGATGCACGAGGGCCTCCACGCCTCTCAGCTGGGGCTGCGGGGCATCCCGTCCGCGGCCGAGGAAGTGGCGGTGCACCGCGACATCGTCCTGGCCGGGCTGACCGGCGGCCACGCGCACATCGCGCACCTCAGCGCGGCCGGGTCGCTCGGCGCGGTCCGCGCGGCCAAGGCGCGCGGCATCCGCGTGACGTGCGAGGTGACGCCCCACCACTTCACCCTGACGGACGAGCGCCTGCTCGCGCCGCTGATGTACGACACGAACCTCAAGATGAATCCGCCGCTCCGCGAGGCGTCCGATCGCGACGCGCTCCTCGAGGGCATCAGGGACGGGACGGTCGACGCGATCGTGACCGATCACGCGCCGCACCACGCCGACGACAAGTCGGTGGAATTCGACCGGGCGGCCTTCGGCATTGTGGGCCTCGAGACGGCCGTGTCGCTGGGCCTGGATCGGCTGGTGCACTCCGGGCTGATCGGGCTCGGGCGCTTCGTCGAACTCTACTCGGCCGGCCCCGCGCGCCTCCTGGGCGTCGCAGGGGGCCGCCTCGGCGTGGGCGATCCGGCGGACATCACGATCCTCGCGCCGGACCTGCCGGTGACCGTGTCGGCGGCGGCGTTTCGATCGAAGTCCCGGAACACGCCTTTCGACGCGTGGACGCTGCGCGGAGGCGTGGCGGCCACCATCGTCGGCGGGAAGCCGCTCTACGTGAACCCGGACGTGGTGCAGGTGGGCGGGCTGGGGAGGGCGTAGCGTGGGACGGCGAGAGGACATCCGCCGCAAGGCGGTGGAGGACCTTCAGCGGTTTGAGGTGCTCATGCTCGACGGGCACTTCGACTACGGCAACGGGTACCACGGCCGGGTCTACCTGAACCCGCACCAGCTGTTCCGGTATCCGTCCACGATCTGGCGCTTCGCGCAGGATCTCATCGAAATCATGCCGACGGGCCTCGTGGAGGACGCCGACGTGGTCGCCGGGCCCGTGACCGGGGGCGCGCTCCTCGCGCACACCATCGCGGGCCTGCTCGACAGCCGCCGGCGGCTGACGCAGCCGGCGCGGCTCTTCGCGCCCTTCGCGCCAGACGCGCAGCGCGGCCACGCGCTCCGCTCGTTCTACCGGCAGCAGATCGAGGGCAGGCGCGTGCTGCTGGCTGATGACGTGCGCAACACGGGCCAGACCTTCGAGCGGTGCGCGGCGCTGGTGCGCGAGGCCGGGGGAACCGTCATCGGCACCGTCGAGATCTACGACCGCATGGAAGCGGTCGTGGACCTTGGCGTGCCGAACATCGCCCTGGCGGAGTACCGGGCGAACGACAACCACCCGGCCGCCGAGTGCCCGCTGTGCCGCGAGGGCCGTCCGGTGACGGCGTTCTGATCGCGGGCGACGATGGCGTTCCAGCGGCCGGCCCGAGCGCGCCGGCGTGCGGCCCTCACGAGCGGGCCGGCCCCGGGCCTTGAGCGGCTCGCGCTCAGGAGCCGGCTGGAGCCGCTCTACCGCGCGTGCAACGTCGGCGGCGCGGTCGCCGACCCGGTCGAGGCGGTCCGGGCGTACACGGACCCTGCTGATCGGGAGGTCGCCGGGTTCATCGCGGCCGGCCTCGCATTCGGCCGCGTCGCGAGCATCCTCGGAGCCGTCACCCGGGTGCTCCGCTGCATGGGCCCGTCGCCAGCCGCGTTCGTCCGGCGCTTCGACCCGGGGCGGGATGCGCGGCGCCTCGACGGAGTCGTCCACCGCTGGATCCGCGGCCGGGACCTGTCGGCGCTGCTGCTCGTCTTGCGCCGCATGCTGGACGGCGCCGGTTCGATCGAGGGGTTCTTCCTCTCCGGCGACGATCCCGGCGCGCCGGACATCGAGCCCGGCCTCGAGTCGTTCTGCGCTCGCGCGCGCGACATCGACGTGCGGCCGGTCTACGGGCGTCGCGCGGCGCGCCCGGGCGTGCACGCGTTCTTCCCGCTGCCGTCCGCCGGCAGCGCGTGCAAGCGGCTCAACCTCTACCTGCGCTGGATGGTCCGGCGCGACGCCGTCGACCTGGGCGTCTGGACCGGCGTGTCGCCCGCCCGTCTGGTGATCCCCCTCGACGTCCACGTCGCCCGGGTGGGGCAGTGCCTGGGCCTGACGGCGTACCGCGCGCCCGGCTGGCGGATGGCGGCGTCGATCACGTCGGCGCTGCGAGCGCTCGACCCGCTCGATCCGGTGCGCTACGACTTCGCGCTGTGCCGCCTGGGCATGGGCGGGCTCTGCGGGTTCAGGACACCGGCGGGGGACTCCCGGTGCCCGCTTCGCGGCGTCTGCCGGCCACGGCCTCGTAAACCGCCAGGATCCCGTCGATCATCCGGTCGACGCTGAACTGCTCGCGCACCCGCTCGAGGCCGGCCTCGCCCATGCGCCGCCGCAGCGCCTCGTCGCCGAGGAGCCGGAGCAGCGCGGCGGCCAGCGCGGCGGCGTTGTGCGGCGGCACCAGGATGCCCGTCACGCCGTCCTCGACGGCCTCGGGAATCCCGCCGGCCGTCGTGCCGACAACCGGTCTGGACGCCGCCATCGCGTCGAGGATGGACGTGCCGAGGCCCTCTGTCAGCGAGCACATGACGAACACGTCGAGCCCCTTCAGGAGGGACAGGACGTCGGGCCTGAATCCCGCCAGCTGCACGCGGTGCTCGAGTCCGAGGTGCCTGATCTGCCGCGTCAGGGCCGGCCGCAGTTCGCCCTCGCCGAAGATGAGAATGTGGGCGTCCGGGACCGCCCGGATGACCGCCGGGGCGGCATCGATGAGGTAGCGCTGGCCCTTGTGCGGCACGAGCGCGGCCACGTTGCCGATGGTGGGCGACCCCGGCGGGAGCCAGAGCTCCTTGCAGAGGTCGGCCGCCGGCAGGGCCCGGATGCGATCGACCTGCACGCCCTCGTAGACGGTGAAAGCGGCGTCGGCGGCCACGCCGTCCTCGACCAGCATCGCCCGGATCGCGTTGGAGGAGCAGATGGCCGCGTCCACCTGCTGGTACTTCCATCTGGAGAACGCATTCCGCTTGAGGTGGAAGTCCACGCGCCGCGCGATGACGAGCGGCGGCCTCCGGCGATCGGCCATCGCCGAGATCGCCATGGCCGCCATCGAGACGGCATGCGGATCGTGGGCGTGAACCACGTCCGGCTTGAGGTCGCGCACGACGCGCGCGAGGCGGAACGCGGCGGCGAAGTCCATCTCGTGGGCTGGCGCGATCAGCACCAGGTCGTGGCCCTCGCTCGCGCGGCGGGCGAGTTCCCCGCCGGGGCGGGCGACGAGCACGGCGCGGTGGCCGCGGGCGCGCAGCCCCAGGACGGTCAGGAGGACCTGGTTCTGGCCCCCGCGCCACGTGCGGGCCGTGTCGATGTGAAGGGAGAACATCGGGGAATCCAGGAGCCGGAATCCGGAATTCAGAATTCAGCTTCAGAATACAGGATTCGGCAGGCGGGACGCTGGCCGCGCTCCTATTCTGGATTCTGACTGCTGGATTCCGGATTCCTCTCGGCCTCCCAGAGCTTCACGAACTTCAGCCGCACGTAGTGCGCGTTGAGCGACGAGACGATGAGCCCCGCCATGCCGTCGCGGAACCCGCCTCGCAGGACGTAGTTCCGCACGAAGGCCGCCAGCGGGTGGACGGCAATCTGCCAGGCCGCGGCGCTCCGCCCGTCCTCGCGCATCTGCCGCGCGGCCAGCGACGAGTAGCGGTCGATCGTCCGGAGGTGGTCGGACACGCTCCGGTAGGGATGGTGCTGCAGCTCCGCGCACAGGCGCCCCACGGGGCCGTCGGCCTGCACCGACTCGTGGACGTGCCGGCCCGTCCACCGGGCTCTTCGCCGGTCGTAGAGCCTGAGCTGGCAATCGGGATACCAGTCGGTCGAGCGGATCCACCGCCCGAGGTAACGGCTGACCCTCGGGACGCGGAAGCCGGCCTCGGCCGGTTCGGACGCCAGGCGCCCGCGGATCTCGGCGGCGAGCTCCGGCGTCGCGCGCTCGTCGGCGTCGAGGGAGAACACCCAGTCGTGGCGCGCCAGCGACGCCGCGTGGTTCTTCTGGTCCACGAAGCCCGGCCACGCCCGGACGATCACGCGGTCGGCGTAGCGCTTCGCGATGGCCGCGGTGTCGTCCGTGCTCTCGGCGTCGACCACGACGATCTCGTCGGCCCAGCGGACCGACTCGAGCGCGGCGGCGATGTTGGCCGCCTCGTTCAGCGTGATGATCGTGGCGGTGACGCCCGGCACGAGGGGGATCGTATCAAAAGACGGATTCCGGAATGCGGAATTCAGGATCCAGAAGGGAGGCGACTGCCGCCCGCGAACCCCTACACGCCCGCCACCCGCCGCTTGTACTCCGCGAGCGCCTCGTCGAGGCGCTGCCGCGCCGTGGCGTCGCCCGGCACGTTGTGGGAGGGGTTGATGTAGAGCTTCACGCCCCGCGCGGCCAGCAGCTCCGCGACCGTGCACACGGTCATCCACGCGCACGTCACGAAGGCCACGGTCGAGATCGGGCCCACCTTGTCCTGGTGACCGGGCACGGGCACGCTGGCATCGCCGATCGGCGCGCAGGTGTCCACGACCACGTCGGCGACGTCGAAGATCGTGCGGCCGCAGGAGTGCCTGGCGGGCCTCCCGGCGGCGGCGGCCGCGGAGCCGTACGCGACGAGGGTCATCCCGAGCCGCTTCGCCTCGAGCGCGACGTCGATGTTCACGCTGTTGATGCCGGAGTGCGAGAAGATCCACATCGTGTCGCGCGGGTCGAAGGTGTAGCCCTTCATGATCTCCACGCCGTAGCCCTCGACGCGCTCGAGGAAGACGAACTGGTGGACCCCCATCTCCCCGGTGATGCGGGTGAAGAAGCTCAGCGGCAGCTCGATCATCGGGTGGAAGCCGACGAACCCGCCGATGCGGGGATAGAGCTCCTCGACGGGAATCGTGGCGTGTCCGCAGCCGAACAGGTGCACCCATCGGCGCGCCTCGATGGAGTCGGCCATGACGGAGGCGGCCTTGCGGATGCTCGGGAGCTGGGTTTCGGCGATGCGGTCCATGACGGACCGCGCGTGCGAGAGCCAGTGCAGGGCGAGTTCGCTCACGGGAGTCACGCCTCCGCTGCGCGGTGGACGCGCAGGCGCTTCAGGACGAGGATCAGCAGGCCGGCCGAGAGCGCGAGGCACCCCAGCATGACCGCGGCGTACTGATTGATGCCGCGGGCGTGGGCCAGCGCGCCGAAGGACTTGTTCATGACCATGTTGCCGACGAGGGCCACGGTGAAGAGCGTGCTGAACGCGGCACCGGACCTTGCCGGGAAGAGGTCGCCGACATAGCTCAGCAGGATGGGATAGACGGGCGCGAGGCCCGCGCCGAGGCACAGCGCGGCGGCGAGCGAGGCGGTGTAGCATGGCGCCTGCCTCAGCACGGCGGCGCCCGTTGCCGCGAGCGCCAGGCCGACGGCCAGCACCGCCTGGGATCGCACGCGCGCCAGCACGCCGCTGAGCGCCAGCCGGGCGCCCACCATGCCGGCGGTGACCGCCACCAGGCCCAGCTGCGCCCGCCACTCGTCGGCGGCCCGGCCGGCCAGCGTCACGAGCTTGAAGTACCGCGTCATCCAGTCGTTCGACATGCCTTCCATGCCGCTCTGGACCGCGAGCGCCAGCACGATCAGCCGGAACACCGGGTGCTTCAGCAGCGCGAAGCCGCCCGTGAACGACATCGGCTCGCCGCGCCGCTTCGGGGGCGGGAAGCGGATCACCGTGAACGCGGCCGCCGGCGCGAGCGCCAGCAGGCCCACGCCGGACACGATCGAAGACAGCGCGTAGCGCCGCGACAGCGCCGCCAGCGTCCCGGGCATGGTCAGGGCGCCGATGCCGAAGAAGACGCCGAGGAGGCTGAGCCTGGCGCCGCGGTCGCCCTCGCTCACGTCCGACGCGAGGGCGTTGGTGGCGCCGTTCAGCACGCCGCCGCCGAACCCGATCAGGAAGACGCAGGCCTGGACCATCCGCCGGCTGTCGGCCGAAGCCAGGCCCTCCAGGCCAGCCCCCACGAGCAGCGCGCAGGCAATCAGCAGCCCCTGGTACCCGAAGCGGTCGGCGACGGGCCCGAACACGAGCGATCCCAGCAGGATCCCGAACGGGAGCAGGGCCGTCAGCGTGCCGATGGCGTTCATGTCCAGCAGGAACCGCTCGGCCAGCATGTTGTTCACCGAGCCGAGCGACAGGAACACGATGCCGAAGAGCAGCATGCCGGCGCACGCGGCGGCGAAGACCACGTTGCGGTTGTGCATGGGCCGCGCCGTCATCCCGGCCGCCGCCGGCCGGACGCGGCCCGCCGGGCCAGCCATCCCGCCCCGTAGAGGGCAGCGAGGGGGCCGAGCCGTGACGCCTCGAACTTCACGCGCCGCATCGCGATCGGCTGCGCCCACCGGGCGGCTTCGGCCCTGATCGCCTCGAGCCAGCGCACCGCCGGCCCGAACACACCTCCCCCGAACACGATCGTCTCCGGGGCGAACAGGCTCACCAGGCTGGCGCACGCGACTCCCCAGGACCTGACGGCGGAGCGGATGACGGCCGCCGCCACCGGGTCGTCGGCGTCGAATGCGGCGAACACGTCCCGGGCGGTGAGGCCCGAAGCCTTCGAAAGAGGACCGCGGTAGCCGGCCGTGCGCGCGGCCGTGCGCGCGGCCGAGGCTGCGAGGCCGCGGCCTGACGCGCGCCACTCGAAGTCCCCGCACGCCGCGAACTCGCGGCGGAACGACCGGCCGAGCGCGAGCCATCCGGCGGAGCCGGCGCTGCCGGACGCTCCGCGCAGCACGCGCCCACCGGCGAGGATGCCGGCGCCGATTCCGGTGCCGACGGCCAGGAAGATCGCATCCCGGCAGCCTCGGGCCGCTCCCTGCCAGGCCTCGCCGAGGATGCAGGCCGCCCGGTCGCTGTCCACGACGACGGGCGCGCCCTGCGTTTCCGGCAGCGCCGCGATCTCGTCGCGCAGCGGGTAGTCAGCCCAGCCGGCGATGTTCGGGGCCCACACGCGGCCCGTTCGGGGGCCGGCTATGCCCGGGACCGACACGCCGACGGCTCGGACCTGCAGGCCGCGCTGCTGAGCCGCGTGCTGGAGGCGGCGGATCTCGCCGCAGACGAGCGAGGCGACGCCCGCTCCCTGGCGGCGGCCGATCTCGCGCACGCGGACGAGCCTCGGACGGCCGTCGCCGACGAACATGGCGGAGGCGAGCTTCGTTCCGCCGAGATCCAGTGCGATGACGGCGGCGCCCTGCTGAACCTCCGCCTGAGGCTGCATGGCGTGAATCTTAGCAGGAGGGGAGGAGGAAGTACAGGAGGGAAGGGAAAGGAGGGACAGGAGTCGGAATTCAGAGTCCAGCCGTTACCCCTTGTCCCCGTTTGCCTAGCGCCTGGCGCCCAGCCCCCTGCGCCCAGTCCCTACCTTCCCGCCGCTACCTGCACGACAGCGGAGCCGGCCGTCGGCGCCTCCTGGACGGTCTCGAGGTCCACGAGCGACTTGTTGTAATCGAGCAGCGCCACCAGCTCCGCGTACTGCGCGTCGGCCAGGTCCCGCTGCGCCTGGAACACGAGGAAGTTGGTGGAGAGCCCGGCGGCGAACTTCTTCTGCTCCGCCTGGGCGCGCCGTTCCATCAGCGTGCGCGTGGCGCGGCTCGACGCCAGCTTGAGCTGGTTCGTCTGGACGTTGCGCACGACGTCGCGCACCGACGTCGCCACCTGCAGTTCGAGGTTCTGCAGCTGGAGTTCCGCCTGCGAGAGCTGCAGCCTCGTCCGCGCCAGCTGCGCTTCGGCGGCGCCCTTGCCGAGCGGGTACGAGAAGGAGACCCCGACGGACCAGTTGTTGAAGTCGTTGCTGACCAGCCGGCTGATCACCTTGTCCCAGCCTTCCTCCCTCGTGTCGAGGATCGGAGGCGGGAACCCGGGCCCGAAGTTGATCTTCGTGCCGCCCTGCCCCGTCAGGCCGTAGCCGATCTTCGCGCTCAGGTCGGGCAGGGTCTGGTTTCGCTGGTACTTGATCGTTTCGCGCGTCACCTCGAGGTTTCGGCGCGACTGCCGGAGATCCGTCCGTTTCTCGAGGGCCGTCCGGACCACGGCCTCGACATCCAGCGTCTGCGCCGCGAACACCGGCTCATCGGTCAGGCTGAAGTGCGTGGTCCAGTAGTCCGGCTCCTTGGAGTCGAGGATGATCGTCCGCAGCTGGTCCTCCGCGCTCCGCACGCCGGCTTCGGCGGCGATCACGCTCTCGGTGCGCCTGGCCACCTCGGCCTCGGCTTCGACGACGTCGATCGGGGCCATCGTGCCGATCTCGACCTTCGACTTGTTGTTGCGCAGGGCTTCCCTGGCGAGGTCGAGCGACTGGTTCGCGACGTCGAGGGCCGCCGCAGCGCTCTTGAGGTTCCAGTACGCGTACTTGACGCTCCGGATGGTCGTCAGCACGGTCTGGCGGAGCTCGATGTCCGAGATCTCGCGGTTGGCCTTGCTCACGAGGAGCTGGTGGCGCGCCGCGTTCACCTTGAAGTCCTTCAGGAGCGGCTGGCTGAAGCTGAAGTTCAGGTTCGACCCGAGCGAGGGGTTCGGGCTGTTGAACACGCTGTTGGTCCGGGTGCGCGATGTGTCCCAGGTGACCGTGTAGTTGGCGCCCCACGGCAGCACCTGGTTCACGCCGACTTCCGAGGTGAACCCGTTGTTCCGGAGCACGTCCGTCGCGCCCGCGAAGAAGCTGCTGATGGGGCTCAGCCGGCGGGTGGCCGTGGCCGACCCGATCAGGTTCGGCGTCCAGGCGGTCCTGGCCTGGTCGATGGCGAGGTCCTGGAGCTCGGGATTCATCCGCTCGACCCTGAGATTCAGGTTGTTCTGGAGGGCGAGGCGAATGGCTTCTTCCAGCGGCAGCTGACGGGCCGGGGCGGCAAGTGCCGCCGGCGCCGCGGGCGCGGGCTGCGGGGCCTGAGCGTACGACGGCGAGGCCATGGCGGCGACCAGCGCTGCGATCGCGCCAGCCCGGATGACTGAGGCACGGCAATCACACATGACGGACTGCTCCACTCCTGAAGGATCACGAGGGCGGCGGGACACGCCAGTCCTTAGAGGAAATAGACGAGACGGGACCGAAGCCGGTTCAGGGACTCCTCACCGGGTATACTAGCACCGCGCCAGACCAGCCGTTTTCGATCCGATCTCGTGCGTTTCGCAATCCGCGAGCGAAGGCAGGCCACCCATGCGCGTGTTCCCAGGAGCGATTGCCGCCCTCACCGTGTCCCTCGCAGCCCCGGCGCTGACGGCCCAGCAGCCGCCCGCCGCCGCTCCCGCCGCCGCCCGCCCGGCCGCTCCGCCGAGGCTGACGCTCGACGTGGACAGCATCATGCGCGGCCCGGATCTGGTCGGCTACCCCCCGTCGGGCCTCCGCTGGTCCGGCGACTCCCGGGACCTCTTCTTCGAGTGGCGCAAGCCGGGCGAGGCCGAGGCGTCGACCTACGTCCTGTCGCAGCACGACGCCGTTCCGAGACGGCTGACGGAGGAGGAGCGGAAGCTCGCCCCCCCGGCGGCCGGCGGGGCGTGGGATGAGGCCCGCCGCCGCGTCGTCTTCGCCGAGCGGGGGGACATCGTCGTCATCGACACGGTGGCGCGCACGCGCCAGCAGATCACGCGCACGACGGCGGTGGAATCCAGCCCGCGGTGGGCCCGGGGAGGCGCGGCCGTCACGTTCGTCTCGCAGAACAACCTGTTCATCGTGCCGCTGGCCTCCGGGACGCTCCGGCAGCTCACCGACGTGAAGCCGCGGCGGCGCGATGCGCGCGACTCGGACAGCCAGCGCGCCCTGAAGGAACAGGAAGCCGCCCTGATCCAGTTCACGAAGGAGGCGGCGGCGCGGCGAAAGGCCGACGAGGAGGCGCGCAAGCCGGACGCGCTGCCCGAGTTCGAGCTCACCGAGCGGCAGGCCGTGCAGGACCTGCTGCTCGATCCCTCGGAGACGCGCGTCTATCTGGTCGTCACGGAGCGGGCGGACGCGAAAGCGAGCATCGTGCCGAACTACGTGACCGAGTCCGGCTACACGGAAGACATCGCGTCGCGGCCGAAGGTCGGCGACCGCCAGGCCGCGCGCCGCCTGGCCGTGCTCGACCTTCGAAGCCGCGCCGTTGTCTGGGCCGATGCGGGTTTCGCCGGCACGATCAAGGCCGGAGGCAGGGACCAGCCGAGGGAAGTGGACTGGTCCGCGCCCCTGTTCTCGCCGGACGGCAGCCTCGTCATCGCGCAGGTGCGGTCGGCGGACTTCAAGGACCGCTGGCTCGTGGCGCTCGACCCCGAGACGGGAAAGGCGCGGGTCCTGGATGCCCTGCGCGACGAGGCGTGGGTGCGCGAGGCGGGCGCGAGAGGGGGCGGCGGCCTGGGCTGGATGCCCGACGGGCACAGCCTCTGGTTCCTGTCGGAGCGCGACGGCTGGATGCACCTTTACCGCGTGGACGCGGCGCGGCCCGGCTCGGCGCCGGAGCAGCTCACCTCGGGGCGGTTCGAGGTGTCGTCGGCCCAGATCTCGCCCGACAAAGCGTCCTTCCACCTGGTGACGAGCGAGGCGCACCCCGGCGAGCGCCATCTCTACGCCATGCCCGTCGCCGGCGGGCCGCGCGTGCGCCTGACGGCGGTGGCCGGGTCGTGCACGGGAGAGGCGTCCCCGGACGGCGCGGTCTTCGCCCTGATCCATTCGACCGCCACGAAGCCGCCCGAGGTGTACGTCATGCCCAACCGCGCCGGCGCGCCGATGCAGCAGGTGACGCTGACGCCGACCGAGGAGTGGCGGGCCTTCAGGTGGATCGAGCCCGAGGTCGTCACGTTCAAGGCGCGCGACGGGGCCGAGGTGCACGCCCGGCTCTTCACGCCGGAGATGATCGGGGCCAGGCGCGACCGGAACAGGCCGGGCGTCGTGTTCGTTCACGGCGCCGGCTACGCCCAGAACGCCCACAGGTACTGGTCGTCGTACTACCGCGAGTTCATGTTCGAGCACCTGCTGGCGTCGCGGGGCTACGTCGTGCTCGACGTGGACTACCGCGCGAGCGCGGGCTACGGCCGCGACTGGCGGACGGCGATCTACCGGCACATGGGCGGCAAGGACCTCGAGGACGTCGTCGACGGCGCGAAGTACCTCGCCGACGCCCACCGCGTGGATCCGCGCCGGATCGGCGTGTGGGGCGGCAGCTACGGCGGATTCATCACGCTGATGGCGATGTTCACGGCGCCCGGCACGTTCGCGGCCGGCGCGGCGCTGCGGCCGGTGACCGACTGGGCGCACTACAACCACGCCTATACGGCGAGCATCCTCAACCAGCCGCAGGACGACACGGAGGCGTACGCGCGAAGCTCGCCGATCCGCTTCGCCGAGGGGCTGAAGGGCGCGCTGCTCATCTGCCACGGCCTCGTGGACACCAACGTACACGCCCAGGACTCCATCCGGCTCGCGCAGCGCCTGATCGAATTGCGGAAGCGGAACTGGGAGCTCGCCGTCTACCCGGTCGAGAACCACAGCTTCGAGCAGGCGTCGAGCTGGGCCGACGAGTACTCGCGCATCCTGAAGCTGTTCGAAACCAACCTGCGCCTGGCGCCGGCGGCCGGCGGCCGTTGATCCCCAGGGAGTCTCCTCCGATGAGTCCTGACGACGTCCTCCGGCGGTTCACCGAGCTTGGCGCGCTGCTCGAGGGCCATTTCCGCCTGACCTCCGGGCTCCACAGCCCGACTTACCTGCAGTGCGCGCTGGTGCTCCAGCACCCTCGGGAGGCGGAGGCGCTCGGCCGTCTGCTCGGCGCGGCCGTCGCCGGGCGTCTGGCTGGCGCGGCCCCGACGGTGGTGCTCTCTCCGGCAATCGGCGGCCTCATCATCGGCCACGAGGTGGCGCGCGCGCTCGGCGTCCGCGCGATCTTCGCCGAACGCGCCGACGGCGTCCTGACGCTCCGCCGCGGCTTCGACCTCGCCGCGGACGATCGCGTCGTGATCATCGAGGACGTGATGACCACGGGCGGCTCCACCCGCGAGACCATCGAGGTCGCGCGGGCGAAGGGCGCAACGGTCGTGGCCGCGGGAACGGTAATCAACCGCAGCGGCTCGCCGAACCCGGTGGACGTCCCGTTCGTGGCGCTGGCGGCCATCACGCCGCCGACCTACGCGCCCGAGGCGTGCCCGCTCTGCGAGCAGGGGATCCCGGTCACGAAGCCGGGATCGCGGGCGGAGGCGAAGTAGGGAGGCGGGGTCCGGAATCCGACATCCGGCCTTCGGAGTGAGCGGCCCGCCGGGGCCGGCCTTGCAGCATCGATGAAGCGGGTCCTGAGACTCACGCTCGCCTACGAGGGAACGGCCTACGTCGGCTGGCAGCGGCAGGCCAGCGGGACGTCGATCCAGGGCCTGCTCGAGGAGGCGCTGGAGCGGCTGACGGGAGCGCCGGTCGCCGTCCACGGCGCCGGACGGACGGATGCCGGCGTGCACGCCTTCGGCCAGGTGGCCTCCGCGAGGGTGGACACCGGCCTCGAAGCAGCCGTGATTCGCCGGGCCCTCAACGCCGTGCTGCCGCCCGACGTGCGCGTGCTCGCCATCGACGACGCCGGCTTGGAGTTCCACGCGAGGTACAGCGCGAGCGGCAAGGCCTACGAGTACCGGATCTGGGAGGGGACCGTGCAGCCCCCGTTCGCCAGGGCGTGGAGCTGGCACCATCCCCGGCCTCTCGACGTGGCGGCGATGGACGCGGGCGCTCGGCTGCTGGAAGGCCGCCACGACTTCACGGCGTTCCAGTCCGCGGGCAGCCGCGTCAGGTCGGCCGTGCGCACCATCGTCTGCGCGCGCGTGGGCGTGGACGATCCCGGGCCTGCCGTTCTGGGGCGCGCGGCGGCGCGCGGCGGACTCGCCGAGGCTGGCCGCCTGCTCGTCCTGAGCGTGGAGGCGGACGGCTTCCTGAGGCACATGGTCCGCGCCATCGCCGGCACGCTGGTGGAGGTGGGCGAAGGGCGGCGCGATCCCGGGTCGGTCGGCGCGCTCCTCCAGTCGCGGGACCGCTCTGCCGCCGGCGCCACAGCCCCGCCGCACGGGCTCGTGCTGGTTCGCGTCCTGTACCCCGCCTGAGCGCCCGCGTCCCGCGTTCCCGGCGCCCGCCCGGCATCCTGCGGGGCCGCGCGCCCCGGGGCGCGCGGTGGCGCCCATGTTGCGAAGCCTGTATCATGAAGGATCGAGTCTTCCCTGGGTGCGTTCATGGCGCTTGACCATCTGCTGGCGTGGCTGCGACCGGGGTCGCCAGAAGAGGCCTTGGCGCACCGCCTGGATCCGCTCAAGCTGCCTGCGCACATCGCCATCATCATGGACGGCAACGGGCGGTGGGCCGCCCGGCGCCACCTGCCGCGCGTTCAGGGCCATCAGGCTGGCGTGGACGCCGTGCGCGATGCGGTCGAAGCCTGCGCGCGGATGGGCATCAGCGTCCTGACGCTCTACGCCTTCTCGACCGAGAACTGGAAGCGGCCCCAGCTCGAAGTGACGACGCTGATGCGCCTCCTGAAGCGCTACCTGAAGCAGGAGCGCCACACGCTGGTCGAGCACCACATCCGCTTTCGGATGATCGGCCGCCACGAAGGCCTTCCGGCCGACATCCGGGCCGAGCTGGCCAGCGCCGAACGCGAGACGGCTGACGCCGCAGGCATGCAGTTCAACATCGCCCTCAACTACAGCGGGCGGGCGGAGATCGTGGATGCCGCCCGCCGCGCCGTCGCGCTGGGGCTCGGCGCGGACGCCCTCGACGAGCAGCGGTTCGGCAGCCTGCTGTACACCGCGGGCCAGCCGGACCCGGACCTGCTCATCCGCACGAGCGGGGAGATGCGCGTCAGCAACTTCCTCTTGTGGCAGATCGCCTACGCCGAGATCCACGTCACCGACGTGCTGTGGCCTGACTTCCGGTGCCGCCACCTGCTCGAGGCGGTGCTCGACTACCAGCAGCGGGAGCGCCGCTACGGCGGCATCAAGCAGCCCGCCCGCAGGCGCAGATCCCCGTGACGCGCTTCGTCAGCGGGCTGGTCATGATTGCCGCGTTCGCGGGCGTGCTGTGGTACGCGCCGCCGTGGCTCTTCCTCGTGGTCATCGAGATCCTCGTCGTCGCGGCGGTGCTGGAGTACGCCGGGTTGATGGAGCGGACCGGCGTGCCCGTCCCCCGTCCGCTGGCCGCCGCCGCGGCAGTCGTGATTTGCGCGGGGATTGCGTGGCCGGGGCCGTATGCCGTGCCCGGCCTGGCGGCCGCCGTCGTGGTAGTCCTGCTCGCGGCGCTGACGGCGTCGGAGCCGGATCCGCGCGTTCCGGCGGCCGTGGCGGCCGCGCTGTTCCCGTCGCTCTACATCGCCGTGCCGCTCGCCCTGGCTGCCGTCGTGCGGACGGATCATGGCCGGGAGGCGCTGCTGCTCTGCGTCCTGGTCGTCCTGGCGTCAGACACGGCGCAGTACTACACGGGCACGCTCTTCGGCCGGCACCGGCTGGCTCCCTCCGTCAGCCCGAAGAAGAGCGTGGAGGGCGCGGCAGGCGGCTTCGTCGCCGGCGTGGCGATTGCCGCCGGGCTCGGCCGGCTCTGGCTGCCCGCGGTGCCCGTCCCGCGCCTCGTGGCCATCGGCATCGTGCTCGTCGGCCTCGGCATCGCGGGCGATCTCTTCGAGTCGCTGCTGAAGCGCAGCGCCAACGTCAAGGACAGCTCGGCGCTCATTCCTGGCCACGGCGGCGTGCTCGACCGCATCGACGCCTACCTCTTCGTCATCCCGGGTTACTACCTCGTCTTGAGGCTGGCCGCGTGAGGCGCATCGCGATTCTCGGCTCCACGGGCTCGATTGGCCGAAGCGCGCTGTCGGTGGCCGAGGCCCACCCGGATCGCCTGGAGGTTGTCAGCCTTGCTGCCGGCTCGAACGCGGCGCTGCTGGCCGCGCAGGTGTCGCGGGTCCGTCCCCGCGTGGCAGCCATGGCGACGCCGCGCGCCCTGGAGTCGCTCCGCGCGCACCTCGGGGCCGCCGCCGGCGCGCGCCTGGTGTCCGGCCCGGACGGCCTCATCGAGGCGGCCACGCATCCCGACGCCGACGTGCTCCTGTGCGCCTCGTCGGGCACGGCCGCCCTGGAAGCCGTGCTCGCGGCCATCGAGGCGGGCAAGACGATCGCCCTCGCCAACAAGGAAGTGCTCGTGATGGCGGGCGCGCTCGTGACCTCGGCGGCGCGGCGTCGAGGCGTCGCCATCCTGCCGGTGGACAGCGAGCACAACGCGATCCACCAGTGCCTGCACGGCCGCGACCGCGCCGAGATCGCGCGCCTGATCCTCACGGCGTCCGGCGGGCCGTTCCGAGGCCACACGCTGGCGCAGATGAAGCAGGTGGGGCCGGACGACGCCCTGCGCCACCCGACGTGGCGGATGGGGCGGAAGATCACGATCGACTCGGCGACGCTGATGAACAAGGGCCTCGAGGTCATCGAGGCGCGCTGGCTCTTCGGCGTCGGCCCGGCCCAGATCGACGTCGTCGTCCACCCGCAGTCGGTGGTGCACTCCATGGTGGAGCTGCGGGACGGATCCATCATCGCGCAGCTCGGCGTCGCCGACATGCGCTTGCCCATCCAGTACGCCTTCTCGTATCCCGAACGATGGGAGAGCCCGCTGCCGCGGCTGGACCTCGCGCGCTGCGGCCGCCTCGACTTCGCTGTGGCGGACCACCAGCGCTTCCCCTGCCTCGGCCTGGCCTACCGCGCCCTCGAGGGCGACTCGGCGCTCCCGGTCGTCCTGAACGCCGCGAACGAGGTCGCCGTGGCCGCGTTCCTCGGGGGCACGCTGGGCTTCCTCGCCATCCCGGAGCTCATCGAGCGGACCATGGAGGCGAGCCCCGCCGGGAACGTCTCGACGCTGGCCGACGTCCGCAGCGTGGACCGCTGGGCGCGGGGCGTCGCGCAGGATCTCGCCTCCGGCTACAATTGATCGGGAGAGGTCCCGTGCTGCATTCGCTGGCTGCCTTCGTCTTCGTCCTGGGTGTCCTCATCTTCGTGCACGAACTCGGGCACTTCGTCGTGGCCCGGCGGCTCGGCGTCCGCGTCGTCACGTTCTGCCTCGGGATGGGGCCCAAACTGGTCAAGTGGCGCCGGGGCGAGACGGAGTACGCCATCGCCGCGCTCCCCATCGGCGGCTACGTGAAGATGGCCGGCGAGAACCCCGACGACCCGCAGACGGGCGCCCGCGACGAGTTCCTCTCGCGCCCCAAGTGGGACCGGCTCCGCATCCTGCTGGCCGGGCCGCTGATGAACGTCCTCCTGGCCGTCGCGCTGACGACCATCGTGGTGGCCCAGGGCGCGCAGGTGCCGATCTTCGAGAGCGACCCGGTCGACGTCGCGGTCGTAACGAAGGGATCGCCGGCGGAGCGCGGCGGCATCCTGCCGGGCGACCGCATCGTCAGGGTGGGGAGCCAGAAGACCCCGACGTGGGAGCGCTTCTACCTCGCCATCGGCGGCCGCGCCGAGCGCGACGTGCGGGTCGTGCTGCTGCGCGAGGGCCGCGAGCTGACGGTCACCGTCAGGCCCGAGGCGCGGACGAAGATGCAGGTCGGGGACATCGGCGTGCTGCCGAAGGTGCACCCCGGGATCCGCAGCGTCGTCGCCGGAGGGCCCGCCGACAGAGCCGGCATCAAGGCCGGCGACGTGGTGCTCGCGCTGAACGGCGAGCCGATCATCTTCTCCGGCCAGCTCTCGGCCGAGATCCGCAAGCACCCCGAAGAGGCCATCACCCTGACTCTCGAGCGGGACGGCGCGCCGCTCGACGTGAGGGTGATTCCGCGGCGCCAGGGCCAGATCGGCCTGATCGGCATCGGCATCCAGGATCCGTACCGCACGATCAAGCCCGGCCCGCTCGGATCGCTCACGCTGAGCCTCAAGCGCAACGTGGAGTACTCGGGCCTGATCTTCCGGACCATCGGCGGGCTGCTGACGCGCGAGACCTCGGCCAACCAGCTCATGGGCCCGGTGGCCATCGCCCAGATGTCGGGCGACTACGCCGCCGCCGGCTGGATCGCCCTGTTCACCTTCATGGCGTCGCTCAGCCTGAACCTCGGCCTGCTGAACCTGCTGCCCATCCCCGTCTTGGACGGCGGGCACATCTTCATCATGGCCCTCGAAGGCGTCGCGCGCCGCGACTTCAGCATGAAGGTCAAGGAGCGCCTGATGCTGGCAGGCTTCCTCGTCCTGATGGCGCTGATGGTCGTGGTCGTCTACAACGACCTCGCGCGCCTCAGTCTGTTCGACCGCTTCAGCGCGGGGAACTAGCGGCGTCCGGCGGATTTCTCAGATAGCGCACGATGGCCTGGACCATGGCCGCCATCGTGAACTCCTCCGGCACGATCGCGGGCATGAGGCCGTGGGCGATGGCCGCCTGGGCCGTCACCGGCCCCACGCACGCCACGAGCGTCGTCCTCAGCACGTCGGCCACGGCGTCGGCGCCGTGGATGTCCACGAACTCGCGCACGGTGGACGGGCTGACGAAGGTGACGACGTCGATCTGCTGCTCGAGCAGCATCTTGTAGAGGTCCGGCTCGCCGGGATCGCCCGGCAGGACGCGCTCGATCCGGTATGCCCCGACTTCCCGCACCTCGGCGCCGGCCTTGCGCAGCTCCGCCGCCAGCAGGTCGCGGGCGCCTTCGGCCTGCACCAGCAGGACCTGGCGGCCGCGCACGCCCTTCCGGGCGGCGAGGGCCTCGACGAGGGCGTCGGGCCTCAGTTCGGGCGGCGCGATGTCCGCGCGCAGGCCGAAGGCCGCGAGCCGTTCGGCCGAGGACTGGCCGATGGCGCAGAGCCCGACGCCCTTCAGGTCGCGGATGTCGTGCGGCGCCGTTGTCAGCCGCCTCAGGAACACCTCGGCCCCCGTGAGCGTCGGCAGGACGACCCAGTCGAAGGCGCCGATGCCGGCGCAGACCTCGTCGAGCTCGGAGCCGTCGCCCGCGGGCGCGAGGCGTACGGTCGGCGCCAGGACGACCTGCGCGCCCTGGTCCTCCAGCAGGTCGACCAGCTCCCGCGCCTGCTCGCGCGGCCGCGTTACGACGATGCGCCTGCCGAAGAGCGGCCGCACGTCGAACCAGCGCAGGTGCTCGCGCAGGGCCGCGACGCGGCCCACCACGACGATGGCCGGGCGCGAATCGGCCGGGGGCGGCGCGCCGGCCAGGGACGAGAGCGTGCCGGCGACGGTCTGCTGGGTGGCGAGCGTGCCGCTGTAGATGAGCGCGGCCGGCTCGTCGGCTGGCCGGCCGTGCGCCGCCAGCGCGGCGAGGATGGCTGGCGCCTGGGCCGGCCCCGCGTAGCAGACAATCGTCCCGTCGAGGCGCGCCAGGCTCGCCCAGTCGATCCTGGGCAGCTTGCCGCGCGCGTCCTCGAACCCCCGCACGAGGGTCAGCGTGTCGCCGCCGCCGCGGTAGGTCACCGCCACCCCCGCGTACGGCGGGACGCCCACCGCGGCCGGGATGCCCGGCACGACTTCGAACGGGATGCCGTGCTCGTGCAGGAAGAGGGCCTCCTCGCCGCCGTCGTCGAAGATGAAGGGGTCGCCCCACTTGAGCCGCGCGACGTGCTTGCCCTCGCGGACCTTCTCGACCAGCAGGTAGGCGATGGCGTCGCGGTCGGTTCCCTGCGGCGCCGCGCGGCCCACGTCGATGCGTTCCGCCCCGGGAGGGGCGTGGCGCAGCAGCGCGGCGTGGACGAGGCTGTCGTACACCACCACGTCGGCGCGCCCGAGACACCGCGCCCCGCGCAGCGTCAGGAGGCCAGGGTCGCCCGGCCCGGCGCCGATGAAGCACACCCTCGGGCGGTTCGGCATCGCGCACCTCGCTCGGCAGGACCCGTGAGCGGCCCAAGCATATCAAAGGCGGGGGCGCGCGGCGCGGCGGTGTTCAGCGCGCCGGCGCGTAGTAGCCGGACCTGGTCCGGGCGGCCGCGCCTGGGCGCGACACGCGCACGCTCACGCGCCGCCACTCTCCGTCACGCCTGGAGTTGGACGACACGTAGCCGAGCAGGTACTGGCTCGACAGCTCGCACGAGATGTGCGCGTAGATCGCGGGCAACTCGTCGAGCCGCTCGGGAAAGAACGCCTGGCCCCCCGTCTGCGCCGTCAGCTCCCGCAAGACGAAGGCCGCCTCGTTGAAGCCCTTGCCCCGCCCGGCGGACCGGGCATCGATGCCGATGGCGTAGATGACAGTGTCGGAGCGCCTGGCCAGGTCGAGCACCGCGTCGTAGGACACGAGGCTCGTGGTGTCTTCCCCGTCCGAGAGCACGATGATCGCCTGGCGGCGCTGCGCCTCGACGCTCCGGGCTTCCGTCTTCGCCATCTCGCGCAGCGCCACGTAGATCGCCGTATAGAGGGCCGTCGAGCCTCCCGCCTCGACCGAACGCACCGCCCGCTCGAGATCCGGCCGCGAGGTTGTGAAAGGCGCGACCACCCGGACTCGGCTGTCGAAGTCGATGAGCTGCACCTCATCCTGCGGGCGAAGGCTCGCCACGAACCCGAGCGCGGCCGTCCGGGCGACGCTCATTCGTTCCTCCATGCTGGCGCTGCTGTCGAGCAGCAGGGCGACCGAGAGCGAGAGGCTCGTGCGGCTGAAGACGCCGACGTCCTGTCGGACGCCATCCTCGAAGACGGTGAAGTCGCCGCTGTCGAGGTCCGTGACGTACCGGTTCGAGCCGTCGGTGACGGTGACCGTCAGCGAGACGAGGTCGATCCCGCTGCGGTACGCCTGGGCCTGGGCTGCCGGAGGCGCTTCGGCGGGAACCGATTGTCCGAGGGCCGCGGCGGGGTGGCATGCGAAGGCCAGCGCCGCCGCCATCGAGGCGAGGCTGCTCCTCCTCACTGCCTGGCGGCGGCCCGGACGGGGACCAGGAGGCCCCGCGCCGTCAGCCCCTCCGGCCTCACGGCGACGATGGTCTTCTTCGGAGGGATCAACGACTCCGGCCTGGCGAACGTGATTCGGTACTGGCCCAGGAGCTCCGCCGCGAGGCGCTCCAGCGCGTCGGCGGCCGCCATCGACGACAGCACGTTCGTACGGCGGCCGCCAGTGGCCGTGGTGCCGCGGTCGAAGAGCCCTTCGCGGTGGCGGCCCTCGGGCGTCCGGACGTCCTCCGGCACGCCGCCGCCGATGACGAGCACGTGCAGGGCCGTGCCGTTGGCCGCGAGGCGCTCGATGAGCTCCGTGTCCGTGGCGTGTCCGAACTCGCGCCCGCCCGCCCACACGACCACGATGGCGGACCGTTCCGGCCCGGCCTTCTCCAGACCCGCGAGCGTCTCGTCCACGGCGTCGAGGACGCACGCGCCAGCTCCTTGAATCGGGAAGATCAAGCCCACGCCGCGCGCCACGGCGTCCGCGCTCGACGAGTAGTCGCTGAGCACGGTCGGCCGGTCGCCGAAGCCGACCAGGGCGATGCGCGCCTGCGCGCCCATGCGGGCGGCGAACGCCAGCAGGCCCTGCCGGACGTCGGAGACCTGGCTGCCGAGCGCCTGGCTCGTGTCCACGAGCACGGCGATGTGGAGGAGATCGGAAGCCCGCCTCGCGCGGAGCACTTCGCGGAGGCGGTCGTCGTCGCGCACGACGAAATCCTCGGGGCCGAGCGTCAGGACGGGGGAGCCGCCGCGGTCGACGACGCTCACGAACATGTCCCGCTCGGCTGGCTGGGCGGCGGAGGTCGAGGCGGAGGCTGCCATCGCCAGCGCGCCGAGGAGCGCGAGGAACGCGGGCGAGGCCGGCGGGTGCGTGAGGCGGAGATGCACGGCGGTTCGTCCTTCCTTCAGGCAGGGATGAGGCCAGTATAGCGTTTCCGCGAAACGCTTGTCAGCACGGCACTTGTCTACCTTGACCCGCCTTCGGACCGCGTGTTATAACCCGAAAGCCGTTCTGCCGGGCGCGGCCGCTGGGTCAGCGGGCGTGCGGCCGGTTTTCGGCGGGGGTTCGGAGCCTGCCGGCCGGTCGCGACGCGCGCGCCGCCGGGAGATGCCGTCGCGCCGTCCACACGAGCAGCCGTGCATACCGTCAGACAACTGGGCGCCCTCATGCGTCCGTCCAGGGACTTCGGCCGGGAGAGGAGCGCCCCCGCGGGCGCGGGCAGGTGAGTCGCACGATGGTCACGACCTGGATTCCCATCCTGATCTTCATCGCGGTGGCGATGGCGTTTGGCATTGTCGTGCTGCTCCTGGCGTGGTCGGTTGCGCCGCAGCGGTACTCGAAGGCCAAGCTCCAGCCCTACGAGTGCGGCATCGAGCCGCTGACCGACGCGCGCGAGCGCTTCAACGTGCGGTACTTCCTGGTGGCGATGCTGTTTCTGATCTTCGACGTGGAGACGATCTTTCTCTACCCGTGGGCCGTCATCGCGGAGGAGCTGGCCTGGTTCGGGTTCGTCGAGATCCTCGTGTTCATCTCGATCCTCGTCGCCGGGTACTTCTATGCCTGGCGTGAAGGCGCCCTGGAGTGGGTCTAGGCGGAGGCCGCTGATGTCAGAAGGCGAGAAGCCGGCACCGGAACAGATCCCGACCGCGCCGCCGGCGGCGAAGCCGGCCGCGCCCTCGGGGCCGAAAGGCGAGGCGAAGGCGGGCCCGGCCAAGACCGAGGCCAAGCCCGCGGCGCCGCCCGGGCCGCCCGATCCGGAACCCCCGCCCGATGCCGCCGTGCCGGCGTGCGTGACGGCCCTGCAGTCGGGGCTGCCGGGCGCCGTCGAGCACGTGAGCGTCTGGGTGGGGGACTGGACCGTCGTCGTGCCGGCGGGCCGCCTCGTCGACGCGGCGACCTTTCTCCGCGACCAGGCGGCGTGCCGGTTCGACTACTTGTCCGACCTGACGGCGGTGGACTGGCTGGGCCGAGATGCCCGCTTCGACGTCGTGCTGTGCCTCTACTCGACGGCGCTCCGCCACCGGCTGCGCGTGAAGGTGCGGGTGGCCGACGGGGAGCCCGTGCCGAGCGTCGCCGGCCTGTGGCCGGCGGCGAACTGGCTCGAGCGCGAGGTCTTCGACATGTTCGGCATCACGTTCACGGGCCACCCGGACCTGCGGCGGATCCTGATGCCGCCGGACTGGCAGGGGCATCCGCAGCGGAAGGACTATCCGCTCGAGGGGCCAGGCGAACTGCTGATGGAGAACCCGCAGGACTGGCTGAAGGCGGGTCAGGCCGCCGTCGAGTCCGGCATCGAGTGAGCCAGGTGACCATGGAGACCGAGACGCCCCGCCCGATGTTCGACACCGACGAGATGGTCCTTAACATGGGGCCCCAGCACCCCAGCACGCACGGGGTGCTCCGCCTCGTGCTGAAGCTGGACGGCGAGCGCGTCGTCGGCTGCGATCCGGTCATCGGCTACCTGCACCGCGGGATCGAGAAGTTGAGCGAGCACCGGGACTACACGCAGGTCGTCCTGCTGACGGACCGGATGGACTACGTCGCGGCCGCGACGAACAACCTGGGGTACGTCGAGACGATCGAGAAGCTGTACTCCCTCGAGGTGCCGCGGCGGGCGCGCTACATCCGCACGATTCTCGCGGAGCTGCAACGGGTGGCGAGCCACCTGCTCTGGCTCGGATCGAGCGCCGGCGATCTCGGGGCCCTGACGGTGCTCCTGTTCGGCCTGCGCGAGCGGGAGCTGGTCCTGGACCTGTTCGAGGAGTACTGCGGCGCGCGCCTGACGTACAACACGATGCGGATCGGCGGGCAGCCGGTGGACGTCCCGCCGGACTGGGGCAGGAAGATCCTGGCGTTTTGCGACGAGCAGGAGCGCAAGCTGCCGGACTACGAGGACCTGCTGACGAACAACCGCATCTTCCTGCAGCGTACCAAGGGCATCGGGGTCATCTCCGGCGCGGACGCCATCGCGCTGGGGCTGTCCGGGCCGCCGCTGCGGGGGTCGGGCGTGGCGCGGGACGTGCGCAAGGACGAGCCCTACGCCGCGTACGACGAGATGGACTTCGATATCGCGGTGGGCACCGAGGGCGACACCTACGACCGGTACCTCGTGCGCCTGGAGGAGATCCGGCAGTCCCTGCGCATCCTGCGGCAGGCGGTGGACGGCCTGCCGGAGGGCCCGGTCATGGGCAAGGTGCCGCGGCTCATCAAGCCGCCGGCCGGCGAGACGTTCCACGCGATCGAGGCGCCGAAGGGCGAGCTGGGGTTTTTCGTGGCGAGCGACGGCAAGTCGGTGTCGCCGTACCGGATGCGCGTGCGGCCAGCCTCCTTCTGCAACCTCCAGGCGCTGCCGCGCCTCGTGGTCGGGCACCTGGTGGCGGACGTCGTGGCGCTTGTCGGCACCATCGACATCGTGCTCGGGGAAGTGGATCGGTAGGAAGTGGGGACCCGGGGCCCGGGACTCGGGGCTCGAGGACGCGGACAAGACACGCTGACATGGTAGAAACCGTCATCGTCCCGCTGATCGTGATCCTCACCGTGCTGTTCGCGGTGCTGACGACCGTGATTTTCATGGTCCTGCTCGAGCGCAAGGTGCAGGCCTGGGTGCAGGTCCGGTACGGCCCCATGCGCGTCGGCTACCACGGGCTGCTGCAGACAGTCGCCGACGTGCTGAAGCTCTTCCTGAAGGAGGACATCACGCCGGCCAGGGCGGATCGCTGGCTGTTCACGATCGCGCCCCTCATGGCGCTGGTCCCCGCCCTCATCGCCTTCGCGGTGATCCCCCTCAGCCGGGACCTGACGCTGTTCGGCCTGCGGTTCCCGGGCCAGGTGGCCGACGTAAACGTGGGCCTGCTCTACGTCGTCTCGGTCGGGACGCTGGGCATCTACGGGATCATCCTCGGCGGCTGGGCCTCGAACAGCAAGTACCCGCTCCTGGGCAGCCTGCGCTCGTCGGCGCAGATCATCAGCTACGAGATCGCCGTCACGATGACGCTGGTCACGGTCATCGTGCTGTCGGGCACGCTCAGCATGACCGGCATCGTCCACGCCCAGCTCGACAAGGGGTGGTGGTTCGGCTTCATGCAGCCGGTCGCGTTCTTCATCTACTTCGTGGGCGGGCTGGCCGAGACGAACCGCCTGCCGTTCGACCTCCCGGAGGCCGAGCAGGAGCTGGTGGCGGGCTTCCACACCGAGTACTCGGGGATGCGGTTCGCGTTCTTCTTCCTCGCCGAGTACACGAACATGATCGTCATCTCGGCGGTGGCGACGACGCTCTTCCTCGGGGGCTGGCTGCCGCCGTTCCCGAACGTGGCGTGGCTGGGGTTCCTCGGCGTCGTTCCCGGGTGGGCGTGGTTCATGCTCAAGACCTTCGGGTTCCTGTACGTCTTTCTGTGGGTCCGGGCGACCTTCCCGCGCTACCGCTACGACCAGTTGATGCGCCTGGGCTGGAAGTGGCTGATCCCGCTGTCCATCGCCAACCTGGTGGTGACCGGGCTGATGAAGGTGCTGGTGTGAGGGGGCGACGCCCGTAGCGGAGAGCCATGGCTGAAGCAGCTGCCTTCTACATCCTCGCGGCGCTCATCCTGGGGTTCGGCGTGCTGGTCGTCACGGCGAAGAGCGCCGTGCACAGCGTCCTGTTCCTGGTCGCCGACTTCCTGTGCGTGGCCGCGCTCTACGTGACGCTGCAGGCGGAGTTCCTCGCCGTCATCCAGGTCATGGTGTACGCCGGCGGCATTGTCGTGCTGTACCTCTTCGTGGTCATGCTGGTGAACCTGAAGCGCCCCCCGGACGCGCAGCGCGATCCGCGCCGGCTGGGACGGCTCGGCGCCGTGCTGGCGGTCGCCGTCATGGTCGAGCTGGCCGCGATCCTGGCGGTCGGCTGGTCGCGGCCGGAGGGCGAGGCGGGCGCGCTGGGCCCGAGCAACGTGGCCCAGGTCGGCCGCGCGCTCTACACCGACTACCTGATCCCCTTCGAGCTGGCGTCGATCCTGCTGCTCGTCGCGATGATCGGCGCGATCCTCCTGGCGAGGAGGGAGATGTAGGCCGATGATTACCGCCACCCACTACCTGCTGCTCTCGGTCGGCCTGTTCTCGCTGGGCGTCATCGGCGTCCTGACGCGCCGGAACATCATCATCATCCTGATGTCGATCGAGCTGATGCTCAACGCGGTGAACATCAACCTCGTGGCGTTCTCGCACGAGCTCCAGAACGTCGTCGGCCAGGCGTTCGCGGTGTTCGTCATCGTCATCGCCGCCGCCGAGGCCGCCGTCGGCCTCGGCATCATCCTCGCGTTCTACCGCAACAAGGAAACCGTCAACATCGACGAGATGAACCTGCTGCGGTGGTGAGCCGTATGGACCTGATCTGGTTGATTCCGCTGCTGCCCGGCCTGGGCGCCCTCGTCAACGGCCTCGTCGGCGTGCGCGCTTTCGGCAAACGCACGGCGGGGCTCGTCGCCAACGCGGCGATGGCCGCGGCGCTGGCCCTGGCGCTGTACGCCTTCTGGCAGCTCCTGTCGCTGCCCGCCGACGCCCGCGAGCACACCGTGCGGCTGGCAGCGTGGATCCCGCCGATCCCCCTCGCCCTGGGAAACGGGGCGATCGGCGGCTTCACGGTGCCGTGGGGCTTCCGGCTCGACCCGCTGTCGGGACTGATGATTCTCGTCGTCACGCTGGTCGGGTTCCTGATCCACGTCTACTCGACCGGCTACATGCACGGCGAGACGCGGGGCGCCTACGCGCGGTTCTTCGCCTACCTGAACCTGTTCGCCTTCTTCATGCTCGTGCTCGTCCTGGGCGACAACTTCCTCGTGATGTTCGTCGGCTGGGAGGGCGTCGGGCTCTGTTCGTACCTCCTCATCGGGTACTACTACGAGAAGCAGAGCGCATCGGACGCGGGCAAGAAGGCGTTCATCGTCAACCGGATCGGCGACTGGGGCTTCATCGTCGGGATCTTCATGGTGTACGGGACGTTCGGCACCCTGGACTTCCGGGCGGTGGCCGACGCCGCCGGGCCCATGGGCGTCGAGGCGGCGGGCTTCGGCACGCTCTCGATTATCACCCTGCTGCTCTTCATCGGGGCCACCGGCAAGTCCGCGCAGATCCCGCTCTACGTCTGGCTGCCCGACGCGATGGAGGGCCCGACGCCGGTCTCGGCGCTCATCCACGCGGCGACGATGGTGACGGCCGGCGTGTACATGGTGGGCCGCAACGCCGTCCTCTTCTCGCACGCGCCGATGACGATGGAGGTGGTCGCCGTCGTCGGGGTGGCCACGGCGTTCATGGCCGCGACAATCGGCCTGGCGCAGCACGACATCAAGCGCGTCCTGGCCTACTCGACCGTGTCCCAGCTCGGGTTCATGTTCATCGCCATGGGCGTGGGCGCCTTCGCCGCCGGCGCGTTCCACCTGATGACCCACGCGTTCTTCAAGGCGCTGCTCTTCCTCTGCTCCGGCTCGGTGATCCACGCCATGGCGGGGGAGCAGGACATGCGCCGCATGGGCGGGCTGAAGCCGCACCTGCCGATCACGTACGCGACCATGCTCGTCGGCACGCTGGCGATAGCCGGGATACCGCCCCTGTCTGGGTTCTTCAGCAAGGACGAGATTCTCTACCGCGCGTTCCTCGACCACAAGGTCATCTGGGGGGTGGCGGTGGCCACGGCCCTGATGACGGCGTTCTACATGTACCGCCTCATGTCGCTGACCTTCTTCGGGGCCTACCGCGGGCCCGCGTGGGAGGCGCACGGCGGCCGCGCGGACCATGGCCACGCCGCATCCGGCGGCGGCCACGGCCACGGCGGGGGCGGGTGGCGCGGCCCGCACGAGTCGCCGCGGTCGATGACCGTGCCGCTGCAGCTCCTCGCCGTGGGCGCCGTGCTTGCGGGCTTCGTTGGCGTCCCGGCCGCCCTGGGCGGCGGCAACGCCATCGAGCACTTCCTCGAGCCGAGCTTCGTCGCCCGAACGGCCGCGCCGCCAGGTGCGACGGCCCCGGCGACGCACGAGGCTCGAGGCCTCGGCGAGGCGGCGCATGCCGCCGAGTCGAAGGGCGGCGAGGGGACCGGGCACGCCGCGCACCTCTCGCGCTCCGCCGAGCTCGGCCTGATGGCCCTTTCGGTGCTCGCGGGCATCGTGGGCATCGCGGCTGCCTACCGCATCTTCGTGCGGGCGCCGGAGATCGCCGAGACCCTGGCCCGCCGCTGGTCGGGCGCGCACCGGGTCCTGTCGAACAAGTACTACGTGGACGAGCTCTACGGCGCCACCGTCGTCGCCGGCACGATGGGCGCGGCCAGGGGGCTCTGGGCCTTCGACCGCAGCGTGGTGGACGGGGCGGTGAACGGATCGGGCTGGCTGACGGTCTCCTCGGCCTGGGTCTCGCACGCCCTCGACAAGTACATCGTGGACGGCCTCGTGAACCTCGTCGGCGCGGTGCTCGAGGCGGGCAGCTTCGTCGTCCGCCGCGTCCAGACCGGCCTCGTGCAGAACTACGCGCTCGTCATGCTGTTCGGCGTGTTCGCGTTCGTGAGCGTCTACCTGTTCGTGCGGTAGCCGGAGTCGGATTTCAGGTGCCTCTAACCCCAGGACTGCAGCAGTGAGCAACGCCGCCAACTTCCCGATCCTGTCCACCATCCTCTTCACGCCGATTGCGGGGGCCGTTCTGCTGCTCTTCGTGAACAAGCGTCAGGAGAACCTGATCCGCTGGATCGCGAACCTCGTCGCGCTCCTCGGATTCCTGGTGTCGGTGCCGATCTGGTTCTGGTACGACCCGGCGGGCCCGCAGTACCAGTTCATCGAGCGGGTCCCGTGGATCCCCTCCATCGGCGCCGACTACTTCCTCGGCGTGGACGGCTTCAGCGTGCTGCTGGTCCTGCTGACCACCCTGATGGGCGCCATCGCCGTGCTCTCGTCCTGGACGGCCATCACGGACCGCGTCAAGGAGTACTACGTCTTCCTGCTGCTGCTCCAGGGCGGCATGATCGGCGCCTTCGTCGCGCTCGACTTCCTCCTGTTCTTCCTGTTCTGGGAGGTCATGCTGGTGCCGATGTACTTCCTCATCGGCATCTGGGGCAGCGACCGCCGGCTCTACTCGGCGATCAAGTTCTTCCTCTACACCCTGGTCGGCAGCGTGGTGATGCTGCTGGGCATCCTCGCCCTGTACTTCCACCTCCACGACGTCACCGGCGCGTACAGCTTCGACATCACGAAGTTCCAGGCGATGCACGCGCCGTTCGACCTGCAGTGGTGGGTGTTCCTGGCGTTCTTCCTGGGCTTCTCCATCAAGGTCCCGATGTTCCCGTTCCACACCTGGCTGCCCGACGCGCACACCGACGCGCCGACGGCCGGGTCGGTCATCCTGGCGGCCGTGCTCCTGAAGATGGGGACGTACGGGTTCATCCGGTTCAGCCTGCCGATCCTGCCCGAGGCCACGAAGGCCAGCATCTGGTGGGTGGCCGGCCTCGCGATTATCGGCATCATCTACGGCGCGCTGGTCGCGCTGGCCCAGAAGGACTGGAAGCGCCTGGTCGCGTACTCCAGCGTGAGCCACATGGGCATGGTGATGCTGGGCCTGATCGCCCTGAACCCGGTCGGCATCACCGGCAGCATCATCCAGCAGCTGAACCACGGGATCTCGACCGGCGCGCTCTTCCTCATCGTCGGCATCGTGTACGAGCGGCGGCACACCCGCGAGATCGCCGAGTACGGAGGGCTCTCGAAGGTCATGCCGGTCTTCGCCGCGATCTTCATGGTCATGATGCTCTCGTCGCTGGGCCTGCCGACGCTCAACGGCTTCATCGGCGAGATCCTGATCCTGCAGGGCGCCTACACCGCCAACATCTGGTGGGCGGCGGTCGCGGCCAGCGGCCTAGTCCTCGGCGCGGCCTACCTCCTGTGGCTCTACCAGCGGACGATGTTCGGCAGGCTCGAGAACCCGAAGAACGAGCACCTGCGCGACCTGAGCCTGCGCGAGATCGTCACCTTCGCGCCGCTCGTCGTCCTCGCGGTCTGGATCGGCATCTACCCGGCGCCGTTCATCAACCGGACGGCTCCGACCGTGCAGGCCGTCATGCAGCGCGTGAATCCCGAGTACGCGCGGGCCTCGGCGGCGGCGGGCGCGCGCCAGGCGCCGAAGATCGCGGACTGCGACGAGAACGAGCCGCTGACTCCGTTCACGACCGCGCCCTGCGGCGACGCTGCGGAGGGGCAGGCCCCCCCGCCGCCGGCCGCCCCTGAGGGCGGCGGCGCGCCGCAGGCGAATCCGGCAGGAGGGCGGCACTGATGCCCGCGTGGTTCTCGCTGAACGACCTCTACTATCTGCTGCCGGAGCTGGTGCTCGCCTCCGGCGTGCTCGTCCTGCTCGTCGCCACGGCCCTGACGCCCAAAAGGCGCCAGGGCTGGCTCTCGTGGCTGGCGCTGGGCGCGCTGGCGGCCTCGGCCGCCGCCGTGCTGGCCGTCGCCCGGCCCGTCCCGGTGGACGTCGCCAGGGGCCTCATCTCCGTGGACGCCTTCGCCGCGTTCTTCAAGGGGATCGTCCTGCTCGCCGCCGCTCTCACCGTCCTCCTGTCCGTGCGCTACCTCGACACCGAGGGCGCGCGGCACGGCTCCTACATGTTCCTCGTGCTGTGCGCCACGCTCGGCATGATGTTCATGGCCTCAGGCACCGACCTCGTCGTGATCTTCGTCGGCCTCGAGACGATGGCGATCGCCTTCTACATCCTGGCCGGCCTGCTCAAGCCGGATCGGCGGTCGAACGAGGCCGCGGTGAAGTACTTCCTGCTGGGCGCGTTCTCCCTGGGCATCCTCCTGTACGGGATTTCGATCCTGTACGGCATGTCCGGCACGACGAACCTCCGCGCGCTGGCGGAGGCCGTCGCGGCCCGCGGGCGGGACCCCTGGCTGATGCTCGCGCTGATCCTCGTGGCGGCGGGCATCGGCTTCAAGATCGCGGCCGTGCCGTTCCACATGTGGGCCCCGGACGTGTACGAGGGCGCGCCCACGCCCATCACGGCGTTCCTGTCGGTGGGATCGAAAGCCGCGTCCTTCGCGATGCTGCTCCGGATCTTCCTCGAGGGCCTGCCGTCTCTCTCCGGCGACTGGACGATCCTCTTCTACGTCCTCGCCGTCGTGACGATGACCGTCGGCAACATCGCGGCGCTGACGCAGAGCAACACGAAGCGGATGCTGGCGTACTCGTCGATCGCCCACGCCGGCTACCTGCTGATCGGCGTAATCGCCGGCACCACCCGCGGCGTCGCCGCGATGCTCATCTACTTCGTGATCTACGCGTTCATGCAGATGGGCGCCTTCGCGGTAGTCGTCCTGCTGCGGCGGGCCGACGTCATCGGCGACGAGCTGAAGGACCTCGGCGGGCTCCTCGCGCGGCAGCCCTTCGCCGCCGTCGCGATGCTCGTCTTCATGCTGTCGCTCGGCGGCATCCCGCCCACCGCCGGTTTCATGGGCAAGTTCTGGCTCTTCAGCGCGGCCATCGACGCGAACTACGTCTGGCTGGCCGTCATCGGCGTGCTCAACAGCGCCGTCTCGCTCTACTACTACCTGCGCGTCGTCGTGTTCATGTTCATGAAGCACGAGGCGGCCGGGTCGCAGCCGGCGCTCTCGCCGGCGCTGACAACGGCGCTCGTCGTGACGCTGGCCGGGACGCTGGTGCTGGGAGTGTACCCGCGGCCGCTGTTCGAGCTGGCCGAGCTGTCGGCCAGGGCGCTCGGGGTCGTCGGCGTCTCGGCGACGGTGTTCTGAGAGGAATCCAGAAGCCAGAATCCCGAACGGACAGGTGACGGTTGGGAGGTTAGGAGCTACAGGGGGTAAAGGAGGCAGGGGAGGCCCGACCAGCGCCAAGCGCCTGGTCTGCGGCCCCTTGCCCCGGTGTTGACGAGTTCCGAGCTCCGAGCCACGAGGCCAGAGCCCCGCGTCCCGAATCCCCATCAGCTCCCGAACAGCCCCCGCCCGCCGACGATGCGCCCGCGGCAGCTCGGGCTGCCGCAGGCGCAGTCGAACGGCGTCATGCGGCCGTCGTAGAACGTGCCGTAGTCCACCGTCAGCTCCTCCCCGGCGCGGATGTCCCGGACGGCGACGAGGTTCAAGCCCGAGAACGCGGTGTTGGGATTGCAGGAGTGGTTCTGGGGCGCCCACCCGGCGGGCTCGCGGTCCCAGAGGACGAAGACGTCCGGGCCGATGGGGTAGGCGTATCGGTAGAAGACATCCCGCTCGGCGGCCGGCCAGGCGCGCTCCACGTGGGCCCGCGTGACAATGCGTTGCGCCCGGCCCTCGCCTTCGAAGACCACGCCGCCCGCCGGGACGTCGCGCGCGGCGTACAGCGCGAAGCCGGAGCCGTTCTGCCTGACGGCGTAGGGCGGCTGCCGGCGCGCGTGGCGCGCGAGGCCCTCGGCGATGATGCCCCGAAGGAAGCCGGCCTGCCCGAGGCCGTCGTGCGCCAGGATGTAGTCGGCCGAGCCTTGGAACCCATCCGGGTAGAACACCGAGCAGGTGAAGTTGGTCTCGAGGAAGTAGACCGTTCCGTCGGGAGCGACCCGGAAGTCCAAGCGCGCGTACCCCTCGCCCGAGAACCCCGTGAAGACCCTGATGGCCGCGTCTTTCAGGCGGCCGGCCAGGGCCGCGTCCTCGCAGGGCACGTTGCACTCCGGATGGAACTGCGTGACCTTCAGCTTGTACGTCTTGAACCGATGGCCAGGGGGGAACACGAACTCGAGCGGACGCAGCGCCACCGGAGGCTGAAAGGGATCGGGCGCGCCGCAGACGAGCACCGTGAACTCGCGCCCCTCCACGTACTCCTCGATCATCAGGCTGCCGTACTCGGGCAGCCGTTTGGCGGCCTGCCGCCTCAGCCCGGCGGGCGTGGCCGCCAGCGACCGCTCGTCGATGCCCATGCTGTCGCCGTACCCGGCCGGCTTGACGAAGAGCGGGAAGCGCAGCGCGGCTTCGGCGGCGGCGACATCCGCCTCGGTCCTGGCCAGCACCCACCGCGGGACCGTCACGCCGGAGGACACGGCCACGAGCTTCATCACGTCCTTCGGCTGGTCGTAGAGCGCGCTGGGCGGGCCGGTGAACGGAAGCTTCAGCTGCTCCAGCGCGATGACCACGTCGATCCCCGGGACGTCCGAGTCGGGGTAGCCCTCGCACAGGTTGACGAAGATGTCGAAACCCTGCCGCGCGAGCGCCTTCAGCTGGGCGTAGGTCGAGATCTTGTCCAGAAAGGCGTGGTGGAACTCGTGCTCCGGCAGAAGCGGCGCGAGATCGCGGGGAGGATCGTAGTGCCGGTAGTCGCAGGACGAACCCTCGTACGACGGCTGGAGCACGCAGATCTTCATGAGTCAGGCCGTGCGGCGCCGCCCGCTCGAGACGTGCCGGTCGTAGGCGTCCCGCAGGATCTCGGAGACGAGGACGGTCGCCGGGATGCCAGCCTGGAGCAGGATCTCGCCGACCGACGTCTCCTGGTCCCCGGTGAGGCCGCAGTTCGAGTTGACCTCGAGCACGAACAGCTTGCCGGTCCGCTCTTCGAGCCGGATGTCGACGCGTCCGTATCCCGCGCCGTCGACGGCCAGAAACGCCTGCACCGCCAGGGCGGCCAGCCGATCGCACAGGTGCGCCGGGGCCTTGCCGAAGCGGTAGAAGGGCTCGCCCTCGGGCAGCCGAGGCTCGTACTTGAACTCGGACCAGTACCGGTCGTAGCTGAGGAACCGCTCGTGCGCGGGCAGCGCCGAGTGGAAGAGGCGCTGCGCGGGCGGATAGGCGCGCGCGCCGCCCGGCGCGCAGCGGTCGCCCACGACAAGCACCGTGAACTCGGGACCGTCGATGAACCGCTCCGCGAAGATGCCCGAGCGGCGGTAGAAGTCGCCGTCCTCGCTCGCGAGCAGCCACGCCACGCGGGCGGCGACGCCTTCGGCGTCGGTCACCAGGGAGGTCAGGCCGATGCCGCCGCTGCCGGCCGACACTTCGGGCTTCACGAAAGCGGGATAGCCGACCTCGGCTTCGAGCCTCGCGATGTCCTCCGGCAGGCTCCGCAGCGGCACGAACGGCGCGGTCGGCACGCCCCGCTCGAGCAGCCGCAGCTTCATCGGGACCTTGTAGGTCGTGATCTCGTAGAAGGCCGAAGTACTGCCGGTGAACGGGAGGCCCGCCTGCTCGAGGACCTTCACGACCGACACGCCCGGCGAGCCGTCGAGCTCGTTGCCGTCGCACAGGTTCATCACGAGGCAGCGCCTCTCGCGGCGGGGTCCCTCGAGCTCGGCCACGACGCTGGCGAGGTTGTTGAGGGTGACGGGCACCCACCGCCACTCGTATCCCAGCTCGGCGAACCAGCCGTCGAGCTCAGCGCGGAACCCGGGCAAGTCGTACTCCGGGCTCTCGAGCTGGCCGTCCTTGTCGTAGTAGGGGATGAAGACGGACACGACCGGCTGCCACCCGTCGAACCGATCAGGCACGCTCATTGCGGACCGGCGCCACCTCCTCGCGCGCGAACCGAGCCACGATACTAGCGTCCGACCGCGCCGCGCACAAGCGGAGAATGCACGCGGCGCACGCCGCGTCGGTCGCTGCCCGCGCAGGCGCCGGGCTCGTGGATGGCGCGCGCGGCTCGGCCTTGATGGGCGGGGCCGCTTGGACGATACTGGCAGCGGTGCCGCCATGGCGTTCTTGACGGGAAAGGGCAGCGCGGAGGCGCTGAGGGCCGCGGGATCGCTCAGTACGGTGGGCCTGGCGTTCGTGCTGGCGCTTGCGATCGGCTTCTGGTTCGGCTCTGTGCTCGACCGCTGGGCCGGGACGCGGCCGCTCTTCACGATCGTCTGCTTCTTCTTCGGCCTCGCCGCCGGCATCCTGAACGTGTACCGCATCGTGTCGCGGGCGTTTCCGGCCGGGCGTCCCGCGCCGGGTGCGCCGGCGCCGCCGGCCGATCCGGGGCCGTCGGATCGCGATCTTCACGCAGACGACGACTGAGCCCGCTTGGGACCGCCGCATGACGGTGTTGCGCGAAACAGACCCCTCACTGCGCCGCGTGCAGAGGGACTCGGCGATCATCGGCGCCGCGCTCGCCCTGGCGGCGCTCGTGCTGCAGCGCGGGCGGCCGGGTGGCGCGCTGGGCGTGCTCGCGGGCGTGGCCCTGATGGCCGTCAGCTACCGTGCCATCAGCGGCGGGGTTTCGGCCATCGTCCGGCGGGCCGAAGCGGCGGCCGGCCCTGCCGCCGGCTCGGGCGCGCCGAAGGTGCGGACCAGCCTGGTCTTCGCCGGGTTCATCGGGCGCTACGCGGTCGTCGGCGCCCTCGCCTGGGCGGTACTAGTGCCGCTTCGCGCCGACCCGGTGGGACTGGTCGCGGGCGTCTCCGTCACCGTGGCGGCCATCGCCGTGGAGGCCGTCAGGCTCGTCCGGACGGGGCGCGGGGCGGGGCCCCCGGGCGCATGAGCCGCGCGCCCGGACGGGGCGCGTCCGCTTTACCGGACCTGCCGCCATACGATATCCTCTTACCTTGGCTTGGCTCCTCCGGGAGCCGGCTCTGAGCACCACGGCCCCCCCAGCCGGATCGCCTCGACTATGGAGAAGCTCGAACACGAACTCTGGATCGTGCAGGCGGCCAACGCGGTCTTCGGCCGAATGGTGAACGCGTTCCTGGGTCTGTTCGGGCTCCAGGCGGCGGACCCGGCCCACCCGATCCCGAACTACCTGGTGATGGTGTTCTTGATTGCAGCCCTCCTCGTCGCTCTGGCGTTCCTGCTGCGGTCCAGGCTGAGCGTCGAGAACCCCGGCAGGCTCCAGATCGTCTTCGAGGACGCCGTCAACGCCCTTGGCGGGATGCTCGACGACATCGTCGGTCCCAAGGGCCGCCGGTACCTGCCTCTTGTCGCCACGGTCGGCGTGTTCATCCTGTGCGGCAACCTGATCGGGCTCGTCCCCGGCTTCATGGCGCCCACAAGCAGCATCAACGTGACCCTCGGCTGCGCCCTGACGGTGTGGATCTACTACCACATCCAGGGCGTCAGGGAGCAGGGCCTGCTGGCCTACCTGAAGCACTTCGCCGTGCCCCCGGGCGCGCCGGCGTTCATCGCGCCGATCATGCTGCCCATCGAGATCATCAGCCACCTCTCCCGCGTGTTGTCGCTGTCGCTGCGGCTGTTCGGCAACATCTTCGGCGAGGAACTGGTCATCGTGATCCTGTTCAGCATCGTTCCCTTCGTCGTGCCCCTGCCGATGATGTTCCTGGGCATCATCACCGGCAGCCTGCAGGCGTTCATCTTCGTCATGCTGACGATGATCTACCTGAGCGGCGCGGTGGCGGCCGAGCACGGCCACGAGGACGCACACGCGCACGCGCACCGACCGGCCCGCCACGCGGAAGGCGTGGCGGCCTGACACCCGGACGTCGAACCCAACTGAGGAGGCTGTGGTCGTGAAGATGCGTTTCGCTCTGATGTTCACCTTTGTCGTGTTGACACTCGGCCTGGCGAGTCCGGCCTACGCGCAGGAGGCGGCGGGGGCGGCAATCGGCGTCGAAGTCGTGCGGTGGTCGATCATCACCGCCGGTTTTGCCCTGGCGATCGCGGCGACGTTCGGCGCGCTGTCGCAGGCCAAGGGCCTCAGCGCGGCGGTGGAGGGCATCGCGCGCAATCCCGCGGCGGCGAACGACATCCGCGGCAACCTGATCCTGGGCCTGGTGCTGATCGAGTCGCTCGTGATCTACGTGCTGCTCATCTCGCTGATCCTGTTCTTCATCAAGCCCTTCGGCTCCTAGGCCCGGCCGCCCCGGGTCCGCCGCCGGCCGCTCCGGGCGTCCCGGCCCCCGCCGGGATGTCCGGCGCTCGTCGGCCGCGGCGGCCCTGCCGCGGCGCCTCGGCGCGCGTTCCGCGCGGAGGAAGCGCGTGCGCCGCTCGCTGCCCCTGTCCCCGTTCGACGCGCTGCTGCTCCTGATGGTGATCATCTGGGGCTCGAACTACTCCGTCGTCAAGGCGGCCCTCCGGGAGATCCCCCCGCAGGCGTTCAACGCCGCGCGGATGACGGTCGCATCGGCCGTGTTCGCCGCCGCGCTCGCCTGGACCGGCCTGCCACGCCTGCCGAAGCGGGACTGGATCCGCATCGCGGCGGTCGGGACGATCGGCCATTTCGTCTACCAGCTCTTCTTCATCTCGGGGATCGCGCGGACGTCGGCTTCCAACAGCTCGCTCATCATCGGCTGCTCGCCCGTCGCCGTGTCGATCGCCAGCGCGCTTGCAGGGCACGAGCGGATCGCGCCGGCGCAGTGGGCCGGGATCCTGATCTCGCTTGCCGGCGTGTACCTCGTCGTCGGGCTCGGGGCCGGATTCGGCGGGGCCTCGCTGGCCGGGGACCTGCTCACGATGGGGGCCGTGGCGTGCTGGGCCGTCTACACGGTCGGATCGCGCACGCTGCTGACCCGCTACTCGCCCCTGACCGTCACGGGCCTGACCATGCTGTGCGGCACGACGCTGCTCGTGCCCGCCTCGCTGCCGGCCATGAGCCGGGTGGCCTGGACGAGCGTGCCGGCGTGGGCCTGGGTCGCGCTCGTCCTCTCGGCGCTGCTCGCCATCGATTTGGCCTATCTCATCTGGTACACCTCGGTGCAGCGCATCGGCAACGTCCGCACCTCCGCCTACTCGAACTTCATTCCGCTGGTGGCGATGGCCGTCGCCATCGTGGCGCTGGGCGAGTCGCTGACTGTCCTGAAGGCGGCGGGCGCCGCCGCGATCCTGGGCGGCGTCGCGATCACGCGGACCGCGGCCAAGAGCCGCGCGATGGCGGATCCTCCGGGGGAGGAATAGCGGTCCCGGCTCCCGCCGTCGGCCGACGGCCCGCGGTGAACGAACGGCTGTGGATCGGCGGGCCGGCCCCGGCGGATGGGCCCGAATCCCGATTCCCGGGCCCCGTATTCAGTACTCCGCCGTTTCCCTGATGGCCTGGAGCAGCCCGGCGGGGCCGGGCAGGATGGCCTCCTCGAGGATCGGGCTGTAGGCGACGGGCGTGTCCAGCGCCGCCACGCGCCGCACCGGCGCGTCGAGGTCGTGGAAGTGCTCCTGGGCGATGCGCGCCGCGATCTCGGCGCCGAACCCGCATGTCAGCTGATCCTCGTGCGCGACAATCACGCGGCTCGTGCGGGCCACCCACGCGCCGATGGCGTCCCAGTCGCAGGGCGCCAGCGTGCGCAGGTCCAGCACCGCGACGCTGAGGCCCTCCTTTTCCGCCTGCTGCGCGGCCAGGATCGAGCGCTGCACGAGCGCGCCCCAGGTCACAATCACGACGTCGCGGCCCTCCCGTCTGACGGCGGCCCGCCCGAACGGTATCGTGCAGTCGGGGCCGGGGTACTCGCCCTTGTTGTACGTCTGGCGGTACAGGTGCTTGTGCTCGAGGAACATGACCGGGTCGTCGCAGCGGATCGCGGTCCGCAGCAGCCCGGCGGCATCCGCCGCGTTCGATGGAAAGACCAGCCGGATTCCGGGGCAGTGCGCGAAGATGCTGACGCCCGACTGGCTGTGGTACGGCGCGCCGCCGCGCAGGTAGCCGCCGATCGGCACCCGGACCACCATCGGGCACGACCACGCGTTGCCCGAACGGTACCGCAACATCGACGCCTCGTTGCGCAGCTGCTGCATCGCGGGCCAGATGTAGTCGAAGAACTGGATCTCCACGACCGGCTTCAGGCCGCGCACGGCCATGCCCACCGCCCGCCCGACGATGTTCGCCTCGGCGAGCGGCGTGTTGAAGACCCGGTCGCTGCCGAACTGCCGCTGGAGGCCGTGGGTGACCTTGAAGACGCCGCCCTTGCCCTGGACCTCGTCAAGGCTCCGCTCGCGGCTGCAGTCCGCCACGTCCTGGCCGAAGACGACGATGCGCGGGTCGCGGGCCATCTCGTCCTTGAGCGTGCGGTTGATAGCCGCCACCATCGTGTCCGGCCGGCCCTCAGGCCTCGCCGGCGTGTCGAACGCGTCAGAGGAGGGATCGACGTCCGGCGAGAAGACCCACAACGCGGCCGTCTCCGGCGCCGGTTTCGCGGCGGCGATCGCCCGCTTCGCCGCGTCGTCCACCTCGCGCGCCACGCTGGCGCGCAAGACATCGAGGGACTCCTCGGTTGCCGCGCCGCGCGACAGCAGAAGGGCCGCCATCCTGGCGAGCGGATCGCGCCGGCGCTCGGCATCCCGTTCGGCCTCGGTCTTGTACAGCCGCTCGTCATCCGAGAGGGAGTGCGAGTACGGGCGGATCACCTGGGCGTGGACCAGGGCCGGGCCCTTTCTGGCCCGGGCATAAGCCAGAGCCTCGCGCATGGCCCGATCGCTGTCGAGGTAGTCGGTGCCGTCGGCGGACACGAGTAGCAGGCCAGGGAACGAGCGCAGCAGGGCCGAGATGCTCCCGCCCGCCGTCTGCACTTCCACCGGGACCGAGATTGCCCACCCGTTGTCCTCGACGAGATACACGACCGGGAGGCGCAGGTTGCAGGCCGTGTTCAGCGATTCCCAGAACTCGCCCTCGCTCGTCGTGCCATCGCCGAGCGATACGTACGAGACCTCGTCGTCTCTGCGGCCGGCTTCCCTGTCGGCGAGGCCCGGGAGGCGCCCGCGGAGCAGGCCTGCCTCGGCGCAGCCGACGGCGTGCAGGCACTGCGACCCCGTGGGGCTGCCTTGCGACACGATGTGGAGGTCCCGGTGGCCCCAGTGCGAAGGCATCTGCCGGCCGCGGGACGCGGGGTCGTCTGCCGCGCCCGCCGCCTGCAGGAACATCTCGTACGGCGTGACGCCGAGCGCCAGGCAGAGCGCCCGGTCTCGGTAATACGGAAAGAACCAGTCGTAGCCGGCCCGGAGGTGACGCCCCGCGGCCGTAAGGATGGCCTCGTGCCCGGCGCCGCTGATCTGGAAGTGGATCTGGCTCTGGTTCCTGAGTTGGATCTCCTTGTCGTCCATCTTCCGCGACAGGTACATGATCCGGTAGGCCCAGAGCAAGGTCTCGTGCGGGAGATCGATGGGCCGGCCGGCTTGTACGTCCCGGGCCGGGTCCTGGGCTGTGGTCGTCTGCATGCTGCATCCTGCCGGAGCCGCCGCGGGCCGGTGGTTGGGTGCGCGCGAATCGGAATGGCGGAATCCGGAATTATACCACCCACGCCCGCGTGGTATGGTGGACCCGGCGCAGCCCGCCGGGACGCCCAACCGGCCGGCGCAGGCGGACGAGCGCCGTGCCGCGACGAGGCGCATGCCGGGCGCGCGAGAGGAGACGCGGATGCACGCCGGACTGACGGGCAAGGCGGCCTTGGTGTGCGCGGCGAGCCGAGGGCTGGGAAAAGCCGCCGCCCGAGGGCTCGCGGCAGAGGGCGCGAGCGTCGCGATCTGCGCCCGCAGCCAGGAGCCGCTCGAGGCCGCCGCCGAGGAGATTCGGGCGGAGACGGGAGCGGTCGTGCTCGCGCTGGTGGCCGACGTGTCGCGCCAGGCGGACGTTGTCAGGGTCGTAGACGAGACCGTTCGCCGCCTCGGACGCCTGGACATCCTGGTCACGAACTCCGGCGGACCGAAAGCCGGGCTCTTCGGAGCCATCAGCGACGCCGACTGGCGAGACGCGGTCGATCTGGTCCTGCTGAGCGCGGTGCGGCTCTGCTCGGAGGCCGTCCCGCACATGCGTCGAGTTGGAGGCGGGCGCATCGTTCACATCACGTCGGTGTCGGCCAAGCAGCCGATACCCGGCCTGATGCTGTCGAACGCCTTGCGGCCGGCCGTCACCGGCTTCGCCAAGACCCTCGCGGCGGAACTGGCGCGCGACAACATCCTGGTGAACTGCGTCGCGCCCGGCTACACGCGCACCGAGCGCGTTGTCGCGCTGGCCCAGGCGGCTGCCGCGCGCGAAGGCGCGGCGCTCGACACGATCCAGGCGCGGAACATCCAGGAGATCCCGCTCGGGCGCATGGCGGAACCCGAGGACATCGCCGACGCGATCGTCTTTCTCGCCTCCGAGCGCAGCCGTTCGATCACGGGAACAACGCTCGCGGTCGACGGCGGCTATCTTCGCGGTCTGCTGTAGCGCCCGAGGCGGGGGCGTCGCGCAGGGTGTCGCGCAGGAGGCGCGCGACCCAGGCGAACGCCGCGAGATTCGCCGCCGACAGCAGCACCGTCGCGTCGATTCGCGTTGCGGTTCGCGGCACGGCGAAGCCAATGCCGTCGCCGAACCCGTAGAAGAGATTCAGGTTCAGCGCGAACATGCCGCTCAGAACCCACAGCGGCGCCCGCCAGCGCGGGAGCAGGGCCGCGGCGAGCGCCAGCGGCGGCAGGATCATGAAGAAGTGGTTCTCGTGAACCTGCACCGAGAGCACGAAGTAGGCGTAGACCGACCAGGCGCCCAGCAGCGAGAAGCGGGGTAGATCGCGCACCTTTCGCCCGGTCCACAAGGCCCAGGCCACGGCCGCGACCGTCAGAGCCGTCGCCGCAAGGCGCGGGTCGGGGTACCCCAGCTCAGCGAGGCGGGTTATCGCCAGCGGCCGACGGACCGGCGACAGGAAGGCGCCGGCCACGCCCATTTCGGCGGCGGCGTAGGCCGCCCGCATGATGTAGGTCACGATCCACCAGAGGTTGGCGGCCTGGCCGGACAGCATGTCGTGCCGGCCGAGCGAGCGCATCGCCTGCACGAAGTTCGGCCACGCGCCCGCCGCGGCAATGGGCGCCAGGATCGCGGCTGCCGAGAGGATCGCCGCGCCTGCGGCGAGGCTGAGGGATCTCGCCCTGGGCCGGGACGCGCCTCCGGACGGGGAGACGGCGAGCGCCAGGGCGACGGCCGGCGCGAACAGGACGGCCTGCGGCTTGGTCAGGATGGCGGCAGCCATCAGCGCGCCCGACAGGCCCGCCGCTCCCGACGCAGCAGCGACCAGGGCTCCGAGGGCGGGCAGGGCGAACAGCGCGTCGAGGTATCCGAGCACCGGTGTCGCGAGGATCGAGGCCGGATTGAGCCAGAAGGCCAGCGCCGCGAACCGGGCCCGATCGGCCCGATGAGGCTGCACGCGCCGCACCGCGGCCCACAACACGAGGGTCATCGCGCCTTCGCACGCCAGGGGCAGGGCCTTGATGCATGCGGCGAGCAGCGGCGTGTTTGCGAAGCCCGGGCGCGCCCAGCCGTAGAGGCGGCCCGCCGCGGAGAGCGCGTACAGGGCCACCGGAGGGTAGTCGACCGTCGCCTCCCAGTGGTCGTACTCGTGGACGCGGCGCTCCGGCGGCGTGCCGCCGACGCCGTACATCTCCGCGACGGGGCCCGTGGCTGCCGCGTGCGCCCAGACCTTGAACGCGGTGACGTCGGACGTGCCCGGCAGAGGAAGCGCGGCAAGACGGACGGCCAGACCGGCCAGCACCGCGACCGCGAAGAACCGGCCCGATCGCACGCGCGCAGCCTCCTAGTGCACCCAGCCGCCGCCGCCGTTTCCAGGGCGGCCCCCGCGTCCGGATCGTCCGCCGTCGCGAACATCGAACCGCCCTCTCAGGCGGGCCATGCGCCACCGCAGCCACTGCGAGCGCAGCGCCGATCCGAGCCCGCCGCGGCGCCAGGCGAGGTAGAGGTACCCGACCACGAGGCCGCCGAGGTGCGTGGCGTGGGCCACGCCGCCGCGCGGGTCCGAGACGGAGGACAGAAACGAGATGGCGCCGACAATCAGCACGAAGACGCGCGCCCGGATCGGGAACAGGAAGTACAGGTAGATCGGGCGGTCGGGGTACATCATCGCGTAGCCGACCAGGAGGCCGTAAATGGCGCCGGACGCGCCGACGGTCACCGATGCGTAGATTGCCTGTGAGAACCCGAAGGGCAGCAGCGACACCCCGATCGTCGTCAGCGCCGCCCCCGCGCCGGTGACGGCGTAGTAGCGCACGAAAAAGCGCGTGCCCCATCGCCGTTCGAGATCGACGCCGAACATCCACAGGGCCAGCAGGTTGAACACGAGGTGGAACAGCCCGCCGTGCTGGAAGAGGTAGGTGAGCGGCTGCCAGAACCATCCCCGCTCCAGGACCAGCGCGGGCACGAGCCCCAGCCGAATGACGAGACCGGGAACCGCCAGCGTGATCAGGTACCCGGCCGTGGTCACGACGAGCAGCGCGCGCACGGCCGGCGTCATCGGCCCGGGACCGGACGCGTACGAGAGGCGCGACGGACGGTACTGCATCTCAGACCCTTCCCAGTGCCCGTTCATCGGGCCGGCGCACGGCGGATTCGGTTTTCGCCCCGGACGGCAGGGGCATGGAGCAGGCCGCCGCAAGGAGCGGCAGGAACGCCACGGCGGTCAGCGTCGTGCCGATGCCGATGCGGTCGGCGGCGGCCCCGACGATCGGCGCCATGAGTCCGCCCGTGCCCCACGCGAACCCCAGCATCAGTGACGAGACCGTGGCCGCGCCGGTCGGCGCGATCTGGTGCGCGAAGGTCACGTTCACGGGCAGCGTCGACTGGAGGAAGAACCCTCCGAGGGCCAGCACCGCCACCAGGGGCCAGTCGGTCAACCGCGTCGCCGCCGCGAGCAGGGGAGCGGCCAGGACCAGCGACCCGGCAATCACCCGCTTCGGGCCCAGCCGATCGGCCAGCGGTCCGCCGGCGAATCCCCCGAGTCCGCCGGCCGCGAGGTAGACCGACACGGCCACGCCGGCCATCCCGACCGACCATCCGCGCGTCGTCAGCAGCACGGGCACGAACGTCGCGATGCTCAGTGACGTCATGGTCCTCAGGACGACGATGAGCCACAGCAGGAAGAGCGGCTTGGCGAAGGGCCGGAGCGCCAGGTACCCGCCGCCGCTTCCGCTCGCCAGCGGGCGCATCAGCGGCATGCCCCTCAGGACGAGGGCCAGGAGGGCGAGGCCGGGAAGCGCCAGCAGGGGCGTCGAGGTCAGGCCGAAGCGGCCCACGTAAGGGGCGAACAGGAGTGGCCCGACCGCGTAGCCAATCGAGCCGCCCGTGATGTGGATGGCCATGGCCAGGCCGCGCCGGCTCCCGCCTTGGCGATGGACGACCGCCGCCGCCGTCGGATGGAACGCCGCACCGCCGAGCCCGCCGATGACGAGGACGCCGGCGAGCGTCGCCGGGGTCCACGCCATGCCGACGAGGCTCAGCACCGTGACCGAGACGATCGGCCCCGCGACGAGGAAGGCGTGCGGCCTCCAGCGGTCCGCCACCCGGCCGAACACCAGCTGGGCCACCGAACCCGCCAGCTGGTAGATCATCGCCAGCGTGCCGGCGGTCGCCAGCGACAGGCTTAGTTTGGGGATAATCGCCGGGAGGAGCGGCGCGTACAGGTTGCTGTAGGCGTCGGCGATGAAGTGGGTGCTCGCCAGCCGGTAGACGACTGGGTCCATGTCGGACCGTTCCGCCACCTACGACGTCCTCCGAACCGGCCGGAGCCGCGCGAACAGGAGGGCCCTCGCCTCCCGGAATTCCTCGGCGCCGCAGGCGCGCGCCGCCACGTCGAGGACCGCGAGCGCGACGCCGATGGATGCCGCGACCCTGAGCGCCAGCACGGCGATCGTGCGCTCGGGCATCCAGGACCCGATCGCGGCGTCGGTGGCCCACGCGGCCGCCCCCATGGCGAGCGACGCGACGCCGATCCTGGCGAACGACGAGGCGATGCGGCGGCCGTCGATGCCTCCGAGCCTCGAGCGAAGCACCCACAGAAGGATGCTGGCGTTGAAGACCGCGCTGATGGCCGTCCCGAGCGCCAGGCCCTGGAAGCCCATCGTGTGGACGAGGGCAAGGTTGAGAGCGATGTTCAGCACGACCGTCGCGACCGAGACGAGGACGGGCGTCCGGCTGTCGTGGATGGCGTAAAAGGACGGCACCGCGATCTTCACCGCGGAGTACCCGACGAGCCCCGGCGCGTAGCACGCCAGGGCGGCCGCGGTGGCGGCGGTGTCCGAGGCCGTGAAGCGGCCGTGCTCGAAGATCAGCGCCACAATCGGCGTCGCGAGCGCCATCAGGCCGACCGTGGCCGGGACGTTCATCATCAGCATCAGCCGCAGCCCGGCGGAGATCGTCTCGCGCATGCCGGCGGCGTCGTGCCTCGCCGCGTACCGGCTGAGCGTCGGCACCACGGCCGTCGCGATGGACACGCCGAAGATCCCGATGGGCATGTACATCACGCGGAACGCATAGCTCAACGCCGACACGGCGCCGGTGCCTTCTCCCGTCGCCAGGATGCTGTTCACCAGCAGGTTGATCTGCACCGCGGCCAGCCCGACGACGCCTGGCCCCATCAGCGTGAGCACGCGGCGCAGGCCCTCGTCGCGGACGTCGAGGATGGGCTCGTAGCGGTACCCCTCACGGCGCAGCGCCGGCCACTGGATCGCCATCTGCAGGAGCCCGCCGACGAGGACGCCGATCGCCGGGGCCAGGATGATCGGCATCCCGACAAGAGGCATCACCGGCGCGAGCCCGATCGTGCACACGATCGACCCGACGTTGAACATCGCCGGCGACATCGCGGGCACGAAGAACCGGTGAAGCGAGTTCAGCATGCCCATGAGGGCCGCGGCGACGGCCACGAGCATCAGGAACGGGAACATGACCCGGCTCAGGAAGATCGTCAGCTCCAGCTTCCCCGGCACCTCCGCATACGCGCTCGCGAACAGCCTGCTCAGGGGCGACGCGAACACGATGCCCAGGATCACGATGGCGCCGGTGGCCAGCAGGAGGGCGTTCACGACCAGGTTCCCGAGGCGCCACGCAGAAGCGCGGCCCGAGATCGTCAGCGTCCGTGTGAACGTCGGCACGAACGCCGCGCTCATGGCGCCCTCGGCGAAGAGGTCGCGCACGAGGTTCGGGATGCGGAACGCGATGTTGTAGGCGTCCATCTGGTCGCCGGCGCCGAAGAGGAACGCCAGGACCTGGTCCCGGACGAGGCCGAGGACGCGGCTGCCCATCGTGGCGGCGCCGATGACGCCGGCCGACTTCGTGATCTGCGATGCAGTGGCCTGGGGCGGCGCGCTGTCTGGCGTGGGCGGCTCTTCGGGCATGTGGAACCGCCAGCGTACCACATTGGACATGCCCATCAGGAAAGCGGGCACCCGCCAGTCGGGATGGCGGGTGCCCTTTGGGAGGAGAGAGGAGTCTATCGGGTCTTCATCAACTTAGACGACGGCGGCGGTTGATTGGTTTGGCTTCGCCGGGCTGAGAGGAGCGTTGGCGCGAAGCACCGCCGAGACCGTGGTCTTCGCTTTTGTTTCGTCCCTTCGTCAGCCTCTCTTCTGAGACACGCCGCGCCCCGAACCATCCGCGGCGAGATCGAAGCGCTGCGCATCGCGAGAAACGCTCTCCTGCGGCCGGTCGCGGAAGGCGACTCGACGCTGTACGAACGCCTGAGGGCCGGCGGGAGCCGCGCGGCCGGCGAGTCCGGGCAGGAGCCGATCAGGCCCCGAGGCGCTTTCGGACCGCCTCGTTGACGGTCTTCCCGTCCACGCCCTTGCCCGCCAGGGTCGCCATCGCGGCCTTCATCACCCGGCCCATGTCCCTGGGGGAGGCGGCCCCGGTCTCGGCGATGGCCCTGGCGACGGCCTCGTCGATGACGGCGGGGCTGACGGGCGGGGGCATGAGCGCCTCGAGCAGGGTGAGTTCAGCCTGCTCCCTGGCCACGAGGTCCTGCCGCCCGCCCCTGGCGAACTGCTCGATCGAGTCGCGGTGCTGCTTGATGAGGCTCGCGAGGACCTGGATCGACTCGGCGTCATCGAGCGCCTGGCCCTTCTGGATCTCGCGGTTCGTCAGGGCGGCCTTGAGCATTCTCATGGCGGACAGCGTCCCGGCGTCGTGCGCCTTCATGGCCTGGGTGATCCGCGCGTTGACGTCAGCGAGCATGGACATCGGCACTCTCCGTTCGCGGCGGCAGACACGATCCTAGCGCATGTCGCGCGAGCCCGCGTGGCGGCGGCCCCGAGGAGGCCCGCCGATCGCGGGCCCGCCGGCCCCGATGGCCAGCGGGCGCCGATCCCGTGTACGATGCGGGACGCTGCGCATGCCCATGCCGCTCCTGACGCGATTCTCCCGCGGCCCCGCCTGGACCACCGCGGCCTTCGCCGCCTTCCTGGCGGCCGCAGCCGGGGCGCTGGTCGTCGTCGCTGCCTTTCAGCGCCACGGGTCCATCAGGGTCGACGCCAGCCGCGGGATCCCCGCTTTCGTCACCGGCCTCTATCCGACGGAGCGGCAGGGCAAGGACTACTTCGCGTGGAGCGGCGGCCGGGTATCCGTACGCGCGGGGCTTGTCGACCGCCGGGCCGCCTGGCAGTGCCAGGCACGCCTCGTCAACTGGCGCCCGCCCTCGGCGGGGCCAGCCGACGTGCGCGTCGAAGCGGACGGCCGGGTGCTGCTCGAGCGGCGCGTCAGCGAACCGCGCGCCTCGCTGGACTTCGCGGTTCCGCCCGTTCCCGCCAGGCGGGACCTCGACTTCGAGGTCGCTGTCTCGCCGACGTTCGTGCCAGGACCCCAGGACCCCAGGGAACTCGGGCTGGCCTTCGAGGGGCTGCGCTGCGATCCGGCTGCCGGCGCCTGGGCATGGCCCGCGCGCCAGGTCGTCGCGCGCGCGAGCCTGTCGGCCGCGCTTGCCGGACTCGTGCTCGGGATCGCGGGTCTGCCCGCTGGGGCGGCAGCCGGCCTCGCCGTCCTCGTTGCGGTGGCACAAGGCTTCTCGCTGGCGTCGGGAGCCGCCGCGCACCTGCCGGGCCGACCCCCCGTGTCTCTGCTGGCCGGGCTGCTGGCGGTGCTCTGCCTGCTCCCGATCCTGGCGGCCCGCTTCGTGCGGCCGCAGGGGCTGAGCACAGCCGCCCGCCTCGCGGTTGCCGTGTCAGCCTGCGCGTGCTGTCTGAAGCTGGTCTTCCTGCTGCATCCCGACAAGACCCTGGTCGATGCGGTCTTCCACGCGCACCGGTTCGAGATGGTGCTGGCCGGCCGGTTCTTCTTCACGCAGCTGTCGACAAGCGCGACGCCGTTCCCGTATGCCATCGGCCTCTACGTGTTCGCGGCCCCTTGGGCGGCGCTCACGGCGGACCACGTCACCCTGCTCCGGACCGTCGTCTGCGCCTGCGAAGCCGCGGCCGTTCTTCTGCTCTATCCGCTCGTTGCCCGCGTCTGGGGCGACCGCGCGGCCGGCGTTGCCGCCGTGGCCCTGTATCACCTGGCGCCGCTGCCGATCGCGGTCCTGGGGAACGCGAACCTGACGAACCATTTCGGACAGTCGGTCGCGGTTGCCGCGATTGCGGCCGCGGCAGGCTGGTCGTTTGCCGGCCGCCGGGCCGCCGAGGCCGTCGGCCTGGCCCTGGTGGCGGGACTGGCGTTCCTGTCCCATGTCGGGACGTTCGCCGTCCTGCTGCCGACGCTTCTGGTCCTGGCCCTCGCCACGCGCGGCCTTGGCCGCGACGCGGGCCGCATCCCGGCGCGGTGCATCCTGGCCGCCACTGCACTGGCGGTCGTGCTGGCCGTCGGCCTCTACTGGGGCCATTTCTTCGAGGTGTACCAGCCGCACATCGCCTCTGCGAAGGCGGAGTTGGCGGCTGCGTTCGGACGCGGATCGAGCGCGGCTGCGCCGGCGGCGCACGACGCGGGCGGTGTCCCACCGGCGCGGACCACGCCACTCCAGCTCGGGTTCTCCGGCGCCGTCAGGCAGACGCGCGGGGCGTTCGGCCTGCCCTTGATCGCGCTGGCTGTCGCGGGCGCGTCGAGCCTCGCGCGGCGGCGGCGCGCCGACCGTCTCGTCGCGGCGCTCGCGGCGTGGTTTGCCGCGTGGGCGGGGTTTCTCCTCTGGAGCGCGCTTCGCCGGGTCGAGCCCCCGTACGTACAGGACGCGTGGGAGTTCATCGGGCGGGTCGAAATGGCCACGACGCCGGCCGTCGCCATCCTCGCGGCGTGCGGGGCCGCCTGGGCGTGGCGGTCCGGCCGCCTCCTGCGGGCCGTCTCTGCGGGACTCGTGCTGGCCGCGCTGGCCGGAGGCGCGCGAGCCGTCGTCAGCTGGATCCTCTTCTAGGCCGAACGCCCCGCTGCGGCGGCCGGCTTCCGCAGCCAGATCAGGTTCAGGAAGCACCACCCCGGCACCGGGATCGCCCGCGTCAGCGCCGCGTGCAGCCATTGCAGCGATACCGGGTGCCGCCTCACCAGGGCGGTCAGCACGGGCACCGTCGGGAAGATTCCCCGCCGCCGGACCACGTCGAATCCAGCCGACCGGGCCAGGGCGAGATACTCGCCTGCCGGACGGTCGCCGGGGTGCTTGACCGGGCTGGCCGTACGAATGAGGCGTCCCGTCAGCAGGAAGTGCGCGCGCGACTGAAGGTGCGCGAGGTTGGGCACCGACAGGAGGGCAATGCCGCATGGCCGCAGGACCCGGAAGATCTCGGACAAGGCCGCGTCCTGCTCGCCGAACGCCAGGTGCTCCAGGACGTCCAGGCACAGCACCTGCTCGAACGCACCGCCGGGCCACGGGAGGGCCGTGACGGATCCCGTCCGGATGCGGTCGCCGCTGCAGTTCAGGTCGACGCCTTCGATGTCTAGGCGCCCGGCGTAGTCCTGCACGAGGACGCCCTCGCCGCAGCCGGCGTCCAGGACGCGGGTGCCCGGCGGCAGAGTGTCGAGATGGCGCCGCACGGCGGCCATCTTCGCAAGATACGTAGGCCGGTAGTCCCACGCCTCGTCGAGCACGCGGTGGTAGTCCCCGCGTGACGCGTATTCGCCGCGCCTGACCGAGGGCCGATCGCCTGCCATGCGCCGCCTATTGTAGGACGCCGCGGTAGACCCGCGCGAACCGCTCCGCGACGACCGCCGGGCTGAACTCCCGCTCGAGGACGGCGTCCGAGGACGGACGGGTCCGCCTGGCGGCGGCGAGGAATTCCACGATGGCCGACGCGAGCTCGCCCGGCTGAGACCGAGCGACCACGCGCACGTCGTCGCCGAAGAGCCGGCCGAGTTCGACGCCGCCGGGATTGTCGGTCGAAACGACCGGCGTGCCGGCGGCGAGCGCCTCGACGGCGACCGTCGGGAGCGCCTCGAGCTCGGAGGGGAGCACGAAGAGGTCGGCCGCCTGCTGGTAGCGAGCCACCGTGCGGTTGTCGACGAGGCCCGCGAACGTGACGCGCTCCGACACGCCGAGGGCCGCCGCCTGCGCCGCGAGCTCGTCGCGGAGCGGGCCCGTTCCGCAGATCACGAGGCGCGTGTCGGGGTGCGCCCGGAGCACCGACGGCATCGCGTCGAGGAGCCTCCGCTGGCCCGCCAGCGGGTGGAGGCGCTTCACGTTGACGAGGACATTCGACTCGCGCAGGCCCAGTTCGACGCGGGCAGCCCGGCGCTCGCCCTCGCCGGCCCGGGCGAAGTACCCGGCGACGGGAGGGTAGATCACGCTCATGCCGCCGCGCGTCAGGCCGAGTTCGACGGCGCGGTCGCGGAGAGCGCCGCTGTAGAAGGTGACGTGACGGGCGGCCCTGTACATCCGGGTGAAGAGATCCAGCCCGCCCCGCCTGGCCCGGTAATGCCAGATCTCGGTGCCGTAGAGCGTGAGCACCACCGGCGTGCCGGCCCGCGACGCGAGCAGTCCGGCGACTTCGGGCAGCAGGCCGTTGCTGTGGACGTGCACGACGTCGGCCGCCGAGAGCGCCTCGCGCGACGCGCGCCGGATCCGGGCGGCGTTCAGGAGCGACGAGATCTGCGAGAGACCCGGGACCCGCCGCCCGCGCGCGCGCGACTCGATCCAGGTGACCGGCCCCGGCAGCTCGCGGGCCACATCCGCGATCGACCCCGCGTCGCCGCTGACGGAGGCCCGCGGCGGATGCGCGACGAACAGCGGCGTGTCGCCCGACGCCGCGGCCCACCGGCCGAGGTGCCACGGCAGGAGCGCGTTGGCGGCCTGATCGGGCGGAAGGTGCGAGGTGACGTGGCAGATGCGCATCGGCCCGGCCCGCCTCTCAGGGCCCCGCGAGCGGAGGCGCGGCGCAGTATCGGTCGCGGAACTCGGAGAAGGTGGCCGGCACGGCGCCCAGATCGCGCACGGCGAAGGCGAGCACCTCGTCGAGCCGATCGAAGAACGCGTCGAGCTCGCGCGCCGTCCGGTTGTACGGGCTGCCGCCGACGATCGCTTCGCTCGAGTGGAAGATCAGGTTCAGGATCGGGACCCCGTCGTCCTTCATGCGCCGGGCGACGGCGCACATGTCGGCCAGCGGCGAATACGACGGGCGGAGCCACTGCACGCGGGCGACGCCCAGCTTCCTGAGCACGCGCTTCGTCTGGTACGGGCTCGGAGCCCTGGCGTACAAGCGCTCGACGAACGCGGGCACGCGCCGGTTCAGGGCCGCGGTGACGGGCAGCTCGAGCAAGTCGCTCGAGCCGGGCACCGCCGGGTCGTCGTAGGACAGGAAGTACGGGGACGGCGGCACCGAGACGAAGTCCGGCCCGCCCTTGTGCCCCTCGTAGAAGAGCGGCGCCAGGCTGGACTCGACCCGGTACCCGGCCCGCTCCAGGTCGGGGACGTGGGCGATCGAGAAGCCGAACCGCCCGGACCGGTACGAGCGGGGCGGTTCGCCGACGGCGTCCGCGATGGCCCCCGTCAGCGATGCCACCTGCGCCGCGAACTGCTCGCGCGGCAGCTGCAGGGCGTACGGGTGCCGGCGGACATCGTCGGGCGTGCACGGCGGCGTCTCCCACGCGTGGTGGTGCGCGCCGATCTCGCAGTCGCCGCCGCTCCGAAGCTCCCTCAGCACCGAGGCCGACCGGGGGTCGCGCGCCACGGGCCACGTGATGAGGTACGTGGGCCGGACGCCCCTGCGCTGGAACCTCGCGTGCAGGGCGGGAAGCGCGTAGATGTTCTCGAACGCCTGGTTCAGCCGCGCCTCGGCGGACCACTGGTTGTCGCCTTCCGTGTCGATGCCGACGAGCAGGTGCAGCATGGTCAGCGGTCCTGATCCGAGTCGCCCAGCGTGACGTGCCAGCCGCTCGTGTCCTCGTAGAACGACGGCGGGAGCTGGACGGCATTGATCTTCGCGGTGAACTCCATCGTGGATTTCACCGGGAAGTACCCCGAGCGCTTCAGCGACCGCGCGAAACCCGCGTGCAGGTTGAACGCCCGGATCTTGTCCGAGTTTGCCTCCCTCGCCTCCCGGTCGACCCAGCCCAGGAGCGTCTCGAACGACGGAGCGTCGCCGGGATCGGCGAGGAAGTCCACCAGGAGCGTGACGCGGGCGCGCGCCTCCTGCAGGTGCCGGTAGACGACGTATCCGCGCAGCGCGCCGTCGCGCCTGGCGGCGACGGCGGCATACCGCACGTGCGGGGCCTCCCGGAACTTCCAGTTGAGATAGGCGGCGTCGCGGCGCACGGCGAACGCGAACCGCGGCGCCACGCGTTCCCACAGCGCCGTGAACTCGTCGCCGAAACGCTGGATGCTCTCGACGTTCGCCCGGAGCGGCCGCGGGCGCCACGCGGCGCGCACGAGGGGCAGCGTGAGCGCAGAGACGACGCGGTTGACCGGCGTTGGCCAACTCGAACGCCGCAGGGCGCGCCGCGTGAGCGGCTTCACGAAGCACGGCACGGGGCCGACATTCGGCCAACGGAGCTTCCGGAAGAGCCGGTACGACGATTCCGACAAGCCGAGGCCCAGCGCGGCGCCGACGTGCTGCTCCCAGGTGCGGAACAGGACTTCCCCGAGGCCTTGCCGCTGGCGCTCCGGCGCGACCATGACGTCCATGCCCCACGACGCATCGATCTCCCGGCCGCCGGCCATCAGCCGGACGGGCATGGCGGCGTACTGGCCGATCACGGCCGGTCCCTCGCGCGCCACCCAGATCTGCGGGCCGTCGGGAGGGCGGTTGGGGTTGCGCGCGTATTGCCAGTCCCAGCGCAGGCGGTTCGCCTCGGCGGCGGCGTCGCCGAACACGCGCCGGTACATCGCCGTGATCTGGCGTTCGTCCTCGGGCCGGAAGGTGTCGATCGTGGCCATGGCGTCGAGGGCTAGGGCTCCTGGCGGGCGAGGACGTACTCGATGTTCCCGACGACGATGTCCTGGATGACCGGGGCCTCGCGCAGCCAGCGCACGAGCGGCGCGGGCGCCCGGCGGAACGTTCCCGTCAGCTGCAGCGTTTCCGCGACGATCGACAGCCCGGCCCGCCGGATATGCTCGCGCAGGCGGGGCACGCGCACCTTCTCGAGCAGATCGTCGTCCTTGAGCCGGCCCTGCCGCGCGAGCGCGATGAAGGAGTTCTCGTGCTCGGGCTCCTGAAGGAGCCAGGGCGCGTGCCTGGCGAGGCGGACGAAGAGGCCGAACGCCGCCCGCCGGCCCACCAGCAGGTGGATCGGCACGGGGATCTTCAGCCGCGGCAGGTGCGCGCCGGCAAACGACAGGTACGGCGCCGTCGAGAGGTACATCCGGCCGCCGGGCCTGAGCACGCGCGCCAGTTCGCGGAGGTAGCGCGCCGCGTCGGCGACGTGCTCGATGACCGCATGCGAGAACACGAGGTCGAACGACGCATCCGCGAAGGGGAGCGCCTGGCCGTCCGCCTGCGCGAAGTGCAGGTTGGCCAGGCCGCGCTCGCTGGCGAGGCGTCTGCCCGCGTCCCTGAAGCGCGGCGCGAGGTCGATGCCCACGACGCGATCGGCCTCCTCGGCGAGCGACAGGGGCATGCCCCCGCCGCCGCAGCCGGCGTCGAGGACGCGGCCGCCGAGCGTCACGCCGGCCCGCTCGAGGTAGGTGATGACTTTCGCGCTGCGGTAGTACTCGAAGAGCGCGTAGTCGTACTCGGAGCGGAAGCGCCGGGCCGCGTGCGACTTGATGGCGTCGGTGTCGATGTCCCGCACGTGTCCTCTGCCAGCCTGCGATCCCTCCTCGCCACGGGCCGTCGTCGCTCCGGCCGCCCGGCGACACCGGAACCGCCGGTGCGGGAATCGCTCACATTCTATCCCACCAGTCCCAGCGGCGCGGGCCGGGACGCGGCTTCCGGGCGGGGCGCTCGCGCGGCTCACGGCTCCGGCGCGCGGGCTCGCGGCGCGTAGAGGCGGAGCCCGGCCGTGACGCCGGCCGGCTCGTAGTTCGCCAGGATCCGCGACACCACCGGCCAGCCCAGATTGCTGTTCGCATACCAGCCCCGTCCGCGCGGGCTCTCCGGATCGACGGTCAAGATCACGTGCGTGAAAACGCGTCCATCCAGGCGCGACGCCAGGTCCGCGAGCACGTCGGCCCGGCGACGGGTGACCACCCGGAGGCTGAACGGGTCCATCACCAATGGCCGCTGGCCCGCCATGATCAGCACCTCCGGCGATTCGGACAGCACCGGGCCCGGCGACGACCTGAGCGCCTCGACGAGCGCCTCGCGTTCGCCGTGCAGGCGCCACGTCCGCTCACGGAGCTGGCGGTCCCACAGCGGCTTCAGGCAGCTCGCGGCCGATCCAAGGGCCACGACGAGGAGGAAGGCGGCGCCTGCCGTGCGCCAGCGAGGGAACCGTGCGAGCGCCCACCCGACGAGCAGGAGGCACACGGCGTACACTTCGACGAGCTGGTTCGTGTAGATCGTGCCCGGCGAAGAGAGGACGACGGAGGTCGCGCCGAACGCCGCGGGCAACAGCACCAGCGGGAGCGCCGCCGACGGCGCCCGCCACAGCGCCAGCCAGGCCGCGGCGGCGACTGAGAAGACCGCGGTGAACGCGCGGGAGGGCTTCAGCGCTTCCGAGACGAGGGCGGGAACGAGATTGCGGGCCATCTCCGCCAGGCTGGATCCGGCGAGCGCGCTCGCCTGCCACGACTCGATCGCGCGGCCGTCGCTGACGAATGACACGAGCGCGAGCATGAGGGCGACGCCAATGCCCACCGTCGCCCCCAGGCGGGCCGAGGCGCAGGCTCGCCCCGACCACGCGAGCGCGAGCACCGCGGCGCCCGGCGCGTACAGGGTCGTGGCCTTCGTCGCCGCGGCCAGCACGAAGCACAGCGCGGCGGCGCGCAGCGCCCCGCGTTGCGGCCGCTCGTGCTCGAAGGCCGGCAGCGTCCACGCGAGGCCCCAGACGACGAGCGCGGCCGCCAGCACGTCGCTCCTGATCGCAAGCAGGGTCTGCTGCACGAACTGGGGAGCGAGGCTGAGCGCGCCGAGCCCAGCCGCCAGGTGCTCGGGCAGCCCCAGCCGCAAGAGGAACCGGCGGAGGCCCAGGGCGAGCAGGACCCCCGAGGCGAGGCTCACCGCGAACCCGGCGGCCACCGGAGGCGCTCCAAGCCGCACCAGGGCGCCGATCGACGAGAAGAAGAGAGGGAAGTACCGAGTGCCTCCGTAGCCGTCGGGACCGATCAGCCCGCGGTAGAACACGCCGTGGGCGACATCGTCCGCCAGCGTCAGCCACACGCCGGTGACGACGTCGAGGTAGGAGCCCGTGATGACGGCCTGCCAGGCATGCGCCGCCAGAACCGAGCCGACGACGGCCGCCGCCAGGACGGCCAGCGTCGGGCCGGGTGAGCGCCGCCACTGCTGCATCCCGCGCCCTCAGCGGATCGTCGTGAGCGGGATCGTCCGGCGCCGCGCGGCGGGAGCGCCGAGGCCCGGCACGGGGTCCTTTGACAGCTCGACCTTGCAGCAGCGCCGGCATACCGGGAAGAGCTTTCGCTCCAGCAGGAGCCGGCGCAGCTCGACGTAGCGCGGGCTGTTCCAGACGTCTTCGATCGTCGAGGTCGAGAGATCGCCGACCTCGATGCGGATGAACGGGCAGAAGTACACCTTGCCGCTGAAGCCGACGCGCGCGTGCAGGAACGGATAGAGGCAGCGCCCGAGCAGCGGGGCGCCGGGCGTGTAGTAGTGCTGCACGATGGATGGCCAGACCTTCGGCCTGAAGTCGAAGAACAGGCCCTTCTCCCGGCACAGGCCCTGCAGCCGCTGCACCTGCCGCGCGACGTCGGCCGAGGCGAGGCTCGGGTCCGGCGTGACGAAGGTGGCGATGGCGGAGCCGTCGGGCGCGCCGACGATCTTCGCGGTCTGCTCGGCCTCCTCGGGCGTGGCGAACATCAGGTGGTTGAGGCCGATGGCGTCCACGCCGAACTCCCTGGCCACGTCGGCCATGAGGTGGAGCGAACCCAGGGTTTCCGCGGCGACGGTCGTGTTGATGCTGAGGCGCAGGGGAGCCGAGCGGCGCGCCGCCGCGGCCTGGAGGCGGCGCAGACCCGCCGCAGTGCGCTCGAACGTGCCCCGCACGCCGCGCGCCGCGTCGTGCAGGGCGCCCGGGCCGTCGACCGACACGCTGATGTGCCGCAGGAACCCCCGGCGCGCCAGCTCCGCCAGGGCGTCCGCGCGCGCATCGTCGATGATCGTGCCGTTCGTCGTCAGATAGCCGCAGACATACCGCTTGCGCGCGAAGAGATCGAGGACCTCCATGATGTCCTTGCGCATGAAGATCTCGCCGCCCGTCAGGTTGACCTGGAGGCCGCTGCGCGCCGGGAACGCCCGGCGAATCGCCTCGAGGGGCAGCTCCTGCCTCCACTCGCCCTCGATGTTCAGCAGATCGCCGACGTAGCAGAACTCGCAGCGCAGGTTGCACCGCATCGTGGCCTCGTACACGATGCCGGCCGGAAAGCGGTTGGCGCGGCCGCTGCCGTCCCGGGTGAAGGCCTGCACGGTGCGCTCGTACGCGCGCGAGCGCAGGCGGGCGTGCCAGCGGCTAATGGCCGGGACCGCGCGGAGCCGCGCGCGGGCGCCTCGAGAGAGCCGACGCAGGGTGCTCATGTCCGTCCGGGAATTGTACCTGCAAGCTCGGGCCGGATGCGACTCGGGCGGCACGCGCGGCCGGCGGCGCCTCGGTGGGAGGGGCCGCGCGTGGTACACTGCGGGCCCGGTGGCGCCGTCGTCGGCGGGCTGCATTCCCCGGACCATTCCACGGCATGGGCTTCAGGCAGTTCTTCAGATCGAACGTCGCGGTGCTCTGCGCAGTCGTCGTCGTGGAGTTCGCCCTGTTCGAGGCCGGCTTTCGCCTGAAGGGCGGGTCGGAGGCGGCACCGGAGTTCCAGCGCCTGTTCATGCCGGACCCGTACATCGGGTACCGGCTCGCACCAGGGGCGTCCGCCAGGTTCACGACCGCGGATTTCGACACGCGCATCACCATCAACCAGGCGGGAGTCCGGGACCGCGAGGTCGCGCCCAAGGCGGCCGGCGAACGCCGCATCGTCGTGCTGGGGGATTCCCTGGTGATGGCGGTGCAGGTGGAGCTCGAAGAGACGTTCACCGCGCAGCTGGAGCGGCGGCTCAACGCCTCGGCCGCGCCGCCCCGCCGCTTCCGTGTGATCAACGCCGGCGTGCAGGGATACGGGCCGGTCGAGGAGTACCTGTTCCACCGGCACGTGACGTCGGCGCTTCGGCCCGACATCGTGATCCTCGCGCTCTATCCCGGCAACGACGCCGTCGAGGCGGGAGTCTCGGCCCGCCGGCTCGACGACGCCGGCGGCAAGCGGCCCGCGGACGACGGGCTGACGGCGTTCCAGCGCTTCACGCAGTGGCGCCGCCGCCTCATGCGCCGGAGCGTCGTCGTGCAGGTCGTCCGGCTGCGCGCGATGACACTCGTCGGCCGCTTCGGGTGGCGGCCCGAGATCGATCCTCCGCTCCGGACGTTCCTCGCCGACGCCCCGCCCGAGATCGCCAGGGGCCTCGATGTCATGCGCGAAGCCGTGTCGCGCCTCGCCGCCCTGACCGCCCGCGAGGGGGCGAGGCTCGTCGTCGTGCTGCTGCCGGCGCGGTTCCAAGTGGACGATGGCGACTACGGCAGGCTGAAGGAGATCGTCGCGCGGTCGGGGAAGATCCTGGAGCGCGACGGGGCGACGCGCCGGTTCAAGGCCGCGCTGGCCGGCGTCGGGGCCCCGGTGTTCGACGCGCTGCCCCCGCTGCGGGAGGCGGCGAAGACGTCGGGCGTCTTCATGCAGTCCACGGCGCACTTCACGCCGTACGGACACGCGAGGCTCGCCGAGATCGTGGAGCGGTTCCTGCGGGAGGCCGGGCTCGTGGGAGACGGAGAGGGGCGGTGATCTTCAACTCGCTCCACTTCGCGGCGTTCTTCCTCGTCGTCTACGCCGTCTACCGGGTCGTGCCGCACCGCGGCCAGAACTGGCTGCTGCTCGCGGCCGGCTACTACTTCTACGCCTCGTGGGATCCGCGCTTCCTCGGCCTGCTGATCGCCGTGACGCTGGCGGCCTACGCGTGCGGGCTCCTCCTCGGCCGAACCGCGGACCGCGGCCGCCGCAAGGGCCTGCTCGCCGCGGGCCTCGCTTTCAATCTCGCCGTGCTGGGGTTCTTCAAGTACGCCGGGTTCTTCGCCGAGAACCTGCAACGCCTCCTCGCCCTGGCGGGCTGGCGCGCCGACGCGGTCACCTTGCGCGTGATCCTCCCGGTCGGCATCTCGTTCTACACGTTCGTGGCCATGGGCTACCTCATCGACGTGTTCCGCCGGCAAGCCGAGCCGGCCCGGAACCTCCGCGATTTCGCGGTCTTCATCGGGTTCTTCCCCACGCTCCTGGCGGGGCCCATCATGCGATCGTCCGGGCTGCTGCGGCAGATCGCCTCGCCCCGCTCGCTGGCGCCGGTCGCGGCAGCCGAAGGGCTCTGGCTGATCCTCTGGGGCGCCTTCAAGAAGATGTTCGTGGCCGACAACCTCGCGCGCGCCGTGGACGGCGTGTTCGCCGCGGGGCACGAGCCGTCGGGACTGGCCGTCGTGCTGGGCACCGTGGCGTTCGCGTTCCAGATCTACGGCGACTTCTCGGGCTACACGGACATCGCCCGCGGCACGTCCAGGCTCCTCGGCATCGACCTGAAGGTGAACTTCCGCTTCCCGTATTTCGTGACGACGCCCCAGGGGTTCTGGGCGAACTGGCACATCACCCTCTCAGAGTGGCTGCGCGACTACCTCTTCCTGCCGGTCAGCTACGCCGCGTCGCGGCGGCTGGACGGCGTGCGCTGGCTGGGCCAGCGGGACGACTTCTGGATCTACGCCTCGGCGACCCTCGTGACGATGCTCGCCGCCGGTCTCTGGCACGGCGCGGCCTGGACGTACGTCGCCTGGGGGGCGTACCAGGGGCTGCTGCTGGTGGCCTTCAGGTTCGCTGCCAGGCGTCGGACGCGGCGAACGGCGGGGCCGCGGCCGTGGCGGTTCCAGTGGCGCGACGCGCCGGCCGCCCTGTTCATGTTCGCGCTGACGTGCGGCGGCTGGCTGCTCTTCCGCGCGGCGTCGCTGCAGCAGGCGCTGCAGTTCGCCGGCCGGATCGTCACCGGGTTCGCCCCGTCCTGGAACGACGCCGAGGCCGTCGGCCTGCCGCTCGCCGTCTATGCAGGGCCGCTCCTGGCCGTGCACCTCGCCGAAGCCAGGCGCGGCACGCTCGACGTCGTCCGGTCGTGGCCCCGTGTCTGGCGCTTCGCCGCCGTCGTGGCGCTGCTGTACGCAATCGTCCTCTTCGGGGACTTCGAGGGCAGCGAGTTCCTCTACTTCCAGTTCTGACGCGAAGCGGGCGCCATCGCATCCCGCCGGGCATGCGCGAAGCGAGCGGGGTCCGGTCCGCCGTCCGCGCTACCTCCCGGGAGTCAGCACCCGGAGTTCGCCGCCGCTGAACACGAACCAGATGAAGTGACGGGCGTCGTCGCCTGACAGGGCCTGGCGGATCGTCAGGGAAGAGCCATCCGGAACGGCTTCGAACGGCCCGAGGGGGTTCGTCAGCCGCGTCGGCCCGGCCTTGTCGATCGCCACGACAAAATGCCGGAGATCCGTGGAGGTGAGAAAGCCGCCGGCGTACCGGCGCGTCCGGAGCGTGAGGACGCCCTCCCGAAGAGAGGCGTCGATTGTCGGCGTGTCGTACGCGGTTCTCACCAGCGTCGAGAGGCCTTCGGGCGCGCATCCCGCGAGCGACTCCAGCGCCTCGTGATTGAGGTTGGCGTGCACCCCCCGCGGGCGCACCGGGGCCGTGGCCAGCACGATCCGAGCCCCCCGGCATCCCGGCCCGGCCGCCTGAGCGATGGCGGCCGCTGCTTCTGCCGTCATGCCCGACGCCCAGACCCAGTCGCGCCCCCTGGCCGCGATCTGCCCGCCTAGGGCCGCAATCAGCACGGCCCCCAGCACGCGGACGGGAACCGAGTCGCGGCGCAGGACGGTGATGAGGATCCGCGCCGCGAAGATCGCCACCGGCACCGACGCCAGGTACAGGTAGCGGGGGCCTTCCGTCATGCTCGACACGGGCAGCAGCGCCGCAGCCAGGAACCACGCGAGAAACGCGGGGGCCGCCCCGGAGGCCATCCGGCTGGCCGCTCCAATCACGCCGACCGCGGCCGCGCCTCCAGCGAGTCCGATCCACCACGGCAGCGGCGTGAGCCAGCGATCGGGCGACACGGGCGACACGAGGTGGATCGCGGCGAATCCCAGCGAAGCGAAGGCCCCGCGCAAGGCCGCCGCCGGCGGCCACGCGGCAGCCAGAATCCCGAGCGCCCCGAGCGCTGAAGCAGCCGCGGCGGCGAGTGGCCGACGCCGGTCCCACATCCACCGGCGCACGCCGGCGGACCCTGGGTGGGCAAGCGCCAGCTGCAGGCCCAGCAGGACGGCAAAGGCCAGGAGCTTCGGGAGCCTCGACGCGCCTCCAGCGGGGGGAAGCCCGGAGGCTTGACGGAGGAACGTGTAGACCAGCGCCGCGCCGCCCATCCAGGCGAGCACGCGCAGCAGGACGGCGGGAGACTCCCGCCTGATGAGCCATGCGTAGGCGAAGACGACGACCGGAAAGGCGACGGCCGACTCCTTCGACAGGAGGGCGGCCAGATAGAGGAGGGCGCACGCAGCGCACCGGAGCGAGCGGCCCTGCAGCAGCAGCAGCGAGCCGAGCGCCAGGCACGCCGCCAACAGGTCGAAGCGGGCCGACATCCAGTAGACGGCTTCGTGGTTGGCCGGATGAAGGCCGAAGATCGCGGCCGCCACGAGGCCGGCGGCCGGACCCGCCAGGCGCGTCGCGAGGGCCCAGACGAGCCACATGTTGGCTACGTGCAGCGCCAGAGACGTCAGGTGGTAGGCGGCCGGCCAGTCCCGCCAGAACGACCAGTCCACGGCGAACGAGAGGAAACCGAGAGGGCGGTAGTAGTCGTAGTACGGCTGCGAAAAGAACGCCAGCGCTCCCTGCACGCCCGGCGTCCGAGCGAGCCTCTGCAGGATCATGAAGTCGTCGGACACGAACCCGAATCCCGCGGCTGCGGCCGACAGGTACGAGGCTGCGACAACCAGGAACACGAAGGCCGCCATCCGCGCCGGCGCGGCGGACCGGCGGACCCGCGCGCCGGGCCTCGCCTGCTCCAGCGGCCCGCCGACGGCGTGCGTGTCGGACACCTAGCGGCGCTCCGCCGGGGTTCCCGACCCGGCCCGCGGCAGCTTCTCTATGAGGGCGGCCTCGTCATTTCCCGCCGGCGATTCCGCTACAGGGAACCGTTCGACGACGGTCCAGGCGGTGGCGCCGAGCACGTCGAGGATGACGCGGCCCTCGTAGCCCAGGTAGGGCCGCGTGTAGGTCAGGATGTAGCGGATGTCGTCGCGCTCAAGGCGATCCTCGTAGTTGCCGAACTCCCGCCCGACGAACACCGGCCGGATGCGGCTCTCGAGGGCGAGGCCGTTGGCGAGCTTGCCGTGCACGAGCGTTCCTGGCGCCAGCCGCTCGCCGACGAGGCGCATCGCCCGGTAGTTGTGGTAGGTTCGGCCGGCGGACCACCGGACGAAGCCGGCCAGGTCGAGCCCGACGACGAGGGCGGCGAGGGTCACCGACGCCCGCAGCGTCCACCGGCGGCTCGAGATCCAGCGAACGGGGCGCGGCCAGGCCACCGCCAGGGCGGCACCGGCCAGTGCCGCCGCGGCCGCGCCGGAGCGGACGCTTGGGCTGATGTGCGGGGCGAACGCCGCGCGGGCGGCCGACCCGGCCAGCACGTAGAAGCCGAAGAGGACGACGGGCAGGACGGCCACGAGCTGCCGGCGGGTCAAGGCGGCGACCTCGGGCGCGACCAGGCGGCGGTCGCGTCCGAGCGCGATCGAGGCCAGCGCGATGAGCGGCGGAATGAGGAACACGTACCGGCGCTCGTTGCCGGTGTCGTGCACGATGAGCTCGGCGCATCCCAGCACGATCCACGCCACCGCGAGCCACTCGGCCGCCGCCGCTCGCCTCCAACGGGCGGCCACGCCGCAGGCCGCGCCGAACGCGAGCAGGAGCACGACCCACATGCGCGTGAAGAAGTCGGTCACCACTGGCAGCCAGCTCGCGCGGTCGACGAACGCAGCCCAGGCGTAGCTCGGCTTCCGCGTGACCGACATCTGCCAATTGTAGAACCGGAACTCGCTCCAGAACGGGATGACGAAGACGACGAGCGCCGTCGCGCCGGCCAGCAGGAGGCCGAGGATGACGCCGCGGTGGGCCAGGTCCGAGCGTTCGGCGGCGCGCGCGTCCGCCGGCGCGACGTGCCATCGCCAGAGGCCGGCGAGCGCAACGACGCCGAGGGCCGGCAGGAAGAACGCGGCCGCCGCCTTCGCGAAGAACGCGATCACGGCGCAGGCGCCGGCGGAGGCGCCCCACGCGGCCGCGCGCCACCCGCCGGCGCGCGCGCCCCGGGCGCAGGCGTACAGCGCGGCCACCATCGGCACCACCATCGGCGTCTCGAGGAGCGCCGCGCGGTTCCACATCACCCACACGAAGTGCACCGAGGCCAGCGCGCCAGCCAACGCGCCCGCCGCACGCCCCGCGGCGTGCCGCACCGCGCCGGCGAGGAACAGGACGGACGCCGCGCCGAGGATCTCGGGCACGAACCGCGCCTGCCACAGCCCCACGCCGAAGGCCCTGAACGAGGCGTACTCGAGTGCGGTGAAGACGGGAGCCAGGTACATGGGATTCCACCGGTCGGTCTCCCAGGTGCCGAAGAGCGCCATGTTGCGGGCGTTGTGGGTCCACGCTCCCTCGTCGTGCCACACTACGCCGACGCTCATCTGCCAGGGCGGGTCGGCCAGCGGGAACAGCATCCGCAGGAGCACCGCGACGACGGCCGTCAGCGCGAGCGCCAGCCGGTAGGTCCGTTCGTCGATGTCCTCGGCGCCGCCGTCGGCGGCGAGCCACCGGACGAGGCCCGTCACATCGGCCTCCTCAGCCAGATCTGAAAGGCGTCCCGATCGGGCTGCCGCTCGTAGCCCGCTTCCAGCCACGACACGAGCCCGGGCTGCCCGAGGAAGTAGGCGGCCGAGTCCGTGCCCTCCAGCTGCCAGTCGTTGGCCTGCAGCACGACGACGGCCGGCCGCCGCGCGCGGAGGTCGGCGAGAAGCCCCGCGGCGCCGTACCGATCCCGGCCCTCGTTGAATCCGACGACCAGCGGCCGGCTCCAGAAGAACCGTGACGCGCTCCGGCGGCCGGACTGCACCAGCGCGCCCTGCGAGAACCCGCAGATGTAGACCGTGTCGGAGGGGGCGCTGTGCTGTTCGAGGTACCGGCCGAGCCGCTCGACTGCGGCGGGAACGTGCTTGTCGGTCACCCGCAGGCCGCCGAAGCGCGCCAGATAACGGTCCCGGGGCTCGGCGCCGGCGGCCCGCCGCACGTCGAGCCACGTGCTCTCCACGGCCTTTCGCGCCGGGACCACCCGGGCCAGCGCCAGCAGCGCCACGGCCGCCGCGAGGGCGGGCACCCAGGGGCGCTTCGCGCCCCGGGCGAGCGTCCACGCGCCCAGTGCGGCCGCGAGCGCCAGCGGCGGGTTGGCCTGAACGAAGTACTGCGGCAGGCCGCGGCTTCCGTTGATGAGGATGGACAAACAGGCGGCACCGACCCAGGCGACGGCCACGGCCGCGTGCGGGTCGCGGCGGATCCGCGTGAGCAGCACGAGGCATCCGGCACCGCCAAGCAGCCACAGCCCATCGACTCTCGCCTGCCTGATCGGGAACGTCAGCGCGTACCGGACGACGTTGGCCAGGCTGCCGTACGTCTCGCCGGAGTAGAGCATGTTGTAGGTGATCGTGGCGTCCCACAGATCGCCCCACGCGCCCGCCGCGGCGAACCGGATCGCGAGCATGCCGAGCGGGAGGGCTGCGCCGGCCGCCATGCCCGCGGCGTCGAGAAGCGTCTCGCGCCGCCATCCAGGCGCGAACGCCTGCCGGCGCCAGGCCGCACTCCCGGCCAGTGCGGCGAGCGCGTAGGCCGCCGCGTTGTACTTGTAGGCCGCCGCGAGGCCGACGAGGGCGCCGGCTCCGAGGCGCCACGCCCAGGTCCGCCAGCGCGGCGCGGCCTGCGGGTGCGCGGCGTTGTACACGCACAGCATGACCGCGGTCACGGCGACGGCGATGAACGTCTCGCACTGGGCGCGCAGCCACATGCCGCCCAGCCTCGAATACGCGGGGTTTCCGAGCAGCAGGAAGATCGCCGCGGCGGCCCAGCCGGCACGCGCCGTCAGGCGCCGCTCGAGCGCCAGGAGCAGCAGCGCGACGGCGAGGGCGGCAAGGAGATCCGTTGCCGCGACGACGGCGGGGCGGGGCCAGACGCCGTACATCACGGCGTAGGTGTAATGCACCGCCGGCGGCTTCTGATCCCAGGCGTCGAGATACGGCAGTCCGCCGCGGGCGATTTCCTGGCCGACGTAAGCGTACAGGTCCTGGTCCGCTCCGGACGGCTGGACGAGGGACGGCAGGCGGATGATGACCAGCAGGGTCAGGACAATCCAGGCGGCGCGCCGGCTCATCAGGATGAACTCCCCGGGCGTCTCCCGGGAACGGGAGATATCATAGTCGAAGGAGAAGCCTCGTGCCGGATGGCCCGCTCGTGTCCGTCGTCGTGCCCACCTACAACGAGCGCGAGCGCCTCGGGCGTTTCGTGGAGTTGCTCGCGGGCGTCCTCGGCGAGGCGCGTCTCGACGGCGAGATCGTGATCGTCGACGACAACTCGCCCGACGGCACCGGCGCGCTGGCCGACACTCTGGCGGCCCGGCACCCCGTGCGCGTGATCCACCGGTCCGGCAAGCTGGGCCTCGGCACCGCGGTCATGGCCGGGTTTGCCGCCGCGCGGGGCGAGATCCTGGGCGTGATGGACGCGGACATCAGCCATCCGCCGGAGCGGCTGCCCGTGCTCGTGGCGGCCCTCCGGCAGTCCGGCGCGGACGTGGTCATTGGCAGCCGCTATATTCCCGGCGGCGGTACGAGGAACTGGCCCGCTTCCCGCGCTGTCATGTCGCGCGCCGCCTGCCTGGCGGCGCGCGCGCTGACCCCGGTGCGCGACGCGGCGTCCGGGTTCTTCGTCCTGCGCCGGCCCGTCATCGCGGGCGTTGAGATCAAGGCGGCCGGCTTCAAGATCTGCCTCGAGCTGCCCGTGAGGGGCCAGGTGGGCTCGGTGCTGGAGGTGCCCTACCTCTTCAGCGATCGAGCGGCCGGGCAGAGCAAAATGAACCACCGGGAAGCGCTCGGCTACCTGGTGCAACTGGCGCAGCTCTTCATGTGGCGCCTGTCCCGGGGGGCGCCCAGGCCGGCGTGGCGCCGCCTCAGTCCCGAGGAGGCCGATCGGCTCGCGGCGCGGGCCTGACGATTTCGACGCGGTGAACCGGCGCCGATGATTCGGCCGGCGGATGCGCCGCAACGGCAGGCGCCGCCGGCGCCGGGTCCGGCGCCCCGCGCACCACGCGCACGGCCGCCTGCCACACGAGCGGGCCGCTGCTGCGGACGATCTTCAGCAGATCGACGACGTGGCGCGCCATCCACGACGGCCGCAGGTAGAACCGGCGCGTCGCGCGCCGGATGGCGCGAAGCACGACGGGCTCGTCGAGTCGGTTCGACCGCAGGACGTAGAACGAGTACTCGAGCCTCGACCAGTCCTCGGTGACGAGCATCCCCTCCCGCTTGCACTTCTCGTACAGCTCGGTGCCGGGGTAGGGCACCGCCGGGTAGAAGTTCGCGAAGTCCGGGTCGATCTCCCGCGCGAACCTGGCCGTGCGCTCGATGGATTCGGGCGTGTCGCCCGGATACCCGAAAATGAAGAAGGCAAACGACTTGATGCCCGCCTCGCGGAGGTTCCGGATCGCGAGCCGGATCTTCTCGCGCTCGAGCTTCTTCATCATCTCCCGGCGCACGTCGTCGGATTCCGACTCGATGCCCAGCGACAGCATCCAGCAGCCCGATTGCCGGAGCTTCGCCACGAACTCCGGGTTCGTCAGGTTGTCGGCGCGGCCGTTCCCGAACCATCGCACGCCGAGGTTGCGCGCGATGAGTTCGTCGCAGAAGCGCGAGAAGCTCTTGGCGTTCAGGGTGACGGTGTCGCCCCACAGGTAGAAGTGGTTGATGCCGAAGCGCCGCTTGCCCTGCTCGATTTCGTCGACGAGCGCGACGGCGTCCCGTTCGCGGAACTTGTGCCCCTGAATGATCGGCGCGACGCAGAAGTCGCAGCTGTACGGACAGCCGCGGCTCGACTCGACAATCAGGTACCGGGCGTTTTCGAGAGGCAGCCGGTAGCGGTCGAGGGGCAGCAGATCCCAGGCCGGGCAGGGCATGGCCGCGAAGCCGCCGTAGGCGCCCTGGGCCCGGTGCGCGATGACCGTGCCGCCGCGGCGGATGGTGAGGCTGTCCACGCGCTCGGCCTGGTCGAAGGACTCGAGGGCCGCAAGCTGCAGGATCGCGTCCTCGGGCTCGCCGACCGCCATGGCGTCCACCTGCGGCGCGTGCGCCATGGCCGCCTGGGGCGCGGCGGAGGCGTGCGGGCCGAACGACACCAGGGGCGCGCCGAAGGCCTGTTTCAGCTTGCCGGCTTCGAAGGCGTCCGCCGAGGCCGTCGGCGTGGCGCTGCAGAAGACCAGCAGCGTGGGCGCGAACCCCTCGCGGTTCAGCCGGGCGATGAGGTCTTCGGTCGAGAGCCGTTCTGCCGTCTGATCGACGAGGCGGACGCCGAACCCGCGGTCCCGGAGCAGGGCGGCGATCAGGGCGAGCGAATAGGGCGGCTTCGTCGTGCCGAGGACTTCCTCCCGCTCCTGGCAGCGGCCCTGGCGCGTGAACGCCACGCCGTTGACGAGCGGGGGATTGAACAGCAGAACCCGGCGACCCAGCATCGGCACTTCCGTTTCTCGGACGCCCGCCCCTCGGCGGCGGGACGTGCACCCGACCCACTCCAGCCATTCTAGCCGCTGGCGGGGGAGTCCGCCACGCGCGGCGCCGCGACGGCGAGGGCCTGGGCGAGCGGGCCGGGGCGGAGGAGCCTACGGCACGCGCGCGCGCACGGCTCCTGCCGCCCGCCCGGCTGCCCTGCGGATGACGGCCAGCTCCTCGGGTTCGAAGAAGCCCGAGGCAGCCAGCGTCGCGCCGAAGACGGCCACGGCGCATGCGCCGCGCAGCAGGACGCCGGCGACGGGCGCGATCGCGGGCCCGGCGGCCAGGCGCGCCGCCGCGACAGCCAGGAGCGCCGCGGCGGCGAGCCGCCAGAGGCGCGACCATTCATAGGCAATCGGATAGAACCGCTGCGAGAGCGCCATGCCGGCCGCCGCCAGCACGCCGTATGCCGCGACGTTCGACCAGGCCGCCCCGATGGCCCCGTACCGCGGTACGAGCACCAGGCTCGCGCCCAGGGCGGCCGCGGCGGCCAGCCCGGTCGCGACGGGGTAGTACACCGTGCGCTTCGTGATGTTGAGGCCGATCGACGTCAGCAGGTAGATCCCCTGCAGGCCGACGCCCAGGCCGATCCAGGGAACGATGTCGCCGGCGCCGTGGAAGCGGGGCACGGTCATCAGCCGCACGAGGTCGCGGGAAACGGCGGCCAGGCCGGCCACCAGCAGGGCCAGCGCCCCGAACGCATACGTCGTCATCGTGCGGTACGTCCGCTTGGCGTTCGGCGCGTGCATCTCCTTGAAGTAGAAGGGCGCCCACGCGGTCTCGAACGCGCTGAGGAACAGCTTGAGGCCGAGGCCGAGGCTGGCGCCGACATTGTAGACACCCAGCTGCTGCAGCGGCGCGAAGCGGCTCAGCGTGACGCGATCGGCCACCGCGATGATCTGGTGCGCGAAGCTGTGCGGGACCCTCGGCAGGCCGAATTTCAGGCACTCCGCCAGCACGCGAAGCGAAAACACGGGCCGGATGAGCGCCGCGTAGCGCGGCAGCAACGCCAGCGCCAGGCCGACCGCCACGAGCAAATCCGCCAGCACCACTCCCATCACGCCCTTGCGCAGCCCCACGACCAGCAGCAGCTTCGCGACGAGCGTCGTGAGGTTGTTGGCGAAGGTCAGCGCCACGAAGGTCCGCGCGCGCCCCTCGATCCGGAGCACGTGGAACGGCAGGAAGGACACGGCGCCGAACAGCGTCGTGATCATGACGACGCGGAAGGCCGCCGTGAAATCGCCGCCGCCGAAGAGCGGCCGGGCAAGGTGCGGCGCCGCCGCCAGGCCCGCCGCCGCCAGCAGGCCGCCCGCGCCCGCCAGGAAGAAGAAGATCGTGCTCGCCAGCAGGCGCCGCGCGGCCGTGTCGGCGCAGTCGAAGTAGAAGCGCATGAACGCCGCGTCGATGCCCCAGCGGTTCAGGACCCGCACGACCTGCTCCACGATCAGCAGGAGGGCGATCGCGCCGTACTCGGTGGGCGAGAGGACGATCGTGTAGACGGGCAGCAGGAGAAAGCTGGCGAGCTGGACGGCGACGTCGCCGATGCCGTACACCGTCAGGTTGACGGCGAGTTCGCGCAGCTTCTTGAACACGGCCCCCGATTGTAGCCCAGCGGCGCGCGCGCCGCCGGGCCCCGTCACTTCGCGGCGGCAAGCGCCGCGCCGGCCGCGTAGGTGCGGACAAACGGGCTCGCGTCGTGGAGGAGCGTCACAAGAAGCGCCGCGTCACGGCAGCCGGCCGACTCGAGGAGTCGCGCTCCGACTTCGCGGGTGGGCGTGTTGGGGCTGGAAGCCGCGCGCGCAAGCTCGCGCATCGCGTCGGCGTCCGACACGCCGAGCAACTGGGCCGCGCGCAGGCGCGCCCCCTCGCCCGGCGACCGCAGCAGCTCCCGCGCGAGCGCCGGCCAGCGCGGCGACCCGGAGGCATGGTAGGCCTCGAGCGCAAGCAACTGGACGTCCGGGACCCTGCTCGCCTCGGCCTGCGCCAGCACCGCGTCGCCGGCGTTGCTGCCGACGGCGTGCAGGGCCATCGCCAGGCTCTGCCGCATGCCTGCGTGCGTCTCCGCCTCGAAGGCCGCGCGCATGGCCGGAACGTGCTCGCGGGAACCAATCTCGGCAAGCGCCCGGATCGCCGCGAGACGGTTCGACGGGTTCGCGTCTCCCAGGAACGGCACGATGGCGTACGCCGCCCGTTTCGCGCCGGCGTCCTTCAGCGCGGTGATGATGGCGCCCTTGTCGCGGGGCACCTCCTCAGGCAGCCGCCGGATCAGGCGGTCCACCGCAGGAGAATCCCCCAGCCGAGCCAGCGCGCAGTCGGCCTCGATGCCCGCAGGCATCAGGGTGTTGCGGCCCCCGGCGGCGGACTCGAGCAGACCGCGGGCTGCCGCGTCTCCCGATCGGGCGAGGCGCTCCAGCGCGGGAATCCGGGCCAGCGAGGACACATCGCTGGCGATGGCGCCGAGGAGGCCGGACGCCACCGGCGCGAGCAGCGCGAGGTCGTGCTTCTTGACGGACGCAAAGAGACGATCGTAGGTCTCGAGCGCCTCGCCCGGCCGCCCGGCTGCCACAGCGGCAGCGATGGCCGACTTCGCCTCGGAGCGCATCTGATCGAGAAGCGACGGCTGCGCCGCGCCGGGAGCCTGCGGGTCGGCCGCTCGGGCGGCTGGCGCCCGGAGAAGGGCTGCAAGGGCCATGACGAGCGCGACGGCTGGCCGGCCGCGTCTGGTGCGTGGGAGGTCCATCTCCGACAGTCTACCTCGCCGTGAAGGTGGCGCTGCAGGTGCGGGCGCCGGTGAGCGCGAGGAAGAGGCTCGCGGTGGAGCCGGCGCAGTTGCCCGTCCAGCCGGTGAAGGTGTAGCCGGCGGCGGGCGTGGCCTGCAGGCCGA
>Ga0116176_10000030_pt1 | contig 108888 bp, 103 predicted proteins | sample AD_STIC08_MetaG_FD_89803 | JGI IMG/M metagenome (GOLD analysis project Ga0116176, IMG submission 89803) | Active sludge microbial communities of municipal wastewater-treating anaerobic digesters from USA - AD_STIC08_MetaG | ecosystem: Engineered > Bioreactor > Anaerobic > Digestate | place...
CTCTCCTGCGCCGACGCCTGGTCAATCGCAAAAAAACTGAAGGTGGCGAAGATGCAGGTATCGGCCGCCTGCGACACGCTGGGAATAAAGATAAAGCCGTGCCAGCTCGGCGCGTTCTGATACAGGGTAACACAAAACAATAATATGACACCGGTCATTGCGAGCGAAGCGAAGCAATCGTGTACTTATTAACTTAACTGTCTGGCATAGACATAAAGATAAAAGAAAAAGATTACTTCGTCTTCCCGATTACATCGGGACTTCTCGCAATGACAAGCCGACAAGAATTTTTCATCTGGACCGCTCCGTGATCGAGGGGGTCCCGGCCATGGCGGATATCGAGCGGTATTTCGAGCGGCCCTGGATAGACCACGTCCCCGGCTGGGTCGGCGGCTACATCCATCCCGCGGGCAACATGCCCGACTACGGCAGGGAGTTCGCCTCCGAGGCCGGCGAAGGCGCCCTGGTGCCGCACCTGGATTTCACCCTCGAGGAAAAACGCACGCTGCTCATCAGGCTTGTCCAGCTCGGCATTGATCTCTACGGCATCGTCCAGGACGGCGGGGAGGAAAACTGGCCCAATAACGGCGGCTACGCCAGCGGCAGGAAATGGCCCGTCATCTTCGCGGGGCTCATGCTGGGCGAGCTCTCCATGTCAGGCATCGGCCTATGGAGCGGCGATTACACCCATGAGGGCGGCGCCGGCCATGTCCATTTCGGCGAGGACGACCAGACCTTCTACGTCACCGCTGCCGATAGCACCCTTGACCATCATCCCGACGACCGGGCCTGCGAGCTTAAATACGCCGCCTCCGACAGCTCTCATCATGGGCCAGCGTGAGGAATGGAACCACGACGTGATTTTCGATTACATGGACCGGTACATAGCGGTGGAACTGGCGGTCAACGGGAAAGGGGCCTGGACGCGGTCCTGGTCGCGTTTCGCCGAAAATGCATGGGACTTGTACCGGCCCGGCCTCTCAGCTGAATGGCCGGTATGGACCAGGACAAATGTGGCTGACGATTTATTCTGCGACTAGGGACGCATCACTTCAACGCCTTCGCAATCCTCTCCAGTGCCCGCTCCACGTTCTCGTGTGAATTGAAGGAGCTGATGCGGATGTAGCCCTCGCCGCAGGCGCCGAAACCCGCCCCGGGCGTTACCACCACCCCGGCCTTCTCCAGGAGCATGTCAAAGAAGGACCAGGAATCCCGGTCGCCCTTGACCCAGATGTAGGGGGCGTTCACCCCGCCGGTGCATGAAAAGCCGAGGGAACCCATGCCCTTGATGATCATGGCGGCGTTCTTCAGGTAGTAATCCCCCATCTCGCGCACCTGCCGGCGCCCCTCGTCAGTATAGACGGCTTCCGCGGCGCGCTGGACCGGGTATGAAACGCCGTTGAACTTGGTTGTCTGCCGGCGCAGCCACAGCGGGTGGAGATTGACCTCCTCGCCCTTCTGGGTGTAGGCGCGGCACTTCTTCGGCACCACCGTATAGGCGCAGCGGGTCCCGGTAAAACCGGCGGTCTTCGAATAGCTGCGGAACTCGACGGCCACCTCGTCGGCGCCATCGATCTCGTAGATGCTGTGGGGCAGGGACTCGTCGCGGATGAAGCTCTCGTAGGCAGCGTCAAAGAGGATGAGGGCCCTGTTATCCCGCGCGTATTTCACCCACTTCGCCAGCTGTTCCTTCGTCGCTGTCGCCCCTGTCGGGTTGTTGGGGAAGCAGAGATAGATGAGGTCGACCTTCCGTTCCGGGACATCGGGGACGAAGCCGTTCGCTTCCGTAGACTCAAGGTAGATGAGCCCCTCGTAGCGGCCGTCGCGGTTCACGCCGGTCCTGCCACCCATGACATTGGTATCGACATAAACCGGGTAGACCGGGTCGGGCACGGCTATGGCGATGTCGCCGGCGAAGAGCTCCTGGAAGTTTCCCGTGTCGCACTTGGCCCCGTCGCTTACGAAGACCTCATCGGCGGCAATGGCGGCGCCGCGGGAGCGGAAATCGAATTCGGCGATCTTCTCGCGGATGAAGTCATAGCCCTGTTCGGGGCCGTAGCCGCGGAAGGTCTTCTCCGATGCCATGTCGTCAACGGCGCGGTGGAGCGCCTCTATGCAGGCCGGCGGAAGCGGCAGGGTTACATCGCCGATACCCAGGCGGATGATCTCCATCGAGGGATTTTTCTTTGAAAAATCAGCGACCCTCTTCGCGATGTCGGAAAAAAGATATGACGCCTTGAGCTTCAGGTAATGTTCGTTGACCCGTATCATGGGAGCCTCCATCCGGATAGTAAGGGGAAAAGGCCGCTGCCGGCCTATTGGGCTCAGAAAAGTACAACCTTCCTGTTTTTAGGCAAGCATAATTTTGGATATATTCCTGCGAAATACCATGAATTCCTCTGTTAAGATAGCCTGATAATGCCGGTTCAAATGCAGGATAATAAAAGTCTTAAAATTTCCGAACAATGATCTAATGATTGAACAAAGGTCAAAAAAATGTTGATTAATATACCCGACATTTTACCCTGACCATAGGTGGTAAAAACTGAAGTGTTTATAAGATCATTTTTCGCTTTTGCAGCACTGTTATTAACACTCACCGGATGCACCCGGGACGTCTTACTGGATCTTTCCAAGGACTGGAAATATACAACATACGAATGGGAGCAGGGAAAACCCGCTGACAAAGAACCGGCGGCAACCAATTTCGACGACCGCGATTGGCGCGTGGTTCATTCCCTGCCCGCTGCCATCACCATGGAGCGCAAAAAGAACGTAATCTGGCTCCGCAAGACCATCGTTATCCCAGAATCTTACAGGAACGAAGACCTTGCCATCTACCTGGGCAGGATTTGGGACCAGGAATCAACCTATTTGAACGGCATAAAAATAGGCTCCTACGGCAGGGAATATCCCGACTTCCATTCGGACTGGAACGTCACGGCATACCATTTCCTCCCAGACGGGTTGATACGCTACGGCAAACCGAACGTGGTGGCGGTGCGCCAGTTCACCAACCAGCAGGCTAATTTCAACGGGAACCCCTATATCGGCCGCGCTTTTGAAGTCCGCGTTTACACCTTCTGGAAGCGCTTCATGGCGGAATACCTTCCCATGGCCTTCGGCGTCCTCACTTTCTTCATCGGCCTGGGCATCCTGGCACTCTTTTTCACCACGGGGAGGAACAATAAACTCCTTCTTCACATCGGCGGGATATCGGTGATATGGTTCGTCCTGTCGACTCATTTCTGGCTTCCATATTTCGGCAGCATCCCCTGGAACACCCAGGACCAGTCCTTTTACATTCTTTCTTCCCTGATGATGTTATGGATTTACTGGTTCATTGAAAAAGCCCTCAGTCTCAGGATAAAATGGGCCAGGATCGTGGTCATTGCCTGCATGATCCTGTGCGTCGGCCTTTCAGTTACCGCCACGGAAATGGATCCCATCACCGGCTGGCGTTTCAATATCATAGGCCCCCTGGGCGTCATAGGCCAGATGATCTGGGGCTACCTGCTAATCCTCGGCATCATCCGGAAAAAGAAGGACGCGGCCATCATGATGATCGGCTACATCATATTCATGGGCACCATGGTGCACGACGCCCTGATGATGAACCGCCTCATCATGTCCGACAACTTCATGATCAACTTCGGATATCCCGGATTCTTCATATCGTTCGCGATAATGATCGTCATACGGATCACCGCCATGGGCAGGGAACTGGCGGAATCAACCAGTCTCATCGAGGAAAAAAACGCCAGGCTGAACAACGTCCTCGACAAGGTGGCGGACTCGACGGACGAGCTTATACAGATTTCGTTGACCGTCGAGAAAACTTCATCCACGCTCAAAAACGAAATGGACCAGCAGGGGGCCAGCCTCGAACAGACATCTTCGGCAATTGAAGAGATATCCAGCTCCATCGACTCTGTGGCGCAGCGGGCCGTGGAACATGACGGGATCATACGGAAGTGCGGCGAGCTCCTGAACACGAACATGTCGTCCCTCCGGTACATCACCGAGTCAGCGCAGTATGCCGTGTCCCTGGGCGAGCGCAACCGGGAGGACACCAACAAGATCACCGTGCGCCTTGACGAGATCAAGGAAGGGATGATAAAACTCAAGGATTCATCGTCGTCGATCGAAAAGATCGCCACCATCATCAACGAGATCGCGGAAAAGACGAACCTCCTCTCCCTGAACGCAGCCATCGAAGCGGCCCGTGCGGGACAGCACGGACGGGGCTTCGCGGTCGTCGCGGACGAGATCGGAAAGCTTGCCGACAGCTCCGTGCGTCAGGCAAAATCGATACAGGACATCGTCAAGGACATTGTTGCCGACATCGAGGGCAAAACAAACCTCATCATCGAGTCGTCCCAGTCAATCACCGACATCAACGCGTCGGTGAACAACCTGAGCACCGCGAGCGAGGCCATTGTAAAGCTCTGCGTGAACCAGGAGAAACTGACGCGGGAAGTCCACGATTACATGAACCGGATCCTGGAAGGATCGGCGCGCATCACCAATGCCACCGCCGAACAGAAGAACGGCATGGACGAAGTCATCAAAACGGTAAACCTCCTCAACACCATCATGCTGAAGATCATACAGAGCTCCATGGAAGTGGTGGAGATTTCAGAAACCCTGTCGCACCGCATCGCAATCCTCAATAAGATCATCATTGAAAACTGACAGCAGAATACCCCATCCGTGACCCTTTACAACTTTTTCGATGCATCCGGTGATTTATTTTCATAATAATAATTCCCCGTTCGTATATCCATTATAAAACAGGAACAGGGGGATTATTATTTAATGGAAACAACAATAAACATACAGGTCGATATACTGGAAAAAATTACCCTGGCGGCCCGGTCACAGGGGATAAGCCGCTCCCGGCTTATTGCATGCTTGATAAAACGAGTGATGGAAGATATGCCGGATCCGCAATGCATCGGCAGGATGGTGCAATACCAGAAGAGGAATACACCCGAAAGCTGGCGGACCTTTCACCTGTTGTTGAAGTTTGACGAATATGAGTATTTCCTGGACTTGAGAAAGATTCTTAAAATGTCTGTTTCATTAATATTGGCATATGCGGTAAAGCTTTATCTTGGACAAATTATTAAGAAAAAAATTACCGATAACTATCAGTCATTTCAGAATTACATTATTGCCAAGGAAGTATCCGATACTATCATCTGCTGGAAACTAATCTGGGGCTACCCTCCCAATCCTGAAGCATATATAACCTTCTAACAATTCCATCCTTCTTTTCATTTCACAGCGGACTCACTTAACGAATTCACCGGACTCGGTCTGTTGTAATGCCGTTGAAACACCCTTTTGCACTTGACGTTCATCAACAATCATCCCACATTGTGAAGATGTCCGATTATATTGATAGCTCCATGAGCTTTTGCAAACTCTGCCCGCGCGAATGCGGCGCTGACCGGAGCATCGCTCCCGGCTACTGCGGCGGAGGCCCCGCCGCGCGGGTAAACCTGCACCGCCTCCACTACTGGGAGGAACCGGTGCTTTCCGGCACGGGGGGGAGCGGCACTATCTTCTTTTCCCACTGCACCATGCGGTGCGTCTACTGCCAGAACTACCGCATCAGCCACGAGGGCCGCGGCGCCGAGCGGTCCACCGAAGAGCTTGCCGCCATGATGATCGACCTCCAGGAGGCCGGCGCGCACAACGTGAACCTGGTGACTGCGAGCCACTTCACGCCCCAGGCGGCAGAGGCTATCCGCCTGGCCAGGGCAAAGGGCCTGCGGGTGCCCGTCGTATGGAACAGCAACGCCTATGAAAAACCGGAGACCCTTCGCATGCTGGAAGGGCTCGTGGACATCTATCTTCCCGATTTCAGGTACTTTGACTCAGCCACGGCAGAACGCTATTCCGAAGCCCCGGGTTATCCCGAGCGGGCGAAGAAGGCAATCATGGAAATGCACCGGCAGGCGGGGGACCTTGCAGTCAGGGATAATACCGCGGTAAAGGGGCTGATCATCCGCCTCCTGGTGATACCCGGTCTTCACGAATCGGTGCGGGACATCCTCGCGTGGATACGCGACGCCCTGGGGAACGAAACCTGGATCAGTCTCATGGGACAGTATTACCCGGTCCACCGCTCCTGCGAATTTCCCGAGATCAACCGGGCCATCACCGTCACGGAATACGAAGAATGCCTCGGCTATCTTGATGAGCTGGGGTTCGAAAACGGCTTTATCCAGGAAGTCGGGTCATGCGCTGATTATACCCCTGACTTCACATGAAACAGCGCCATGAAACCGAACATATACAAAATGTACATCATCAACCTGGTGAAAAACATGATGTTTTTCAGCTCGGTCACCGTGCCCTTCTTCCTGGACTGGGCAAGGATCGATTACACCAGAATATTCATCCTGGAAGCCAGTTTCTCCTTCTTCATGTTCGTCCTTGAGATCCCGACAGGGATCATCGCCGATAAATACGGAAGGAAGTATTCTCTCGCTCTGGGAGGGATCTTCGGGGCCGCCTCCTTCATCCTCTTCGGCCTGGTCAACAATTACTGGGTCTTTTTCCTGGCGGATTTCATCTGCGCAGTGGGCACAACGCTCCTGTCGGGAGCTGACAAGGCCCTCCTCTACGACACCCTCATAGCCATCGGCGAGGAGGCGAAAGGCGCGCGCTACTTTTCCCGGTATGAGACAGCGGGAATCACCGGCATCATCCTGGGCCTGATCGGCGGTTCGATGATAGCGGACTCACCCTGCCTCCCCTATCCTTCGGGGCTCCCGTTGACCTTCATCCTTTCCGGCGCCGTTCTGCTGGCGGTATTCATCACCGCCATGACGCTGCGGGAGCCGGCCAGGAAAAAAATCGACGAAAAATTCCTCCGCCAGGGTATCAATGGCCTGCGATACATTTTCAGGAACGGCCGCCTCCGCGCCTTCTCCTTTAACTACACCTTCATTTCGGCCACGACCTTCTTCATGTTCTGGCTCTACCAGCCGCTGCTCAAATCCGCCGGGATCGGCCTGGTCTACTACGGATTCGTCGGCGCAGCCTTCAACATCTTCAGCATTATATTAATGAACAGCGCAGGCAGGATAGAAGCCGCGATCGGCGTCAACCGGCTTCTCTTCCTTACGGCATTTTTTCCCGGCCTTCTCTACTGCGGCCTCTATTTCCCGGCCCATGCCGCCTATGCCCTGCCCGCCATTCTCCTGGTCGTCGGCCTCAGGCAGATGCGCTCGCCCCTCCTCTCCGATTACATGAACCGCCATATCGGGAGCGGAAACAGGGCTACGGTCCTTTCCGGCGTTTCCATGATCGAGCGGGTCATCATCATGGTCATGTACCCGGTAACGGGCCTCCTGGCGGACCATTCCCTTGCGGCGGCCTTCCTGTTACTGGGGGCAGTCACCGTTATCTTCTCTTTCATCGTGAAGGTGGAAGCGGATGCGATGGCATAAAGTTTTTTAATTTTTGTAATTGCGAGGAACAACACGACAAGGCAATTTTGCTTTAATTATCCACGAAAAAGGTCATTGATCCACCAGGAAGCACGGGACACAATGACGTTTATATGAAGCAAAAAGGCATCTGTCTACAGGAAAGGTACTGGACTGGGGCTATAAAATTGAAGAAATTCAACATGCCCAAGCATCTGCAGACGCAAGGCTACGCCTGTGACTACCCCTCCGGCGGGATATAGCGAGAAGACGGATTAAGATTCCATCCGCCGTTTCTGGAGGCAATGACCAGCCTCACCGATTCAACCGCAGCCCCGGCACATGAAACTGCAAGCAATACCAGCAGAGCGCCGCGGTAAACATTGAAACCAAGATAGAGCGAAATCAGTTTGAGGGAAACGAAAAGGCCTATGGCCACCAGGGGGTATGGATACACCAGGCGGTAACTCAGCCAGAGGCAAGCTGGAACAACTATTATCATGGCTGCCGTGATCGTGATGACAGGCGGCAGATGCAGATTCATGAAACCATACTGCAGCATAATGACAGGAACGTAGTGAAGGATATACACATTTATCGAGTGCTTCGAGCAGAAATCCGTTATCGGGTTTTGGCTGTTCGCGAAGCGCTTCGCGAAGGAAATAAAAAACATTAAAAGAAAAATACATGCCGGCAACATTGTAAATTGGATCAGCGTATAAACCTGCCCGAATTCCTTTGAAACCTCCGGGTCGGGGAGATTATCTCCCGTCAGCATGTTATGCTCAGCCGTCCTGATGAAAGGCTCAATTCCGGGAAGGTACTTCGTATAGCCCAGATAGATAATCGGCAAGAGAAATAAAACCGCCAGGGCCCCCCATAATTTCCAGTTTCCAATATCACCCCTCGTGAGCCAATCCTTCCGGTATACATAAAGTCCGAAGAAAAATAGAGGTATAAGCATGAAAAATTGATTGATCCGAAACTGTATAATACCCGCGATCCGCATCCAGGCATGCAGATTGACGCCATTTACTGTCAGTAAGATCATCAAAATGCAAAATAAAATTCCTGAAAGCAGAGCGAAGAGGACCGTTTTAATGATAATCTTATTTCTTGATTCGATTTCTTCCTGTTCCTTTCTTTTTAACCGGAACACCGTGACAGCGGCAACAACCGGCAGCGTCAGAAAGAAGAGGAAGCTCAGAAACCAGGTATGCAGCATATTGAAGCCGACGCGGAAAAGCGTTTCTCCCCAGCCGATATACGATACCGCGCCGGAATTAATGTAATCCCGCCAGTATTCAGTGAAAATCCGCGTGTAATCCGGGACTGTTCCCCCCAGACGCATCAATAAAAACTGATGGAAAAAGTCACCGGCGCAAAAGGTAAAAACAAAGACCGGAATCAACAGGCGCCGGAATCTTTTTTTTACATATCCCGCCGCCGATCTCGCCCTCAGAGAAGGAATAATAAATTGAGCCGCGATGAACAGCAACACCGGCATAAGAAAAATATCCATTATGAAAATGATCAACTCAAAGACCCGTGAAGACCCTTCACGGTCGACAACCGGCCACCAGAAAATCATCGGATACGCATACATGCACAGGATATGAAATAAGACGACGGCACAGACCATCATGTTTCTCACGTTGTCCAGATACGCATAACGTTTTTCACGTATTTCCATTTTCGCCCTCCATATTGATTTCCTTATGCACGAAAATTCTTCTATGCCTCACTGTCAGAGGGGTGCCTTGTCTTCAATGCCGACCTGCACGGGCACTACCCGATACCCCCACACGACATATTTCTCTCCGGATTCATGCGCTTAATCCTGTAATCAGCATCCAGGAAGCAACATCAGGCAGGCCATGTTCACCCGGCCTGCTCCTTTCCGTACTTGATCCCTTTTCACACAATCAATCCTTCGGCACTCCCTTGCGTTGCTCATGGAAACATGATTCGCACAATGTTTCACACTCCTCATAGGCATCCTGGTTATACTTGTATATATAATACGCCTTATCAGTGTGAATACCGCACACATCGCATATGTAGACCCACTGCTTTTCCATTTCAAGGATCCAGTCCCGCAGCGCCTTTTCAAAGATTATCTGGTTGAGCTTTGTTACAGCGTATCCTTTTTTATCAGCCACATCTTTATATTTGGCATACAGCTTGTCTGATACATCCATTCGTATTTGCATTTGATCTCCCTGATTTTTGTGTGATATATATGTGATTAATTTATCACTTATTTGTGTCAAGTTTTTTTTAAAAAATATGATAATATCAGTCTAAATGTAGCAAAATGAGCCGAAGTTACTATGGGGCTTATAGAAACCAGAGATATGACGGTGGGTGCATAATAAATTTCTCAATCTTACTTAATAGAGAAATCTGCCGGAGAAAGGCGCGGAACTTTAATTATTCAGGAAAAAGGTCATTGATCCACCAGGAAGCACGGGACACAATGACGTTTATGTGAAGCAAAAAAGCATCTGTATACAGGAAAGGTCCTGGACAGGGGCCGTGAAATTTCCCGCTTTTCCGCGCCGCAATCAGGGCATGGTTCCGGATTTGTCTAAAGAGTTTTTTATGGCCAGTGCCCAGGTCTTACGTGCTATCTGACCGAGCTTTTTACAATACCGTGCGCGTAGAACCCGTAATATCGTATCACTTTTCGGTGCTTGTCCGGAGGTTAAAAGAGCATCCGGGCCATGAAATCGTAGATCTCCTGGGTCTTTTCCGCGTAGGTCTTTTCCTTCGTATTACGGTCATAGGGAAGAATGGAAACTACACATCAAAGGAAATAGTGATTGAAACATATATAAAGTTTTCTTAACATCCCGGTGGTCAACTAATTGGTCTGTGAGTTGATATGCCACATGCCCCATCGTGGGGACAGGGGAGTCTGAACGACCGTTGAAAGATGCATTACAAACACTCAACTGCGACATTGCCGTGATCGGCGGGGGCCCTGCAGGCATGATGGCTGCCGGCACCGCCGCGGCCAGCGGCGCGGATGTGATCCTCATCGAAAAGAACCGCCGGCCGGGGAGGAAACTTCTCATCACCGGCAAGGGGCGCTGCAACATAACCAACGCCGCCCCGGATGTCCGGGGCTTTCTTGAACACTTCGGAAAGAAGGGCCGCTACCTTCATTCACTGCTCCACGCCTTCAGCATCGATGACACCATCAGCTTCTTCACGGGCCGCGGGTGCCCGGTCAAGGTCGAACGGGGGAACCGTGTCTTCCCGGAGTCCGACAGCGCCGCTGACGTGCTCCGGGTCCTCCAGGAATACATGAAGGAACACGGGGTGCGGGCCCTTTACGGCCGTGAGGTCAGCGGCGTGGTGAGGGATAACAGCCATATAACGAGAATCACAACCGGCGACGGCGGCTTCGAGGCGCAGCAGTTCATCCTCTGCACCGGCGGCCTCAGCTACCCGGCGACCGGCTCCACCGGTGCCGGCCTCGATATCTGTCGCGGCCTGGGCCACACGGTGATAAATCCGCGGCCCTCCCTGGTGCCGGTCATCCTCAAGGAAAAGTGGATAGGCGAGCTCGAGGGCCTGAGCCTCCGTAACGTGACGGTGCGGCTTATCCATGACGGCAGGACAGCCGGCGAGGAATTCGGCGAAGCCCTGTTCACATCCAACGGCATGAGCGGCCCCGTGATCATAGACCTGAGCCGGACCGTCGGCGGGCTCCTCCCCTCTCCCATGGAGCTCTCCATCGATCTCAAGCCCGCCCTGGACCATAAAGCCCTGGACGAAAGGGTCCGTCGGGACTTCGGGGAAAACCCCACGCGTCTTTTCAAGAACAGCCTGGGACGGCTACTTCCCGCTTCCCTTATACCGGTCATCGTGCGTCTTTCCGGCCTGGACCCGCAGAAGACCGTGAGCCATGTCACAAAGGAGGAACGGACGAAGATCGTCCATCTTCTGAAAGACCTGCGAGCCACGGTCGCCGGTATCGAGGGCTTTGACAAGGCCATCATCACGGCCGGCGGCGTTTCCCTCGATGAGATCGATATGCGCACCATGCGTTCCCGCATCATCGACAACCTCTTCTTCGCCGGCGAGATAATCGACATCGACGGCCCCACCGGCGGCTACAACCTCCAGATCTGCTGGAGCACCGGCTACTGCGCCGGCCTGGCCGCGGCGAAGGCGCTGTCATAGTGAGCGACCGAGTCATTGAAACAAATCCCCAACAGGCCATGGTTAAGCTCCCCGGAGATATGATCTTAACACCCCCTGTCCCCCATAGGGGGCATGTGTCATAGCGCGAATTGTTTATAAAATTACTTGTCAGTATTAATTATATTGAATTACCATGTCACACTATCTCCCGCGTGCCCCCTCAGGGGGTCAGGGGGTAATACAATTCGCTTCGCTTTGCTCGCGATGACAATGGAAATAAATAAAACCCAAGGAGCGCCCCATGATCACACTTATCGCCAAGCTGAAAGTCAAGGAAGGAAAAATGGATGAAGCCATAGGGATTTTAAAAGAGATCGTCCCGAAAGTGAAGGAGTCCGAACCGGGATGCCTCGCATACATCCCACACACGGTCCGCGGAGAGGAGAACACAATCCTGTTTTATGAAAAATATCAGGACAAGGACGCGCTGAAAACCCATTCGGGCAACCTGCCGAAGACAATGGAAAAACTGTTCCCCCTTCTGGAACCGGGCATGGACATCAAAACCTGCTATGAAATAATGTAGCCGGCGGAGGGACCGGAATGGAGCCCCTCCCCATCATGGCGGGCATGGCTTGCTTCGGCTACTTGCAGGTGATGCGGTAGAGATGCACAGTATAATCGGTGAAGGAGTCCCGCATGACGCCGTTGGTAAATATCTTGACGCGGTTTTCCCCGATCACTTCCGCCTCGGCATCGCCCGGAAAGTCCCTCAGGGTGAAGGTCGCCGTCGTGATGCCGGGCCGCATGGACACGGCAAACAGATAAGTCTCTCCGTTGTAGCGCTTGAGCATGACGTCGACCGGGATATCGGCATTGCTGCTGGCTACTTTCACGCCGTTCGCGACGGAGGGAGTGTTCAGCACCGGCGCCAGGGACGTTATCTGCGAATTGATCGCTGCCACGGCCGACCTCATCTGGGCGTCGCTCAGCAGACCGGCCTCGATGAAGGTCGGGGAAAACACGTGGGCGAAATACCCGATGCCCAAGGAGCCATGTATGATGGACATCCATACTTCCGCCTTTACCTCCGACGGCGTCGGCTTTTTTCCCGAGCCGTTGAAGTCGGTGCACTCGATCCAGTTCCATACCGGTTTTGTATAATTGCTCCACCGGCGCAGGCGGTCAACCCCGTATGCCACGAGCCAGAGCCTGTCCTTCACCGCCGCGTCCTGCGTGTTGACAGGATAGATGTCATAGGAAATGATATCAGCGCCCTTGATGTATTCAGCGTAGTCCTCCGGATGGCCGGTGCGCACGCCGCGGCCATACCACCCGTCCCAGGCCACGCCCTGCCCGAGGTTCAGGTATACCGGCCTGGTTGGATCTGCGGCAACCATTGACCGGTATCCGGCAACAACCGTTTCCGTGGATATCGGCGGCCCGTATCCGCCCTGGCCGTCCGCCTGGGCGTTGTCAGGCTCGTCAATATGGGTCCAGGCCCTGATCACCGTATTGCTGGAACTGCCGAGGCCCGCGGCATTCTGGGAGCAGAGAACCGGCATCTCCCTCCCGGCAAGCTGGCTGAGCTGGCCTTCCGTCGGCCCATCCCAGAGACCAACAAAGGTATTGATGCCTATGGCCCGGTAAGCCTCCGCGTTGCATGGCTGTTGAAGCCATACCGCAATGGGGAAATAATCCGGGTCAGACGAGGGACCGTGGGTCCACTTTGAATAATACGAAGACCCGCCTTCCCAGGGCAGGAAGACGTCACCGGCAAAAGAACCGGGGCCCCCGCCGTTCCGGCCTGCCGCCGCGGCATATATGACCGCGCTGCCGAGAAGGTTTTCCGCGCTCCCATGACTTTTATCTGATGATATGAGATCTTTACAGTCGAAGAATAGAATAATTACCGAAAGAAAAACAACCGCGGGCACAGGACGGCCCGCTTTAAACCTTTTCATAAACCCTCCATATCCTTTTCTCTTTTTTTTATCTTTGTATTTATTTTTATCCAAAACCTTATAAAGTTATTTAAGTTTTTTTTGATCGGCAAATTATTTTTGTCGTTTTTCAAATTTTTTTTATATAAATCCCGCCCATTGACATTGATTTAAGAATAGATTCAGATATTTTTCCCAGCCTGAACAGGCGGTCTTTTAACTGTCCTGCGATGCTGACAGCAGATCATGACCGGCCCATGGCAACAGTCGCATCGCACCGCCGCTCCGATTAATAAATTTCATGTTGATTATTTACCGTGCCCTGCCTACAGTATCCCCATCATCTTATTTTCAGGAGCACTCTGATGAAACCTCAAGCTGTCACGCGCGTTACTTCCCTATATATGAGCATAGCCCTGGTGCTTACCGGCGCCTTTTTTTCATCCTGCATACAGAAGGAAGCTAATGAAAAAAAGCCGGTCCGCGCCATGGCCACCTTCGTTATCGGCACTGTCACCCTTGAGCGGGCCGGCGAGCCTGCCAGAAAACTCAGGCACAAGGAGGAACTGGCGCATGGCGACGTGGTCAGGACCGGACCGGACTCCCTGCTCGTAGTCCAGATCGGTGATGACTCGGTCATCAAGATCGAGGCAGGCACGACCGTGAGCATGGGCCTCTTCCTTGAAAGGGGTAACTCGCAATTCTATATCGACCAGGGACGGATGTTCTCAAGGGTGCGCCATCTCAGTAAGGATTCGACCTTCAGGGTATACACCAAAACGTCACTGGCGGCGGTGCGGGGCACCGAATTCAGCGTCACATCCCGCAAAGACGAATCCGTTGTGGCCGTGAATGACGGATCCGTTGCTGTCCGCACGGTTGCTGAAGGAAAAGAAACAAATGAGGAGCAGACCGTCGAAAACGGCAAAACCGCCGAGGTGAAGGGCTCCATTAAGACCAGGCCGGTGAACGCCGAAGAAAAAAAGGAATTCAACCGCTTCGCCCGGATTACCCCCATTGAGAACCTGGACAGCACGAGCGAGGAGGACCTCAGGCGGATGGAAGTGGATTACCAGGAAAACAAAGACAAAGCCGTAGTAATCGACAAAGACGGTGATCATAAGGATAAAAAAGATAAAGACCGGGAAAAGAAAGACGACAAGGCCTCGGATCAGGAAAAACCGGCTGAAAACGATGCTGCGAAGCAGACAGTTCTCTGGACCAGCAAGAGCGTGTACGGCACGGCCGACCCTATCATCGTGTATTACAAGAACATGCCGGAATACCGGAACTGCTGGATCGACATATCAAAGGCAGCGGACGGGGACGGCAGGTACCAGTCGTACCAGTGGACCTACAGCGCTAAAAACGGCCAGATGACCTTTTCCGGCATGAACCTGGCGCCGGGCACCTACGAGGTACGGGCCCACTTCGGCAGAAGCGGCTCCGTCGACAAGAGATACCGTTTCCAGGTCCGGTAGGAACCGCCTTTGCAGCCGGCCAGGCAATGACATCAAAAAAGCCCCGTGATTGTGCGGGGCTTTTTTATTGAGGCCTCTCTATCCCGGCGAAGCCCGGCCGCACCCGGGGTTTGCCGGTCATACGGGCTTGATCCCCCGCTCTTCGTACAGGACAAGGGAGGTGATATTTTCGAAATCGAGCACTACGCGGGAGTCCTCGATATCAAGGACATTGTTGATGATCTTCTGGAACTTGTCCGTCAGGTTCATGATATCGTTGGTATCGATCCACTCGAAAATGCTCTGGAAAAACCTGAGCTCCGCCAGCCGTTCGAGGACCCCGTTGATGGTCTGCATCTTTTCGGTGTCGATCTCGGCTTCGCTGATCTCCTTTTCCAGCTTGGCGAAAAATGCCTTCCACGAATCAAAGGGCTTGTGATGAAAGACCGAGGCGGTGTGGGATACCACGGACTTCGCCAGCACCACGCTGCGGGATATACGGCTTAACATGACGATGAAGAGGCCGAAGTTCTCTTCCTCGTTGTCCTTGAACCTTCCCTTGAGGACGACGATATCGGTGAATTCGCCCTTCAGTATCTTCTTGGCCGTCTCGGTGTCGCCTGCACAAAACTTCTCAATTATTTTCAGCTTTTCGAAATACTGCCGTGCCCCATCATCGCGGTTCATGGCCCAAACCCCATTTTTTCTGTATGCTCAAAAATACCCGGCGCACCGTCCCGGAGTCAAGATTATTTCTTTATCAGGTCGAGGATTCGGTCAAAATCATCCAGCGAATAATAGCTGATCTCGATTTTGCCCCTGCCGGAGGCGTGCTTTATCTCGACCTTGGTGCCGAAGATCGACACAAGTTCCTCTTCCATCTTCCGGATATGGGCGTCCTTGCCCGGCTTTTTTTTGCCGGGCTTCTGCTTCTTTTCGCTTTCCTGGACCAGCTGTTCCAGGGCCCGGACCGAAACCGCCTTGTTGAGTATCTCCCGGAAAAGCTCCATCTGGCGGCTGCCGCTCACGGACAGGAGCACCTTCGCATGGCCCGTGCTGATATCGCCGGAAGAGAGCGACTCCTGGATTTCGGATGGAAGCTGCAGCAGCCTCAGCGTGTTCGCTATGGTGGCCCGGTCCTTGCCGACCTGGGCCGCGATGTCCTGCTGCTTCAGGCTGAACCGGTTAATGAGGACCTTGTACGCCTCGGCCTCCTCGATGGGATTCAGGTTGGTGCGCTGGATGTTTTCAATGAGGGCGAGGGTCAGGTTCTTCACCTCGTCGGCCTCGATGACGATGGCCCTGATCTTCTTCATGCCGGCGTGCTTCACGGCCCTGAGGCGGCGCTCGCCGGCCACCACGTAGTAGTTGTCCCCGGTACGCCGGACGATGATCGGCTGCAGGAGTCCCACCGCCTGTATGGAAGCGGCCAGCCCCTTGATCTCCAGCTCGTCAAAGGTCATGCGGGGCTGGTCCGGGTTGGGCAGCACCGAATCCACTGCGAGCTCGACGATGAGCTCGGCGTTCTGAACAATGCCCTTTTCCAGGGCCTCCACCGGCGTGGGTGATGACGTGATGATCGCTGACAGGCCTTTACCCAGAACCTTCTTAGCCATGCTTTATAACCTCTTCTGCCAAATTCTCGTACATGACGCTGCCGATGCTTCCCCTGTCGTAGAGACCGATCGGTTTTCCGAAGGAGGGGGCCTCTGAAAGGCGCACGTTCCTCGGTATGATCGTTTTGAAAACCTTGCTGGAAAAATACTCCCGCACGTCGGACACGACCTGCTGCGAGAGGTTGGTCCGCGAGTCGTACATGGTCAGGACGACACCCTCGATGGAAAGGCTCCGGTTCAGGTTCTCCTGCACCATGGCGATGATCCGCAGAAGCTGGCTCAGCCCCTCCAGGGCATAATACTCGCACTGCAGGGGTATCATGACCGAGTCCGCGGCCACGAGGCTGTTCAGCGTAAGTATGCCGAGGGAGGGCGGGCAATCTATGAGCACATAGTCGTACTCGCCCCGGATGTCCTGCATGGCCTTCCGGAGAATGAACTCCTTCCCTTCCACGTCCATCAGGTCCATCTGCGCCCCGGCAAGGTGTATGTTCGAGGGTATCAGGTCCAGGTTGGGGAGGCCGGTCTGTATGATGGCCTCCCTGATGGGCACCGCTCCAATGAGGACCTCGTATACGGTCTTTTCACTCTCGACCGCGTTGACCCCTACGCCGTACCCGGCATTGGCCTGCGGGTCGATATCTATGATGAGGACGCGCCGGCCCCTGTCAGCGATAAAGGCCGCGACGTTGACCGTGGTCGTTGTTTTTCCCACTCCCCCCTTCTGGTTGGAGACGGATATCACTCTTCCCATGCAATGGCTCCGAATAGTTATAATACTTTTTTAGCAATCCGGCCTGAATGCAACAACTTTTCTTGGAAAGCGTCGCAACTATTTCTGCTTGACAGGCAGCCCCGGCCAGCCCCAGACTCTTACGGTTTACTGCCATCCGATACCGGCCCCGGGAAAACCCGGCCGGGCTCTATCCTACAGGAGTTGTTGAAGCCATGGCGAGACGGAAAACCATTATTGATAAAAATTTCCAGCTTAAAACGACCTTCCGCATTATCGGGATCATCATTATAGCCTTTATACTCATCATAGCGGTCACGGGGATCATATCCTCCGACAACAACAGGCAGATATCCGCCACCATCACCGACCTCAACGCGTCGATTGAAAAAAACAAGAAGACCATAGAAACGCTCATGACATCATCGGCCCAGAGGCGGGACTCCACGGCATACCGCGACCAGGACCGGGCCATCGAGGAGCACATGGAGACCATCGCCCTGATGCACACCAATGTCGAGCAGCTGAAGAGGATACTGAACCTGAACCGGGTCCTCTTCACGGTGCTGATCATCACCGGCGTGCTCCTCGGCCTGGGCCTCTTTCTCTACCTGATACGCCTCACAAACAGGATGTCGGGTCCCCTCTATGTCCTGACGCAGCACATGAGCGACATCATGAACGGCAGGAAACCGAACCTCCGCGAGCTTCGTAAAAACGACGAATTCCAGGAATTCTACCGGCAGTTCATCGCCTTCCTCGATGAAATCGGCAGGAAGTAGGCTCCCCTATAACCGGCCCCGTCCCGAATATCCCCGGGTGAAAAAGAGGCGGTACACGGCAAAGGCAATGCCGCCCGCTGCTATCGTCCCCAGGACCGCGAGGATGTAGTTCAGGTAGGGGATTATCCTCCTTCCCGATGCGGAAACGACCCCGTACATGCCGAAGCGGTCGTTCGAGTACGGGTAGAGCCTGATGTAGCAGTAATCGTCGCCGGCCGACTTCACCGTGAATATCTGCTCCCTCTGCAACAGGTCCCGGGACTCGATCAGCGACAGGCGGCTGTCGACGATATCAATCTGGTAGAAATCCTTTTCCGAGAAAAAGTATATCGTGTTGTTCCCCTTCGCCAGGTCCAGCCGGTGCGTCTCGGCGTATTCACCATCATGCATGGCATTGACGATCCTGCCGGTGACGGCCTGGCCCCACCGGCGCGCCTCGTCCTCGAGCCTCTCCATGATATGTGCCCCGGCGACGCGGTAGATATTGAACCGCCGGAAATCACTGTACACGGTGCTGTCATAGCTGGTATAGAGGAGCTCGCCGCTGCCCCGGCGGGCCAGGAAGCTCACGGGGCCGGAGCGCACGCCGCGGGGCGTTTCAAACGTGGCGAAGGCGATGATTTCCGCGTCGCGGACTTCCTTGATGGCGATCCACCCGGGGTGGTCCATGTAGAGGGCCATCCGTTTCTTCGTGCTGAAGCGCGAGAGGTCATTGAATACCGACGCCTCGAGCCTGGCCGGCATGCCCATGTAGGGAAAATTGCTGAAGAACTCGAGCATGTCAAAGGCCTTCTGCAGAAACTCGTAGCTGTACCCGGAAAAATACACCGAGCCGCCGCTTTTCACGAAGCGCCTCAGCGTCCTGGCGACCTTGTCCTTATCGACTTCATAAAAATCGGGCTTGAGGGCCACGGACTTGAACCTGAAGTTATTCGCGTAAACGTCCAGCATCTCTTCGATCGGATAATCGACGCCGCTGGGCACAAAGAGCGAACGGTACCGCTCTATTTTTTTCGGCGTCTCCAGGTCGCGGTACGTCAGGACGTCATGGGGTATGCGGAAGGCCGTGAGGACCTTGTTCACGTCGTCATACCTGCTCTTGATGACGGCGACACGGTTCCGCGGTTTTGCCGGAGGGCGCATCCTGGGCCTGGGAGAAGCATTCCCCTCAAGGGAGAAAAAAAAGGCCGCGATCACGGCTGCATTGATGCAAAACACTATTCGTTTCATCTGTGGGACATTGATCATTTGCTGTCGTTTGACAGATTGATAATCTCCTTCAGCAATGTTGTGGAAATATTCTTTGTCCTGGGTAAATAGACAACCCGGCAATACTCGTTTAAAAAATCAAACTTGCCTTCCCAGTCATCGCCTATCGTGAATATATCGATATTATATTTTTTTATATCACTGATTTTCTGCTCCCAATTTTCCTCAGGTATCACACGATCAACATAACGGATAGCCTCAAGAATAGCCTTCCGGTGCTCATAGGATAAAAAGGACGTTTTATGCTTCACGGCGTTAAATTCATCCGTAGACAAAGCCACCGTCAGATGATCCCCAAGTTCTCTCGCTCTCCTGAGAAGATTGATATGGCCAATATGCATGAGGTCATACGTTCCATATGTTATTACCTTTATCATGCCCTTCCTCAAATTATTATTCTTGAGTCTTCTATTTACAATTGCCGGAGTTCTGTCCAGCGATTTTTTAGGGACAGCCTTCGATATAACAGCCGGCCCCGGCAGAGCCCGTCCCGCGAGGCTTGTTCAATAAACCGGAAAACATCATGCCGCGGCTTTTCAGTGAACATGGACAGAGAAGGCACCGTGTAATACCCAGACATGCTAATTCATCCTTAATTACCGTTCCCCACCATTGTTTTCAACGGGAGGGCCTATAATGTAAAAATCATGCAGGAATCATTCGCGCAGCATTGAATTTTTACTTGACTTTTTATGAATATATGAATATATGATCATATATATCTATTAAAGGCGGGTCGGCATGAACAGGACACATCATTCACCGGACACGGCAGCGGGATCCGTGCAGGGCAAAAAGCAGCGGGACGCTAAGAAATCCAAGGAATCGATACCCGACGAAACGAGCCTCGTGACCCTGTCGGAATTCTTCCGGGTCTTCGGGGACCCGACCAGGATCAAGATACTTTACCTTCTCTCCCGGTCCGACCTCTGCGTCCATGACATCACCGCCCTCCTGGAGATGAACCAGTCGGCCATATCCCACCAGCTGCGCATCCTCAAGCAGGCGCGCCTGGTCAGGTACCGGCGAAACGGGCGGTCCATCTGCTATTCCCTGGACGACGACCATGTGAAGCAGATCATTAACCAGGGATTTGAGCATATCAATGAATGACGGGAAAGCGGAAATGAAAGAACAATCTCACAACCATGATCACAGCGGCCACCGTCACGATTTCCACGGCCACGACCACCATCATGCCACGGGAAGCCGGCTGGTGCTGGTGATCATTTTCAACACGATCATAACCATCGCCGAATACGCCGGCGGGCTCCTGTCGGGGAGCCTGGCCCTGATTTCCGACGCGGGGCACAATTTCTCCGACGTGCTGTCCCTGATCATGGGCTACGCCGGCGAACGGGTGTCGGAAAAGCGGCCGGACAAGAAATTTTCCTTCGGCCTCAAGCGCTTCGAGGTGGCCGTGGCCCTGGTGAACGCCCTGTCGCTCCTCGTCATCGGTCTCTACATCGTGTACGAGGCGGTGGAGCGCTATCTCAATCCGGTGTCCATAAACCTGAAGGTCATGGTGCCGGTGGCCTTTATCGGCCTTGCGGGCAACCTCTTTTCAATGCTCCTCCTCCTCAGGGACCGCCACCGGACCCTGAACATGAAGGCCGCTTTCCTGCACCTCCTGTACGACACGGTCTCGTCCGTGGCGGTCATCGGCGCCGCCGTCATTCTCTATGTCACCGGCCTGGTCCTGGTGGACCTGGCCATAAGCCTGATCATAGTCGCCATGATCGCCGGGAGCTCCTTCTCCATCATACGCGACTCGATGAGGATCTTCCTTCAGGGGACCCCGGCACATATCGACGCGGATGACGTGTACCGCGACATCGAGGCCGTCCTTAACGTGGGGAGCGTTCACGGCCTTCACATCTGGTCGATCAATTCAACGGAAGTCTTCCTGTCGTGCCACATCTGCGTGTCGGCCGGGTCGGGAGGGAGCGATACCGACGATATAATACGAAACGTCAATTCAATGCTGGAACAAAAGTACGGAATACGGCACACCACCCTCCAGGTCGAGAACACGAAGATCTGTTCCGATGGGGGGACCTGCTGCCGTTAAGGAGGAAAGAAATGAAAAAAGTCAGCGATTCAAGCATCACCATAGTTCAGCACATGACCCACCAGGACGCGAACCTGGCCGGCAACGTCCATGGCGGCTCCATCATGAAGCTCATAGACAACACCGCGGGGATCGTGGGGGCGCGCCACACCGGCAGGAACGTGGTCACCGCCTCCATCGACCGTCTTGACTTCCACAGCCCGGTCTTCGTGGGCGACCTGCTGCGACTTACGGCAACGATAAATTTCGTGGGGAAAACGTCGATGGAGATCGGCGTCAGGGTGGAGGCGGAAAACTTCATCACCGGCGAGACCCGGCACACGGCGTCGGCCTATCTCACCTTCGTCCCCCTCGACGAGCACGGTAAGCCGGTCGAGGTGCCGCCGTTAGAATTTTCGACCGAAGACGAAAAACGGCGCAACTGCGAGGCCCAGGAACGGAGAAAGAGGCGCCTCGCCGAGCGCATCGCGGAGAAGCAGAAAGAGGTGTGCAAGCAGTAAGGCGGATCAGTTGAACTTCGCTCGGCTCTGCTCGAGCTTCTGGAGCAATTCCGCGAATTCGGCCCGCTTCGTCTTCTCGTTTTCGATGACCTCGGCCGGAGCCTTGCCGGTGAAGTTCTCGTTGGCCAGTTTCTTTTCCACCTTGTCGAGCTCTCCGCGGACCCGGGCGATCTCCTTGTCGATGCGGGCGCGCTCCTTGTCGAAGTCGATGAGTCCCTTCAGGGGCATGAATATTTCGATATCGTTCATGACCGCGGATGCGTCGGTGCCCGATGGCGCGTAGCCCGGATCCATGGTGATGCTGTCGACCTTGGCCAGGGCCTTGATGTGCACCCCTTCCCTTTTTATGATTGTCGCGATCATGTCGCTGGCGGTCTTGAATACCACCGAGGCCTTCTTGTCTGGAGGCACGTTCATCTCGCCGCGGATGTTCCTTATCCAGTACACGATCTCCTGGAAGAGCCTTGTCTCCTCTGACTCGGCGACGAAATCGAACTCCGGACGGGGCGCGGGCCACTGCGACACCAGGATCAGGCCGTCTTTCTCATCCTTGATTTTATCCCATATCTCTTCGGTTATAAAAGGCATAAAGGGATGCATGAGCTGCATCGACTTCTTCAGCACATGGAAGAGCACCTGCCGCGCCGCGTCGGAGCTTTTCTGCGAACCGCCTTCCTTGTCATAGAGGCGCTGCTTGGTGAGCTCGATGTACCAGTCGCAGAACTCGTGCCACCAGAAGGCATAGATGGCATGGGCCGCGTCGTTGAACTTGTATTCCTCGAACCCGCGCCGGACCCCGCGTATCGCCTCATTGAGCCGGTGCAGGATCCACCGGTCGAAGACCTCGAGCTCGGCGGGAGCAAGGTCACGCTCCCTGAAGCCCTCTCCCAGGTTCATCATAATGAAGCGCGTGGCGTTCCATATCTTGTTGCAGAAGGTGCGGTATCCCTCGATCCGCTTCTCGGAGAGGATAATGTCGCGCCCCTGGGCGGCCAGCATCGCCAGGGTAAAGCGGAGGGCATCGGTGCCGTACTGGTCCATCATCACGATCGGGTCGATGACGTTCCCGCGCGACTTGCTCATCTTGGCGCCGTGCTCGTCCCGGATCAGTGCGTGGATGTACACGTCGCGGAACGGGACGTTGCCCATGAATTTGAGTCCCATCATGATCATCCGCGCCACCCAGAAGAAGATGATGTCGAAGGCGGTGACGAGAACGCTCGTGGGGTAATACTTGTCCAGGGCCGGGGTTCTGTCGGGCCAGCCGAGGGTTGAAAAGGGCCAGAGACCGGAGGAGAACCAGGTGTCCAGGACGTCCGGGTCCTGCCTGATGTTCTTCGACTTGCACTTCTCGCACTCCGTGGGGTCCTCCACCTGCACGGTGATGTGGCCGCAGTCGTCGCAGTAGAAGGCCGGCACCCGGTGGCCCCACCAGAGCTGCCGCGAGATGCACCAGTCCCTGATGTTGCGCATCCACTCGAAGTAGGTCTTCTCCCAGCTCTTGGGCACGAAGCGGATCAGCCCGTCCTCGACCGCCTGTATGCCGGCGTCGGCCAGGGGCTTGATCTTGACGAACCACTGCTTCGACAGGTACGGCTCGATGATGGTGCGGCAGCGGTAGCAGTGCCCCACGGCGTGCATGTGCTTCTCTATCTTGACGAGGAGGCCCAGCTTCTCCAGGTCCTCCACCACTTTCTTGCGCGCGTCGAAGCGGGACAGGCCCTTGTACGGCCCGCCGTTCTCGTTGATGAACCCGTTCTTGTCCAGGATGTTGATCTCTTCCAGGCCGTGGCGCTTGCCCATTTCAAAGTCGTTCGGGTCGTGGGCCGGGGTCACCTTCACCAGGCCGGTGCCGAACTCCTTGTCCACGAAGTGGTCGGCAAATATCGGTATCTCCCGGTTCATCAGGGGGAGGACCACCATCTTGCCCACCATGTCCTTGTAGCGCTCGTCGTCCGGGTTCACGGCCACGCCGGTGTCGCCGAGCATGGTCTCCGGCCGGGTTGTGGCCACCACGATGGAATCCTTCGACCCCGCCATGGGATACCTGATGTGCCAGAGATGTCCTTCCAGGTCCTGGTACTCGGTCTCGATGTCGGAGAGGGCGGTCTCGCATCGCGGGCACCAGTTGATGATGCGGTAGCCCTGGTAGATGAGGCCTTCCTTGTAAAGCGAGGCGAAGACCGTGTGCACGGCCCGGGACAGGCCCTTGTCCAGGGTAAAGCGCTCACGCTCCCAGTCGCAGGAGCAGCCGAGGCGCCTCAGCTGGTTCTGTATCTGCCCGCCGGAATGCTCCTTCCATTCCCAGACCCGCTTTTCAAAGGCCTCGCGGCCCAGGTCGTCCTTGCTCTTGCCCTCTTCCTTTAAGAGGCGCTCCACCACGTTCTGCGTGGCAATGCCGGCATGGTCCATGCCCGGCATCCAGAGGGCCGACTTGCCCATCATCCGCTGCCACCGGATGAGGATATCCTGGAGCGTGTTGTTCAGGGCATGGCCGATGTGAAGGGTTCCGGTGACGTTGGGCGGCGGTATAACGATGCAGTAAGGCTCCCTGCCGTCATCCTCCCGCGCGTGAAAGTAGTTTCCCTCTTCCCAGAGGCGGTACCATTTTTCCTCGGTCTGTTTCGGATCATATGATGATGGGAGTTCCATTGGTTCATTCCATATATAAAGAGTTACTGTTCAAGACACCCCTAAATACCCCTGAGGGGGACTTATAATAATTCGGCCATAGCCATTAATCTGGCACCCCCTCCGGGGGTCGGGGGGGATTTAATTAGTAATTCCAATGTTAATCGAACGAAAAACCATGGCGCCGTGTCAATACATTTTCATGGCCTGCCGGAGGCCCTCTTTCAAATCCCCGAAGGACCGCCTTCCCCCGGCAATATCCTTTTTCCAGCTCCCGAGGAACCAGAGGAAGCGCCTGATCCCCACCGGCTCCTGGCCGTTGGCGTGGATCAGGATAATGCTCCCGGCGACGGGCCACTGCTTCTTGCCGAGCCAGGCGTCGCTTCCCAGGGGGATAAGCCCGTAGCCGCTGACCCCGGCGAAGAGGGCCTTGTTGGAGACCAGGCCGGGAAAGCGGAAAAAGACCGACGGGACCAGGCCCGCCTCGACCATGGCGATCTCGTTTTTCATGACCTCGTCCTCAAGCCTGGTGCCGATATCGAGGAGATAGTTCTTCCACAGGGGGACCCTCTTCTTGTGGCGGTGATTATAGGTGTGGTTCACCCATGTAATGGACAGGTCACCGTTTTTTGCGAGACCATCCAGCCACTTCAGGTCTTCCCGGTGCTTTTCCATCCATATGCCGCTCACCGCTATTGCCACCGGCACCGGCCTGTGGTACGGGCCGTATTCTGCGATAAGATTGATAAAGGGGCTCCTGTCCAGGGGCAGCCTCGTGGGACAGAGATCCGCCGTGACATACACGTCCCGGTCATTGGCGGGTATATGGATCAGCCCCGCGTTCTGCAGGCGCCATGAGTTCTGCCCGGCAAAGCGGATGGCCTTGAAAAAGGCTGTATCCTTCCGCCGGATGGCTATCTCGTTGAAGGTTTTTTTCAGGATGAGATATTTCCCCACGGGGGCTATTTCCGTCCCCAGGGTGTCGGGGTCAACGGCCAGGTAGCACTCGGTGCCGTCCATCCGGAACCTCCGCAGCGCCACGCGGGCGAACTTCTTTTCCTGCGTGAACAGCTCCGCGGAATATTCCCGGTATTCCCTGACGACGGCGCCCCGGGCGGCCATGGCGCCGCCCGCAACGAGGGACGCCAGGAGCAACAATGCCAGAAATGATTTTATTGTTTTACTGCAATTCATTGGTCCGGACCTTACCGCTGACCAATGAATAGATTGCGGAAGATGCTATTCTGTCAATAATAAATCAGTGCCGCGCACCCGCTCACTTCCCCTCGATCAGGTTCGGGAGTTCGTCCCTGTCACCCGCCTTGATGGGGAAGTGTGTTTTCAGAATCTCGCCGGCCCGTTCAACGGCCCGGCATATGGCGTCTGCCTGTTTCCCGTTTTTTATTCCTTCCGTGATCATGGAGACGATTTCCTTCCAGGCGTCATCGCCGACCTTGCCATGGATGCCCCGGTCGCCCATGACCCACACCATTTTTTCGAAAATGGATATGTAGATCAGGACCCCGGTCTCATCCCGGGTTCGATGGAGGCCGTTTTCGTAGAAGCTCGCCAGGGCCGCCGTGCGCACTTCATCCTGCATCTCCTGACCCGAAATAAAGAGCCTCCTGAGCCATGGTATCATGTCGACCAGGAAAAGCGCGAAGAGGAAGAGCGCGGTCTCGACGCCCAGAAAAACCCACATATCATGCCTTCCCATCCCGACCAGGGGGCCCAGGAGGTAGGCGCCCGGGAGCGCGAAGGGGATGGACAGGCCCAGGGCGCCGATGACGCCGGAGAGGGGATACCTGTCGCTCGATGAAACGACCATGGGTACGATCTCGCCGGAGGTGCTTTTTTCGGCCTTCTTTACCGCATCGGTTATCCGTGCCCTTTCATCTTCAGTTAAAAATCTATTAACCAGGTTTTTCATCGCATCCTCCTTCCTACCAGCTTCCTGAAGCGCCGCCGCCGCCGAAGCTGCCGCCGCCGCCGCTGAATCCGCCGCCCGAGCCTCCCCCGAAACGGCCCCCGCCCCCGGAGCCCCCGAAGAACCATAATAGCGTCATGAGGGTCGGGATGACAAGCCCGACGAGAAAACCTGCCGGGATCAGGAGAAGCATGAAGAGCTTGAAGCCGAAAAGGACAACCGCCGCGACCGGTATGATCACCGCGCCGGCGATCCCTCCGAGTATCCTTTTTATCTTGCCGATGATGCCGATGAAGAAAAAAATGAAAATCGCCGGGGTCATCACCGAAGAAGAGCTGAAATCTTTTTTCTCCTGAGGCGGGGCGTCCACGGCCGAGTACTCGCCCTTCACGGTCTGCATGATGGCGTCAACGCCGTCGGAAACCCCCTTATCGTAATCGCCGGCCTTGAAGGACGGCTTGATGATGTTGTCGATGATCCTGCCAGCGCGGAGGTCCGTGAGCTTCCCCTCGAGGCCGTAGCCGACCTCTATGCGGAGCTTCCGGTCCTCCTTCGCCACGAGGAGTATCACGCCGTTGTCCAGCTTCTTCTGCCCTATCCTCCATTTCTCCGCGACCTTGATCGAGAACTCTTCCAGCACCTCCCCCTGGAGCGACGGGACGGTGAGGACCACAATCTGGGTCGAGTCGCTCCGTTCGAAATCGGCAAGCCTTGTTTCCAGGGACGTCACCGTTTCCGGCGAAAGCATGTTCGCGTAATCATTGACACGGCCCTTCAGGGCCGGCACGTCAAGGGCCAGGAGGGGCAGGACGGCAAGTCCCGCGATGAGAGCGAACAGGGCGGCGAGGCGTTTCATGGTCACCGCCGGACCTTATTCAAATTTCACTTCAGGCGCCTTCTTTGCCGCCTCGTCAGCCTTGAAGTACTCCTTCTTCTCAAGGTGGAGAAGGATCCCGTTGGTAACGCTGTTGGGGAAACTGCGGATCGAATAGTTGAAGGTTTTCACCGCCTCGTTGTAGCGGACCCGGGCGACGTTGATCCTGTTCTCGGTGCCCTCGAGCTGGTGCATCAGGTCGCGGAAGTTTTCGTTCGCCTTCAGGTCGGGATACCTCTCGACCACGACCATGAGGCGGCCCAGGGCGGACGATATCTCGCCCTGCGCCTGCTGGAACTTCTGCACCGCCTGCATGTTCCCCAGGTCCTTGGCGTTTATCTGGACCGATGTGGCCTTGGCCCGCGCCTCTATGACGGCGGTGAGGGTCTCCCGCTCATGCTTGGCATAGCCCTTGACGACCTGCACCAGGTTCGGGATCAGGTCCGCCCTGCGCTGGAGGGCAGACTCCAGGTCCCCCCATGCCTTGAACACCTCTTCCTCCTGCTGCTGCATGACGTTGTATCCGCAGCCCGTCGCGGCCATGGCCGCTACCAGGATAATTGCCAGACGCGTCGATATTTTTTTCACTATGGATTCCTCCCTTAATTTGATTCATTGTTACAGGTTATCGGCGGAGCTTTCTCTCCGACGGGAAACCACTACACATTAATCAATGCATGTTATTAATCAACAAAAAAACCGCTGTAGCGTCCCTCCCGGGAATCTATGCCAACCATGTACCTGTTATTTTCATTGACTAATTGAGGGGAGGACGCCTGAATTATAATTACATATCTCGAGGCGTGTATTATACCGCTGACATTATCGGACGACCCATGGAACCCTACACTGACATCGCCCCGGTTTACGACTATCTCCTGCGCCACGTGGACTACCAGGAATGGTACGAACACATCGTCTCCATCATGAGGTATCACGTCAGGAAGCCGGAGCTCATCCTGGAGCTGGGGTGCGGGACCGGACGGTTCGGGGCGAAATTCTCCAACGACGGGTACACCATCTTCGGTATCGACAGGTCATTCGAGATGCTCCGGGTCGCCAGGACCAGGGCGTTCCTGAACTTCCGCATACTCTGCGCGGACATCACCCGCTTTTACCTGGCAAAAAAAATGGACTTCATTTTTTCAGTCCACGACACCGTGAATTATCTGCTGGAACCTGCCGATATATTGAACATGTTCCGCTGCGTGCGGGACGTCATGCATGAAGGGAGCGTGTTCATGTTCGACATCACCACCGAGTTTAACATTTACGAGAATTTCGACGGCAAGGTCTCCCGGTACCCCCTCCGGAACGGTTCCGTGCAATGGGGCAACATCTATGACCCGAAGACCAGACTGGTCCGCTCAACCCTCCAGCTGACCCGGGACGGCAAAACATCAGAGGAGGAGCACCTCCAGCGCATCTACACGATCGACGAAATGAAAAATCTTGTCGAAAAGGGCGGGTTCCAGATACTGGACATCTGCGGCGACTACACCGTTGACCCGCCCCGGGACAACACCATCATGGTCAACTTTGTCACAAGGAAGGCGTGATGACCGAAATCCTTTACCTCATCGGCCTCATCATCGGCGCCACGGCATTCATCTACCTCTATTCCACGTACCAGTCGGGGAAGGAAAAGCTGAAGGAGATGCGGGAAAAGAAAAATCCCGAGCCCACGGTGAACCCTGAGCGGGTCGATTACTTCAGCACGCCCCGCGCGCCGGGCACCAGGCTCTGCCCCCTCTGCGGCAGGGAGCTGACGAAATACGAGGCCCTGTACGCGTCAGAGGTGGAGGAGCAGGGAAAGAGGAAGATACTGATCCACGGGTGCAAATACTGCTACAAGGATAAGGAAGAGAAAAAAGAGGAGAAGATTGATAGAAGCGAATAATTACCCGGGCGAACATACTACAAGTCCAGAAAAAATACATTCATACCCCTACACGTTGAACCGGAAATTCATGATGTCGCCGTCTTCGACGATGTAGTCCTTGCCCATGACGTACTGTTTACCGGCCTTCTTGACCGCCTCCTCCGAGCCGAGGGATACCAGGTCCCCGTACTTGAGCACCTCCGCGCGGATGAAGCCGCGCTGGATATCGCTGTGGATAACGCCGGCGGCCTCGGGTGCCGCTGCGCCGCGGCGCACCATCCACTGGCGCACCTCATCCTCGCCCACGGTGAAATAGGAGATGAGCCCCAGGGAGGCCATGAGGGCGCGGGTGAGCAGCGCCAGGGCCGGCTCCGCGATCCCGGCGTCCTTCATGAAGGCGCTGCGCTCCTCCTCGGTCTCCAGGGCGGCGATCTCCGCCTCGAGGCGCGCCGATATCTGCACCGGCGCCACGTCATGACCCCGGTATTTTTCCTTTATCGCCTCCGTGAGGGAAGTGGCCGCGATGTCCCCCTCGCCAACGTTCAGGGCGACGATCATCTGCTTCATGGTGATGAAGGAATAACCGGTGAGGAGCTTTTTCTCCTCGGCGCCCAGATCCATGACACGGAGGGGCAGGTCCTTCTCAAGGTGCTCCTTCATCTTCATGAACACGGGCTCCTCCTTCTGGCCCTGCTCGTCCTTCGCCCGCTTCTTCCCCTCGGCGATCCGCTCCAGGCGCTTCTCGATCAGGATCAGGTCGTGCATGATGAGCTCGGACATGATCGCGTCAACGTCCCTCATCGCGTTGACGCTTCCCTTGGCGTGATACACCCGGTCGTCCTTGAAATCCCGCGCCACCAGGCAGAGGGCGTCGGTGCCGGCGATGTCCCTGAACACGGCTCCCTCACGTATGGCGTTTTCCTCAAGGGCGGGGATGAGTTCAACGGTGATGCGGGCCCGGGTCTCCTTTTTGGGGTGATACATCTCCACCAGATTATCGAAGCGCGGGTCCAGCACCGGCGCTATGCCGACAACGGAGTCCCTGCCGTCGGGGTTTATCGATTCGGCCCTCTCTCCGGTGAGGAGGGCATATAAGGTGCGTCTGCCGGACTGGGGCAGGCCCATGATTCCAACTTTCACGTTGATCTCCTTGAAAAACCTATATATAACGGAACGCCACAGTATGAACGGGCCGGCATATTGGCAAGAGATTTTTCCTGCCTCCCGGAAGACCGACAAGGCCCCGCACCCCTGTCATCCGGCGCGGGAACACCCATTACCCAGCGATACCCAATAAATAATTGACTCCCGAGAAGAATGTCTGTAGAATGCGGCCCATTCCCATTCAGGAGGCTCTCCATGCTACGAAACCTGCTCGCAGCCATTATTATCGCATCAACGGCCGCCGCCATCTCTTCTTGTAAGCAATTCATGCCAGGGAAAAACACTGACGGCAAGGTAAAATTCATCGTAGGCGAAGTCACCTTAAATGGCAAGAAAGCCACCCCAGGAGGCACGGTCCGCTTCGGCGATGTCATAGAAACCGGAGACCAGTCCTCGTGTGAGATAATCATCGCGGGAAAAAACCTTATGGTCCTGGCCCCGAGCACCAGGCTCCTGTACCGGGTCACGACCCGCGAAAGCAACCTCGAGCTTTCCAGGGGCGCCCTCGGGGCGATAATCCGGAACAAAGACGCCACCGGCGACATGTACATCAAGACGCCCACGGTCACGGCATCGGTCCGGGGGACCATCTTTTACATAGCGGTGGAAAATCCAGACAAAACCTACACCTGCACCTGCAACGGCAGGATTCACTACAAGCCCGAACAGGGCGGAGGCATGCTTTCAAAACCAACAGGAGATGCCGGTGAAAAGATGGTAGCTGCGAGCCACCATGAGGCGTACTATTACATCAGGGATAAAGGGTCGATAAAAATCGAAAAGGCCGGCCTCAAGTACCACTCCGACGAAGCCATGGACAAGGAAGCTGCCGTTATAGGGGAAACGGTCGACTGGACAAAGATCGAGTAGGAATCATTCTTTTTCAAGATACTCATCCGTGGTCAGCCACACCTCTTCCATACGGTACATGTGCCAGTAGTCGTGCATGAGGATGTGCCGCACCAGGATGGGGATATTGTACTGCCTGTATTCGGGATGAAGCCCTTCTTTCCGGAGGTCGCTTTCGTCATAGGACCTGATCAGCTCAACCTGCTTTTTCCTCAGGGCCATGAACACCGACAGGGCCTCCTCCGCCGACGTGAAGGCTTTACTCTCCTTGTCCTCGGAGGGGAAATAGGGAGTTATGACCGGTCTCTCCTCTTCCTTGAAACGGACCAGCCTCTTATACAGCAGATCCTGGGTTTCCGCGAGATGGAACAGATGATGCCGTATCGACCAGAAGCCGGGACGGCGCTTTACCTTCAGCTCATCTTCGGAAATGGACCCCATGAAATCACTCAATATATCCGCTGACTTTTCAAGGGAAATTATGCAATCCGACAATGCTGACATATCCATGATCCTCACCCCCCGCACTGCTGTCTTATGTCTCCGTCAATCAACATCTACACGATTGCCCGTTATGGATCAAGATATATTTTACATGGAAGGATTTCAGAGGGCGCGCCGGAACACGTCTTGTACGGCAACGGTCCGTTCCCGGGCAAACCCGGATAGAAGCGCGCCCACCATGGTCCCCACATCATGGAGGATATCCACGGTAATCCCGTCCAGATCCCCCAGGGCCGATGCCCCGGCATCGCTGAAGATGATCCGGGACGCCTCGGCGGAGCACCGCGAAACATGGAACGACGCATCCTCGCTTCCCGCCGAATCCCCGCGCCTGAACGCGTCAACGAGATCGTTTCCATAGCGGTCGATGAAAAAATTGAATATCGGATCGAGGCGCTTCGCGGCCCTCCCCCGGTAACCGGCCATGGCGCGATCGATATCGGTCACAGCCCGCGTCCCCTCTGCGGCACCCCGTGCAAGGGCATCACCGAAGGCAACGAATCCTTCCCTGAACCGGCGCTCGACATACAGCTCGTAGCTTTTATGAATCGCCGATACGGTCGTAAAGAGATCCCGCGCCGAGGCGATATGCCTGAGAAGATACATTGCCGGGAGGGCCTTGACGTGGAAGGGGTTCCCGATGTCCGCCAGGTAATGGGTGCAGCGTGACAGGTACCGCCATCCCCAGTAATCATTATCATGATTGAAGGCCTTCCGCGCCAGGTCTCGGTGATGCCGGAAAGACTCCCGGACAATTCCAATCTTCATCCCGAGGAGACGAAACTCCATGTGGCGCCAGCCATGGGAGCCGCCGGTGAGTTTCTGCCGCTTGTTGAGATCAAGGTCGCAGTCAAGGCGGAGGTCCGGCTCCGTGCTGTAACCGACCAGCACCTTCCACGGCTCGATGACCGCATGGAGGGGCGCCTCCTCGCCGAAATCCCCGTTCTTGACCGCATAATCAAAGGAGCGGAGCGGGTCCAGGCGGCGCACATCGGTGTAGCGCTCCCGGTACAGGTCAACATGGTTCGGACCCGGGGGCCACGCCGCATTGCCGGGACCAGGATTCTCCCGCACCGGCACCGGGGGCAGCGCCATCAGTTCCGGCAGGGCCTGGACAACGCAGTAATTGATGTACTCGTGGGAAAACCACGGGGCCCATGCCTGCGGCAGGCGCCGGTCATCATGAAGTAACATATGGCTGATCATCCTTTGCTTCCATAAACAATATGCGCGCAATACCTTGCGCGCATATGCAAAAACCGGCGGGGGAACGGCCCCCCGCCGGCCCTGTAAACCTTTCTAGAGTTTGAAATCCGTCTTCTTGCCCCAGGTGCCGAGGGCCCTGCCCAGTTCCTCGTGCTCCTTGGCGTAATCCTCCAGCTTGATGCACTTCATGGCGGCGTCGATGGCCTGACGGAGCGCCCGGGCGCCGGCCCGCGGACCCATCGGGTGGGCGTGGATGCCGCCGCCGGAGCCGATCATGATGTCTTTGCCGAGGGCGTTCATGATATCCTGTACGTTCTGCGGGGTGATACCGCCGGACGGCATCGGCATGGTGGGCTTCAGGTTCCCCATGGGATAGATCAGGTTCCTCGTCGTGGTCATGAACCGGTCGTGCATGTAGAAGGCCTTGCCGCCCAGCGAGAAGGGAAGCACGATGGAGTCGGCGCCGCAGATCCGGGCGAACTTGCCCAGGATGAGGGGCGACGCGATCCCCTGGTTCGGCGACATGTAGTAGGCGCCGGCCACGTCCATGTGGGCCAGGATGGGCACATTGATGTTCGGATCGTCTGCCAGGGCGCGCATCGCCTCGGGGCCGACCGCCAGGTAGTTGACCATCATGGCGTTGGCGCCGGCGTCGATGCACCGCTTGGCCAGGTCGAACATCCGCGGCAGCCGGTCGGTGACGTTCACGGTGTAGAGGGTGTGTTCGCCGGTCTCCTCGAAGACCTCCTTTTCGATCTTCATATAGGTCTTGACCCGCTCCACCGCATCATTGTACTTCATGTTGGCGATAAGCTCGTCGTCCTTGATGACGTCGCAGCCGCCCAGGGCCGCCTGCCTGAAGAGTTCGGCGCCCACTTCCAGGGGGTAACCGCTGCACGGCTTGATCATGTTGTTGAGAAGGGGACGCCCCTTCTCGAGTCCCAAGGCCTTCCACCAGCCGTCGATGCCGAACTTGGGACCGTTGAACTGGTCCAGGGTGGCCTTGGGGAACCTGATGTCCAGGAGCTTGAAATTGGGCACCATGGATATGTTGCCGATGACCGCGGTCAGAAGCATCGGGAGCTGGTCCTCGATGTTGGCGGAGGGAAAGGCTATCTGCATGATATACTGCCGGGTGGTGACATCCGCCGGCACGGCGTATTCATAGTAGGGCGCCTCGTACACGCCGATCACCTTTGCCACGTGCTTGCACCGGATCGCCGGGGTCTCGCCCGGCACCGGGGTCCAGGTTCCGGTGGTCTGCTCGATGGCAAGCACCTGCCCGATTACCGACATGTCCATGCCTTTATCGGCCTGGATCCAGTAGGTCGCGATCACATGATTTTCCATGTCGATCGCCTCGGGTATCGCAATCGGCTTGTCGGCATAGATATCTATCTGTTCGCATACATTTTTTTCCTTCGTCATATACGCCTCCTTTTAACTGTTGTTTAAAATATCTTATCCCTTCGGGATCGCCGAGAGCAGCTGCTCCCAGACATCCAGGGTCTTTTTCAGCGCTTCGTCATCGTGCTGCATGCAGGTGTACATCCTCGTCCCGGCCAGTGAGCAGAGCCCCAGGGCCGAGGTCACGATCTGGTAGCTGTCCGCGACCGCCTTGCGGGTGAGGACCTGCTTCAGCGCGTCGGGGGCGGAAACATCCACCGAGAAGAACCCCGTTGTCACGTAATGCATGATGGGACCGAAATTGTAGACGAAGAATCCCAGGTCAGCCCGCGTGGCGAAGAGATCGTTCATCGCCTTCGTGAGGCGGTCGGCATAGGCCGTGGCCTTCTTCACCGCGTCGTGCTCCACCATGTACTTGATGGCATAGTAGCAGGCCGCCGTGGTGATCGGGTTGGCCGCCAGTGTCCCGCCGACGTATATCTTTTCCCCCAGCCCGCCGGCGCACACCTTCATGACTTCCTTCCGGCCCGCGACGGCGCCGCAGGACGGATAGCCGTGGCCGATGATCTTGCCCAGGACGGTGATGTCCGGCATGACATTGAAATGCTTCTGGGCGCCGCCCATGTCGAGCCTGAAGCCGGTGACCACCTCGTCGAAGATGAGGAGGGACTGGTACCGGTCGCACAGGGCCCTCATGGTTTTGTTCCAGTCGGGGTGGACCGGGTGCGCCCCGGACTCCCCGCCGATCGGCTCCACGATCACGGCGGCCACATCGCCGGCGTTGTCCCTGAAGGCCTTTTCCAGGCCGTCGAAGTCGTTCGGCTTCACGTCGATGATGTGGGCGTAGCTTTCCTTCGTGATACCCTTCGAGTAGAGGGGTCCGGAATTGGGAACGTGCAGGGAGTAGACCATCTGATCAGACCAGCCGTGGTAGCTGCCGCCGATCTTGATGATCTTCTGCTTGTTGGTATAGGCCCGGGCGATGCGAAGCGCCGCCATGTCCGCCTCGGTGCCGGACTGGAGGAACCGGACCATCTCCACCGCCGGCATGTGGTTGACGATCTCCTGTGCGGCCATGATCTCGTATTCCGAGGTAAGGCCGGTGGCCGGTCCTTTTGTCCTGATGATGTCGATGATCTTCTCGTCCAGGGGTTCGAAGGCATGGCCGAGGATGATGGGCGCGCCGCACATCAGGTAATCAACGTACTCGTTGCCGTCGACGTCCCAGACCCGGTAGCCCTTTGCCCGGTCCATTGCCACCGGGAAAGGGTGGTTCTGGCTCAGGTTGTGCTCGACCCCGCCGGGGATGACGCTCTTCGCCTTTTCGAACATCTCCAGGGACTTCCTGTTTTTTTCCGTGTACATCGCGCGGTACTTTTCCATCGCGTCCGCCGGGAGCGGCCTGGGCGGTATGGCCAGGACATTCTTGAACCGCGACATTATTTCGTTGTATTCCATGCTTCTGGTGTCTCCTTCGTATTACTGAAATTGCGGCGCCGGAGTGCAGGCGCCGGCGGCCTTAACTGAATTGATCCGCGCGCACGCCTTTTTCTGCGTTTTGTACAGGTTCACGTACTCGCGGTACAGGTTGTCGTAGATTTTCCGGTGGTCCGGGTTCGGCCGGTACTCCGCCTTGATCTTGATGTGCTTCGAGATGTCCTCTACGGAGATGTGCCCCAGCGCCAGTGCCGCGAGATAGGCCACGCCGCGGGCGTTGGAGAAGATGGGGTCCTTCACCTGGCGGATGGTGATGTTCATCACGTCGGCGAGTATCTGCGACCACACGTCAGAGTTGGCCCCGCCGCCGATGAAATTGAGTGACCGGAAAGGCCGCTTCATGAATTTCTCGACATAGGTGAGGAGCCATTTCTGGTTCAGGGCCACGCCCTCGAACACGGCGCGGGCGATGTCCTCCCGGGTGTTCTCCAGCGAAAGGTTAAAGAGGGACGACCGGATGTGCCGATCCTCCACCGGCGTGCGCTCGCCGTAGAGCCAGGGGGTGAAGATGACGTTGTTGGCGCCGGCCGGGATGCGGGACACGATCCGGTCCATGACCTTGTAGATGTCCGGCGCCTTTTCCTGCTGCAGCAGCTCGTCCTTGTGGTAGAGGACGTTGTCCCTGAGCCACATGAGGCACTTGCCGGCGCACTCCTGCTCGGTGAGGATCAGGTACCGCCCCGGTATCGGGCTCGGGAAGGAGCCCATGCTGTGGAGGAGGTCGGTCCTCTTGAAGGGGACGTGGGCCGTTATCCAGGACGAGGTGCCGATGTAGACATGGCCCTCGTAGTCCCGCACGGCGCCGGACCCGACGCAGGCGGACTGGACGTCCGGCGTGCCGCCGATGACCGGCGTGCCGGGCTTGAGGCCGAGCTCCGATGCAACGTCTTTTTTCAGCGGGCCCAAAACATCGACGGCGCGGATCAGGTCGGGAAGCTTTTCCCGGTCTATGCCGATCATCCGTATGAGCTTATCGCTGTAATCGACATTATCGGGGTCCCGGTTGTCGGTGACCCAGTGAAGCAGTATCGAGTCGAAGGTCGCGGCGAACCTGCCCGTCAGGCGCATGTTGACGTAGTCCTTCGGCTCGAGGAACTTGTAGGTGTTCCGGTATATGTCGGGGCAGTTTTTCTGTATCCACACGATATGGCTGATGGAGTCCTTGCCGGAGAGGGCCGGCGCCCCCCCCGTGAGGCGCAGCCAGGTGAAGACCTGCGTCAGGGGATATCCCTCGAATTTCAGGAAGCCGTTCAGCTTTTCCTTCAGGGGCTCGGCGCCGCGGGAGTCCATCCAGATGACCGCGTTCATCAGGTGGCGGCCGTTCCCGTCCACCGGCACGGTGCCGGACCACTGGGTGGTCACGCTCACCGCGATGATGTCATCAGCGGGCACCAGCCGCCGGGCAAGGACCTGCTTCGCCGTGGACATGATGGCCTTCCACCATCCCTCAGGGTCCTGCTCCGCGCCGCCGCCGGGCATCAGTATGACCGGCGTCTCTTCGAAGGCGTCCGTCACCACGTCGCCGTGAATCGATATCAGAGCCGTTTTGGGGCCCGAGGTTCCCAGGTCGACAGCGAGCACGTACTTCATCTTACCTGCCATATCAGTACCTTATGGTTTCTAGATTCGTCGGATACGGGGATCAACTAATTGCTGTGATTCATCTTTACCGGGTTCAGCAAAAACCAGATCGTCTTTTTAATTAAAAGGAAGAATACCTTGATAAGCTGTGTTGTCTTCATGTTCTTCATCTCCTTGTGGTATGCTCAGAATTTCTGTACGGCAACCGCGGTTGCCCGTCAGTCCGTCAACGAACGGATCGTGTTTTCAATTATGGCGTCCATGACCAGGTCGGGATTATCATCCATCTCTTTTAAAATGCCGCTGTTGTGGAGAGAGATGATCCCGTGGAGGGCGCTCAGGAATTTAATCGTTAAAAACTTCGGGTCGCTTGTCGCTAGGTCCGGCCTTGACTCTATGAAATCCCTGACCACCGTGACGGCGAAAACCAGGGCCTTGATCGAGTTATGGTATTCCTCGTAGGACATTTTTTCCTGTGGCGTTCCGATATAATCGCTGTACTGCCGGATCGGCCTGTTGAACATAATGTCGTATATATTTATATTCTCGGTGCCGAAGTCCACGAAGGCCCTGGCCAGCGCGACGAGGCGCTCTGCGGGAGTGGATGCACCGTTCACGGCAGTGCGGATTTTATCGTGGATCATCTGGAACGATTTTTTATGGATCGCTATGAGCAGTTCGTCCTTGTTGGCGTAATAGTTGTAGAGATTGGCGCCGGTCATTTTCATCTTGGCGCCGAGCTTCCCCATGGAAAGGCTCTCATATCCTTCTTTTACAAGGATCTCAAAGGCCCGATCCAGGATCTTCTCGCGCACCTCTTCAACTTCTTCCACGCTGCGGGTTGCCTTAGGCATTATGGATATCCCTGTACTTTTTTTTCAATTATTCAGATGTATTATTTATATACGTTAATTTAACGGTATTAAATTAAAAAGTCAATATTAATTTTATGATAAATTGAATTAATTTATAGGTGAAATTCTAAAAGTGTGCAATTATTATTAATTGTATAGAAATTTAACTGAAACCTAAATTTACTCTGACACCTGCTCTGCTGTATTTTATTATCCCCTCACCACCTCCGGTGCGCCCCCCTCCCATTTAGTTGTGAAAAAAGGAGAGGGCTACTCTTTAACCACCCCCTCTCCTTTATTCAATTCTTAATGGGAGAGGGGGCCGGGGGGATGAGGGTAAAAATTAGGATCTGGGCGTGAAATCACAGCTTGTACAGGGTATCCATGTAGATATCCAGCACATCGGATACCAGGCCGCGGTCCGGGAAGGAGGCAGCCATGCCGTACATGGGTGCCATGTCGCCCTTCTCGTCGGGGTTCTTGAGGACGTACCTGACAGCGGCCTTCAAATCCCTGAGAAAGCGCTCCGCGAGGCCCGGCTGGGTGTGCCGCAGGGTGACGCAGATATGGACGCACGAGGGCTTGTGCAGGCCGTTAAGGCTCCATCCCCGCCGCGTCATGTAATCCATGACGCTGTAGATATTGAGATCTTTCGAGGCAAAGGCGATGACCCAGAGGGGGTCCCCCAGGATATAGAGCTCCGGCATGGCCGCGATTCCTTTCCTGATCTTGTCCGCGGCGGCCATGATCTTCTTCGCCGCGTCCAGGTAGCCCTTCTCGCCCATGGAAACCAGTGAGGCCCAGCAGGCGGCGGAGAGGCCGCCGGGTCGGCTCCCGGCCATGGTCGGCGAAAAATAGAGCCCGCCGGGCCAGTCCGGCGTCTTGAAGAACTGGTAGTGGCGGAGGTCCGTATCGCGGTACAGCACGACCGACGTGCCCTTGGCCGCGTAGCCGTACTTGTGGGTGTCGGCGGACATGGAGGTGACGCCGGGAAGGCGGAAGTCGAAGGCCGGCACCGGGTACCCGAGCCTCTCCACCCAGGGAAGGAGGAACCCCCCCAGGCAGGCGTCGGTGTGGAAGCCGATGTTCTTCCCGCGCGCCAGTTCCGACAGCTCTTCGATAGGGTCGATCATGCCGTGGGGGAAGGACGGGGCGGAGCCAACGATGACGATGGTGCGCCGCGAGATCGCCTTATTCACCGCGGCAATGTCGGCCCGGTACCGGTCATCCACCGGCACCTTGATGATTTTGATGTTGAAATACTGGGCCGCCTTGTCGAAGGCGGCGTGGGCCGTGACCGGCACGATCATCTCCGGCTTCCTGATGCCATGCTCGAACCTGGCCCGGTCCCGGTACGCCTTCATGGCCATGAGGATGCTTTCCGTGCCGCCCGAGGTGACGGAACCGCAGGCCCCGCCTGCGCCGAGCATGGCGGCGGTCATGGAAACTATCTCTGACTCGAACTTGATGATGCTCGGCCACACGTCCATGTGAAGCGGGTTGGCCTGGGAGTTGATGGCGTACACCTGGTTCAGGAAATCGACATGGCCCGCGTCGCCGTGGTACACGGCGCCGGACACCATCCCCTTCTTCCACTTCGACTCCTCGCGCTTCCGGAGGTCCTTCATCAGGTCCAGTATTTCCCTGCGGGGCATCCCCTTGTCGGGCAGGGCCGCGAAGCCCGGGAGGGAACCCCGGTACGGCTTGAGCGTCGCTTCTATCTCTTTCATCAGGGCGGCCCCCTCCTTCTGGACCAGGGACTTAATCAGCTTCCTGGTCAGGGAGAAGGACTTCAGGAGCTTCATGAAGGACTCGACCAGGCGCGGGTCAAAGCGCTTCATGATGCGTTCGATGGTGTTGATGTTTAGATTCATGGGTCACTCTTCCCTTTTATTCAGTCTCCGGTACATCTTCTTGTTCGTCTGGTAGAAGTTCACGAATTCCCCGAACAGCTCGTCATAGATCTTCTTGTTCGCGGGGTTCGGCTCGTACTCCTTCCTGATGGCGATCCGCTCGGAGATCTGGTTAACGGTTATGTACCCGAGGGAGATGGCCGCGAGGAACGCCGCCCCGCGGGCGTTCGCGGTGATCGGGTCCTTCACCTGGCGGATCTTCCTGCCGAGGACGTCGGCCAGGATCTGGCTCCAGACGTCGGAATTTGCGCCGCCGCCGATGAAGTTGAGGTACGGGAAAGGCCGCTTGATGAACTTCTCCGCGCAGTTCAGGAGCCAGCGGCTGTTGAGGGCGACGCCCTCGTAGACCGCGCGGATCATGGTGGCCCGGGTGGTGTCAAGGGACACGTTCAGGAAGGCCCCGCGCACGGTTTCGTTCTCGATGGGCGTGCGCTCGCCGTAGAGCCACGGCGTGAACATGACCTTGTGGCTTCCCGGCGGCACCTCGGCCACGGCCGCGTTGAACCGGTCGTACACGCCCGCCGGGGCCGGCTCCTTCGACACCTGGTCCTTCGGAAAGAACAGGTTGTCGCGGAGGAACATGAGGCACTTGCCCGCGGTCTCCTGCTCGTTCGCCAGGAAGTAGCGTCCCGGCAGCGCAGAGGGGAGCGACGCTATGTTATTAAATATGTCCGTCTTCTTGAAGGGGACGTGGCAGATGATCCAGGAGGAGGTGCCGATGTAGATGTGACCCTCGTAGTCCTTCACCGCCCCCGATCCGATAGCGGCGGAGTGGACGTCCGGGCACCCCATGCCGACCACCACGTCGCGGGAGAGGCCCAGCTCGTCGGCAATCTCCGGCCTGATGGGGCCGCAGATCTCGACCGCCTTCTTGAGCTCGGGCAGCTTTGCCGGGTCGATGGTGGACCACTTGATCAGCTTCTTGCCGTAAAAGATGTTGTTGATGTCCCGGTTGTTGGTGACCCAGTGCAGGGCGATGGAATCATACGACGCGTAGAACTTCCCTGTGAAGCGCAGGTTCAGGTAGTCCTTCGGCTCCAGGAACTTGTAGGCCTTGCGGTAAATGTCGGGCTTCTCATTCTTGAGGTAGAGAATATGGCAGAAGGGGTCCTTGCCCGCCGGCGACGGCACTGCTCCGGTGAGCCAGGCCCACCGTATGGCCTTGAGGAGCCCGAAGCCCTCAACGTTGACGAGACCCCTGGCCACGTCCTTCATGTACTTGGCGCCGCGCGTGTCATACCAGATGATGGCGTTCATCAGGTGGTTACCCTGTTCGTCCACCGGGACCGTGCCGGACCACTGCGACGTGCAGGACACGGCCACGATGTCGCTGGCGCGCACGAGCTTCCTGGCCAGCACCTTCTTCGAGGTGGCCATGATGGCGTTCCACCAGTCGTCAGGGTCCTGCTCCGCGCCGCCGCCCGGGAAGAGCTGGAGCGGAACGTCCATGAACTCGGAGTCGACGACATCGCCGTTGGTGGAGATGATCGCGGACTTCGGGCCCGAGGTGCCCAGGTCGATCGCAAGGATATACTTTTCAGTGGATGCCATGGCGTTCCCTCTTCAACTGTTTTTTGGTGCCCGTCTCCCCTGCAGGGGATTGATGAAGAATTGCACCGGAGCATGGAAAGCGCAAGTATAAAAATCTCCCGATCGGCAAATTATCTGAACAGTCATCACCCTGTTATTGTTCAACACGCGTCCATTACTGAGCATCATCCCAGAGAAGACGCTAAGACAGTATTTTAATACTCACTAAATTTCTAATTTTTTATTGTCATCCGGGGAAAAATATTGTATAATAATCTAATATTGATATCATTCATATACAATTGGAGGATATATCATGAGAGAACTAAAACTTAAAATCGGCGACAAGGCGCCTGATTTCACCCTCAAGAACCAGGACGGGCAGGAGGTGTCCCTGTCATCATTCAAAGGGAAGAAGGTGCTCCTATCCTTCCACCCCCTTGCATGGACCGGCGTATGCGCGGTGCAGATGAAGAGCCTCGACATCAAGCATGACGAGCTGTCAAAGCTTAACACCGTGGCCCTGGGCATGAGCGTCGACAGCGTGCCGAGCAAAAAGGAATGGGCCGACTACCTTGAGCTGGAACAGACCGATATCCTTGCAGATTTCTGGCCCCATGGCGAGGTGGCGCAGAAGTACGATATCTTCATAGATAAAGCGGGAATATCGGGACGGGCCAACATCCTCATCGATGAAAAGGGGAACATCGAATGGTACCGGGTCTACGAGATACCGGAGATCCCCGACCTGGAAGAGGTCATCCGGCACCTTAAAAAGCAATGATAACATGGCAGCGTGGGGTTCAAACCACGCTCTGCCGTAAAGCTGCTTCGCCGTCACTCAATATCCAGCGCGATGGCAAGCGCCCTGTTCAGTTCTTCAATTTTACTATCGGGGAGAGTTCCCACATAATCCGAAAGGGACGATTTCGGTATGCTGATAATTTCATCGCAGTAAATACAGCTGTTGTGCTTCAGGCCTTCATCCTGACCAACCGGTACCTGGGTGGAAATCCCCAGGTAGGAACTATACACCGGGGCGCACATGACGGTGGAAAACTTCGATTCGATCAAAGCCTGCCTGCTGACTATGGCAAAGACGCGAAAGTACTTCGGATCGTGCCGTGACCCTTTATATACCCGATACAAATCGCCCCGCTTCAAATTTTTACCTGGTAAGACAGTATATCTTCCGCCTCTGTATTCAATTCACCCGATGAACGGTTGATTATTTCGATATCGGCCTTTTCCCGAAGCTGTCGTTTTTTTCCCTTCAGGTATGCCTGTACCGCCTCTTCGATGAAAACCGACCTGTTTCCCGACTTTGACGTGATTCTGTCGATTTCTTTCAGCAATTCTTTTGATAACGTGATGGATGTTTTCACTTTCATACTACCAATATACTACTAATATACTACCCGGTCAACATATAAATACCGTTCCTCTACATCGATACATACGAATAGTAATAGTGAAATTGAAATATTTTTTCGGATAAAGCGCGGATTAAGACCTGACTGAATTACTCTGACACCACGGACACCGATAGTTATCGGTGCTTTATTCCTGCGACACTGGAACCGCCAGAGCCATCACGTCCCTGCAGAACTGCCCCGGCCGGCCCATGGAGCGGAACCACTCCGAGGGACGCACCATGCCATTCTCCCTGCACAGCGCCATGAAGCGGCACCCATAGCACGCATCATCATCGGGACCCACCGCCTTCTGATATTCGATTGACGAGAGCACCCGCTTCAGGGAGCCGTCCCCGTATGACCCGAAGGAATCCCGCGAGGAATGGGCCAGGGTGATACTGCCGTCGGCCAAGACGATGACGCCGCCGCCCCGGTGCAGCGGAAGGGCCGGCGCGACCCAGGGCAGATCCAAAGCGCGGGACGCGGCCGTGGCGAGGGGGTTCTGGAGCACCGTAAGCCGGTAGCCGTACAGGTTCAGGAGGGCCGTCATGCGCACCAGGGAGAGAAAATCCTCCGGTGAAAGGAGGTCCGCCGACAGGTCAAGGGCATCGCCGGGGACGCGGATGAGCTGTATCAGGGTGAGCTCCATGACGTCAGGATAGGCGGTAAAAATGAATTCCGCGAAGCGGGGGAGCTCCGGGAGGAGGCCCTTCCCCACGGCGGTGAAGACGCACACGCCGATCCCCGCCGCAAGGGCCCGCTCGAGGCCGGCGCGGGCCGCTCTGAAGGAGCCGCTTCGCACCCGGTCATGGAGCTCTTCCGGCCCCTGGAGGCTGATGGAGAGGGTGACGCGGCCGCCGAAGCCTGACAGGCGCCGCGCCGTGTCAGCGGCAAGTAGGGTGCCGTTGGTGTTGACCAGGACCGAATCGTATCCCATGGCCAGGACCTGCCCGATGAGGTCAAAGAGGGGCGACCACATCAGCGGCTCGCCGCCGGTGATGTGGAAATTCCGGTACCCGAGGTCCTTCCCTTCCCTGGCCACGGCCAGGGCTGTTTCGATGGTCATGTCAATGGGAGCGTCCCTGCCCGCCCGGGCGAAGCAGTGGCCGCAGGAGCTGTTGCACCGCGTCGATACTTCGACGCTGAGGAGGTCTTTGACAATCGAGTCCCGGATATGTCCCGGTATTTCGCTGTTCACATTATCCAATGAAACCCCTTACCGGACCGGCCAGAGCGCGGTACTCCCCGGCGAGTCCCGTCAGCCCGATCCCCGCCGCCAGGGCTGCCGCGTTATCAAGCTCCGACACAATCCGTGCCGCGACCGTTTCAAGAACCTTTTCATTATGGATCATGGCGCATATCGCTTCGATTCTCCTGTCCGCGTCTATACCCCTGCTCTGACCCCCTTCATCCCACAGGGCTCGCCCCCTGTCATCAAGGCAGACGTACACCGCGCTCCGGGTGCCGTCCGCCATGTCATCCCCGAGGTCCTGGATGTCGTCAAGGAGGCGCCAGGCTATGCCAAAGGACTCGTAGCCCCGCCGGAGCCCGGAAACGAATTCCTCACTCCCGCCGGTCTTCATCGCCGTGAGGACCGGCATGACCACCCAGGTGGCCATCTGCTTCCGGAAGAGCTCGCAGTACGCGTCAAGGTCCCCCGGGGCCTCCTGCTTCGTGATGCCGCTGTAATACTCATCGATAAAATTGTTCGCGGCATCCCTCCCGCCGGGAAGGTCCGCGCAGAAGCGGTCGATGGCGTCCCTCATGCGGCGCCACGCCTGGGACCGGACCAGGAGGGTGAGATGCGACACCGGGATGCCGCCGTCCACCAGGTGGTCGTCAAGAGAGTGGAGCTCCATGGCCATGGCCTGGCCGCAGAGGGCGTCATCCGTATCCTTATCCGGCCATGTGCCTGCCGCTCTCGCTTCCGCCGTTATCCAGTATAATACCGACCACGCCGGCGCATAATAGTGCTTGAAGAAGTCCAGGGCCTCACCGACCCGGACGCGGCCGTACTCCATGAGGAACACCATTGCCCCGGCCTGCATGCTTTTGGGAAGGGAGCGGCACAGGTCCGTTACCTGGCCGTTGAGGCGTCGGTAGAAGTCGGCGGCGCAACCGGCGTCAATTGCTCCAAAGCTGACTGCCGCGCATTTTTCGAGAATTGATCTGGCAGGTTTCATGTTTTTAACTATGATGCACAAGTATTCAATCTTCTTTTGAATATTACAATCACCGCGAGGCCCAGTTCTCCAGTTTCAATCCATTAATTCTTTCAAATTCTTTCATATTATTTGTCACCAATGTCATATCCTTCGACCGCGCCTGAGCGGAAATCAACAGATCCATGGGCCCGATAATTCTCCCCTTTCTTTCCAGATACGCTTTTATTTTGCCGAATTCAACGGCGTCCTTATCATCAAAATTTACAATTGTGAATATGGACAGGAATTGCAACAGGGCAACCCTGTTCTTTTCAATCCATCTGCTTTTTTCAACGCCGTACTGCAGCTCCGCAACGGTAACAGATGATACGCAGATACGATGCTTTATCTTTTTTTTTAATATTTCAAGCACCCTGGCGGGTTTTTCTTTTATTATATAGATGCAGATATTGGTATCTAGCAAATACATTACAACGTTTCCCTTTCCTGGCTTTTGCCCTGGCTGCGCCCGCTTTTCATGAAATCATCGGTGAAATTATCCAGGGCGTGGAGGAACACCTCCCATGATTTTTCATGGGGCACCAGTATAACGGCATCGCCCACTCTCTGGATCAACACATCATCGCCCTTGAATTGGTACTCCTTCGGAAGCCTCACCGCCTGGCTTCTTCCATTTACAAATATTTTAGCCGTGTTCATCACACACCTCTTGCCCAGATGCATTTGCCGAAACTATAGTACGGCAGGGACAGACCGCGCCGGGATACAGCGTTCCATGGTCGCAGGCGGTCATGGATATATATAATATATATCATGGTATATACTATGTCAATAATAAATTCCCCTCGTGGCGCCGGTTTGCAGTAAACGTCCGGGCAGGATTAGAAGTGAAATATTTTTCAGCATGGCGGAGGGTTTTTAGCGATTTTCAGTTACTGATAGTTATCGGCGCCTTGTTGTCTCTCCGCCCGGTACAGCAGGTATTTTCATCATGACCTTTTCCAGCAGCAATTTAAACCAGTGCGTGTACCGCTCCGGATTTTTTTTCATGTCATTGGCAAGCTGTTTTGTGTCTGCCCATGCATATTCGGACACTTCACCGGGGTCGGGCGCAGGATCCTTATCATACACCCCGATGAAAACATGGTCGATCTCATGCTCGATGATATTGTTATCCAGCCCGGCCCGGTAGGTTACGGCAAAAAGCTCTTTAAAATCGCAATCGAAGCCCATTTCCTCCCGCAATCTTCTGTGAGCCGACGCATCGAGGCTTTCCCCGGGTGTGTGGTGACCGCAGCAGGCGTTTGACCACAGTCCGCCGGAATGATACTTGCCATCGGCCCGTTTCTGAATGAGCATTTCGCCCCGGGAATTTACGACAAATATCGAAAAGGCCCGATGCAGTTTCCCGGCATGATGGACCTCCATTTTTTCCGCTGTTCCCAGTTCGTTGTCCTTTTCGTCGACGATGATGACATTGTCTATATGCATATATTCCAAAATATTTATAAACGCTTAAAATGCATGATTAAATCACCTTATCTGCCACAAACATGCCAAAACCCCAGATGCCCCATTCAATGCATTCCCATTGGCGATAGGTGGCAAGTACATGGGCCAGTCTGGACTGCGGCAACTCTCCCCGATTATATTGTTTATAAACATCAGGAAGACGCTCCCTCGCTCCGCCATACATCATCTTCCCGCTTTTTTTAAGGAGATCAGTTTTATCATAATATTCAACATCTTTAAAGCCCTGCCGATTCAGCATTTCTCGGAATATATCTTTCAATGACAGGTCAGGAATGAACCTCCCATCAAACCTTTGGCAACAGTAGTGATGCACTGAATTTTTTATCTTTTATCTGCTGCAAACATGAGATGACCGCAAAGGCCAGATTCGAGACAATCATCCTGCCAGTATGTTGCCAGAACATGAGCTAATCTTGTCTCCGGGATCTTTCCCTGATGATGTTGGATAAATGTCAGTGGCAAGCGGTCATAAGCCTGGTTTTTCATTATTTGCGCGCTTTTTAATGCATATCGTGTATAATCATCACAAGTTATATTTTCAAATCCATTATCAACCAACTTTTTTTTAAAATCATTTATATGGTCAAAGGCGGGCATTGCCCAGCCGTCGCACCACCTGCGGTAGTAGCTATGTTCCTTATCATTATCAGGGTTGCGTAATAAAAAAAAATCAGAGACAACCAATCTCCCGCTTGGCTTTAATATTCTGAAAGCCTCTTTGATGAATAAATTCTTATCATCTACATGACAGACACTCTCAATGGCCAGAACACGATTGAATGTTTCATTATTAAAATCCGTTTTCGTGTAATCCATCAGGTGAAAGGTCAACCGATGCTTATAATCAGACTGCTCCGATAATTGCCGTGCTGTTGTACAAAGTGTCGGCGACAGCAATATTCCAATAACTGAGACATCAAAGTTTTCAGCAATATATCTACTAGTTCCTCCCACTCCGCATCCGGCATCAAGTATAATATCTCCATTATTGATATCGAGTTTATTTGAGACTTCTCGTGACAGATTAAGCAGTGATTCCTCGTGTGTTTTGGTGTCATCGAACCATAATCCATAATGGAGATGGTCTGGCGACCATCCATCAAAAAAATCAGGATAGTTTTGTTCATAAAACCGGGTTGTTGTTATCATTTTATTACCTATAACAATTGTAATAAGTTTTTTTAACAAAAACATTTAGTAGTTGACAATACTATTTTATCTTTAATAAATAAAAAAATTCTATTATCAGGAGACTGTTATGTCAGATTTTATTGAATTTGTCACACTAAATGTAAACAACAGTAACATTGGCCAAGAGTTTTCTGATATTATCAATAATAAAGAAACAAATTCAATATCCCTCAGATTGTGGTTTAAACAGAAAGGATATGATATCACCTTGGAAGAATGTGAAAAGTTAATCAACAAGAGAGCAGATATTGCCGAACACCTTAAACGTGATCTTGATGTAAGATATTAACAAATAATTAAGCAACAAATTCATACAGTAGCTAGGTCTTCCATGAAAAAAAATATTTTTTATATTTTTTTTTTACCTCTTTGCTTATCTATATGTTCATGTAATAATACTCTATACAACAAAACATATACCGAATTAGATTCAGATTGGTGTTTTATTCTGGACGATTCAAAGGACTATTCAAAAAATAATATTCCAGCAGATATTTGTCGCAATCATTCGCCCCATCATTCATGGAAAGATAATCCAGCATTAAAACATTATAATGGCTTCGCTTGGTACATAAGAAACATACAAATTCCCAATACTGGCTCTGATCTATCTCTGCTAATTCCCTTTCACTATTGCGGTTTCCAAATATTTTTAAATGGCTCCCGAATTTGTGAAACAAGACCATACGCAAATGGAAAATTTAAAAGCATCCCCGGAAAACCTGATGTTATTAGAATTCCAAAGAAATTATTGCTTAAGGGCAATAATACAATAGCGATGAGAACAGGCGTAATGGACTCCATGACAGGCTTCAACAAGAAGCTAATCATCGGTCCATCACATCAAATTTATTTAACATTTATTACTCAATTGGTGTGGTATTCATCTCTCACAGCTATCAATATTTTTCTGGCATTGTACTTTCTATTATACTTTTATTTTAGAAGAGAAAAGTATTATTTAAATTTTTCACTGACCTCATTGACAATAGGACTCTGGATCTTTGGTTATCATGGTTATATATTTTATTTATTAGATTTCAAATTAGCCCATGTATTAACAACCCATACCTGTTCTGTTCTTACAACGATTTTTTTTATAACATTTTGTCATTCCTTTTTGAAGCTTTCACATAATCTCGTCTCAAAGTTTCTCATATGCTTACTATCATTCCTGGGTCTTTTTACTTTAATTGAATTTATTATTACTGATCAAATGGCATTTTATTTTGATTATCTGCATAAACCATTCATCTTCACGGGATTAACATCACTCATCTACTTAACCGTAATAACAATCCAGTCAGTAAAAAAAAGAATCAATTACTCAACATATATACTGGCCGGACTTATAACATTATTAGTCACTTATGGCATTAGCATTTTAGTATTTATAGATATAATACGATTCTATCCACCTCTATCTGAAGGTTTCTTTGCGATGGTTATAATTTTCGCAACAGCTCTCGCTTCGCGTTTTTCTAAAGTACACACCGATCTCGAGAAAGCCCACTCCGACCTCCTGGTCCTGGACAAGATGAAAGACGACTTCCTGGCCACCACGACCCACGAACTGCGCACACCCCTCCACGGCATCATGGGCATTGCCGAATCCATGGAGTCTGGCTCCCTGGGAGACCTGAACGCGCGGCAGAAGGAAAACCTGCAGCTTATACATGCAAGCGCTTTGCGTCTTAACGAACTGGTGAACTCCATCCTCGACTTCAGCAAACTTCGCGCCGGCAAGGCGGACCTCTTCATCGAGGAAGTGTCCATCGGCGACCTGGCCACTTCGGCACTGTCGCTCCTGAAGCCTTCTGCTGATGAAAAGAACCTGGAGCTACGTTCGGAGATCGGGCAGCTGCCGGCTATTAAGGCGGACCGGAACCGCATTTACCAGATCATCTTCAACCTTGCGGGCAACGCCATCAAGTTCACCGATGCGGGATCGGTAGTGCTCAGGGCTGAAGCCGCCGAGGGGGCCGTGCGCGTTTGCGTGACCGATACCGGCCCCGGCATCGTGCCGGAGGACCTGGGCCGCATCTGGAGCCCCTTCACCCAGGCGGAGAACCCGGAGACGCGCCACACGGTGGGGACCGGCCTGGGCCTGGCCATCACCAGGCATCTGGTGGAACTCCACGGCGGACGCATCTGGGCCGAGAGCGAGCCGGGGAAAGGGAGCACCTTCTGCTTCGAGCTTCCGCTGGAGCCCCCGGCAACGGGCATCGCCCGGATATCCCCGGCCGCCAGGGCGGCGGCCCCAACGGCCCCCATGGCTCTCTCGAAAGAGCACCTCACCTTTGTCACCGCCGCCAATCCGGAACAGGCCCGGGCGGCCATCCTGGCCGTGGATGACGACCCGGTGAACCTCCGGGTGCTGGAAAACCTCTGCGCCGAGCACAGCTTCAAGCTGATCACCACCGCGGCCGGCCCCGCGGCCCTCGACATTCTCAGGCACACGGAGATCGACCTGGTCCTCCTCGACCTGATGCTTCCCGGCATGAGCGGCTACGAGGTATGCCAGCGCATACGCGAGATGGAGAAGGGCCGCTACATCCCGGTCATCATGGTCACGGCCCTTGACCAGACGGGCCACATGGCGCGGGGCTTCAGGACCGGCGCAAACGATTACGTGACCAAGCCCTTCAACCGGAGCGAGCTGGTGATGCGCATCGAGAACCAGCTGGCCATCAAGCAGATGCTCGACATGGAGAAGACCGTGGTCAACGGCCTCCGCAAGGAAAAGGACGCCATCAGCAACATGTTCCAGCGGAGCGTCGACCTGAAGGAGTCGGCCCTCCGGATGGCGGAATGGGAGAAGATCATCAGGGAGGACCTCGCCATTGCCCGGGCCTTCCAGTCGAAGCTCATGACCGCTGCCGGCAAGGTCGCCGGCATTGAGACGAGCGTCACCTACCTGCCCCTCATGGAGATAGGCGGCGACGTGTACGACATCTTCGAGCCCCGCGGCGGCGTCATGCGCCTCTTCATCGCCGACGCCACGGGCCACGGCATCACTGCCTCCCTGAATACGGTGAAGATCCTCTCCGAGTACGCATCGGTCAAGGAGGTCATGGACACGCCGTCCGCCGTCATCGGCTACCTGAACCGGCGCTTCCTGGCGGAGCGGGGTCACCAGCAGATCGTGTTCGCCTGCGCCGTCGCCGACATCGACCTGAAATCCGGCACGGCCACCATCGCCACCGCAGGCCTCCCAGCGCAGTACCTTCTCCGGGACGGCAGGGCAACGGCGATAGAACCGATGAACCCCATCGTCGGCCTTTCCGATAAAATAGAGATCCATGAAGCCACCCTTGCCTTCAACATGGGGGACACCCTCTTTCTCACAACGGACGGCCTTCATGAAATGGAAGAGGCGCAGTCCCGTCCCGCGGTTCCGGCCGAGCGGGACATCCTGGCGGAGCGCCTCATCAAGGCCTACACGGGAAACGGCGTCGAAGACGGAAGCGCCGAGATCCTCAAGCTCTTCGGCGGAAAAAAGCGGATCGTGAGCGACGACGTGACCTACATCGCCGTCAGGCGGACGGGCTGATTTTCATTCGTTAACCGGCGGCAACCGGGCACGCGAGGGCAATTCAACACTACGAAAAGTCATTGACGCACCCCGACGCCATCTTTATGATCATTATTCATGGACGTTCAACAATGCCATCATGCCGGAATCTATCGATACCGCACAAAAAGTTGATGATCTAAAAAACAGGTAGTCAGGTTTCCCGAGGTCCCGATGTTCGAGTCTCTCCTTGGAAAAATCCCCATCGCCGCAGACGAGCCGCCGGCGGACAGGAACCGGCGGCGGAGGACCATCATCGTCAAGGACGTCCTGTACGTCTACGCCGCCTACACCATTTCCATTCTCATCACGGTGGTGGCGCGGTTCATAGAGCTCACGGGAATATCCTATGCCGTCCTGGCATGGCTTTTTCTCTGGGTCACCGTGGTCACCGCGGTGTTCGCGGCCATAGCCCTGGCGCGGAAATCGGTCAGCACCCGCTTCGCCAGGGGCCACTACGCCGGCCAGTTCGCCGTGTGGCTCGCCACCTACGCCGTGTGGTTATTCAACCTGGGCGCGATACGCTCCGCCGGGCTCCTCTTCGCCCTTATGGCCATGGCGTTCCTGCTGCCCAACGCAAACCTCTTTGAGTCATACCTGCTGGCGGCGTCAATAGCCATTGTGCAGGCGGGGGTCTCGACCTTCGCGCTCCTCTACTCGTACCAGCCGGGGTCGCTGCTGAAGGAGCTCTTCTATACCCTCTGCTTCGTTCCTGCGGCGCTCTTCATAAGCTTTCTCGCCGGCCAGTACGACCGCCAGCGCGAGAAGACGCGGCAGGCCCGCGTCCAGGCGACGGCGGCGCGCGATGTCCTCTGGAAGGTCATCCGCAAAACGGCTGACGCCGGAGGCGACACGCTCCATGACGCCCTTTACCTGGCGAACCTTATCTTCGAATACTGCGGCGCGGAGGGCGGGTGCCTTTTTGTCCTGGACCGTGAAAACCGGCAGCTGGACATGGTATTCTCGAAGATGGAAAAGAGCAGCGTCTCCCTCGGCGCCCTGATCAGCAGCGCCGGGGAAGCACTGCGCGGTGAAGACCAGCCTGTCGACAAGGAAAACGTCCCGGTCGCCGACGACACTACCCCCTTCAACATTGTCTTTGGCGATGACCGTGGATACGCCGGTGTCTGCTGCCTGATACAGCCGTCCATGATCGGCTCGGTTCCGGACCATGAGATGGCTGTAATACGGGAGATCCTCTCCCGGGCCGCAGAGGTCCTGTCGCGGTCGCCGCTCCACAGCGAGCCTTCCGGCAACGGCAGGGAAGAAAAGACCGTGCTCACCGCTTCGGCAGTGGAAAAAATCGAAAAGGCCGTTGTCTATATACGGGAGAACTTCACCTCGGATATTTCCCGCGACGGCCTGGCATCGCACCTGGACATCAGTCCCAACTATTTCGGCAAGCTCTTCTCGGAATATACCGGCAAAAAGATGAACGATTACATCATCGACCTCAGGATCGATGAGGCAGTGAAGCTCCTCCGGGATACGGACCGTCAGGTCATTGATATTGCCTTTGCGGTGGGCTTCAACAACCTCCGCACTTTCAACCGCGCCTTCAGCAAAAACCTCTCCATGACCCCCCAGGAATACCGTAAGTCAGAGCGGAAGTAATAGCAAAGAAAGCTTGAATACCGGATATGGATTGTTATCGGTTTACAACCGATAGTTATCGGTAAACATATGTTCACTTAAAGCAAGGGTCAGAGCATCTTGTTATGTTAAGCAGTATTCAAAACTGTTAATAGCGATTATGACACCGATAACTATCCCCATACAGGCAAAAAGTTATGTTAAATCCCATTCTTATCGGGGCCATATTGCTCTGACCCCTGAAAAGCATTCTAATACTTGGAAGGGTCAGAGCAACACCCTCCCTTCCAGGACCCTGAATACCTTGAAATTTTATATAATAGACAGTATACAGTGGACAATTTCAACAATATTTGATTATGTCGTGCAGTTTTAAAATAAAATTCCTATAATAATAATATACCGTCTGGACGCTTTTTTTAGATGGTGCTCTGAAATACCCTTTATTTATTTACAATCAGGAGGAATTTTAATGAAGAAACTTGTAGTGGCATTATGCATTGTTGGTTTATTTTTAGCTGTTCTTGGCTGCGGTATTGCAAATATGACCAACCCGACCGCTAATGAATTTGACGTTGTCATAGTGGGTGACTCGATTTATGACCTGGATGGTTACATCCATAGCAATTTAAAGACCCTCTCGGGCAAATCGTACAAGGACTATTCAAGCAGCGGTGATACCGTGGCGTACATAACCAAGCAGTACAACACAGCTATTGCCGCCCGGCCGACCATCAAGACCATCATCATGGACGGCGGCGGCAATGATATCCTGATGGACGTGTACTGGAGCCAGGCGTGCCAGGCCTCTACGACAATCTCGTCATCCTGCAAGGCCTACATTAACAGCGTTCTCGACCAGGATGAAGCGCTCTGGGAAGACATGAGCAATGACGGCGTGGACAACATCTTTCATCTTGGCTACTACCGGCTGAAGCGGGGAACATTGACCACCCTCCTCTACGGCGGCACCAAGCTGAACCCGGCTGTGGTCTATGCCGACGACCAGCTCGCCGCGGCATGCGCCGTTTCCCCGGCCGAGTGCTGGTTCATCGATCCCCGGGCTGATTTCCTCGGGAAAGAATCGACCTATATAAAATCCGACGGCATACACCCCACCAACGCAGGCGGCAAGGTCCTCGCCACCAAGATATACAACAAGATGACCGCCGTGGGAGCATACAAGTAACGCATCTTCTGCAACGGGGGCTGCGCAGGCAGCCCCCTCCGTGTCACCAGGACAGAGTATTACCACACCCGGCCATAAAAACTCCGCGATTGTTTTCTCCCCGTCGCGGCGGTTTTTATGGTTGATATATATTGACATTTCACCCGCGTGGTGATAGAGGGAATTGCCGGACGCCCCGGCGTCCCGTTACGGCATAAACCGTTCATTTTCAGGAGACGAACGTGAATAAAAAAAAGCTGCTCATCTCGACCACCATCATCGGGATCACCGCTATCCTTGTTGTGGTGATCAGGCTAGCCTTTGCCCCCGCAGAAGACCCGGTAAAGCCGGGGAAAGCCGACCGGGGGATGTCACTGCCGGGCTTTTTCGGTTTAACGTCCATCTTCAGGGAGGACATGGACCTGAAGCAGGTCATCGCCGACGATCCCGAAATTGAAATGATCCTGGGAATTATGAAGGAGCGGTACGGGAAGAAATTGTCCGATAAGAGGATACAGATACGCCTCGTCGGCGGCCTGATCAGGCACCTGAAAAGAAAAAATCCCTACGACTGGAAGGAGCGGATCAGGGCGGTCATCGCCGCGGAATTCACAGAGTATTCGGCCGAGCTCATGGAGAAGATCGACAAGCTCGATGAATTCAACAATTACCTGAAGGAACACCGGGGCGACTTGCAGGCGATGAGCCCGACGGACCGGAAGGAAGCAATGATGTCCAAGAGGCGGGAGATCTTCGGCCCCGAGTACGAGGAGATATGGGACCGGGAGATAACCGCCGGCAAGATATCCGATATGCTCGGCAGGCTTGACGGCAGGAGCGACCTCTCGCCCTACGACAAGATGCGCGCCTACAGCGCCTTCACGAAAAGCCTTTACCCTGAATCGTCGGACCTGTCCTCGGGAAAAAGCGAAGACGAGATTATGGTCCGCAACTACGAGCTGGTCAACAACTTCCTCGAGATGGACTCGGTGCAGTCCGATCTGAGGAACATGGCCCCGGACGAACGGGCCAGGTTCCTTAAGAGCCTGCGGCAGTCGATGGGGATGAAGGATGACGTTATCCGGAAGATGGAGGATGTGGACGCAACCATGGACCGGATGTGGGAGAACGCCCCTGCCTACAACAGGGAACGGAGCGAGATCTCGGCGAACTACAAAGGCACCGAGCGCGAACGAAAGCTCGACGAGGCTCGGAAAAAATACTTCGGCGCCAACGCCGGCATAATAAAAATGGAGGAGGACACCCTCAACGTCAACAGGTTCCAGTTCCCCCGCCGCTGGGGCAGGTACTGACCGGCATTATTTTTCTTCCGGTTTTTCCGGCACTCCCCGCTCTTCCGGTTCGTGGTCAGGCACGGGTTCACCCTGGTCGACCCACCCGTACACGCCGCGTATCGAGTCAAAGGAGCACATTTCATAAAACCTGAAATTATCCGAAACCTTCCGCACTTCCTCGTTGTTGGTGAAGCGCGTGATCTGCTGCTGGTGCGCCGGGCCCATCGGGTACACGGCGACGCCGCCGGGCTTCACCGTGTTGATCAGGAAGTAGGGGGTGCGCATGCAGGCTGCGAAGACGATAACTGCGTCAAAGTCCCCGAGGGGTCCGTCGAAGTCAGTGGCGTCCCCTGCGTAGAATCTCACTCCGCGGTGCCCTTCGCCGATGACACGCTCCTTGGCCAGGCGGGCCAGGTCCTCGTGGAACTCTATGGTCACTACCTCCTTCGCCAGCGTCGCCAGCACGGCAGTGGAATAGCCGGAGCCGGTGCCCACCTCGAGGACGCGCTTCCCCTTATTGAGATCAAGGTGGCCCATCATCCGGGCCATGGTTACCGGGTCATCGCTCTTCTGGCCGGCGCCAATGGGGATTCGGCCAAGGGTATAGACCTGTTCTGCGAAAATTTTATCGAAGAACCTGGGCTTGTCCACGGACTCAATCGCTTCAAGGACCGTTTTCTCGATCCCCGCCTCTTTTAGAAGCTTCAGGTACCTGCTCTTATCCTTCATGAAAAATCCCCCGCCCTATTCAAAAAACCTGATGAGGTAGGTAAGAAAATAGTCTGAGATAAGGATCACCATCGACGACTTGACCACCGCCTGTATGGTGGATCTGCCGACTCCCTCGGCGCCGCCCGTGGTATGAAACCCCTCGTAGCATGATATGATTGCTATCTCCATGCCGAAGAAGACCGATTTAACCAGGCCCGTGGTCAGGTCGCTCAGGCTGGTGTACTGCAGGATGTTGTCCACGTACTTATCCACGGTAATGCCGAGGGAAAAGAAGGCGATGAAAGCGCCCCCCAGCACGCCCACGACGTCGGTGATGAAAGTGAGCACCGGCGTCATCACCAGGCTGGCGATGAAGCGCGGCACCGACAGGTACTGGACCGGCTCCGCCGCCAGGGTCCGCAGCGCGTCTATCTGCTCCGTCACCTTCATGGTGCCGATCTCAGCCGCTATGGAGGACCCCACCCGTCCCGCCAGGAGGAGTCCCGTGAGGACCGGGCAGAGCTCGCGGAACATGGAGATGGTGACGCCGCTCCCGACGAAGATCGAGGAGCCGGACATGAGCGAATCCATTACCCGTCCCAGCTGGAAGGCCATGACCATGCCGGTGAAGAAAAGGGTGATCGCCGTGACCGGTATCGACTTGTACCCGATCTCCACCATCTGGATGATGATATTCTTCGCGTCAAAGGGGGGGCGGAACATCCACCGGATGGTATCGCGGAAAAAAAGGCCGTAGCTTCCCAGGCCCTCCAACACCGTGAGGGCCGCGTCCCTGGCGTCACTGAACTTCATAGTCCGGGCCCACCGGTTCGTATTTGTGCACCTCTTCGAGGTCGCCGAAGCGGGTGTGCTTTTCCCAGAACATCAGGGGCACCTCGCCCACGGGGCCGTTACGCTGCTTGGCGACTATGACATCGGCGATACCGCGCCTCTCCGTTTCCTTCTTCACCTTCTCCTCGCGGTAGATGAACATGACCACGTCGGCGTCCTGCTCGATGGCGCCCGATTCGCGGAGGTCCGCAAGAGTGGGCCGCTGGTCGGTGCGGTGCTCCACCTGGCGGGACAGCTGGGAGAGGGCGATTACCGGCACTTCGAGGTCGCGGGCCAGCTGCTTCAAAAAGCGCGATATCTCCGCGATCTGTAGGTGGCGGTCGACCCGGGGGTTCGTTCCCGTGATGAGCTGGAGGTAGTCCACGACGATGACGCCGAGGTTCTTGTGCTTCTGCGCCAGGCGCCGCGCCTTGGCCCGCATCTGCAGAACCGTCGACGAGGGCGAATCGTCGATGAATATGGAGGCCTTTGAGAGCCTGCTCGTCGTCTCTATGAGCTTGTGCATGTCTTCGGACTTGATGTATCCCGTCCGGACCAGCTGCGAGTCGATCATGGTCTCGATGCAGAGCATCCGCATGCCCAGCTGGGTCGCGGGCATTTCAAGTGAGAAGAAGAGGACCGGCCTCTTCTCCTTCAGGGCGACGTGGTTGACGATATTGAGGGCCAGGGCGGTCTTTCCCATGCCGGGTCGGGCCGCGATGATGATGAGCTCCGCAGCGTGAAAGCCGGTGAGCATCTCGTCGAGCTTGCGGAACCCGGAGCCGACGCCGGTGACGACGCGCTTGGTCTCGTACCAGTTCCCGATGTTGTTCATCGTCTCGTGGAGGACGTCCTCGATCGGCCTGAAGTCCGCGGTGATGCGCTTTTCAGTGACATCGAAGATGTCGCGCTCGATCTGGTCCACCAGCTCCTCTGTCTCCAGGGACATGTCATAGCATTTTTCGACAGCTTCCGACGACACCTCGATAAGGCGCCGCCGCAGGGAGAGCTCCTTGATGCGCTTGGCGTAGAATTCGGCGTTTGCCGAGGTGGAAACGGCCCGGTAGAGCTCGACCAGGGCGGGGTCGCCGCCAATTTTCTCGAACACGCCGCGGTCCACGAGGCGCTGTTTCACGGTGGTGAGGTCGACCGGGAGGTCTTTCTGGAGCAGTTCCGTGACCGCCCCGAAGATGATACGGTGTTTATCGAGGTAAAAATCCTCCGGCTGGAGGATTTCAATTACCTTGTAAAGCGCTTCCCTGCTCAGCAATACCGATGCCAGACAGGCTGTTTCGGTTTCAACATCCTGCGGGGGAAGCTTTTCGGCGAGCATGCACTACTCCTTGCACACGATGACTTTTATCGTGGGAGTCTGCCCTTCGTCCAGTTTGATTTTTACCGTGTATTCCCCTTCCTGCTTGATGGGGTTCTCGATCACGATCTTCCTCTTGTCGATATCGTACCCCTTCTCCTTCAGCTTTTTGGCGATGTCCATGGCGGTGACAGAGCCGAAGAGCTTTCCCTCTTCCCCGACCTGCACCGCTATCTGCAGTTCAAGGCCGGTGATGCTGCCGGCGAGCTTTTCGCTCTCTTTCTTCCGCTTCTCCTTCTTGATCTTGACCAGCTTCTTCTGATGGTCAATCGCGCGCTTGCTCGATTCGTTGGCCACGATGACCAGCTTCCTCGGCAGGAGATAGTTCCTAGCGTAGCCGGGGGACACTTCCTTGATGTCGCCCGCGTCGCCCAGGTTGGGTATATCTTTTTGTAATATGACTTTCATTTCATGCTCCTTGTATGTGAAAATTCTTATTTAGTATCCTTGTTGCCGGGACCGGCGGTTATCCGCTTCCTGAAATCGGCCCAGACATCCAGCGCGCCGAGCCCGGCGAGCATGATGAACAGGAACAGGGCAATCCATATCCCCGTGAGCAGCATTACTGTCAGTCCCAGGGGGAGGAAGTAGCCGGGCAGTCCCCGTTTTATCAGAAAAAACTTTATCAGTCCAAGCGCCTGCACAAAATAGAGGAGCGCGGCGATGAGCGCGATGTTCAGACCGGCACTATGAAGTATCAAATATTCGCTTTTGTCAATAAGTAAATAGGCTGCCAGGCCCCCTATCAGTGCGAATATAAAATAATCATTCAGCCGGAACGATTCCAGGCCCTCCACCGCGGCGGCCTGTGCCGTCCGCGTCAGGAAGCGCCCCATTACCAGGAAGCCAAGTCCGGATATCACCATCACGTTCAGGAATGATGAAAAGGGCACCCGGGCTATTATATCGTTACGCGAAGCATCAAACTCCGCCATGAACTGCTGCTTAATGTCAGCAGGCGCGCCGCCCATCTCCAGCACCCTTACCAGCTCGCCCCTCAGGAGGCCGACAAAATCGACATTCTGGTAAAAGGTCAGGTAATAGAAAAAACCGCTCACGATAACGGAAAGAACGATGGATGTCGTCAGCAAATAAAACTCAAAACTCTTCCCGCTTTTATAGGTATAGCCGCCGACACCGCCAAGCAGGAAGGGGGCCATTACCAGGGGCAGGTCCGCCACCCTGCCGGAAACAAGCACCATCGACCCGATGAGGACCGCGAACAGGATCAGCGATTTCCATTCGAGCCGGTAATACAGGTATGCGGAGCCGACCATCAACATCAGGGCCCCGACCGCGGCAGCCAGAACCGCAAGCACGGAACTTATTGCTCCACGAAGGGCAGCAGGGCTATGGCCCGCCCGCGCTTGATCTCCCGCGCTACTATACGCTGGTGCTTGGCGCAGGTGCCGGTGACCCGCCGCGGCAATATCTTGCCCCGGTCGGTGATGAACCGCTCGAGAATGTCAGGCCGCTTGTAATCGATAGTGGCATTCTTGTCCTGGCAGAAAATGCACACCTTCTTCTTGAAGCGGGGCACCCGCATCCCCCCTTCTGAGGAACCGCCTTCGCGGTCGCCGTCGCCGAAGCGGCCCCTGCGGGGAGGGCGGTCGCCGCGCTCGCGGGAATCCCGCTGCGGTCTGTCGCCGGCCGGTCTCTCCGGTGCTGCCGGTGCTGTCTCAGCGGCCGGTGCCGGTGCAGCCTGCTCCACCGGGGCTTCTGTTGCCTGACCTTCGGTCTTTTCGTTATCTATGGTGTCTGACATGATGAATTCCTCTCAATTATTAAGATGATTGATTATTTCAATAGCACTAAAACGGGATATCCTCGTCTGAAAAAGGATTGTCCGTGTTCGGGGAAGGTTCGCCTGACGACGACGGCAGGTCCATGGGGGCCTCCTTCCCACCTCCGCCGGGAGCGGACAGAAACTGGAAGTTGTCCACGACGATCTCCACTATCTGCCGCTTGTTCCCGTCTTTATCGTCATAGGAACGCTGCTGGAGCCGCCCCTCGATGCCGATGCGCTGGCCTTTCTTGCAGTATTCGGCGATGACCTCGCCGGTTTTTGCCCAGGCGACGCAGTTGAAGTAGGAAACCTGCTCCTTCTTTTCGCCGGCGGCGACGTAGGTCCTGTTGTTGGCGATGGAAAAGCTGCATACCGATGTTCCGCTCTGGGTGTACCGGAGCTCCGGGTCCCTGGTGAGTCTCCCGATCAGAATCGCCTTGTTCAGATCACTGGCCATGGAATGCCTCCTTGTTTAGGCGGTCGCCGCCTTGTTGACCTTGACGAAGAGATATCTCAAGATGTCGCTGTTCAGCCTGAATTCGCTGATGATCTTCTTCACCGAAGCAGGCGGTATCTGGACATTCATGAAAAGATAATAGCCCTGGGTTTCCCCGTCTATCTGGTATGCCAGCTTCTTGATCCCCAGTGAATTGTCGCTGATGACCTGGGTCCCGTGCTTGGCCAGGATTTCCTTGGTCTTCTCGATAAGGGACTCCGTCTCCTTGTTTCTGAGAATGACCGTGAGCTCATAGGTTACCATATGATTTGCTCCTCCCTCTGGTTATAGTAGCTGAAATGCCCGACGCCGGGAGGCGTCCGCTTTCAGCAGAAAGGTGAACCAATAATCACAGGGGGCGGATTTATTTCAAGAAAAATTCTTAATTTTATTTATTAATATGTGCTTTTATGGATTATGTCATACATAAAACTCACGGCAATATCTGTTACGGTAATCATCTCTTCAAATTTACAAAACAAACAACGAGGCTCTGACCCCCCATTATTATTTATAATACACAGCCAACCTCTTACGATAGGCCTCTTCATATAATAGAAAAGCCCTAACGCAATCATCAAAATTCTCACCCAGCTTGAGAAAATAATGATGTAATGTAATCTTCACAAGGGGCTTGTAGTTCTTATCTAGATAGCAGTTGATAAATCCAATGTCATTTTTACGCGGATCCCGCGATAGTCTTTTCCTTACGGGATTGTATCCGATATACCACAACAGCCATAAAAGGTATTCTTCAGGATTGTCAGCCTCTTCAATCACAGTTGATCCGAAGCGCTCGTTCCAAAAAGCTCCGGTCGTTCCCATTGCCTTGTTGTATTTTTCAGCAATTCTTGCCTTGGTATATTGCATGATTTGGGATATCGTTTCCTTTCCTTCGTATGTTTTTATGATAAGGTGTATGTGATTTGCTACAATTTCCGCGGCAATTAGCTCAAAATCATATTTTTCCTGGCACATGTTAATGGCCTCAATGAAGTATAGCTTTCCATATTTACCTTGAAGCAGGTTTCTTTGTCCATGGCACCTGCTAAAAACATGATGTGTTGATCCCTGTGCAATATTTCTTAATGGTCGTGACATATAAAACTCCTTGTTAGGTTTTTATGAATAAAAACGAAAGAGAGGGAATAAATTGAAAAATATTTTGTAGCCGGATTGATATTTTTTCAACGGAGGATAATAGCAAGGGCAAATAGAGGGGTCAGAGCATTCTACTCTACACATCCTAAAACATCCAAGAGTCTTGCTCTGACCCTATTATACCGCGCCCCAGCGACTCTGCGAGATAGCCTTTAATACTTATCAGGGATAATAACACTTGATTTATCCTCCAATCTATGGTAGGGTCAGAGCATCCAATTAAATTATAAAAAGGGGGCATGATCATGAACAGAAGATACCGTCTCGTTCTCATTCTCCTTGTTTGTTTTTCTATACTGGCCGGAGGGACCCGGGTGCGGGCGGGCGAATTCAGCGCCGGAGCCGCGGTCATGTACGGGTGGTGGAAGCCCTTCGCCGCCAATTATCTAAGACAGCTCGACCGGAAATGGCCCCTAGAGACCACCTTTTACATGAAAAACTCAAGCGCCCTGTACGGGCCGGTGCTGGGATATAAGATATCCGAAACCTGGAGCCTCTCGTTCACCTTCCTCATGGCTCTCCACAACCAGTATTCGGCGGGGTCATACAATGCCACCCTGGCCCTGGACGGGCTTCACCTTGCCCGGACCGCCATCGACCGCGTCAACAAGTACGACGCGGACTTCCGGGCCTATTATAAGGCGGGTAAATACGCCGACGTTTTCTTCGGGATCAACATGGAAGCTGACAAGTATTTCGGGGATTACCGTGTCCTGATAAACCTGGCCCCCGTCCTGCCCGTTACGCTTCCCCTGCAGGGCTCGCTCCGTTCATTTTCATACGACTGCGGCCCCGGTGTCGGGGTGAACCTCAGGTTCGAGCTGGTGAAGAACCTTGCGCTGCAGGCGCGGCTCTCCCTCTATGTCATGGGGGGCACCCTGCAGAGATACATCCAGTTCGAGAAGAGAAAAGTTAACACGCACATGGCATTCAAGAGCATCGAGGAGGTGCTGCTCTCGTACTATATCGAGGGGGCGCGGACAACGATTTCCGTCGGCGGCCGGTACCAGGCCATGACCTTCGCCCTGATGAGCGCGTCGCCGCGGGAATTTTTCCAGAACTACACGACGAAGTTCGACCAGCTCGGCGGGATTATCATTACCGCGTCGTACGCCTTCTGACAGAGGGCCGCGCGGCGCCCTTCCCGTTTTTCAACTTCTCGTCGGGCCTGCCGGCGAGACCCGGGATCAGCTTCTGGGGCCTGGTGAAGATGGTGTAGGGAAGCGTCAGGGTCCGCAGGAGCGTATCGCCGATGCCGCGGGCTATGGTTATCATCGGCGCCGGCACCACCCTGAGCTCGTCGAAGCTCCCGGTCATCCGGCAGTAGATGACGAACATCCCCTCGTTCGCCCCCACCAGGAGCCACCCGATTACCGGGATCAGGCCCACGGCGCGGTCGAGGGTCTCCAGCGGCCTGATCCCCAGGAGCGCGTCAAGACGGTCGTTTTTCATGGAATAGGTCCCGTTGGCCGAAAGCTGTATCGAATTGCTGTCAAGATAAAAACTGTCGAAGGAGACCATGCTCTCCTTGATGGTAATCCGCGACAGGATTGAATTATAGGGGAACCCCTTGGTCTTCATGTCCGGGTTGCGGTTCAGTGCCATTTTGTAGAAATTGAAGGCGCCGAACATCTTTGACAGGGCCTCAAACTTCATGAGCCTGCCGTTGAAGGATGAAAATATCAGGTCGCCGAAGATGGAGCCGCTGTTTCCCCAGACCCTTCCCTCCAGGTTCATGGCCCCGTCGATCCATGACTGTTTTCCCGGGAACACGGTGTCCAGGACCCGCCTGATGTCGAAGCCCTTCAGCGTGAAGGCGACATTGAAGGCGGTGTTCTGGCCCGGCGTCATGATGACGCTGCCTTCCCCGTTCATGAAGGCGCCCCGCGCCTGCAGGTCGTTCAGGATGAGGGAGCCGTCCTTCGCCACGCCCTCACAGGCAACCGTGTCGACCGGGATACCGTAAAGGGTCATGTCGGAGATGGAAAAGTCGGCGCCGCCGTTAAGCCGGTCTAGGATGACGTCCAGGATGGGGCTCCCGCCGCCGCGGCCGCCGCCGATCGCCAGGTTCTTGATGTGGACCCTGCCGTGGAATGTCCGGTGGCCTCCGCCGGTGTAGGTCCCTGACGCGGATACCACCAGGGGCTCGGATATGAAGTCAAGGCCCGGCGAGTAAATATCGTGCCCCTTCATGATGACGGTGCCGTTCAGCTTGATGATGTCATCATTATAGCGCAGCTGCGTGTTGTCGAACCGGAGCTCGCCGATGATCGAGATGCTTCCGTTCGACCTGACCCTGGCGTAGCCGGTCATCGGCCCGCCGAAGGAAATGACCTTCTCCCTTACCCGGATGGTGACATCGGGATGACGGAGCTCGATTTCCGGAAGGGAGAACCGGGGGATGGCCGTTTCGTCCTTGAGGGATTGCGCGGTAATATCCAGGCGAAGGCGGTCGATGCGGATCCGCTTCAGCCAGTCCCCTTCATTGATCCTCTGGATGAATGAAAAGAAGAGGGTCACCTCATTGGCCGACACGGGGTGCCCGCCCGGCGTACCGATCAAGACCCGGGAAAAGGTGATGCCCGGCTCCTGGAACAGGGCAATGTGGAGCTCGCCGACACCGACCGATGTTTTGATTTTACCCTCCAGGTACCGCACGAGGATGTTCTTTATCGGCTTGTAGTTCAGGGAAAAATTGATGTCATCAACGGCCCTAACGGCCAGATACAGCGCGGCAATGGCGACGCAGAGGATGTATATGAAAACTTTTTTTACGTGTTGTGTCATAATTGCAAGGGCGGCACCCGGCGGGAGGCCTGCCGCCGTCGGCGGGACTCCCGGTCAGTCACCTGATTATTCCCAGTTCGAAAAGCCCGTTCCGTATAAACTGCACGGACATGGCGGAAAGGATAAGACCCATCAGCTTTTGAAATATGGATATACCCGTTGAGCCGAGGGCATTGCTGATATGTGCTGAAAAAAACATGACGACCATCGCCAGCAGGAACACCGCGATCGACAGTCCCGTGATGACGATAAGCTTCAGGGGATCGCCCGAGGCCTGGGTGCTGAACATGACCAGGGCTGCGATATTGCCCGGTCCGCAGAGCATCGGGATCGCCAGGGGAAACACCGACACGTCCCGCTCCTCTTCGGGCTGGTCATGGTCGCCGATGTCGCGCATTTTGACCCGCGAGGGCTGGCCGAGCAGCATTTCCATGGAGATAATAAAAAGCAGGATCCCCCCTGCTACCAGGAAGGATCCTGTTGAAATCCCCAGAAACCCGAGGAGATATCTTCCCAAGAGGATAAAGAACACGGAAACTGCAATTGAAATCACAATGGACCGTATTATTATCCTTTTTCTTTTGTGGTCACGGTATCCAGCAAGGAAGACCAGAAAAACCGGTATCAGTCCGAGCGGATCCACCACAAAAAAAAGAGTAAAAAAAACCGTGGGGATGTAATATACATCCATTTATGACCTCGGGACCGTGCCTGGGTTAAAAAACATATTACGGCGCAGGGGAAAAAAGTCAATAAAAAAGGATGCCGGATTTTTGAAAACTCTCATTAGACATAATCAAAATTTAACATGAAATAGATGATCGTCGGTTTTATGATATTAATTATACAATCTTGAAATATGTTCATATTAAAAATTATCATTTTATAATTTCGTGTTTATATTTTTTGCATGGCATTTATACAAATTAAAATACTGGAAACTATCGGGCAATGTATTTTGCTCTGACCCCCTGCAAGAAGCCAATCCAATCCCGCCACAGGCACTGCAGGCAAATTCTTGAATACCCGGCCACGTCCAACGAATCAGACTGAATGCCAACTGAATACATTTCCATTTATGGAGTGAGATCAGGGATGTGTTGCAGGACCGGGGTGAAGTAGAAAAAATATAGATTGATAAAATCCTCCCCGCCTATATCCTTGAAACGTTTTTCCGGAGGATGGGACATGAAGATCGCCATGGCGCAGATAAACCCGACCATTGCCGATATCAGCGGCAACAGGGAAAAGATCATTTCATTCATACGGGACGGCGCGGCCCGGGGGGCCGACCTGGTGATTTTTCCCGAAATGGCCACCATCGGGTACCCGCCTATGGACCTCCTTGAGAACCGGAAGCTCATCAACGACAACCTTGCCTCGATCGAGGAGATAGCGCGCCACTGCACCGGCACCGCGGTCATCTGCGGCTATGTTGAAAAGGACCCCGACAACCATCCCCTCCTCTTCAACGCCGCAGCCTTCATGGAAAAAGGCAGGATCGTATCCCGTCACTACAAGACCCTTCTTCCCACCTACGACGTGTTCGACGAGCTCAGGTATTTCTCCCGGGCGCGGGAACATTCCATTGTTGAATTCATGGGCCGCCGCATCGGCATCACCATCTGCGAAGACATCTGGAATGACCTTGATTTTTATTCCGAGGGGCGGGCGCAGGCCGGCACCCTTGAAAAATACGATTACCGGCGCCGTTATGACATAGACCCGATACAGAAGCTTGTCTCCCTGAAGGCGGACCTGGTGGTCAACATCTCCGCGTCTCCCTTCACCCGGGGGAAAAACCGCTTCAAGAGAATGATGATCGGCGATATCGCCCGCCACCACGCCCTTCCGGTGATCTACGTCAACCAGGTGGGAGGCAACGACAGCCTTGTCTTCGACGGCAACAGCATCGCCTTCAACAGCGGGGGAGTCATCGTCGGCCGCGGGAAGGCCTTCGAGGAGGACCTGGCCATCGTGGACGTCGAGGCCGGCACCGTGGTCGAAATCATTGACAGCGACATCGAGGAGATACGCCATGCCCTGGTCCTGGGAATCCGCGATTACGTGCGCAAGTGCGGCTTCAGGAGCGTGGTGATCGGCCTTTCCGGCGGCATCGACTCGGCCCTGACGGCGGCGCTGGCGGTGCAGGCCCTGGGCCCGGAAAACGTCACCGGTATCACCATGCCGTCGGTCTATTCCTCCGCGGGGAGCGTCGACGACTCGCGCATCCTCGCGGAGAACCTGGGCATACGCTTCGAGACGGTGCCGATCCGCTTTCTCTTCGACAAGTACCGGCACACCCTCGCGGAAATCTTCCGCGGCAAGCCCGAGGACGTGACCGAGGAGAACATACAGGCCCGGATCCGGGGCAACATCCTGATGGCGGTAAGCAACAAGGAAAGGAGCCTGGTCCTTTCGACCGGCAATAAGTCGGAGCTGGCCATGGGGTACTGCACCCTCTACGGCGACATGTCCGGCGGCCTTGCGGTGATCTCGGACCTCCCCAAGACCCTGGTCTACGAGCTGTCGCGACATATCAACCGCGACCGCGAGATCATCCCCGACGCCTCCATCACCAAGCCCCCTTCGGCCGAGCTCAGGCCCGGACAGAAGGACCAGGACTCACTCCCGCCCTATGAGGTGCTTGACCGGATCCTGGAGCTGTACATCGAGGACCGGCTGTCCGCGGACGAGATCATCGCCCACGGCTTCCCCGGGGACACGGTGCGCTCGGTACTGCACACCGTTAACATCAATGAATACAAGCGGCGCCAGGCCGCGCCGGGCATCAAGGTGACCGCGAAGGCCTTCGGCGTCGGGCGGCGTATCCCCCTGGCCCAGCGCTTCAGGCCCTGACAGAGGGACGCACATGCCGGACAAACGGGAAAAACGGATATTCATCATCGAGGACGACCGCCTCACCGCGCTGGACCTCCGCAACACCCTCCGCCGCATCGGCTACCAGGTCCTTGACCCCGTCGCTTCCGGCACCGAGGCGGTGGCGAAGGTGATGGAGCAGAAGCCGGACCTCATCATCACCGACATATCCCTTGAAGGCGACCTGGACGGCATTGACACCGTGCTCCGCATACAGAAGGGCCTGGACATACCGGTGATCTATTTCACCGCCTACAGCTCGCCGGACATGTTCAAGCGCGCCCTCGAGACGAACCCCTACGGCTACCTGGTCAAGCCGGTCAGCATGGACGACCTCTACACGACGATCGAGACGGCGCTGAAGCGGAGCGACCTCGAGCGGAAACTGCGCATCAGCGAGATCAGGTTCCGCCTCGCCTTTGAAAACGCCATGGACGCCATGCTCTGGGCCGACGCGGAGACCGGCATCCTGATAGACTGCAACCGCTCCGCGGAATGGCTTTTCGAAATGCGGCGCGACGAGATTGTCGGCCGTCACTTCACCATGCTCCATCCGCAGGACTTCGAGGAGGCCATCAGGAACATCTTCGCGGAAAAGGCCAGGGGAAGCGTGGAACCGGCGGAGGTCCGCATCATAACGAAGACCGGGGCGGTAAAGATCGTGACCATAAACACCGCGGTCACCCGCATGGAGGAGCGGACCGTTGTCCAGGGTATCTTCCGCGACATATCCCGGCAGAAGGAGGTGGAAGCGGAGCTCCAGCTGAACCAGACGCGGCTGCAGGCCCTTATCAGCCTGGGGCAGAAGGCCCCCCTGCTGCCGGAGCGGGAGATCATCGACCTGGGCCTGGAAGAGGCCGTACGCCTGACCCGGAGCAAAATCGCCTACCTCCATTTCATCAGCCCGGACCAGAAGATGGTCGAGTACTACGCATGGTCGCAGGAAGCCCTGCGGACCTGCACCGCGTCCGCCGGTACCCACTACCCCCTCGACAGGGCCGGCATCTGGGCCGACTGCGCGAGGACCGGGAAGCCCGTTATCCATAACAATTACGGATCCGCCGAATGGAAACGGGGCCTCCCCGAGGGGCACACCCCCGTCACCCGCCACATGTCCGTGCCGGTGGCGGACCAGAACAGGATCACCATGATCATCGGCGTCGGGAACAAGGAGACCGATTACGACGAGAGCGACGTGAACATGCTGGAGCTCCTCGCCGAGGACATCTGGAAAATCATAGAGCGCAAGCGCGCCGACGTCGCCCTCCGCGAAAGCGAGGAGCGATACCGGGCACTCTTCGAGGAATCGCCCGAACCGGTCATCATCTTCAGCATCGACGGCTTCGTTCTCAACGTCAACCCGGCGTACCAGACCCATACCGGCTATTCCCGTGACGAGACCATCGGGCTCAACCTGGCCGACCTTCCCGTCCTCGACAGGCGGAACATGCCCGACTACGTTTCCATTTACCGCGAGATCATGAAGACACACCAGCTGCACCGGATGGAACTGCCCATCATCCACCGCAACGGGACCGAGATGTTCGTTGAGATATTCATCTCACCCCTCATGAAGAACGAGCGTATCGCCGGCTTCCAGATAATCGCCCGCGACATATCGGCGCGCAAGAGGCTGGAACAGAACCTCCAGTGGGAGCTCTCGGTTAACGCGGCCCTTGCCCATCTGTCCGAAACGATTATCCGGCCGGAGATCACCATCGAGAACATGGGCAACGAGGTGCTCGAGCACGCCAAGCGCGTCACCGGCAGCGCCCATGGTTACGTCGGCTACATCGATCCCCGGACGAAATCCCTCGTCTGCCACACTCTGACCGCCATGATGGGGAAGGAGTGCGATGTCGCGGGGGAGCCCCAGCAGATCGTTTTCCCCGTGAACCGCAAGGGAGGCTACGATGCCCTCTGGGGTTATTCCCTCAACACCCTGAAACCCTTTTACACCAACGCTCCGCGGGAGCACCCTTCGTCAAAGGACGTGCCCCCGGGCCATGTGCCCCTCAGCAATTTTCTCTCGGTGCCCGCCGTGGCGGGCAACACGCTCCTAGGGCAGATTTCCCTCGCGAACGCGCCGAACGGCTATACGGACCGCGACCTTGAAACGGTGGGGCGCCTCGCCGACCTGTACGCCATGGCCCTGCAGCGTCTCCGGTACGAGAGCGAACTCCAGCAGGCCAACGAACTGCTCGAGCAGCGGGTGCGCGAGCGGACCAAGAAACTCGTCAATGAGATCGATGAGCGCGTGAAAGCCGAGATCAAGCTCCGGGAAGGGGAGGAGCTGGCGCGGGCCCTCATCAATTCGCCGAGCGAGCCGGTCTTCCTGGTGTCGACGGACGGGACCATCCTGGACGCCAACGCCGAGCTCGAAATGAGGCTCCGCCGGCCGAAAAAGGACGTCATCGGGAAACCGATGTTCGGGTTCATAGACCGGGCCAGCGCCGCGCGCTATAAAGAAAAGATGGAGTTCGTCATCAGGTCCGGCAAGGCGCTCCGCTTCGAGAACCAGCTCGGCGGCAGCTGGTACGATACGGTCATCTACCCCGTGCCCGACCACCAGGGGGCCATAACCAGGCTGGCGGTCTTCGCCCATGATATAACCGAGACCAGGAGGCTCCAGAAGGACATCATGGCGATCAGCGAGCTGGAGCGCCAGCGGATCGGTCAGGACCTCCACGACGGCCTCGGCCAGAAGCTGACCGGCATCGCCTTCCTGGCCGAAGCGCTGAAGGGCTCCATGAAGGAGAAGGGCTATCCGGAGCTGGAGGACATCGAGGAAATTTCCACGAACATAGCCGAATCCATCGACCACGCGCGCAAGATATCGAGCGGGCTCTGGACGACCCGCCTTGAATCGTACGACGCCGAGAAGGCGTTGCGCGAGCTTACCGACGACACCGAGATCCTCTTCGGCATAACGTGCCGCCTGGAAAACAACATGAAGGAACCGGTCGTCAACAGCCAGGTGGTGATAAACCTCTACTTTATCAGCCGGGAATCGATCAACAACGCCATCAAGCACGGAGGCGCGGGAAAGATCCACCTGACCCTCTCAGACGACGCGGAATTCATTTATCTCGAGATCCGGGATAACGGCAAAGGGGCCCCGGATACCTTCATGAAAAAAACCGGCATCGGCTTGCGGATCATGCAGTACCGTGCCGGGATAATCGGCGGGACCTGTTCCTTTGAGAACACCCCGGGCGGCTTTATCGTCCGCCTGGCGGTTAAAAAGGAATTCATAGATAACTACCTGTAGACGGCAAAAGCCATAGCGGAATCTGTTATTCCCTAAATCCCCTGATTCATTATTGACAAATCACCTGATATTGATTTATTATATTCATAGAAAGAAAAAGCGCGGTTTGGACCGCGCTTTTAAATCCTTTGGCCAGGGTACCCATGGAGGGTTAAACGCATTATGGCTGATAAAAACAACATAAAAATAATGATAGTCGACGACCATCCCCTGGTCCGCCAGGGAATGAAAAAGGTCATCGAGCGGGAGCAGGACCTCACGGTCATCAGCGAAGCGGGGAGCGCCGAGGAGGCGATCCGCAATATCAGCCAGGAGGAGCCGGATCTCGCCATCGTCGACATTTCGCTGGAAAGCGAGGTAAGCGGCATAGACCTGATCAAGGCCCTCCGCGACCGCTACGCCCGCATTAAAACCCTGGTGCTGTCCATGCACGACGAGAACGTCTACGCCGAACGCGCCCTCAAGGCGGGGGCCCGCGGCTACGTGGCCAAAAAGGAGGCCCCCGCGGTCATTATCGAGGCGATCCGCGTTGTCATGAAGGGAGAGCTGTATCTGAGCAGCAGGATATCCATGAAGATCATCGACCGCCTTTTCCAGGGAAAGGAAGGGGGCGCCGAATCGATGCCCGAAGTGCTGTCGGACCGCGAGCTTGAGATATTCCGGATGATCGGCACCGGCATGAGCACCGGCGATATCGCGAAAAAGCTCAATATCAGCGTCAATACCATCGAGAGCCACAGGAAAAAGATAAAGGACAAGCTGGGCATACAGAAAGGCTCAGAGCTGGTAAAAGCCGCGGTACAGTGGGTTTCCACCCAGCAGAGCTGACGTCATTACAACGGATTCCACCATCACCCCTAACAGATTCTGAAGGCGAAAATCGCCTTATATGCTATTGTCCCCCGATGCCGGCCGGATGTATATTTAACCATCACCAGGCGGAAGCGGATGAAAACAATAGTAAAAACATCAAGCGTATCGCTCGACACCATCCTGAAGAGCAAGGAAATCTACAATACCGCCTTCGACCTCTCCGCCGCTCCGCAGGCCATTGTAAGCCTGGACCGGCGCATCATGCGGGCCAACCGCGCCTTCACCCGCCTGACCGGATACAATGAAATAGACCTCATAAGCCTGACCCTGCAGGATATCCTTATCCCTGACTCCGGCGAGAAAAGCCAGTTCAAGGGCCCGGACCTTGAAATAGGAGCGGGCACCCAGATAGAGACCGATTACATCCGCAAGAACGGGACCATTCGCCGCGGCCGCTTCTGGTTCCATCTCATGAAAGACCGTGAAACCGGACCGGTTTGCTGGATACTTATAATGGAAGACCTTACCGCATCCATCGCCGCGGACGAAGCCGTGCGCGATTATAATCAGCTCTTCACCCATTTCATCAGCAACAACAACGACTGCATCCTGTTCCTCGACACCGAGGGGAAAATCCTTTATATGAACAAAACGGCATGCAGGCTGATGGGCGTCGCCGGCATGGACGACGCGCTGCACAATAAGTTCGCCGAGTATTTCAACGGCCTTGAAAAAACCGCCATCGACATGGCTATCCAGCTGGCGGCCAGGGGCATGGGCGGCAACTTCCAGGGATGCCTCGCAGGGCAGGAACCGGTATGGCTGGACGTGGACATCACCCCGGTGGCGGGCGAAACGAAAAAAGTCGAGCGGCTCATGGTCCTTACGCGCGACATCACGGCCCAGAAAAAAGCCGAACAGGCCGTGATTGACATGAAGAATGAGATGGAGCGCAGGGAGCGTGAAGCGGCGGAGCTCCTCTCCCGTGAGCGCGAGCGCCATGAGGCGGAAAAACGCGAGCTCGCGGACGCGGCCGCCAGGGCCGCGTCATTGCTCGGCGAAAAGGAGACCCTCCTCAGGGAAATCCACCACCGGGTCAAGAACAACATGCAGGCGATCTCCTGCCTGATAAACCTCCAGTCGGCACAGGTCGAAGACAGGAACGTCGCCAGGATGTTTGAGCAGTGCCGGGAGCGGATCAGCTCGATGTCCAAGGTGCACGAGAAGCTCTCAACATCGGAAAATCCCTCCCATATCAATTTCCACGAATACACCGCCGAGCTGGCGTCGGAAATGCTCAATTCCCACGGGAAAAACGGCCGGGTGTCAATAGTCACCGACATCGATGACATCTTCCTCGGCATCAAGGAAGCGATCCCCTGCGGCCTCCTCATGACCGAAATCCTGAGCAACGCCCTGAAATACGCCTTCCCCGGTGAAAAGACCGGCAAGGTCACGATCCGGTTCAAGGGGAGCGGCCGGGGGACGTACACGCTGACGATAGCGGACAACGGCATCGGGCTCCCCGGCGGCATAGACCTGGAAAGCGCCACGACCCTGGGAATGGAGCTCATACGGGAGCTGACCAAGCAGATCAGGGGAAGCGTTACCGTCGTTTCCGACGGCGGCACGGCCTACACCATACGGTTCAGGAAGAATTCCGTGTCGGGAGCCGCCTGACACGGTGTCATGGAATCCATGACGGCCGGATAACGTGAGCCGTAGCGGATAAAACACGGGACTCCGTTATTGTCAGCCGATTAAAGATCCGGTATATTAAAATCGATCAAGCAAAGCAAATCTTCTAAAACAACCTCATAACCCCCCCGGCGTTCAATGGGAGGAGGAAGAAAAAACTCCTCCCGTTGCGCCACCCTTTTTAAAGCCTTAACATCTTAACGAATATTAAAAATTACTTTTTCACAATGGGGCCTTGGGAATTAATCCAGCCCCCGCGGAGGGGGCTTGTGGATTTGAACAACGAAAAAGTCCCCCTCCGGGGGATATAGGGGGGCTTGAAAAACAACCCTCTCTTAATAGTATTGACATGGATGACACGGGCCGTGATATACTGTCAGGATTCCGGCGGACAGCCGGGCAGACCAGCACCCTAGCCAAAGGAGACAACTGATGATCCCCATCAGAACATTGAGCGACCTCACGACCTCCGAGCTTGACCGCCTCTTCAACCGGTTCGGCGAAGATTTCACCGCCGTCATGATCGACACGGTCATACCGATCATCAATGACGTGCGGAAGAACGGCGACCGCGCCGTGGCATCCTACACCGAAAAATTCGACGGCGTGAAGCTCGATTCGATCATCGCCGCGCCCGAGGAGATCGAGGCGGGCCGGAGGAACACCCCCGGCGACCTCTACGGCGCCTTCCTGGAGGCAAAGCGCAATATTGAGGAATTCCACCGTCTCCAGGTCAGGGACAACATCCGCCACGAACGGAGCGACGGCTCGGTCCTGGGGGTCAAGCACGAAGCCATCGAAAGCGCAGCGGTCTATGTCCCCGGCGGCAAGGCATCGTACCCGTCGTCCGTGCTCATGGGCGTCATTCCGGCGCAGATCGCCGGTGTCGGGAACATCACCCTCATCACCCCGCCGGCGAAAAACGGGCGGCTCCCGGACATCGTCGGCGCCGTCTGCAGCATGCTCAATATCACCTCCGTGGTCAAGTCGGGCGGCGCCCAGGGGATAGCCGCGGCGGGCCTCGGCACGGAGAGCGTGCGCAAGGCGGACATCATCGTGGGGCCGGGGAACATCTTCGTGACCGCGGCCAAGACCTACCTCTTCAGCCTGGGAGCGGTCCAGATCGATTCCATGGCGGGCCCCAGCGAAGTCCTCATCATAGCCGACGGCCGGGCCAACCCGAAATGGGTCGCCTGGGACCTCCTCTCCCAGGCCGAGCACGACGAAATGGCCATCGCCATCCTCCTCACTCCCTCCCGGGAGCTGGCGGAGAAGGTGCGCGATGAAATTGAAAAAGACCTGGCGTCGGGTGCCGGCAGGCACGCCATAAAAAAAGCATCCATAGACAAGAACGGCCTCATCCTGATCGTCGAGGACATCGCTGAAGCGGTCGATTTCTCCAACCGCTACGGCCCGGAGCACATGGAGGTCATGGTTGAGAAGCCGATGGAGTGGCTGGAACGGATCAGGAACGTGGGCTCCCTCTTCCTGGGGGACTACGCGCCCGTGGCGGTGGGTGACTACTTCTCCGGCACGAACCATATACTTCCCACCGGGGGAGCGGCGCGGTTCTCCTCGGGAACGTCCGTGGATACCTTCATGCGCCGCACCACCTACCAGCTCGTGTCGCGCCAGGCCCTGGCCCATGCCCGCGGCCCGGTGGGCGCCATGTCGGAAGTGGAAGGCTTTGACGACAAGCACGGAGGATCAATCAGGGTGCGCTTCGAGGAATAGTAGGTTCCATGGCCCCCGATCCTCCACGGGGAGGCTTTTTGGGATCACTCCGGTTCCATACCGGGGGATTCAGGGGACTGAACAGCGGAACGCTTTACCGGCGCCAGAATCCGGGCAGGAAGATAACGAGGACCGTGTAGAGCTCGAGGCGGCCCGCCAGCATGGCGAATGAAAGTATCCATTTGATATAGTCCTCGAAAAAAGCATAGTTATCCATCGGCCCGATCTTCCCAAAGGCCGGCCCGATATTGCCCACCGTCGTGAGAGCAGCGGTAAAGGACGTTGTTATATCATGATCGGCGGACGCCACGATGAAGGTGACGGCCAGCAGCATCGCCACGTAGAGGAAGAAAAAACCCAGCACTCCGTAGACAATATCTTTTTTAACCATGCTCCCGCTTAGCTTCAGGGTAAAGACGCCGCGCGGGTGGATCAGGAGCTTCATCTCGTTGAGCGCCTGCTTGAAAAGCACCACCAGGCGCATTACTTTGATGCCGCCCCCTGTTGATCCGGTGCAGCCCCCCACGAACATGAGAATAAAAAGGATGATCTGGCTGATGATCGCCCATTGTTCATAATCTGCGGTGGCAAACCCGGTGGTTGTCATAATGCTGGCTGTCTGGAACGAGGCGTAACGCAGACATTGACCGACCGTCTGATGCGATGTCCCGTAAAGGGTAAAAGCCAGCACAGCCGTAGACGACGCAAAAATCAGGAGGTACGCCTTCAATTCACTGTCCCGCAGCAAAAGTTTAAATCTGCCTGTGAGAAGCCTGAAATGAAGGGTGAAGTTTATGCCGGCGATGAGCATGAACACTGTGATGATAGCATCGATATAGGCTGATTGGTAATGGCCCACGCCGGCGTTTTTCACCGAAAACCCACCGGTCGCCAGGGTGCCGAAGGTATGGGTCAGGGCATCAAAGAGGTCCATGCCCCCCAGCATCAGGAGGATCGTTTCCGCCACGGTAAAACCGATATAGATAAGCCAGAGAAGTTTCGCGGTGCCGGCGATGCGGGGCGTGAGCCGGTCCACCGTGGGGCCCGGCGCTTCCGCCTGGATGAGCTGCAGGCCGCCGACGCCCATGAGGGGCAGGATGGCCACGGTGAGGACGACGATCCCCATCCCCCCCAGCCAGTGGGTTAGGGAGCGCCAGAAGAGCATGGAACGGGGGAGCGACTCGATGTCGGTAAGAATGGACGCGCCGGTGGTGGTGAATCCCGATATGGTCTCGAAAAAGGCGTCCGTGTATGATGGAATGCTCCCGGAAACATAAAACGGCAGCGCGCCGATGGCCGACGCCAGCACCCAGCTCAGGGTGACCATGAGGAACCCGTCCCGGGTCGACAGGGCTCCGGCCCTCTTTTTTCTCAGAACAAAAAACACCGCCGCGGAGCAGGCAGCGGTGACGGCGATGGTACCCGCAAAGGCGGCAAATGGATTCTCCTCGCCGCAGTAGAGGGCGATGCCCGCCGGGATCGCCATGAAGCCGGAAATTATGATGAGCAGCAGTGAAATTATTTTAACCAGTATAAGGGGATTCATGGCGTTTAGCCCGTCAGTCCTGGATGAACCGCTCGATCTCGGGGATCGATTCCTTCGCCGCCACCATGAGGACCAGGTCCCCCGGTTCAACAGCCATGTTCCCGTGGGGCAGGATGTTCTTCTCGCCGCGGACCACGGACAGGATGAGGGACTGCTTCGGGAACTCGAGGTCCCTGAGGCGCCTGCCCACCATGCCGCTTTTTTCGTTGGCGAGGAACTCGATGACCTCCGCCTTGCCGCCGAAGAGGCTGTGGAGGCTCTTTATGTTCCCCCGCCTGATGTACTTCATGATTGCGTCGACGGTGCTGTTCTTCGGGCTGATGGCAACGTCGATATCGAGGCGCGACGCGATGGAGAGGTACCCCGCGTTGGCCACCAGGGCGACGGTCCGCTTGACCCCCATGATCTTGGCGTAGAGGCTCGCCAGCATGTTGAGCTCCTGGTTGTCCGTGACGGCCACCATCAGGTCGCGGCTGCCGAGGTCCTCCTCCTCGAAAATGGTTTCGTCCGATATATCGGCGTTCAGGACCAGGGCATCGGGGAACCGGTCCGAGAGGACCTTGCAGCGGTCGTAGTTTGTTTCGATGATGGTGATCTTTCTCCCGGTCCTGATCAGGTACTGGCAGGCCAGCTCGCCGATGCGGCCGCCCCCCACGATGGCGATGCGGTCTATCGTCTCCTGCCGCTTCCCCGCCTGGATGAATATCCTCGTGAAGTCCTTCTGCGTGGCCAGGAGGTAGATGTTGTCATGCTCCCTGATGACGGTGTCTCCCGTCGGAATTATGAATTCGTTGTCGCGCACGATGCCCGCCATGAGGAAGGGCTCCTTTATGCCGTGGCGGATGTCCTTCACGGTCCTGTTCGCGAAATAGGACGCCATGCTGACGACGACGTTCCTCATCTGGAGATCGGTGTTCTCGAAGAGCATCACGTCGCTGTCGGCGCCCAGGGCTATGGTATTGGCGATCTGCCGCGCCGTCTCCACCTCGGAATTGACGATGAAATCAATCCCGAGGAAAGACTTTTCCATGATCTTCGCCCGGGAATAGTCGAGGTTCCGCACCCGGGCTATTTTCACCGGCACGCTGAATTCGCTCGCCACCAGGCCGCAGGCGATCATGTTGACCTCGTCGGAATTGGTGACGCTGATGAAAATGGAGGAGTCATCAAGGCCGGCGTGCCTGAGGGCCGAGATCCCGGTGCCCTCCTCGTTCACCACGATACAGTCGAGCCTGCCCGAAACGTATTTGGCCCGTTCCGGATCTTTCTCGATTATCACGACATCCTTGCCCTCGGAGATCAGCTGGGTTGCGATCTGCACCCCAACGACGCCCGCGCCGAGAATCACTGCGCGCATAATTTCAGCACCCAATCCTGTGATATGTCATTACAAGCACTGGATTACATATAACCATGCAGGGCAAATACTGTCAAGAAATAGAAGGGAATCCAGGGCAGGGTTTAATACTCATTGAAACCGGGATGTCCCGCGGTATCAATATGATAACACAATCGCCCCGATGCAGCCCGAGGGCTGCATTACGGTCTCCATATCCGGCGGGCAGTGAAAAATCCGACCCTCAGTAATCGGCGCCGCGCTTCGGCTTCAGGTCGTTGACCAGGCTGTCGACGATGCCGATGTCATAGGAGGCGCCGCACTCGGGGCAGATGAAGACAATGCGTATCCCCTCCGGGTCCTTCCTGAAGGCCGCGTGGAAGCCGCGGGTGTATTCGCACGACGGGCACATCCTGAACTCATCCATATCGCCACCTCGGCTTATAATACAACGCGCTGTTGTATATTGCAATTCTTTTTCAGCGGCCGCGCCCAGCCGGGACAGGCTGTCAGCTCGCGGTTCCTTCGGAGCTGATCGCTTCCGGCGGGATCTCATACTCCTTTTCAGATACGGTGATCGTCACCTGTCCGGTCAGGCTATACTTTACCGCCAGGGGCCCCAGCTGGAGGTCCAGAAAGCGGTAGATCTGGTTGGCGACCCCGTTGTTGACGCTCCCCTGCGCCGTGGTCCCGTTGACGGCCCACTCCTTGCGGGGATCGCCGGAGAATCCCCCGATGCTGAATTCGGGCACATAGAACTCCCGGTTGGCCTCGTGGCAGAATATATAGAGAAGGGCATTGACCGCTTTTTCATCGACAGTGGGATGCGGCGTTAATTCAACGTGCAGTCTTCCTTCCAACCGCCAGTAAGCACCGTTTGTGAATTGCTCTGAATCAACCAGCTCTTCCCAGCCCTTCAGTGTAAAGGGCAGGCGGCTGCGCCAGGCGCGGAACCGTTTGAACGAAACCCGGGTATGGATCCAGGCGACGGCGAAGCGGCCAATGGGTATAGCGGCGATCAGGGCGACAAAGCCCCAGCTCTGCACCGTTGTCAGCTGTTTACCCGCACAGAGGGTCACCGGCAGCGTGACCAGGCCCAGGGGGAGGAGCCAGCGGAACCAGTAAACGTTCGACAGGGAGAAGACGCGGTGCACCTCCCAGCGCTCATCGTCCGGGGGCGTAACTGACCGGGGCTTGACGCGGGCCGGCCCGGGACGATTTTTCGCGTCCTCCTTCCTTTTTTTCTCCTTCAGCTGCTCGGCTCTATCTATGATCTTTTCAATATCATTCCCTTCGGACATGGCTTTCCTCGCTATGGCTGGTATATCATCATTTTATCTGAAAAGTCAATAGATATTCATGGGGCACCATCCGTCGACGATCATACAGATATCCATCTCAAACTTTCAGGAAGCAGCACTACCGCAAATTCATGAATTTATGGTTGCACCATATTATCAAATATCGCTATACTTGCCCCGCGACTGTCCATCAAGACTTCTTGCGAATCTTATTCTCAAGTCGATTATATCAAAAGTTGCGTGATGAAATGAAAGACAAGATATTTAAATCATATAAAAAGAAAGCCGGCAAAATCATGGACGAGATCCGGCGCGAGGAAACGCGGACAACTGATACACCGGCGAAGAAGCAAGCGCACCGGAGAAATCCCTACGGTTTTGCCGTGTATTGGGCCATGCACGGCGGGAAAAAAGCTTCCTCCAGGAAAGAAGCCTTTATCATAGCGCTCCTGGGCGGGCCCTCCCTGTTCGCCGCGCTCTACTTTTTCATTGCCACGGCCGAATGGCCGGTCACGCCTTTTCTTTTCAATGCGCGAATAGTCACGGCTGCTGTCGTTCTGGCCTGGCTGATATACATCTTCAGATGGATGATATTCGCCATTTTCACCTATCCCTTCTATCTCAACTGGGATAAAAAACTCCATTTTAAGGTGACAGGATGGGAAGACCTTGTCTCCTCTCGAAACTTCGCCAATCACCGCTTCTGGAGGAGCGGCTGCTCTATATCGATCACGGCGACCGGCACAACCGAGGATTTCAGGGAAGGGGTACAATCCATTTTTTATATCTTCTGTCACCGCACCGGGCCAGTCTACAGGTTCTACGAATCGGAAGACTCGGAACCATGGAGCTATACCGGACTCACCCTCCGGGGAAGGTGCAACTGCACCATTGCCGGACAAATCTATTCGATGATAAAAAAAGACCTGAACAGGATCGCAGAGGCCACGGGCGCCATCAGGGAAATAACCATTACCTGCCCGGGTAAAGAGATGGAATTCGCAACGGCCTGGTTCACTTCAGATTCAGAAGGGACTTCATCATAAGGGCTGTCACCGGGAGGCGCATTCTAAAATCCCGGCTGTTGCAAATACTGGAAACCGCTAATCCACGCACAGGCCGTCCTGGGCCGGGTCTTCATAGTACTTCACGGTTTTGATCTTTGTAAGGTCGCCATTCCTGCCCACGTGATAGATATTCATGCTGTAGGGATGCGGACCGCACCCGCACTCCCGGTAATCGAAAAGATTCACTTCATAGCCGTTGTCTTTCTCAATGGAATAGGTGCTGTTAATCTTCCAGACAAAGGTCCTGGGGTTTTTTCCCAGGTCAAATGTATATTCCGGCTTCAGCCCCGTTGAAATAAAGGCGTAGCTGAGGGCCTCTTCCCTGGTTTCTATGGGGGCGAAGAATTTCTTCAGGTCATCCTGGTTCCGGGCAATCCGGTATCCGCCGCCGGTCTTGATTATAAGGGTAAACCCGTCCGGGGCCGTGCAGCCCGCATAAAAGAGGCAGTCAGCGCGCTTTATGCGCTCACTGCCCATGGCCATCGGGTATCCCGGCACCAGGGAGCCCGCCAGATCATTGACCGGCATGACCCGGTGCAGCTTGAAGGTCGTCAGTATGGCACTGTACTCTGACTGATCTATTTGAAGCGGCTTTGCGGTTACACGGACCTCATTGTCATGGCTTATCCGTATACCGCAACAGGACAGCAGCAGGACACATGCCGCAGCAATAAATAACATTTTTTTCATAGTGATACTCCTTGCATGCTTATCCAATCACCACGTCAAGCCGTAGACCACGAGACCGATACCGGCCAGCAGCACGATTATGTATCCGGCCTCATTGCGCATAACGCTGATGTCGTTCTTGAAGCGCGACTTCTCCGGGTCATCCGGATCATACAGTATCGCGACCTCTCTGCCGAGGAACTCATCTTTCATTCCGCCGCTAAATCGCGAACCTGCATGATAGGTGACGCCGTTGACGCTGAACTCCGCGTAAAAGCGGTACCGGCCCGAACTCACGTTTTCTATTTCAGGATAGGTGGCTGCGTCCGTTATTCTCCCGGTCGTCTCGACACCGCTGCGCACAAGTTTCCTGTCACAGTGCCACTCGTACAGGACGATGACAAGGTTCACCGATGCTATGACGAACAGGAACAGTCCCATGATAATGGCCAACTCTCCGGGCATGGCGGCACCACCTTATAATTCAAAACCGGAACAATTATGATTTGACAAATAATTGTCCTGAACAATCTTAAAAGTCAATCATTTAACGACACCCCATTGAGAGTAATCCATGAATGCAACCGGACGGGCATTGAGCGCCTGCATCGTGATCGCGGTTATCGCCCTTATCACGGCGTGCAGAAAGGGCGATTTCTCGAAACAGGAAACCGGGGCCGTGGTCCTGGCCACCGACTGGCTGCACCTTATCGATGACGGGAACTATGCCCAGAGCTGGTCCGAGACCGCCGGCATCTTCAGGAACGCGGTACCCCGGGACAAGTGGGTGAGCACCATGACCTCATTGCGCAAGCCCTTCGGCGAAACCATTTGCCGGTCGCTCCGCTCCAGGGAATACATGACGTCCCTCCCCGGGGCCCCGGACGGCGAGTACGTGGTCATAATCTTTAAGACTTCATTCAAGAATAAAAAAGATTCCCTGGAAACCGTCACAACCATGAAGGACACCGACGGGAAATGGAGGGTTTCCGGTTATTATATCAAATAATCCCATGAGTGCAAGAAACGACATGAAACAGTGGTACGAATCGCTATTCGAAAATTACGCAAAAAAATACGACGAGGAATGCTTTGTCCAGGGGACCATGGGCGAATGCGATTTCATAGAAAAGGAAACCGGGCACGACAAGTCCCTGGCAATCCTTGACATCGGCTGCGGAACCGGCAGGCACGCCATCGAACTGGCCAAGCGGGGGTACGCGATCACCGGTGTCGACCTGTCGGAATCCCAGCTGGCATGGGCACGGGAAAAGGCGGCGAGGGAAAACCTGGCCATTGACTTCCGGAGGCACGACGCGAGAGACCTCCCGTTTAAAGAGGAATTCGACCTGGCCATCATGCTCTGCGAGGGGGGGTTCCCCCTGATGGAAACAGACGAAATGAACTATCAAATACTGCAGAGCGCAGCCAGGAGCCTGAAGCCGGGAGGAAAGTTGATCTTCACCACGCTAAACGGCCTCTTCCCCCTGTTCCATTCCGTGAAGGATTTTCTCGCAGCCGCGTCCAAAGAAGGCAAGGCAACCTATGAGGGCAATTCCTTTGACCTGATGACCTTCCGCGACCACAATACCACGGTCATCGAGGACGATTCGGGAAACAAAAAGGAGCTTCAGAGCAACGAGCGCTATTACGTGCCGTCGGAGATCACCTGGCTCCTTAAATCACTCGGCTTTAAAAGGATAGACATCTTCGGCGCCAAGCTGGGCGCCTTCAGCAGAAATGACCGGCTCACCACGGAGGATTTCGAGATGCTGGTCATTGCGGAAAAATAAGAGGAGTGCCGGCACAATGTCGGCGACGTCTTCATCTTCGAGAATCCCTACAAGAAGCCTGACGGCGTGTGCGAGGCCCTTCTCCATGTGCTCAACCTCTACACCTGGCGGGTCGCCCTCGGTTTTCCGTCATGAAACAGCGAGAACCGGAAGATACACAAGCTCCACTGCCCGGACCCGAAGGGGACCGTGTGGGAGATGAAAAAGATATGAGATTATAATGCTCGGGACTATAAACCTCGCCGCCTTCATCGTCACAGGCATCGGCCTGAACCTCTACCCGGGGCCGGACACGATGTACATTTTAAGCCGCGGCCTGTCCCAGGGGAAACGGGCGGGAATACTCTCAGCACTGGGTATCGGCACCGGCGGCCTCTGCCACACCCTTCTCGCGGGGCTGGGCCTCTCATCGATACTCCTCGCCTCCCCCCGGGCTTTTCAGGCAGTAAAAATCGCCGGAGCATTGTATCTGGTGTATCTGGGCATACGCTGCCTGGTAAACAGAAAGGCCGGCGATGGGCCGGGCACCGACACCTACCTGGCGCGCCAGACCGGTTTGCAGATCTATCGCCAGGGAGTGCTGACGAACCTCTTTAACCCGAAGGTGGCGCTCTTTTTCCTCTCCTTCCTGCCTCAATTCGTTGACCCGGTCAACAACTGCGGATTTCTGTCCTTCCTCTTCCTGGGCGGAATCTTCCTGACCACGGGCACCACCTGGTGCCTCGCGGTCGCGGTATGTTCCTCCCGCATTTCCGAACGGTTGCGGCAGAACCCGAGCGCGGTTTATTACCTTGAAAAAGCGAACGGGTTCATTTTCATCATCCTCGGCTTATTGATATTTTTTTAGCGTCACTATAGTAGGCCATCGGCGAAAAGGCCTGTCAAAACGGCATAAATTTTATCCTTGCAAAATTATTACTATTGACAATATAGGGGTATCGAATTAACCACGGGTAACTTAACAAGGAGCAGACAGCCCCATGCCAGCCAGAGCCTACCTTATCCTGGAAGACGGGTCCGAGTTCGAAGGCGTCATGTTCGGATACGAGGGTGAGACCATCGGCGAAGTGGTGTTCAACACCTCCATGAGCGGCTACCAGGAAGTCCTCACCGACCCTTCCTATAACGGCCAGATCGTGGCCATGACCTACCCTATGATCGGCAATTACGGCGTCAATCCTGAAGACGTGGAATCCGACCGCGTCCAGGTCGCGGGCTACGTGGTAAAGGAATACAGCAAGACCTATTCGAACTTCCGCGCCACGGGGTCCCTGGCGGACTACCTCATTGACGCAAAGGTCCCGGCCATAGAAGGGATCGATACCAGGAAGCTGACCCTGCACATTCGCGACAAGGGGGCGCTCCGCGGCGGGATATTCCTCGACAGGAAAAACGCCGTGCAGAGGCTCCTCGCCCATCCCCTCATGGAAGGGCTCGACCTGGCGTCAGGGGTCTCATGTCAGAAGCCCTATGACTTCGGCTCCATCGACAAATCAAAGCCCCTCATCGGGGTGTACGATTTTGGTGTGAAAACGAACATCCTCCGCCTGCTGTCGGCATCGGGGTTCTCGGTGCGGGTCTATCCGTCGACAACGCCCCTTGATACAATACTGAAAGAAGGCGCGAAGGGAATCTTTCTTTCCAACGGCCCCGGCGATCCTGACGCCGTCAGGTACGGCAGGGACCTGGTGCACGGAATTGTGGATAAGCGCGTCCCCACCTTCGGCATCTGCCTGGGACACCAGATCCTCGGCCTGGGGTTGGGGGGAAAAACCTACAAGCTCAAGTTCGGCCACCGCGGAGCCAACCAGCCGGTGAAAAACCTTCTCACCGGGAACGTGGAAATATCATCGCAGAACCACGGTTTCGCCGTCGACTATGAATCGCTGAAGCACGATCCGGACATTGAGATCACCCACATCAACCTGAACGACAGGACCGTGGAGGGCCTCCGCCACAAAAAGCTTCCCATCTTCTCGGTCCAGTACCACCCTGAAGCGAGCCCGGGCCCGCAGGATTCGCAGTACCTCTTCGGCCAGTTCCACAGGCTGGTGTGCGGCGGCTGAAATTATTCGGGCACTTCAAATCCGATGATGGTTATATCGTCCTGAGGGGGAAGGCCGTTTCTGTGGCGCGCTGTTTCCTCAATTACACTATCGAGAGTGTCCCGGAGCCTGTTTTGCCTGCACCGGAGGAACATGCCGAGAAGCCCTTTATCAAAACCGATCATTTCCTTTTTTTGGTTTACGGTCTCGGGTATGCCGTCAGTGACCAGAAACAACCGGTCTCCCGGTTTGAGCGTCAGCTCGTTGACTTCAAATTCAATGCCGCCGCTGACCCCCATGATGGTGCTCGCGACGCCGTGAAAAAAACACCCGCCGCCGGCCGGCATCACGATGGGCTTTACATGGGCCCCGTTTGAATACCGCAGTCTCATGGTCCCTTTTTCATCACCGGGAGAAAAGATTCCGTACACTGCGGTGATAAAATTTGACGAAATATAATCAACGAGTTCGTCATTCACCATTCTCAGATACGCGTCCGGCCTGTCGCCCAATTCAGCGTACGCCCTGTCAGTTACCGATTTGAGCAGGGCGATAAACAGGGCCGCGGAGATGCCATGGCCGGACACGTCACCGATGAAAAAACCGAGGGAGGCGTCATCGGGCTGAAAAAAGGAAAAATAATCACCTCCCACCTTCTCCATCGGGCTGTACCGGTATTCAACCGTAAGGCCCCTGCATTCGGGCTTGAAAGCCCTTACAATGGCCTTCTGCGCCGACTGGGCTATCATGAGGTCGAATTCCATCTTTTCATTCCGATCGCGCAGGGCGGCTTCGCTTGCCTCGAGCTCTTCCAGGATCCCCTGCTTCTCCTCCAGGGCCCTGACCAGGGCCTCCTCCGCCCGCTTCCGCATCACGATCTTCCATACCCCGTCCATGAACAGCTGCATCTGACGGATGTCCGGCGCATTATACGGGCCGGGCTTATTGGCCACGCCGGATATGGCGGCTACCCGGTCGCCGTCAAACACGGGCACGCTCACATGGCGGATAATGGGACTGTGCCCCTCGGGCATCCCCTTTCTATCCGCAAGACCAGCGTAGTCGTTATGCACCGCCGGGCGGCCGGTGCGCGCGCAATCGGCCCATACACCGGCAAGATTGAGGGGATAATGACGGTCGGCCGCGGCGGTGCAGGTCTCCATCACCCGGGAGGACCAGGCAAACAGCTCCAGGCTCACCCCGTCCTCCTTGACGAAATGAAAATAACCGATTTCGCTCCCGGTGAGGCGCACCTCCTCCTCCAGGGCGTAGTGAATAAGTTCATTCTCATCCGAAAATTTTTTATTGTTCAAGGTATGGAGGGCATCGAGGCGGGCCTCGCTGAGCTTCAGGTCGTTTTCAGCCCATTGCCGCTCGACGACCCTTCCCAGGCGCTCCGCGATGGCGTCGACCAGGGCGCGCTCCTCCTTAAGGAACGGCCCCTCGTCGCGGGGTTCGCGCTCCTCCATATAGAAGACCTCCACCGAACCGCGCGCCACCCCGTTGACCATGATGTCCGAGGCCAGACGCCACGGGCTTTCTCCGCACCGCACGGACCGGAATACCTGCCCGTTGAGGGTCAGCCGGGCGCAGGTTATATCGGGATACAGCCATGCCGCCGGGATCAGGGCCGCGGTTTCCCCCAGGATCTCATCAAGGGATATCCCGGGCCTCCTCACGATCTCGGAGATGCTGAAGAGACAGTTAAGCTCCTTCATCCGCTCCCCGAGCTCCCAGTTCTTTTCACGGAGCGCCACCTCTGCCGTCTTCCGGTCGGTGATGTCGCGAAGCACCACGACGCGGCCGATGCTGCTCCCCTGCCGCTCCGGCAGGGGCGTGATGTGCAGGTCATAGTGGCGCTCCGATCCCGTCACCGTGGAGGAAACCTCGGTCTTCACATCCGTAACCCCCCTGAAACCGAGGGCAAGGTCGCGCCAGGGAGCAAAGAGCTCTTCCGCCTGCATGCCCGCAAGGGCCCCGGGAAGAGTCCGGCCTGCAGCCCTGAAGCCCTCCGCGAGAATGTTCCTCATTGCCGGGTTCAGGTCGAGGACCCTGTTGCCGCCGTCAAGGACGATAATAGCATCATCGATGCTTTCCAGGACCAGGCCCCGGGCGACCGGCACCAGGTCCAGCAGGCGGTAGCGGAATATGGCCCAGGCGAAGATGAGGCCGCTCAGGGCAAGCATCTGGGGCAGGGGGTTGACAGGCAAACCGGGTATAAGCCCGAAGATCGGGACCGCGGAGCCGGCCAGAAGGATAATCGTTCCGGCTCCCAGGGCAACGCCCTGCCGCCGGTAGATCCTGACCATGCCAAAAGACATCCTGATGAAAAGGACAACCCCCAGGAGAAGGAGGACGTATCCGTAGGCGGTATGGACCCAGAACCAGGGGGCCGGGATCCGTGCGGCGGCGTCCATGAGTATAAAAGGGCCGGTGCGCACCGCGGCGGAATCACGGACAACCCAGAGCCCATGAAGCGGGTTCGTCCATATCATGACCTGGGTAATCACCGGCAGGATGAAAAGCAGCGACCGGCGCAACCGTAGTCCGCTGCCGGTGTACCGGATGGCGAAATCGGCCCAGAACACGGGAAAAAAAGCGAAGGTAAGATAGCGCGCATTATATAAAATATGGGCGATAAAAGGGTCGCCAAGCAGGAAGGAAAGCATATCCATCAGCGATCCCCAGCATCCCATGACAGAGAGCCAGCCGAAGGAATAAGCCCCGGCAAGGGACCGGTGCGTAAAGGAATAGACTGCAAGAAACAGGAAGACCGGGATGGTAAGGAAAACAATAATTATGTATGCTATATGATACCAGTCCATGCCGTATTCCCCCGCTAAAACCAAAAGGAATACATCTATACCCTGCACATCGCAGAAGGCATGTCAATGATAAAAAAAAGGCCGGGGACCGCCATGGGAACCGGCCCCCGCTCACCCGGCGGACAGCTCCTTCAGCACCTGGATGAGCATATCGATCTTTTTCACGGCATTGGCCCGCTGGTCCGGGGTGACCAGTTCCCGGTCGAATCTGATGAACGCCTCCATCATGGCCCGGTCGCGGCGCTCCGATCTCTCGCGGTAATAGTCAGGGTATGACTTCTCAGAATCGATCGTCACGCGCCTGATGTAATCCCTGAGGGCGTCCCGGTCAGGCCTTCCCCTGAGGAAGGCTATGAATTCGGCCTGGCGCTCCCGGTACATGCGGATCCGCTCGCGGTCAAGGTTATCGACCCGGCGCACGCCCCGGGCGATCTCGTTCTTCTGCTTCTCCGTCAGGGTGCCGTACAGGAACTCCATCATCCGCGTCGTGGAGCGCTCCATCTCGCGGAAGCGCTTATCATCGCTTATCGCCGATTCCTTTTCCATCTTTTCGATGCTCTCGGCGAACTTCCGCTCCATCCGGTCGACCTGGCCCCGGTCAAGGGTAAGGATAAAATCGACCACGTCACCGGAAGTGGCGTTGAAGAGGTCGGCGCCGTGGCGCTCAAGGCGCTGCCGCATCCAGGCCAGGTCCGCCTCCCTGAGGCCGGCGGCCATGCGCGGACGCAGATCCCTGAGGGTCGCGGCGTACCGGGGCAATTCCCGGCCGCGGTGCCATTTCATGAAAGCGGCGATTTTCTGCCGGAGCAGCAGCTCCTGGTCCGGTTTCGGGTCCGTGTAGTCCGCCGCCATGCGGTATATGATGGAATCCATGGAATTGTAGATGAACTTGTACAGGGTGCTCTCGCAGCCGGTAGCGGTTAAAAGGATAACAAAAAGCAGCAGCAGATATTTTTTCATGCGGTGACTCCTCTATAATCGGGCCGTGTCGGATCCTTCCCCCGGCCGGGTATTATCTTTGACAACAGGGATCCTCTTTTTGTTTCACTGGATCCTGATATTAAATAAAACCGGCTGATTCTTTACTGGCGAAGGATATAGGTGCCATATATAATCTACCCCCTGTTCACATGCATTCAGGCGGGGGCATCATCCGCCGCCTCGGATTTCGAGGGTGCTCCGCCCCCAGGGCGGCGGCACTGAAATGGTGGCCAACGGGCAGTGGCTCCTAAAATTTTCTTCATGCCGAAAAAATTGTTCACGAAATAAACCGGCCCTTCGTTACCTCCCTGACAGCCCCGCGGGCATGGCGTCCCGGGGCTCCATGCCGGGCCGCTGCCCGGTGTAACATCACACCATTGGAGGTACCATGAATAGAATAAGGAAGATGTTTGCCCCCGCACTGGCATTGATGCTGCTCCTGTCATGCCAGTACGAAGATGGGGGGACAAAACAGGTGGTGCGGTCATCCCTGCTCGGCCTGGCCCCGGGGGGCGGCCCTGCCGACGAAACGCCCATACCCCGATTCAGCATATCGGAACGAAAACTTGCCCTGCCCCAGCAGAAGAAGAAATGGACGGTCCTGGTCTACATGGACGGAGACAACAACCTGTCGCGGTACTCATCGAAGGACATACGGGAGATGATGGCTTCCGGTTCCGACGGCGCCATGAACATCGTCGTCCTATGGGACAACGACCCTTCCCAGGATGTCCAGGGGGCGGCGAATCGCCATGGCTATTACTACGTCGAGCACGGCGGCGTGACCCTTCTCAAGGACACGGGAGAGGTCAACATGGGGGAACCGGCCACCGCCAGAGACTTCATCGCCTACGCGGTGAAGAACTTTCCCGCCGAACATTACCTCTGGATCTGGTGGAACCATGGCGGCGCCGTGGACCGCGCGGCCCTGATGAAGGGCGTGTGCTGGGACGACACGAACGGCGGCGACCATCTCACTGAAATCGAGCAGAAGGATGTCATGCTGTATTTCAAGGAAAAGGCGGGCAAAAAAATCGACATCGTTGGGTTCGACGCCTGTCTCATGGCCACGGCGGAAATCGCCTACCAGTACAAAGACGCAGCCTCCTATATGGTGGCGTCCGAACAGTCCGAACCCGGCGACGGATGGGACTATGCCTTCCTTTCCAGAATCAAGGCGGACCCGTCCCTTACGGCGCGGAGCGTCGCAAAACATGCACTCTCCTACTATAAAAATTACTACGCCAAGCAGGGGGAGGAGGACGCGACCATGTCCGTGCTCTACCTGGCCAATGCCGGCGCCCTGGGCCACTCCCTCGGAGACTTTGCCGCTGCAGCGCGATCGAGCGGCACCTCGACCGCGATCTTCCGAACCCTCTCGAAGGGACTCCCCATGTTCGGATTCTACAGCGATGGAGACCGTAATTGCTATTTCACCAGGGACCTTTACGTCTATCTGAAAGCCGTGCAGGGATCATCGAAGGTGGCCCCTGCCGCGAGGGAAAAGGCAGGGGCCTGCATGGGCCTTATCACGGGCGGGAAGCTCGTTGTTTCGGAATGGCACGGGTCGGCATGGAAGGACGGGGCCTTCGGCATAGCCATAACGCTCAAAAGCGCCACCCCTGTTTACCGCAGGCTGGACATCTGCGCGGACACGCAGTGGGACGAATTCCTGAACTGGGCGAAGTTTCCGGCCAATGATTATGCGTATTAATAGTTGACCCGGATGCGGGTCTGGATTATTACGAGAGGAAGAGGGGTGACTTCCCCTCTTCCTCTCGTGCTCTTCATCACCCCCGCCGCCTCATTGCCGGCGGGGGCTAAAGGTTAATGCTGTTTATGGTTTTTTAGTTTATCTGTTTTTAATGATGCGTTGTCAGGTGTAATTTTTAAGAAAGCAAGAAATACCTATCGGCTTTCGCTCCGGAAGCCGCCTCCTGCGGCATCCTCGCACCGCCGCGCCTCCTTCGCGGCGACCCAATATTACACTCAGAAACTACGGCGTGCCATCGGGGTGAATTGGGCAGGCTGTTGATCTATAGCTGGTCCTTCAGCGAAGGGTAATCGCTGCAGTTTCTGATACAGCGAAAATACTGGCTGTCGCAGAGCGAAAGCTTCCCGTCTTTTTTCCTAGTATTCGCAGCCGGGTCCTTTCTGCACTCCCTGTGTATCCTTCTGCAATCATCTTCGCATTTCTTTTCGATCTCGTCGATCCCGTTCTTTGAACACCGGACGCTTGAAATGACAGTAAGCGAAGCAACTGCAAGGAGAATCATGATGACCGGTTTTTTCACAAATGTGCCTCCGAAAGATATTGCTGATTTCTGCTATGCGAGCCAGAGCTCCGCAACATCAGCATTCTGATTTTCGCTGGAGAGCATGAATATATCAGGACGCCGCCGCTTTCTTCCCCAGCTCGAAGGCCTTCTTTCTGGCCTCCTCGTCCTTCTGGATGTCCCCCCTGTCGGTGGCCGAGGCCATGAGCGACCCGAGCCAGCGCATGTTCGTAAATTCCGTTGTTGACTTAAAGCTATGCACGATAGGGTCTGCGGTATGGACATTGGCGTCACCGCAGACCGTTATCAGGCCGATGCCCTTGCCCTTCATCCGGGGATAATACTGTTTATGCCATTTCCATTCCGCGTCAAAGAGGGCGCACCACCGGTCGAGGTAGGCTTTCATCTGCGCGGTCATGGACCAGAAATAGACCGGCACGCTGTGGATAATGGCGTCGGCCTCCACTATCTTCTTGTGGATATCCGGCATGTCGTCTTTCAGGACGCAGAGGCCCGTCTCGTTGCATTTCTTGCAGTCCCTGCATCCGGAGATTTTCTTTTTATCCAGTATGATTTTTTCCACCGCCGCGCCCGCCTTTTCCGCGCCTGACAGGGCGTCGTCGAGGAGAATATCGCTGTTGCCGCCGACGCGCGGGCTTCCCATGATGCCGAGAACCTTCATGATGGACCTCACTGGTTATTAATCTCTATCAGACAATGACATCCCTTAAAATCACCTGTCCAGCGCTTTTTGTGTTGAAAATTCCCATGAGTAACGCAACAGTGATCAGACAGAGTCCGGCGAACCATAGGAGGGAGTGAAGCATGGCACGCAGTAAAGATTCCCGCGACGGGAAAACGCGAAAATGGATAATCCTGGCGCTGACAGCCCTGCTGATCATGGCCGGCTGTCTGGTGTGCGCCTATCTGACATGCAACGGCGGAAAAGAAACGGCTGTCGGCAATGCCGGAGAATCAGTAGTCGAAAACAAAGTAACTGAGGCACCATCAAAGGCTGGCGCGAAAGAACCGACGGCACATCAGCCTGTTGAAATAGAAAAGAAAATCCAGCAGAAAATATCACAAAAAGTCGAACAGGCAAACAAAACGCAGGGAAAACCAAAAAAAGAAAGAAAGGATTTTGAAGACGAGCCGGTGGGGAACGTCGTAAACTGGTGATGCATTATTGCTGCGATCAGCCACCGCTGGTCACAGATCACCCCGCCATGGTTCCGTTTGGTCATTCCTCATTTCTTTTTAGTCTGTGTTGAATCATCACCCTCAGTTTTTTTCTCGGGAAAATTGACGCGGTAGATGACGGCCGCCGTAATGCCGTAAAAGTGATCATATAACTTATTGAGTTTCACCGGGGTTGTTGAGTCCGTATTCAGCATTTTGAACATCTGGTAACGGAACCCGATCGAGAAGGTGGTGTTAATCGCGTCAACATAATAGGCCAAAGACAGGGCGCTGTTCATGCCGATCCTGTACAGATGCTGTTTAATCGGTTTATTTGGAGCACAAAAAAAGAATGATGGCATCCCTATGAGCGATATACTGGTTTCCTTTAAAATAACAAAATTGAATATTACCGATCCATTCATGATCAGGTACAGGGTCTTATCCACCAGCGGTATGGTGAATCCAAACCCCAGGGCCGGAGCATATTCATCAAACTGCTTATTTCTTTTGTCGATAAATATATTATCCGGCAACGTTGTACTTTCCTTTGAAATATATTTGAATTTGGTATACTTGAAACCGAGGGACATACTGAAAAACCTGGCAAAAGAATACGTAATTGCGGAATCGCTATCATATCTTTTAATCAGGTATTTTGTATGGTATGGGTAGAGGTATATATAAATTACTTGCACTTCATCTTTTTTTATCGGGAATTCACCATATAAGAATGTTGACGTGATGGTGAAATGCTTTGGCAGATAAAAAGTCAATACCGGCCCGTAGAGGAAATTCGGGTTGTTTGAATATTTCTTTTTTATGGACATGGACGCGCCCGTGTCGAGGGTAAAATACGGTTTCCACCAGGTAAACCAGGTGGTCATGCCGATTCCCATGCCGGCCGCCCTCCCTGTCCGGGGAATTGCGATCAGGCAGAGCACGATTATAATTACAGCAATCTTAAATCTCATTTTTATTTATCCCCCCCACTGCAGATACAACGGTCTTTCCCGGCATATCTATATTCCGGCGGGTGTTCCCCGATAACCGTTATGTGCTGTTGGCTTATATACCTTAGAAATTCTCATCTCAATGTCCACAATTTTTTATCCAAATCGTTTCTATTCCGCAAAATAGTGCCTTCTGGGAGGACCATCAATTGCCCGGTTATATGATACCACTGACGACTATAAATAATTATTGACATGTTGATTTTGCGAACCCCCTGATCTCCCAATAAACGGACATGATGACATGACCATCAACTACTTCATCTCCGCCTTTGTCCTGGGCGTCATCGTGGCCATCCCCCCGGGGTCCGTCACGGTCATCGCCTGCCAGAGGGCCCTCCAGTACGGCTTCAGGAACAGCCTGGTTTTCACCATCGGGTCCAGCCTCACCGATATCTTCTACATCTGCCTGGTCTATTTCGGCCTGACGAAATTCATTCAGGATGACAGCAAGAAACTCATTCTCTGGATCCTGTGCGGCTTCCTCCTGGTCCTGATCGGCGTCGCCACCATGGCATCGGCAAAAGAAAGTGACAGTGCGGACGCCGGAGGCCCTGAAAACCTCCAGTCGCGACCATTGGTTACCTTTGTATCCGGTATCGTGGTCACCCTGACCAACCCGATGACCATCATCGGGTGGATCGCCATCGCGGGCAATTTTTTCCTGCTATGGAGGGACCGGGTCCCCGGTTCCGCCGCCGGCGCCGTCATGACCGTGGCCGTGATCATGGCGGGCGTGCTGGCCTGGTTCATCCCGCTGATCTACGCGGTCAGCAGGCTCCACAGGATCATTAACCAAAAATACCGGCGATACCTGGTAACCTTCGCCGGGGCGTGCCTTACCGTCTTCGGTTTCATCTCGCTATTTTCCGCGTACAGGATACTGGCCGGCTGACAGCCGGCCCTGTCATGGATGGCGAAATTAATTGTTGCAGTTTTGTCCGGTCCCGGTATAGTCAAGCCATGAAAAGAAAAATACTGATCGCGCTGCTCGTCCCGGGCCTTCTCATCGCCTGCGCCGTTTCCATCTATGTCTATGTCTACCATGACGCGCAGCGCCCCCCGGATAACAATCCGCGCTCATATCTGGCACGGGAGACCGCCGTTCAAAAGCGTCCCGCAGTGGTATGCGCAGGCGACAGCATCACCCATGGCAGGGTGAGTGTCAACTACGTGGACATCCTCTCCCGCCGTCCATCAATGAAGGGCTATGCCTTCGTCAACGCCGGGATCAACAGCGAGCTCGCCTACAATCTCCGCCGGCGCCTGGACGAGATCATCCGGTGCGACCCGAAAGCAATAACCATACTGATCGGCACCAACGACGCCAACGCCTCCCTGAACGAGAAGTCCGCGCAGCTTGCCATAAGCGAAATGAACCTTCCCCGGAAGCCGGACAGGGCCTGGTTCCGCGAAAACCTGAAGGCCATCTGCGCAACATTGAAGTCCCGCACGCGGGCCCGCATCGCCCTGCTCTCGATCCCTCCCATCGGCGAAGAGCCGGGGAGCGCCGCGTACCTTCGCGCGGCCGAATACAGCAGGATCATCCGCGACGTCGCGGCCGAGGAGAAGGTCGATTACCTCCCGCTGAACGAGACGATGTCGCGCCGCATCGAAGTTCGCAGCGCCCGGCCGGTGGTCCGCTACGAGGGAGACACGGACATGCCCATGTACCTTGTCCTGGCCAAGCATTACCTGCTGCGAAAAACCTACGATGAGATCTCCGAGGCAAACGGCTTTCTCTACCTGACAGACCTGCTCCATCTGAATACGCGCGGCGCCGAAGCGGTGGCTGACCTGATCGAGGAATTCATAAAAAAAGGGCGGGATTGAACCCGCCCTCCGCCTGAATTCCACTCTTCCCCGGGCTGTCCCGTCAGGGCGCGGTGATGAAGGGCACGTTGCCCCCGACCTGTGACTTGCTGCAGCCGTCCTTGTTGCATCCCCCGAAGCCGCAGACCTCCCCGGTCTGGTCTATGGGATGGCCGATACCGTCAAAGCAGCCGTCGCCGCTGCAGTTCATCCACGAAGGCGAGGAGCTGCCCCGCTCTATGACCGCCAGGTTGTTCCAGGTGTCCATGTGATAATCGTTGCTCCCCGGGTTCCGGAAATCCTCGAAGTAGAGGCATCCCCCGGACCCGCCGGAATCGTGGTAGGAGCCGTGGGCGTTCTTGCCCACGTACGCGACCGGGTGGGTGCCGCCGACGGTCTCGAAGCTGCCGGCATTGCGCGAGTACCAGCCGCCATGCTGGTAAAAGGCGACCCGCTTCAGCTGGCCGTCGACGATCATGACCGCGAGGGACTCCCAGTCGGCCGCGTGCGACCCGAAACTGGTGAAGCAGGTGCTCTGCCAGGCGTAGAAGTACCAGTAGCGGATGATGACCGTGTTTGTACCGCACTGCTTGGCGATATAAAAGACCGGGACCCGGTTGTTCGCGATGGTTGAATAATCCTTGTTGCACAGGGCTATGGGATCGACGCCCAGGGCCCGCTGGGTGTAATAGACCTGGGGATCGCTGGGGAAGCATTTGCTCTGCTGGCCGGAATCGGTGCCGAAGAGCTGATCGAACCTGAGACGCGGCGCGAACTGCCGCGCAAGGGCGTTGAAGTCGGCCGGCGTCGAATTCCCGTCGGCCCGGCAGAGATAGAACTGCATGTTATCGCAGTACCGTCCGGAGCAGCGCGCGCCGGCCACAAACATCGATTCCGGCGTGACAAAGGTCCCGCCATCCTCTTCCGAAAGGTACCCGGTCCAGTAGCAGTCCCGCCGTGTGCCGCCGTTGTTCAGCTGCGAACAGCGGAGGGACATGTTGTCGCAGTAGCTTCCCGTGCACCGTATGCCGGTGACGAAGGCATTGTTATCGCACACCCGCCAGTTGGTCCCTTCTTCAGAAAAATAGTCGGTCCACCAGCTGGAAGTCTGGCTGTACCCGGAGCCCCGGCAGAGGAGGTTGACATTATCGCAGTACCGGCCGCTGCATTTGACCCCGCCGGTCAGGTATGATGCACCGCATTCTATTGGCGGCGAACCGTCCGTGGTCCAGTTGAGCCAGTAGGGAGGATAGACGCTGTCGTAATAATAGCTGTTCGATTGCGCCGGATAGTTATCGGTAACCAGACCCAGGAGCGCGGTGGGATCTCCCTGGTTATCGGCGCAGCTCATCAGGGAATATCCAAAGCCCATGAAAAGTAATGGCAGGATAATAAAAAGCTGAAAAAATCGAACCTTCATAGAAACCCCCTTAATATCGGTAATAATAACCTGAATTTCTGCATGAAACATATGAATCAATACCGAAGTTAATTATATAAACCGTCCGGACTGACTGCAATAAATTTATTAAAATACTGTATACAGTTCTAGCCATTATCAGATCGATCTGATTTTGCACTCCTGTGATCAGATTTTGAATTAAAGTGATCAGATTTTGATTAGGCCGGGATCTCTTAATGAGGGATTATCTTTATGATATGCACGGCTGTGGCCTTGAAGGAAGCGGTTATCTCTCCACCTTCCCTGATGCCGAGGTCCTCCATCGAACGGCCGGTGACATACCCCATGAGGGTAAAGCCGCAATCGACATACACCTTCCGGTACAACCCGGTCGGCACAACCTTCGTAACCCTGCCGCTGAAGGAATTGCGGGCGCTTGTCCCGGGGCGATCATGGGAAAAAAGAATGCTCTCCGGGTGCACGCAGAAGGTGACGCTGCTTCCCGGTCCGGCATCCCCCGCAACTTCAATACCAGCGCCGTTAACCGATAGGACCAGGAGACCGTCTCCAGACCCGGTGACCCTGCCGGCAAGGATGGTCTCGGTCCCCATGAAGGAGGCGACGAACTCGCTGGCAGGGTAGAGGGAAACTTCGTTGGGGCTCCCGGCCTGGACAACGGCGCCGCCGTTCATCACGATGATCTCTTCGGCAAGGCGCATTGCCTCGCCGCGGTCATGGGTCGCGAAGACCGTCGTGATCCCCCGTTCCCGGATGATGCGGTCCAGGTCGGCGACGAGGGCCTCCCGCGAGGGCGCGTCCAGGGACGAGAAGGGCTCGTCCATGAGAAGAATCTCCGGGTCCACGGCAAGGGCCCGGGCGATGCTGACCCGCTGCGCCTCGCCGCCGGAGAGCGCCCCGGCCCGGCGCCTGGCCAGATGGGATATCCCCAGCAGCTCCATTGCCTGCCCCGCCACGGTCCTGATATTCTCCCGCTTCATTCCCCGCATCTTCAGGCCCGACGCAACATTATCAAAGACAGAACCGGTAAACAGGAGCGGCTCCTGGAACACCATGGCCAGGTTCCGGCGGTACCGATGGGCCGACGAGACCCCCGGAATTTCCCTGCCGCGGTACCGTATACTGCCCCGGTCTGGCCGCACCAGGCCCATGAGGGACAGGAGCAGAGTCGACTTGCCCGCGCCATTGGGCCCGATCAGGGAATAGACGCGTCCCTCGCTGAAGGAAAGACCGGCGACTGAAAGAGCCGGCATGTTGTTCCGGATGACCTGGAGGTCCGTTATTTCCATGATGGGGCCGCTCATTTCTGCTTCCTCTGCTGGACCGCGGTAAGGATATAATTCACCGTGAAGGCGAGGACGAGGAGAATCACGCCGAGGGCAATGGCTAGCTCGAAGTTCCCCTTGCCGGTCTCCATGACCGTGGCTGTGGTAAGGACCCGTGTGTAGCCCTTGATGTTGCCCCCCACCATCATGGAGGCGCCGATCTCGGATATGACGCCGCCGAAGCCCGCCATGACGCCCGTGAGCAGGGGAAGGCGCGCCTCCTTCATGAGGAGCCACACCAGCTGGCGCCGTGTGGCGCCCAGGGCGAGGATCTGCAGACGCAGCCTGCCCGGGAGCTTCTGCATGGCGGCAAGGGTAACGCCGGTGATGATGGGTGCTGCTATGACGATCTGCGCCAGCACCATGGCCGCCGGCGTGTACAGGAGTCCGAGTTCGCCCAGGGGCCCGCTCCGCCAGATGAAAAGGGTAACGAAGAGGCCCACAACCACCGGCGGAAGGCCCATGCCGGTGTTGATCACACTGATAACGAAGCGCTTCCCGGGAAAGCGGAGGAGGGCCACGGCCGTGCCCGCACTCACGCCGACGACGGTACTCGCCAGGGTAGCGGCCCCCGATATCTTAAGGGAAAGGAGGGTTACCTCCACGACCTCAGGGTCAAGGGTGACGATCAGGCTGAAGGCCTGGATGATGCCGTTTACTATAAGGTCCATGTTACCGCTGGTATATATCCCTACCTATGCCCCCCCTGTCCCCCCGGGGGGAACTATAACATATGCCTGCACGCGCCCCCTCGGGGGGTCGGGGGGGCATGATTCTTATTACTTCACCGCATCCGGATGGAAAAGTATGGCGCCATATTTCCTGATGCCGAAGTCTTTTATCATCATCTGCGTATCCGGGGCCACCCAGAAATCCGCAAAGGCCTTTCCCCCTTCCGCGTTGACCCTGGGGAATCTCTTCGGATTCACCTCGATCACATGGTAGATGTTCAGCAGGGCGGCATCGCCCTCCACCAGGACCGCGGCGTCGATCTTATTTTTCCGCGAGAGATAGGTGGCGCGGTCGCAGAGGGTATAGCCCCTCTTTTCCACGACCACCGCCAGGGTCTGGCCCATACCGAGGCCGGTCTGCTGGTACCACTTGTCTTTCTCAGGATTGAGCCCGGCCTTCTTCCAGAGCTTCTGCTCCATCACATGGGTGCCGGATTTGTCTCCCCGGGACACGAAGAGCGATTTTGACGCTGCGATCTTTTTGAATGCGTCAGCAGCTGTTTTAAGCCCTTTGATCTTCGCCGGGTCTTCCTTCGGTCCCAGGACAACGAAATCGTTGTGCATGACAATACGTCGGTTTATTCCGAGGCCCTGCTTCACGAACTTCTCCTCCGCGTCCCTTGAGTGCACCAGGAGCACGTCCGCCTCGCCCTTTTCGCCCATGGCCATGGCCTGGCCGGACCCCACGGCTATGGTCTTCACCCTGAAGCCGCTCTTTTTCTCGAAGACCGGGATCAGCTCATCCAGGAGGCCCGTGTCCTGGGTGCTGGTGGTGGTGGCGAAGATGATGTCCTTCTGCCTGGCGTCAGCGGGGATGATCACAAGCAGCAGAGATGCAAAAACCGATAGCAAGCATGCGGTAAGGTTATACATAAACAACTCCTTTTTAAGATCATCGGAATAATATACCTGATAAATTGTATTTGAATTTTTGTCATTTTTTTACAAATTCAGCTATTTTTCTATTACAAAAAAGCACAATATGTAAAAAATACCAAGAAATAACTAAAAATTACTGTTTTTAATCATATTTCTTGACTATCAAAGCATATTAAAATATTTTTACTTAACTAGGTAAAATCTATTATCCATCAATTTCAACTACAATTGCCTGGTGATATGAATTCAATAGCAGAAATAAACGGCAAACAATGATATATATCGGCATAGATGACACGGACACCCTGAAGTCCCGCGGCACCGGCCGCCTTGCGAGGAACATCGCCGCTATCCTGGCAAACGATTTTGCCGTGCTGGGCGTGGTGCGGCACCAGCTCCTTCAAGACCCGCGTGTCCCCTTCACCAGCCACAACAGCAGCGCTACCATCATCCTGAAAGAAAAAAACGGCACTGATCTGGCGGCATTGTTCCGGAACGTGAAAGACCTCATGCTTGCCGATTTCCAGGTCGGCAGCGACCCCGGGCTCTGCGTGACGCGGGACATTCCTGACCAGGTCATTGAGCACGGCCGCAATGCACAGAAGCGGCTGGTCACCCAGGCCGAGGCGAGGGACCTCGCCCGTACCCTCGGCATTGCCCTGGAAGGCCTGGGGGGCACCGAGGACGGCGTCATCGGAGCCCTGGCCTCCGTGGGGCTCACCGCGACGGGCAATGACGGGCGCTACCTTCTCTGCGGGCGGGTGCGCGATCTGAGCGGACTCCTGCCGGTGGAAGCGGTGATCGGCGCCGGCGTGACCGAAGTCCGCACCATCGATGAAAAAAACGTCACCGCCGGAATGGTGATGTCGGACAAGATACGGCCGGCGCGCCGGGACGGAAAGCCCGTCGCGTACGTGGAATGGCGCGATGACCACTGGGAGCCGCTCAAGCTGAATTGACATGATACAGATACACGAATTATCATACGCCTATCCCCAGCACGGCCGGGGGATCGGGCCCTTCGATTTTTCCGTGAAGCCCGGGGAGATGCTGCACATGACCGGCTCGTCCGGGTGCGGCAAAAGCACCCTCGCCCGGTGCATCACGGGGCTCATTCCCCACATCTACCACGGCACCATGAAGGGCAGCGTCCGCATCGGGGAACACGATACCGCCGGCACCCCCCTCTGGAAGCTCGCCGAATCCGCGGGGTTCGTCTTCCAGAACCCGGCCATGCAGATGCTGGGAAATTCCGTCGAAGAAGAAATACTGATGGGCCTTGAAAACCTGGGCCTCGGCCGCGGGGAAATGCGGGACAGGCTGGATGAAGCGCTGGAACGCTTCGGCCTCGGCAGCTTCCGGGGCCGCGCCCCCCAGACCCTTTCCGGCGGGGAGCAGCAGAAGCTTGCCCTGGCGGCCATCATCGCCCGCAGGCCGCCGGTGCTGATCCTGGACGAGCCCCTGTCGATGCTCGATGTTGCTGCCGCCACGGAATTCGCCGGATATCTCTCGGAGCTGGCCCGCGCAGGGACCGCCATCGTCATCTTCGAACACCGGTCCGACTATCTCGCGGGTCTGCCGGGGATACGGATAGCGGCCCTTGACAGCGCAACAGTTCCTGAACGCAGCGGGGCGCCGGGACGATGGGCCCGGGCCGCTTCCGATGAAAAGCGCGGACCGAAGCTCGATGTCTCGGGCCTCGCCGTGACCATCGGCGGTAAACCTGTAATCAGGGACCTGTCTTTTTCCATTGAACCGGGCCAGGTCATTGCAGTAGTCGGCAGAAACGGAAGCGGCAAGACCACCCTGGTCCGCGCCCTGGCGGGACTCCAGAAACACGGCGGCAGCATTGACATTGGCGGCATGCGTCCCGACTTCGGGCAAGTCTACCAGAACGCCGATCTCCAGCTCTTCAACGCGTCTGTCCGTTCCGAGATCCTCTACCGCGTGAAAGACCCCGACATGGCCTGGTACGCCTGGCTCATGGAGACCCTCTGCCTCCGGCAGTACGAAGACACGCCGCCCCTTATCCTGAGCGAGGGGGAGAAAAAACGCGTGGCCCTGGCAACGGTGCTCATGCGCAAGGCGGCCCACGGCATCCTTCTTGACGAACCCTCCCTGGGCCAGGACATGGCCCACAAGAAAATGCTGATAGATATCTGCCGGGGCCTCGCCGCCCGGGGAAAGATCGTCCTTTTCACCACCCATGAGCTGCACCTCGCTGCCATGGCCGACCGGGTGATCCTCCTCGGGCAGGACGGGATCGCAGCGGACGGACCGCCTGAACAGGTCTTCCGCAACGCAGCCGCGTGGAAACGGGCCGGACTCTTCGTTCCCCCGTGGCTGACGGAAACAGGGCAGAAGGTGATAACAGCATGAACCTCAGCTCTACATATGGCATGACCAACACCATGCACATAATTGAGTCGTCGCCTCTCCGCAGGGCCGACCCGCGCACCAAGCTCGCCCTGTGCCTGTGCGCGTCCCTGGCTGTCATGCTCCCCCTGGAAAAAATTATTTTTTTCTCCATCATATATGTTGTCTTTCTTCTTTGGGCGCGGCTCCTCCCTGAAGCGGCCCGGCAGGCGTGGAAACTCAAGTGGATCCTGATGGTGCTCTTCATAGTGGACTGGCTGGTCGTATCCCTTGACCTGGCCGTGGTCGTGACCCTGAGGCTCCTCCTGATGGCGGGCGTGTTCGCCATGTTCTTTTCCACCACCACGCCGTCGGAACTCTGCCTCGCCCTGGTGTGGCTCCGCGTGCCGTACCGGTACGCCTTCAGCATCAGCCTGTCCTTCCAGACGGTGAGCAGCATAGACACGGAATGGCGCGGGATACTGGAGGCGCAGCGGGCGCGGGGAGCCTTCGAGGCTCCGAAAGGGTGGCGGTATCTCATCGAGCAGGTGCGGAACCTGGTGAGCCTCACCGTGCCGGCAGTGGTGCTCACGGCCCGGCGTGCCTGGTCGATGACCGAGGCAGCCTATGCCCGCGGCTTCGAGTCGCCCCGCCGGAGCGCCTACAACAGCCTGTCCATGAAAGCCATTGACTGGGCAATCCTTGCGGGAACCTGTATCGCTGCAGCAGCAATAATCATCTGGAGGTAACCATACATGAACACCACGCGCCGCATCATCATTGCCGTCATCATTATCGTCGCCGTTGTCGGCACCATCCTGGTCATTCAATCGTCCCGCCGCGGCGGATACCTGTACCGCACCTGCAACACCGGTGAAAAGCAATTTACCGAAGGGTGCGTTCCCGTCAACTCCGCCGGCAAGCTTCTGGCGAACTTCTGCCAGAAGGATACAGCCGGACTGGCAAAAACGAGCTTCCAGGATAAAGCCGAGAACAAGAAACAGGAGGGATGGCTTCTCAGGGACATACTCCTGTTGTACGTCAAGAAGGAAGAGATGTCTCCGGACACCGCGGTCACGGTCGCAAGCTCCAGCCGAGGCAAGAAAGCGGAGCTGAAATGGAAAGACATTGCCGATGCGCAGAATAAAATCATACTGGCCGTTTCAAAACAGGGAACCCTGAAGCTGGCATCCGCCATGAAGAACCTCGACACCAGGGAATCGTGGGTCCAGGACATTGACAGGATCGAGATAGCACGAAAGTGAAGGAGCGGTACTTTTCCACGTTCCAGCTCTTCCTGCTGGCCCTGTTCGCGGCCCTGATCGTGGTGGCGAAAATAGCGCTGCACCTGCCCCTGCAGCTATCGGGCCACTCCGGGATTTTCTGGATGGCCATTATCATCGTGGCGGCCCGCGTGGTGCCGAAACGGGGCGCGGCGAGCCTGGTGGGACTCACGTCGGGCATCATGGCCTCTTTCCTGGGCCTGGGAGACCTGGGAGGCCTGAACACCCTCCTCTCCTACACCATGGCCGGAGTCGGCGCGGACCTGGGCCTGCTCCTGCTGCGCGACCCGGAGAACTACGCCTGCGCCATGCTTGCCGGCGTGTTCGGCCACCTGTGCAAGTACATGGTCAAGTGGATATTCGGCATGATGGCGGGGGCGCCGGTGGGGTTTGTCGCCCTGGGGCTGGCCAAGGCACTCATCGGCTATATCGTCTTCGGCGCCCTGGGGGGACTGCTCGGCGCCCTGACCCTTGCCGCCCTCAGGAAGGCGGGATTCTTCACCTATCTGCTGGAAAAGAAATAACTTACAGCTTCGCCTCAAACCCGCCGTAGCACGTGAATCCCGGCCCGGGATTGAAAGGATCAGGATTGTAATCGTCAAGGATATTCTTGAAAAGAACATACAGGGTGAAGTGTTCCCATATCACCTGGGACACCTTGACGTTCAGGTTGAACTGGTTGTGCAGCTGCACCGTGTCGAAGAACTGCCTTGAATAAAAGAACGTCCCGGGCGGCGGAGCCACCCTCTGGACGTACATGACCTGGTCTATCAGGGCCGTGCCCCAGATTCCGAAGGAAGTCCCGCTGGTAAAGGAAAACCGGACATCGGCAATGACCTGGTGCGCCGGCGTATTATCAAGGTATTTACCCTTGTTGACAGCCTCTTCCCACGATGTGTCCAGGTTCCGCGCGTGGAGGAACGTATAAAAGAAGGACACGTCGATGTCCATTACGCGGGCTATCCTTTTCTTGTGGTACGTAATGGTTGTCTCCACTCCCTGAGCATCAATACGCGAGATGTTCACCGGAGGCTCCTCGCCGCCGGCTATCTTCTCAATGCGGTTCTTTATTATGCTGTAGAAATAGTCAGATCCGAATTCAAGGTCCCTGTCCAGGAAAAAGAACTGGAACCCGGCATTCACGTTATAGGACCGCTCCGGCTTCAGGCCGCGGTCATAGAGTGCGTTGGACACCTTTTCATAATCCCCCAGAAGTGGGAACCTTGTCTTCATGGAAAAGGCGCCCTTCAGGGTCAGGAGGTCCTTCACCGCGTTATAGACAAGGCCGGCCACGGGGTTGAAGGAATCCCGGGTGCCCCAAATCATTGATTTCCCTTTTACAATATACGAATTGCCGTAGACATAAGAATTTTGCTCATATCTAATTTTATGGGTAAGAAAATCCTGCGCGTCATAGGAAACACCAGCTGTTATTTTCACCCGGTCTTTTATGGATATCTCGTCCTCAACTGCAACGGTTAGAAAATAGGCCTTCAGGTAATTAACTTTGTAAATTGACATGCCTTCCCTTGTGTAAATTCCGGGACTCATGATGGGGGACTTTGCCTGCTGACGCCCGTCAATCTCGTCACCTCGCCAAAGGACGGCAAAATTAAGACGGTTCCACGACATGATTTTAAATGATGGATAGACCTGTATCCCATAGGAAACATAGGTCTTATAGTCATAGAAAGGCTCGTAGCGATTTGCGCTCTTGGAAATGACCGCGGCCGCGTCCTTCGGGAAGAGGGAAGCATGATCCAGGTACCCTTCCTGCTTGGCGTAATTCTGGGAGTAGAAGCCCTGGACCTTCATGCTGAAGAATTTGTATTTTACTTTTGCGTAGGGGGAGACGGTAAAGCTGTACTTCTCGGGCCAACTGAAGGAGCGGTTCACGAGGCCGGCCTTTTTAAGATCCTTGGCAAATACCCAGTTGAAGATCGGATCGGTCCATCCCAGGTTATTGATCTTGTAGTCGCTGTAGCACCGGTCCTGGTATGTATTGGTCCTGTTCGTCCCGTAGCTGAAGCGCGCCGCCACTCCGGCATCAATGAGGTCGCCCCATTCATATCCGACCCGCGCTGATGTATTGTATTTCCTGGAACTGGTGTGGTCCCACCTGCCCGTGTCAAACAGATAGTCATAGGGTCCGGGGATATTGATGCCTGCCGGACTCACGCCGTAGACGTAATAGGGCATCAGCCTGTTAATCCAGGCAAGACGTTTCCCTGTATCGAGATGCCGCGAGGGACAGTAACCGCCGGAATTCTGCACCGACGCGGTGATCCATCCGTAGAAATTTTTATAGGGGCCTCCCACGGCAGCATCTATGGTATAGTTGTTATACATGCCATATTCAGCGCCGCCCTGGGCAAAAAGCTTCTCCGGCTTTTTCGAGACAATATTGATGGACCCGATGGCGCCGCTGGTGCCGTAGAGCGCCGACGAAACGCCGCGGTTCACGTAGATGCGGGAGATGTTCTTCACGGAAAGGTCCGAGAGGTCGATGTCAGTGGAATAAACGTCCGCCACGGGGATGCCGTCCACCAGGATGGCGATCTTATCCTGGTCAAAGCCGCGGATCTTCACGCGCATGTGCCCCTTCTGGTGGGCCTCAACCTGCACTCCCGGCACCGTAGACATGGCCTCGTCCAGGGTGCGGTTGCCCCGGGCCTTCAGATCTTTTTCGGTTAACTCCGTCGAAGTGGCGGCCTGGTCGATGTGGGCGATGGACTCGCTCTTCACCACGATCTCGCCGATGGTGAAGACATTGTGGCGGCCGCCCCGTTTTCCCCGGGCGCCTTTTGACCCGGCGTCCTCCCTGCCGATGCTGCCGGAAAGACTGTTCTCACCTCTCTGCCGTTGCGCATCTTCAGTAGTGCCAATTGTTTCAGCCAATAATAGCGTTTTATTGATAATAATACATGTTATCAATAACATTATTATATAAATAAATTTACCGCGCCATTTAAGGCGCGGTATAATATTTTTTAAACTTTTCATTTTCTAAATTTTCATTAGTTTTTACGGACATCCTGAAGTTTCATAAGCAGCGCCAGAACGAAGATAATAGGTGTTATCAATGCTAATATCGGAAATTGAGCCATCACTTGATACTGTGAAGGAGTCCGCCTCACTTCTACACCTCGTCCCAGCAGGGACAGCATTATCATATAACCTATACCTGTCATTCTGATTATCAGGGTTTGCACCACTTGAATTATAGTTATAAAACACCAGAACATAATAACTACCCGGGATTACACTTGATACTGTTATGGCATAAGGACTTGTTGATGAAACAGCACTGCTCACTCCAGTATAAATCGGTAAATATTGATTCCGCGTAGCAGTTCCAAGCACACTATACAGATACACATACATGGTTCGAGTATCATCCGGCCTCGTTCCTGTATAGGCTGCATTGACCGTAAGTGTATATGTTGAAGATGGCGTTAAATAAGCGCCACCGGACTGCAGCACATTGGTTTCACCAATGTCCATAGCAGGTAGAGTGGTATCGCCGGAAATGACAACTTTCTGCGCATTAGCCGTGTATTGCGTATTGACAAAGAATGCATAGGGATCAGTAACACTGTCCGGGTTAGCACCGGCGCTTGCATCATAGAAAGCAAGAACATAATAGTTGCCGGGGACAACATTACTTACCGCAATATTCTGCTGGACGCCCGATGATGCCACAGCTAATGAAATCCCGGTCCTCACCGGCAGAGCCGGGGTTCGCGTTGTGGCACCCAAAGTACTATACAGATATACATACAGCATTTTTGTTGCATAGTCATCCGTTGAAATCGTTCCTGTATACGTTACCGGGACGGTAACGGTATAGGTCGTTGTGGTCATAAAAGCACTGGATGCTGCAAGAACATTAGTATCACCAAAGGTTCCCATATCCAGATTGGTCTCACCCGATATGGTGACCTTAGATGCCCCGCTGGTATAAGCCGTGCCGCTGTACAGAACATACCGGTCAGTCTGGTTGTCAGGATTATCACCGGTATGATAATCATAAAAAGCAAAGACATAATATTCACCGGCTACAATCCTGGGTATTGTTATGGTTGCCGGTGAACCAATCGTAACCGCTGCATCGGTAGAACCGGTATAAACAGGGGCGGGATCTCTTGTTGTGATACCAAGTGAACTGTAGAGGTATACATATATTTTCCCTGAGGCGCCAACCTCGGCCGCAGTTCCATTATATGTCGCGGTAACGGTCAGGGTGGAATCACCTAAAAATGACAGGAACGCCAGAGGATTAATCTCATTCCCTGTATCTTTTTTACAGCTTATCATAAATAAAATTATGCCAATACAAAGCAATTGTATAATCTTTTTCATAGCAACCTCCTAGAGTTTCACAGCCGCTTAGTATGTTAAAAATAAATTAATGATCTTTCTAACTTATCAAGTGTCAATGATTATTTGTCATCAATAGTAATTTTATGGTAGTAATATCCTTGACAACAATAATAGTTTTATTTTGTAATTTTTTAGACAACAACTAACCAAAGAGGTGTGATCATGAAAATGTATATTTCAGCCTTGATCCTTATCTTTGCAATTATAAGCAACGCCCACGCCAAAACCGACCTTATGGTTTACGGCAGCCACAGATTGGACAGCCCTTTAAAAAAGATCATAGCAGCCTTTGAAAAAGAAAACAATGTCACACTAAAAAGCGATTTCGGCTGCGGCGCGCCTAAACTGATACCAAAACTCAAGGCGAAACAGGACGGCGATGTCCTTATACTGGGAGAGGACACAGAGCTGAATTTGGCCAGGAAATCCGGCCTCGTTGATTCCAGTTCAACGGTGGCGTGGAACCCCTTTGTGATCGTGGTCAAAAAGGGCAATCCCCTCAATGTGAAAAGCCCGGCGGACCTGAAAAAGGCCCACCTTAACCTGCCCCAGCCGGGGAGCGGATGCGCCAGCAGGCTGAGCGACTCCATCGTTTCCATGTGGGGCCTGTCGGAGGCAGCCTCCAAGGCGGAGCGCCTTGACAGGGGATGCAAGTCGACCCTCGGCAGCGAGATGGTGGCCCGGGGCGAATCGGATGCTACCTTCACCTGGCGAATCGTCGCAGCACCGGTCAAGGGGATAGATATGATACCTATAGAAAAAGCCAAGGGCGCTCCCTGCGAATGCTTCGGTATCGTGCTGAAAGGAGCCAGGAACCCAGCGCTGGCAAAAAAGTTCGTTGATTACCTTAAAGGCCCCAGGGCCCAGACGATCTTCCGTGACGCGGGCATGATGGACCTGCAGGAAAAGGCAAACTAGGAGACACCCCATGACCAGCAAGAAACCACTCACAGCGATTCTGATTGCAGTTACTATAACAGCCATCATTCTGACCCCCCTCTATCTTTCCGCCAAAGGAAAAAGGGGCAAGGATAGAGTAAAGCCGGTGGGACCGGACCCGAAAATAGTCCGCACCGCGGTCATCGGCGGCATGATCATGACCGGATTGTGGAAAGAGATATCGAAGCGCTTCGAAGCGAAGACAGGATACAGGGTCGTGGTGGTTGCCCACGGCCCGCGGCCCATCCTTGACCGCGCCTTCCGCGAGGGAAAAGCTGACCTGCTCACCATGCACTCCGGCGATATCACCACGGACCTGGTGGCCGACGGCTACGGCATGAACATGCGGCCCTGGACGCGGAACGACCTGGTCATCGTGGGGCCTCCTTCGGACCCGGCAAAGATCAAGGGTCTCAGGAGCGGGGTCGAGGCCTTCAAGCTCATCGCAGCCGCGCAGGCCCCC